>Ga0209172_10001049_pt1 | contig 65181 bp, 39 predicted proteins | sample LarsenN4metaG_FD_184113 | JGI IMG/M metagenome (GOLD analysis project Ga0209172, IMG submission 184113) | Hot spring sediment bacterial and archeal communities from British Columbia, Canada, to study Microbial Dark Matter (Phase II) - Larsen... ...
TGAAGCGCGGCTACGCCCGGATGCGGCGGTATGTCACGCCTCCGCGACGCGCCCGCAGCTGTCCACGCGCCGTGCGCCAGCCCGTTCAGGCCTGGCCGCGCGTGCTGCAGACACGATCGATCAAAGGCGCCCCGCACTTCCAACTGGTGTAGCTACGTGGTCACCAATTTCCGAAAGGCATTAGGCTAAAGCCGGACACTACAGAGGGTCCGGCTGAAGCCGGACACTACATGTGCCGCGCCTCGAAGGAGCAGGCCCATGACACGTGCATTCTCGATCGCGCTGCTACTCGCGGCAGCCGCCGGAGCAATCGCGGCCGCCCAGAGCAGCGGCACGGCCCCGGCCGGTTCGGTCCAGGCGCCGATCTTCGAGGTCGATCCGTTCTGGCCGAAGCCGCTGCCCAACCACTGGGTCATGGGCTCGACGATCGGCCTCTCGGTCGACGAGCGGGATCACGTGTGGGTGATCCATCGCCCCGGAACGGTTGAGGACAACTTCAAGGCCGCCGACATGAACCCGCCCGTCGGCATCTGCTGCAAGGTGGCGCCGCCGGTGCTCGAGTTCGATCAGGCCGGCAACCTGGTGTCGGCGTGGGGCGGTCCGGGCCCCGGCTACGAGTGGCCGGTCAGCAATCACGGCATCACCGTCGACCGCAGGGGCAACGTGTGGATCGGCGGCAACGACAACACCGACACGCAGATCCTCAAGTTCACGCGGGACGGGAAGTTCCTCCTCCAGATCGGCAGGCACGGCGTGCACAACGGCAGCAACGACGTGAACAACCTGTGGCGCGCCGCCAAGATCGTCCACGAGCCCGGCGACAACGAGATCTACGTCGCCGACGGCTACGGCAACCGGCGCGTGATCGTGTTCGATGCCGACACCGGCAGATACAAGCGGCATTGGGGCGCCTACGGCGCGAGGCCCGACGACATCGAGGTCCCCGACTACGATCCGAAGGCGCCGCCCTCGAAGCATTTCAACACGGTGCACTGCGTCGCCGTGTCGCGGGACGGCCTCGTCTACGTCTGCGATCGCGTCAACAATCGCGTGCAGATCTTCCGCAAGGACGGTACGTTCGTGAGGGAGGCCTTCTTCGAGAAGGAGACGCGCCGTTCAGGCTCGGTGTGGGATCTGACCTTCTCGCGAGATCCGCAGCAGACGTATGTCTACATCGCGAACGGCGTGAACGAGCACATCAGCGTCGTGCTGCGCCGCACGATGGAAGTGCTCACCACGTTCGGCGACGGCGGCCGCCAGCCAGGTCAGTTCTTCGGCGTCCACAACCTCGATACCGACTCGAAAGGGAACCTGTACGCGACAGAGACCTACACCGGTGCACGCGTGCAGCGCTTCATTTACAAGGGCGTGGGCCCGGTCGCCCGGAGCCAGGGACCGCCCTGGCCGAGGCGGTAGGAGCGTGCGGTCGCGGCCGCCTTCAGTACTTGCAGTCTCAGGTCGGCTCAGGCCGTGCAGTCTCGGGTCCGGCTGAAGCCGGACACTACAGGACCTTGGCGGCCTCGTCGAGGCCGCCGATCACCAGAGGATGACCATGCGAACGATGCTGATCGGACTTGGCGGCACCGCGCTCGCCGTCGCCGGGCTGATTGCCCAGGCGAAGATCAACCCGACCGACCCGCAGCCGACCTGCAGCATGTGCCCGGGATACTACATCCCGGTCAGCGAGCTGGAGGCCTACACGAAGAAAGCCGTCGCCGAAAAGCTCGTCGATCAGCAGGTGCGCGATATCGACGTCGGCAAGGCCCACGTCGGGATCGGCATTGTCTACCGCGGCAGGCTCGACAAGCCCGCTCCGAATTCAGTGGCCGAGCACGATCTGGTCAGCGAGGTCTATCACGTCATCTCCGGCTCGGCGACGCTGGTGCTGGGACCCGACATCACGAACCGGCAGCGGCGACCGTCGACCCTGCGCACCGTGCGCGAGTTCAACGGCCCGGGAAACAACGGCTCGGAGATCCGCAACGGCCGCACCTACCACCTCCAGCCCGGCGACGTCGTCGTGATCCCGGCCGGCACCGGTCACTGGTTCACGAAGATCGATGACCACATCAGCTATCTGATGATTCGTTTCGATCCCGACAAGGTGACGCCGCTCAAGGACGAGGCCGCGTCGAAGGCGTACCTGTCCAGGCCCGCGCCGAGGGACAACTAGCGACGCCGCCGCAGCCTACGGTTTGCAGGGTGTGGGGTCCCACTTTGCGCCATCCGGTTCGCGGCGGAAGTGCGTGCTGGTGACGAACTCCTGCGCCAGGTACTTCGGGTCGTTCACCAGCGTGGTCACCACGAGCCATTCGGCGCCGTCGGGCGCAGCGAAGCGATCGAAATACTCGGTCATGGTCGTCTCCTCGCTGTAGGGCACCCCGTTGCGCCGCAGCCATCCGCCGCTCAACATCGTGGTGACGACCTTCAGGTTGCCGGACTGCTGACCCGGCGCGGCGCCGGCAGCGGCGCCGCCGCGCCCGGGCGCCGCCGGCCGCTCCCATTCGGCCACGGAGAATCCCTGCAGCGACTTCGTTCCGGGCGGCGCCGCCGATTTGTCGAACACCAGGCGGCGCGTCTGCCGGCCGTTGTCGGTCTCGATTTTCAGCGTGGTGTCGTTCTCCCAGGTGATGTGCAGACGCGTCGGCATGCGCATGAGCCCGGCCGCACCAAAGGCCAGACATGATCCGTCTTGGGACGGGTCCCAGGTATCGGCGACCTTGCGCCCTTCGGGACTGATCGGCACGCTGGCGTAGTCGCCCCTGGGCGGCGTCACCATGCGCCACCGCCAGTCCTCGTTCACGATCGACACCCAGTAGCCGGTCAGGTCGATCGGAGCCGACGCCCGTGGAGACTGCGGGACGGCGGGCGCCGGACCGCCGCCGCGTTGAGCGGATGCCGTCGCTGCGAACGCGCACGACAGCGTGGCTGCCGCGATCAGTCGCGTGTATCTCATGGTTCGCCTCGCTGACGCGCGCCGGCGCCGTGCCTCCTACACCATCGCCGGCGCGTCGACGCCCTGCCACAGGTTCGACGTGCTCAATTCGTGCCGGCCGCAGGCCTTCAGATAGCAGAACAGCTGCGTGCGATACGCCGCGCAGCCGTGGAGCACCAGTTCCAGCAGGAACGCCCCCCGCGTCTGTCTGCGGCCGAACAGCTCGATCTGTCCGCGGAAATCGGCCTCGGTCCACGGCGCGAGCAGTCTGGCGTACTCCGCCTCCTGCGCGCGGATCATTTCAACCACCCCGTCGAAGTCCGCGGCCTCGGCTCTGGCCCTGGCCGCCTGGAAGGCCTCGGCGTCGGCCGCCCCGGCCTTGATCGCGTTGACGAGCAGCGGGCCCATGTTCGCCAGATAGCGCAGCAGCTCGATCGTGCTGCGCTGTTTCGGCGTCGGCCGGTAGTCGAGCATGCTCCGGTCGATCTTGCCGGCCAGGTGCAGCAGGATGCGAACCTCCTTCTGCAACTGCGCGATCACTTCATCCTTGGTCAATGCACACATGGTCGTCGTGGACACTCCTTCTTGTTCCAGGAGGGGGATTGTAGTCGAAAATCAGGGGGTCGTTCAGGGGCCGGCAACCGGGTATGCTAGCCACCCGAGGCGACGCCGCGCATCGCGCGAGCGGGCGCGACGTGTGTGCGCCGCCGCTGCCGCCCTCGACACAATGGCCGATTCCCAACCCACGCCCTGCATCATCACCGTCGCCATCACCGGCTCCGTGACGCGCAAGGAGCACAATCCGGCCGTCCCGATCACCGTCACGGAGCAGGTCGAATCGACGCACGAGGCGTTCGAGGCCGGCGCCGCGATCGTGCACGTGCACGTCAGGAACGACGACCAGTCCACGACGTCCAACCCGGACAAGTTCGCCGAGTTCCAGGAGCGCATCCGCAAGCTGTGTCCGGGCATCATCGTGCAGTTCTCGACGGGCGGCCGCTCGGGCGTCGGCTCCGAGCGCGGCGGCATGCTGCACCATCGGCCGGATATGGCCTCGCTGTCGACGGGCTCGGTGAACTTCCCGACCCGCGTGTACGAGAATCCGCCCGATCTGATCCGCGAGCTCGCCGGCAAGATGCTGCAGTACAACGTGAAGCCCGAAATCGAGGTGTTCGATCTCGCGATGCTCTACAACGCCGTCGACTACGCACGCGAAGGGCTGTTGAGACCGCCGCTGCACGTGCAGTTCGTGCTCGGCGTGAAGCACGCTCAGCCGGCCGATCGTGACATCCTCGAGTTCGAGGTGCGCAAGCTCGAGATGCTCATGCCCGAGGCAACGTGGGTGGCCGCCGGCATCGGCCGGCACCAGCTCGAGGTCAATCGCTGGTGTCTCGAGATGGGAGGCCACTGCCGTACCGGGCTCGAAGACAACGTCCGCTGGGACAAGAGCCGACTGGCGAAATCGAATGCCGAGCTCGTGTCGCGTGTGGCCGCGCTCTGCCCCGAGTACAACCGCGTCGTCGCCACACCTGCGGTCGCGAGACGGATACTCGGACTCGACGACTGACTGCCCTCCGGCTCGACCACTGATCGCCGGGTATCGTCGTGTTCGCGAACGATACTGAGCAGGGACCATCTCGCGCCACGCGCTATCGATTCTTCCCGCCGCGGCGCGCCTGCCGTCCCCCTACGCCGCTGGTACGGTGGTTGCGCGTGATCGAGCACGGAGGTTCGTATGAACACAGCAACACGAGTGCTCGCGGCGACAGGAGCGGCCACGTTGATGATCTACGGGTCGGTCCTCGCTCAGCAGACGCCGAGCGACAGACCGCAGACGCCGCAGCCGTCGCCGACGTCGCCGGCGAGGCCGGGTCAGACGTCACAGGGACAGTCCGAGCTGACGATGACCGCCACAGGCGAACTGGTGAAGGTCGACAGCAAGGAAGAGACGATTTCGGTGAACACGTCCTCGGGAGAGATGATCTTCAAATATGACGACGACACCAGGGTGAGCGGCGCGTCCCGCACCACCGCCGGGCTGGCGACCATGTCGGGCTCGGACGTCGTCGTGCGCTACAGGAGGGACGGCCGCGACAACCTGGCAACCAGCATCGAAGTGAAGCCGTCAGCGGGAAGCCCGGGCGCGCGTCCGAGCACACCCGGCGAACCGACACGGCCATCCCCCCCGAACGACCCGACCAGGCCGACTCGTCCCTGACCGCCGCAGCCGACCCGGCGAGACGAAGTAGAGCGCACTGGTGCGCTCTACTTCGTCACCACTTCTCTTTACCGCGGCGGCGGCCGGGGCCGCCTTTATTTCAGCTCGTCCCAGACGATGCGCGCGTTCGCGAGCAGCCGGCCGGGCTGCGGCTCCGCGTAGCCCTTGTACTGCGCCGGGATCTTCCAGGTCTTGGCGAACTCCTCGACGCTGACGCCCTTCTTCCTGGCCTCGCGCACCGCGTTGGCGAAGTCGTCGTTGAACCGCGCGTACTCACGCAGGTCGGCGACGGTCATCACGGTGCTGTGGCCGGTGATGATCGACTCGACGTTTCCCGCGGCGTCGGCGGCCCTGGCCAGCGTACGCCCGATCTCGACGCCGCTGCCGCCGTTGTTGCCGTCGATCAGCGGGATGTTCTTCCCCGAGAAGATGTCGCCGGCGTGCATCACGCGCACCGCCGGGAAGATCACCCAGGCGTCGCCGTCGGTGTGCCCGCGGCCGAAGTAGCGCAGCTCGATCTCGTCGGCGCCGCTGCCGATCTTCAGCGAATCGGTGAACGTCCGTCTGGGCAGGCCGCGGCCGTTGTTCTCCTTGAAGATGTTGGCGGGGGTGCCAGGTGCGGGCGTGATGCCGGTCGGCGTCCGCATCTGCTGCATGTTCTTCGCCGTATTGGCGTGTGTGACGACCTCCACCGTCGCCGGGAACTCGACGTTGCCGCTCACGTGATCGCCGTGCGTGTGCGTGTTGACGATCATCGTCACCGGCCTGTCGGTGACGGTCTTGATCTTGTCGAGCAGCGGCTGGCCCCAGCCGGGGTTCTTGGTATCGACGACGACGACGCCCGATGACGTGATGAAGACGGCGCTGTTGCCGCCGCCGCCGCGCATCACGTAGAGGTTGTCCCTGAGCTTCTCGACGTCGATCACGCGGGCCGGCTGGCCGGCCTGCTGCATCGCGCTGACCGAGATCGTGAGCGCGCCTGCCGCGAACAGGACGCCGAGTACGAGCGTTCGCTTCATTGATGCCTCCTCAGCCACACCGCGGCAGATCATACCGTGAGCCGGCATGCGGCCCGGAGCCGCGACGTCCGGCGCGGTCCGGCTGGAGCCGGACACTACAGTCCTGCCGACAGCGGGTCGGTTTGCACCTGAACAGTGCGGCTATATGATCGACCGCCAGGAGGACGCTCACCGTGCGCCATCACCTGTCTGCCGTCGTCGGTCTCGCAGTATCGGTTGCCGTTGCCGGCTGCTCGGCGTCGACCGCCGCGCCTACCGCGCAGGACGCGAAACGGTTCCTCGACGAAGTGAACGCCACGTTCGACCGGCTGCTGCTCGACGCCGGACGCGCCGGATGGGTGGCGCAGAACTTCATCACGCCCGATACCGAAGCGATGGACGCGCGCGCCACGCAGGCGCTGTCCGATGCGGCGTCGCGCTTTGCCAAGGAGGCGGTCCGCTTCGACGCGGTGGAAGTTCCGCCCGATCAGCGCCGCCAGCTCAATCTGCTGAAGGTGGCGCTCGTGCTCGCCACGCCCTCCGATCCGAAGGAGTCCGAAGAGCTCACCACCCTCGTGACCCGGATGCGCGGCGTCTACGGCCGCGGCAAGTGGTGCCCCGACCCGGCGAAGCCCGAGGCGTGCATGAACATCGACGACATCACCCGGCTGCTGGCAACGTCGCGCAACGAGAAGGAGATTCGCGCCGCGTGGGAGGGCTGGCACACGATCTCGCAGCCGATGAGACAGGACTACCAGCGCTTCGTCGAGCTGTCGAACAAGGGCGCGAAGGAACTGGGCTTCGCCGACACGGGCGCGATGTGGCGCGCGAAGTACGACATGCCGCCCGACGCCTTCACCAGAGAGCTCGATCGGCTGTGGGAGCAGGTGCGGCCGCTCTACGTGCAGCTCCATGCCTACGTGCGGATGAAGCTGCGCCAGAAGTACGGCGACGTCGTTCCCGCCAGCGGTCCCATCCCGGCGCACCTGCTCGGCAACATCTGGGCGCAGGATTGGTCGAACATCGAGGACCTCGTCGCCCCGGCCAACGCCGACTCCGGCTACTCGCTCACCGAGATCCTCAAGCGACGCAAGATGAGCGCCGTCGACATGGTCAGGACCGGCGAGCGCTTCTACACGTCGCTCGGACTGGCGCCGCTCCCTACCACGTTCTGGGAGCGCTCGCTGTTCGTCCGGCCGCGCGACCGCGAGGTCGTCTGCCACGCCAGCGCCTGGAACATCGACAACGTCGAGGATGTGCGCATCAAGATGTGCATCGATCAGACCGCCGAGGATTTTTCGACGATCCACCACGAGCTCGGGCACAACTTCTACCAGCGCGCCTACAACGCGCTGCCGATCATCTTCCGCGACAGCGCCAACGACGGGTTCCACGAGGCGATCGGCGACACCATCGCGCTGTCGGTGACGCCGGAGTACCTGGTGAAGATCGGTCTGCTCGACAAGGCGCCCGATGCCTCACGCGATATCGGGCTGCTGCTGGCGCGGGCGCTCGAGAAGGTGGCCTTCCTGCCGTTCGGGCTGCTCATCGATCAATGGCGCTGGAAGGTCTTCTCGGGCGAGGTGACGCCGGCGCAGTACAACCAGGCGTGGTGGGATCTGCGGCTCCGGTATCAGGGCGTGGCGCCGCCGGCGCCGCGCGGCGAGGAGTTCTTCGATCCGGGCGCCAAGTATCACGTGCCGGACAACACGCCGTACACGCGCTATTTCCTCGCCCACATCCTCCAGTTCCAGTTCCATCGTGCGCTGGCGAAGGCCGCCGGATGCACGACCCCGCTTCACCGCTGCTCCATCTACGGGAGCAGACAGGCGGGTGAGCGCCTCAACAAGATGCTGTCGATGGGATTGTCGCGGCCGTGGCCGGAGGCGCTGGCGGCGCTCACTGATTCAGACGAGATGGACGCGTCGGCGATCCTCGACTACTTCGCGCCGCTGCAGGGATGGCTGCAGGAACAGACGAAGGGCCAGCCCGTCGGTTGGTAGGTGGTCGTGGGTGGTCCGGGCGCCGGAGGCCGTCCGGAGGCAGCTCGGTGGGGCGGATTGCCGCAGGAGGCTCGAGCCGGTTGTCTTGGGCACATGGCACGAGTGGAGTATTCAGGGCCGATGAGCTCGGGGCTGGCTCCGAGCAGCCCTCGCGCGGCGCGTGTCCATGAGGTGCTTCATGTGGCTCTTGACGGTGCCTTCGGAGATGCCGAGGCTCGACGCGATGTCGCGGACGCGGTGGCCGTAGCCCGCTTCAATGAGGCCGCGCCTTATTCGCGGTCTTCACCGATTTGAGTACAGCGGTTGAGCGGTCAGAAAGCGCACCAGGTCTCGAGCCGATCGAATCGGGTGAGCGGTCGCCCACTTCAGTTTCAGCAGCAGCAGCGCTTCATCCCTCATGCCCCGCGCCCGCCGCAGCACGGCTTTGATGGTCGTGTTGATCGACTCAACGACGCCGAAGCGCACGGGATGATCGCAGTACGCGGCGATGCCCTCGATGTGCTTGAAGAGGAAATCGCCGAGGCGTTCCATTTCCGGCAGGCGTTGCCATCGGAGCGCTCTGATCCACCCGAGTAAGAAATCCAGCACACCTGGACGAGTCTTGTAGGTCCAGAGGCGATCGAGTTGCTCACGCAGCACGGAGGCTTTGAACAGGCGTCGGTTGGCGGCGAACAGGGCTTGCAGCTCGGCGCGCTTCGATCCCCGGACCGTCTTCCAGCGTCGGAGCAACAGCCACCGCTTTCCTCGGCCATGCTCCCGCATCACGGCGCCGGCGCGAAAGAATTCCTGCCGGCGGACCTCATCGAGCGCGGCGCTGGCGTGCTGGAGCACGTGGAACTTGTCGAAGACGATCTCCGCGTGCGTGAGCGCCGTCCCCACGGCGTTGAGATACGGGCGATGCATGTCGGTGCACACGGCCGTGACCGCGGCCCGTTGCCGTGGCGTGAGGTCCTCCATCAGCAGCGCCGTCGCCCTCGTCTCCGTGCGATCCTTCCGCACGCCGATCACCTCGCCGTGCACCACATCGGAGAGCACCGTCCAGAACTGCTGGCCCTTGCCGCGGTGAATCTCATCAAGGCCAAGATGCCGCGGGCGCTTCTTCGGGCGCGTGCGATCCCACTCGGCGAGGAAGGCTTTCTCGGCGCGGCGGGCCTTGCCCCAGCTCACGCCATGCCGCACGGCCGCGTGACTCGTCGGCATCGACTGACAGTCGACGCCAATCTGCTGGCGCAAGCGACGGGTGACGCGCGCCTTGGCATCGGCGAACTCGATGCGCTCGGTGCGAATCCCGCACCGGCGACAGACCACCCGGCGCTGCCGATAGACCACCGTCACCGGGTGCGCGGCCCAGGGCAGGTCGTCCCACGTGCGATCCCGCGCGGAGCGCACCCGGCCACTGCGTCGGCCGCAGCCACTGCACGGATAGCGGCGCGGACCGCGCCGCTCGATGCGAATGTGGACGCGACTCGTCGCGTCACCGTCTTCGCCTTCGACCCGCTCCACGCGAAACCCGGGCAGCCCCAGAATCCACGTACAATCCCGTCGCGATCCCACGCGTCCTCCCTGGTTGCACGCACAACAAGAGAGAACGACACCGGGTGGTCCGGTGCCAAGTGGGATCGCACGTCATCGTCCAGGTCGCCGAGCAGACCGCCCACCCCACGTGCGGTCCGCGCAGGCGGCCGGGTACTACCTCAGATCGCTGTACTCAAATCGGTGAACAGCCCTTATTCGGCGCGGAAACGGAGTGCTGGCGGCAGTGATTTTCTGGTTCTACCGGCTTCAATGAGGCCGCGCCTTATTCGGCGCGGAAACATGGTGGTGGCCGTTCGAGGGCGCCGTCATCCTGACAGCTTCAATGAGGCCGCGCCTTATTCGGCGCGGAAACGGCGCTGCGCAAGCATCTGCTCGCCACGAACAGCGCTTCAATGAGGCCGCGCCTTATTCGGCGCGGAAACTACTGGCGAGAGCTATACTCGCTGCCAATGAGCAGTGCTTCAATGAGGCCGCGCCTTATTCGGCGCGGAAACGTGGAGCCGCTGCCGCAGTAAGCCGTGGCCTGCCGGCTTCAATGAGGCCGCGCCTTATTCGGCGCGGAAACCTGCACGCGCGTATTCGAGCCCACGCCGACGAGGTCAGTGCTTCAATGAGGCCGCGCCTTATTCGGCGCGGAAACCGCCAGTCGTGGCGATCACGATGGACTTGCCAGACTTGGCTTCAATGAGGCCGCGCCTTATTCGGCGCGGAAACGCGTGTCGGCACAGTCACGTTCAATCAAGCCGAGATGCTTCAATGAGGCCGCGCCTTATTCGGCGCGGAAACGCTCTCCCCCGCTGACGAGCGACGGCTCGCGCTCAAGCTTCAATGAGGCCGCGCCTTATTCGGCGCGGAACCCTACATGCAGATTCTCCGGGCCGCGTCGGTGCAGGCGCTTCAATGAGGCCGCGCCTTATTCGGCGCGGAAACCGGCGCTCCGCGCCGTAGCCGACCCCATCGGGCCTGCTTCAATGAGGCCGCGCCTTATTCGGCGCGGAAACATGGCGGGCTGTTCCACGGATGGCTATCTCGGCGCCCTCGCTTCAATGAGGCCGCGCCTTATTCGGCGCGGAAACCAGCGATGGACACGCTGCTGGCCGAAGGTGGGCCGCGCGCTTCAATGAGGCCGCGCCTTATTCGGCGCGGAAACGAGTGGGCGCTACTATCCAATACCATCGTCGACGTGCTTCAATGAGGCCGCGCCTTATTCGGCGCGGAAACGCGACGGCGCCAACAACGGTGTAATCGCTGTACTTGGCTTCAATGAGGCCGCGCCTTATTCGGCGCGGAAACTCGCGCCGCGGCGCTCGGCCTACCGTGTCCTATTTTTGCTTCAATGAGGCCGCGCCTTATTCGGCGCGGAAACCTCTGGCTTCGATTCATCGAACGCCTCCCAGGTAAGCTTCAATGAGGCCGCGCCTTATTCGGCGCGGAAACTGTGTCTGTCCACCTGCACCACAGCTTTCGATGACGACCTGCTTCAATGAGGCCGCGCCTTATTCGGCGCGGAAACGACAAACCCCGCGCCTTCTGGCGCGCCGCAGTCGAGCTTCAATGAGGCCGCGCCTTATTCGGCGCGGAAACACATCGTCAACTCGACGGGACTGCCGGGCACCGACGCGCTTCAATGAGGCCGCGCCTTATTCGGCGCGGAAACCCGATGACGTGGCGATCCTGCGCAGCAAGGCCGCGGCTTCAATGAGGCCGCGCCTTATTCGGCGCGGAAACGCCCCGCACCGTCAGCGTCTTGCCCGTCACCGGATCGCGCTTCAATGAGGCCGCGCCTTATTCGGCGCGGAAACGTGCTCGCCAGCTGCGTGACGCCCGAGGCCCCGGCGATGCTTCAATGAGGCCGCGCCTTATTCGGCGCGGAAACTCGGCCGTCGCGGTCAGATCGCTCAGCCAGTCGTCGCTTCAATGAGGCCGCGCCTTATTCGGCGCGGAAACGATCGCGCCACGCACGTCAACGCGCGGCTCTCGGTGCTTCAATGAGGCCGCGCCTTATTCGGCGCGGAAACCCCAGGAGCGCCAGGCGCTCGGCCTGTCGGCTGCGAGGCTTCAATGAGGCCGCGCCTTATTCGGCGCGGAAACCACGCCGGCGTGGACGGCCGCCGTCACAACAGCAGCCGGGCTTCAATGAGGCCGCGCCTTATTCGGCGCGGAAACGGGTCAGAGGGGTAGTCCATGCAGCGGCCGCGGTTGCTTCAATGAGGCCGCGCCTTATTCGGCGCGGAAACGCAAGGTCAGCACGTGACCGAAATCGATCTTGTTGTCGCTTCAATGAGGCCGCGCCTTATTCGGCGCGGAAACGCCATCGGCTGCTTGACGCATTCGGGTCGTCGCGCGCTTCAATGAGGCCGCGCCTTATTCGGCGCGGAAACCTTGGATGCTTCTGGAATGGAATCCACTTTTTATTTCTTCAATGAGGCCGCGCCTTATTCGGCGCGGAAACGTCTACGGCAGCGCGAATCGTCTCAGCAAGTTCATCTCTTCAATGAGGCCGCGCCTTATTCGGCGCGGAAACATCGTGGGCGTCCGTCGCGGGCGCGCCGACGGACGGGTTTCTTCAATGAGGCCGCGCCTTATTCGGCGCGGAAACGCACGTGCGCATCCGCGAGAGAACGAAAAAGGAGATCTTCAATGAGGCCGCGCCTTATTCGGCGCGGAAACCCGGTACCATTTTTGGCCCACAGCTCGACGCCATCTCTTCAATGAGGCCGCGCCTTATTCGGCGCGGAAACCGGAAGGCACGACCACACGAAATTTGCTAGGGAAACCCTTCAATGAGGCCGCGCCTTATTCGGCGCGGAAACGCGAGCAGTTGGGCCAAGGACTGACGGCGCTGACACCTTCAATGAGGCCGCGCCTTATTCGGCGCGGAAACACGCGCAGAACCTCGGCCCCGACGTGATGAGGGGCCTTCAATGAGGCCGCGCCTTATTCGGCGCGGAAACGCCGCATGGTATCTGGTGCAGAAGGGATAGACCATGACGTCCTTCAATGAGGCCGCGCCTTATTCGGCGCGGAAACTGGCCCATAGCTGTAAGCGAAAGGGATCATTCGTGACCTTCAATGAGGCCGCGCCTTATTCGGCGCGGAAACATCTGTTCACCGTGTGCTCGACGCCTGATCGCCTCACCCTTCAATGAGGCCGCGCCTTATTCGGCGCGGAAACGCGTTCCGAGGCACACACTCACGCACGCCGACATGCCTTCAATGAGGCCGCGCCTTATTCGGCGCGGAAACTTCGGCTACGCCAAACGCTTCTACCGCCGTGTGCCGCCTTCAATGAGGCCGCGCCTTATTCGGCGCGGAAACCTCGACTGCGACCGCGCCTCCGACGGCAGGTTCTTCCTTCAATGAGGCCGCGCCTTATTCGGCGCGGAAACGCCGCGCGATCGACCCAGAACTGGCGTGACCCGTCGCGCCTTCAATGAGGCCGCGCCTTATTCGGCGCGGAAACTCGATGCGCAGCGCACGGGCACGGTGACCAATCCGCCTTCAATGAGGCCGCGCCTTATTCGGCGCGGAAACGCGATTGGAGCCGTCGCGGTTGGCACATTCGTGTGCCTTCAATGAGGCCGCGCCTTTATTCGGCGCGGAAACCCGCAACCAAGCGCGCGGGCAAGTCCATACTCGCGGCCTTCAATGAGGCCGCGCCTTATTCGGCGCGGAAACCGTGTGAAGCTGAACGGATCGCCCTTGTAGACCTTGACCCTTCAATGAGGCCGCGCCTTATTCGGCGCGGAAACCGGTGCCGCTGGGGCTGGTCGCCTGCGCCGTCCCACGCCTTCAATGAGGCCGCGCCTTATTCGGCGCGGAAACCCGTATCCTACTGGCACATATACGCCGACGCCGGTCCTTCAATGAGGCCGCGCCTTATTCGGCGCGGAAACGGTGAAGAGCGGCCCCGACAAGAAGCAGGCCGTCATCCTTCAATGAGGCCGCGCCTTATTCGGCGCGGAAACGTCGTCGCGCGGTTCACTCTCGACCGATAGTCATGCCCTTCAATGAGGCCGCGCCTTATTCGGCGCGGAAACGTACAGTGAAAGTGGGTCCGAGCTGTGGAACGAACCTTCAATGAGGCCGCGCCTTATTCGGCGCGGAAACCGTCCCTCTCGACATCGCCCACGCGATCAGCGCCGACCTTCAATGAGGCCGCGCCTTATTCGGCGCGGAAACCCCCCCTGCGTGCGTGCCCCCTGAATGCACAGCGCCCGCAGACCTTCAATGAGGCCGCGCCTTATTCGGCGCGGAAACGCTGGTACCGAGAAGACAGTGCGTGCGGACCAGGTACCCCTTCAATGAGGCCGCGCCTTATTCGGCGCGGAAACGACCGTCCACAAGGACAAAGGGCAGTTGCTCCGGCTCCCTTCAATGAGGCCGCGCCTTATTCGGCGCGGAAACAGGCGCCCTCGCGAATGTCGCACTGCCCTGCGCCGCCTTCAATGAGGCCGCGCCTTATTCGGCGCGGAAACGTCCGATGGCGACGGCCGCGATTTGCTCTGCGACCTCCCTTCAATGAGGCCGCGCCTTATTCGGCGCGGAAACCACCCGGCGAGTTCGTCCTGCACCTCGATCGCACCCGCGACCTTCAATGAGGCCGCGCCTTATTCGGCGCGGAAACACGGGTGGGGGGTGTATGCGTGGCATGGGGTACGCGCCTTCAATGAGGCCGCGCCTTATTCGGCGCGGAAACGAGGCTATCAGACGCCGAGCACACGGCGAGCGCATACCCGCCTTCAATGAGGCCGCGCCTTATTCGGCGCGGAAACGCTGAGGGCCGCCTGGGCCGAGACGACGGCGGCGGCCCTTCAATGAGGCCGCGCCTTATTCGGCGCGGAAACCGGCACCACCGGGCCGCCGCCCTCGCCCGACACCTCCTTCAATGAGGCCGCGCCTTATTCGGCGCGGAAACAGCACGCGATGCCCGTCTTTGGTGCGCGCTAATTGGCCTTCAATGAGGCCGCGCCTTATTCGGCGCGGAAACCTTTCACGGCACACGGGCCCGTCACCGTCCCACGCCTTCAATGAGGCCGCGCCTTATTCGGCGCGGAAACTGTGGGGGCGTCGGGCGAGCCGTGGGTGATCCATGCCCTTCAATGAGGCCGCGCCTTATTCGGCGCGGAAACTTCCAGCGTGCCCACGCCCTCGACGAGGGCGCGCTCCTTCAATGAGGCCGCGCCTTATTCGGCGCGGAAACGTGCCGCTCGTTCCAATTCACAGGACCGACCGTGACCTTCAATGAGGCCGCGCCTTATTCGGCGCGGAAACACGGCCGTGTACGGCACGGATGTCTACGGCAGCGCCCTTCAATGAGGCCGCGCCTTATTCGGCGCGGAAACCCGCCGCCGAATGCGCCGTCGCCGCGCGCCCGCGCCCTTCAATGAGGCCGCGCCTTATTCGGCGCGGAAACGCCGGGACCCGTCCATGGCCCATTGACGATCCGTTCCTTCAATGAGGCCGCGCCTTATTCGGCGCGGAAACGCTGAGCAAATCGCAGCCGTCGCCATCGGACTCACCCCTTCAATGAGGCCGCGCCTTATTCGGCGCGGAAACCTAAGCAGCGCCCCCGATAGACGTGGGAGACTCGCTCCTTCAATGAGGCCGCGCCTTATTCGGCGCGGAAACCTGCACCAGATACCATGCGGCAATAGCCATTGCCGCCTTCAATGAGGCCGCGCCTTATTCGGCGCGGAAACACCCGTCTCCGCGACATGTTCACCTATCTTGGCCGCCTTCAATGAGGCCGCGCCTTATTCGGCGCGGAAACCTAAGCAGCGCCCCCGATAGACGTGGGAGACTCGCTCCTTCAATGAGGCCGCGCCTTATTCGGCGCGGAAACCTGCACCAGATACCATGCGGCAATAGCCATTGCCGCCTTCAATGAGGCCGCGCCTTATTCGGCGCGGAAACACCCGTCTCCGCGACATGTTCACCTATCTTGGCCGCCTTCAATGAGGCCGCGCCTTATTCGGCGCGGAAACGAGACGCTGCTGCGGTGTGCGCGTGTGGGGGCGTCCCTTCAATGAGGCCGCGCCTTATTCGGCGCGGAAACGCTGAGGAGCCGGGGAAGGGGCACGTGTAGATCGAGCCCTTCAATGAGGCCGCGCCTTATTCGGCGCGGAAACGTAGAGGCCGTGCGAAGGATTGTGCCGGGCATGAACCTTCAATGAGGCCGCGCCTTATTCGGCGCGGAAACCTGCCTGCTTGCCAGCGCGGCCAATGTCACTGGCCTTCAACCTTCAATGAGGCCGCGCCTTATTCGGCGCGGAAACGCTGCCGCAACCTGTTCGGCCGTCACGCTGCCAGCTTGCCTTCAATGAGGCCGCGCCTTATTCGGCGCGGAAACACGTGTGAAGCCGAACGGATCGCCTTTGTAGACCTTGACCCTTCAATGAGGCCGCGCCTTATTCGGCGCGGAAACGCTAGATCCATATTTGATTAGTGCTGGTGAGGTATTCCTTCAATGAGGCCGCGCCTTATTCGGCGCGGAAACCTTCCCTGCCGCTCCCTGCTATAATCTCCGCATCCCTTCAATGAGGCCGCGCCTTATTCGGCGCGGAAACGACGAGTAGTCCCCCTGCCGCACCAACGCCTGTCGCCTTCAATGAGGCCGCGCCTTATTCGGCGCGGAAACGCCGAGAACGCCGACCAGGCCAAGCAGCTCGCCAACCTTCAATGAGGCCGCGCCTTATTCGGCGCGGAAACGATGAGAGAGCGCGACTGATTGGACGAGATCTTCCACCTTCAATGAGGCCGCGCCTTATTCGGCGCGGAAACAGCGTTCGATGAATCGAAGCCAGAGACTCTCCCCGGCCTTCAATGAGGCCGCGCCTTATTCGGCGCGGAAACGCGTTAGCGCCAGAAGGCCGGCGAGAGGAGCTACAAGGTCCGCACCTTCAATGAGGCCGCGCCTTATTCGGCGCGGAAACGACCGTCGGTACGCGGCTGACCATCGAAGTGGACTTCCTTCAATGAGGCCGCGCCTTATTCGGCGCGGAAACTTGGAGACACTGACGCCGACACGTCTCCAGAAAAAGCCTTCAATGAGGCCGCGCCTTATTCGGCGCGGAAACGCCATTCATTCGGCCAGCCGGACATCTGGAGTGGCTCCTTCAATGAGGCCGCGCCTTATTCGGCGCGGAAACGTGGTATGCCACGGTGGACGAAGGCTTTCGCGGGGCCTTCAATGAGGCCGCGCCTTATTCGGCGCGGAAACGTTTTTCCACAGGCGCTGGACGCTGCCCATCGAGGACCTTCAATGAGGCCGCGCCTTATTCGGCGCGGAAACCGCTAGACAGATGTCAAGTGGTTTGTGAGCGGCCCTCCTTCAATGAGGCCGCGCCTTATTCGGCGCGGAAACGTCGAAGGTGCGCTGGTTCAACACGCCTGCGGTCCTTCAATGAGGCCGCGCCTTATTCGGCGCGGAAACGTCACGCCTGAAACGGGCAACGTAATATTGGTTGAGGCCTTCAATGAGGCCGCGCCTTATTCGGCGCGGAAACTGCTTGCCAGCGCGGCCAATGTCGCTTGCCTTTAACCTTCAATGAGGCCGCGCCTTATTCGGCGCGGAAACGGCGAGCGGAGCCACAAGGTCCGCACAGCCAAACTCCTTCAATGAGGCCGCGCCTTATTCGGCGCGGAAACGCCAACACGCGCGTGCAGTTCATTCAGGAATACGTCCCTTCAATGAGGCCGCGCCTTATTCGGCGCGGAAACGTCAGCTATGACGCGATGTGGGCATGGCATCTCTACCCTTCAATGAGGCCGCGCCTTATTCGGCGCGGAAACGCCCTCCTCCTTGATGATTCGGTCCCGGTGCCGGATCCTTCAATGAGGCCGCGCCTTATTCGGCGCGGAAACTCGCGGCAATGGCTGGTGCTGCGTGGTATTTGTTGCCTTCAATGAGGCCGCGCCTTATTCGGCGCGGAAACGCCGACCGCCTGACCACCGTGCGTGTTATCCAGCTCCCTTCAATGAGGCCGCGCCTTATTCGGCGCGGAAACTCGCGCGATAGGCGCGATCGCTCGCGTGTCTATCCTGCCTTCAATGAGGCCGCGCCTTATTCGGCGCGGAAACCCGTCACACTCGCGAGTGCGGTGCACCTGCTCGGCAAGCCTTCAATGAGGCCGCGCCTTATTCGGCGCGGAAACGCTTTACTCGGTCGATAGCCGTCCAGCATGTTCGACACCTTCAATGAGGCCGCGCCTTATTCGGCGCGGAAACCTCTGGTGACGCGCTGACAGGCGCCTCGAACTCCGCCCTTCAATGAGGCCGCGCCTTATTCGGCGCGGAAACTCCCGCTGCGCCTTCTCCGTCACGATCGGATGGATGCCTTCAATGAGGCCGCGCCTTATTCGGCGCGGAAACCTGCGGCGGCACCACAACGAGATGGCCGCCGTTCCACGCCCTTCAATGAGGCCGCGCCTTATTCGGCGCGGAAACCTTGACGCCGTCCGGCAGATCGACGGTCACGAGCACCTTCAATGAGGCCGCGCCTTATTCGGCGCGGAAACGGGATCGGGAACGTCTACGACTACCGGCGCGAGGTCCGCCTTCAATGAGGCCGCGCCTTATTCGGCGCGGAAACGAATGGGCAGGTCAGTCCATCGTGCTCCGTCCTGATCCTTCAATGAGGCCGCGCCTTATTCGGCGCGGAAACTTGGAGGTCAGATGTCTATCTTCGCGTCGTTGGTCACCCTTCAATGAGGCCGCGCCTTATTCGGCGCGGAAACTCTGTCGCGCGGTCTAGGGAGTCACCATGCAGATACCTTCAATGAGGCCGCGCCTTATTCGGCGCGGAAACCCGGCGGCTCTTTCTCTCTTGGGGGTTGGTAGATGCCTTCAATGAGGCCGCGCCTTATTCGGCGCGGAAACGCGATCTGCGCCCGCACGTCCTGACTGGTCTGCAGCCTTCAATGAGGCCGCGCCTTATTCGGCGCGGAAACAAGGCGCGGAGGGGGACGGGTTGAGGTTCTAGGCCCGCCTTCAATGAGGCCGCGCCTTATTCGGCGCGGAAACGGTTCTCGTCATCATCGAGACTCCGATGAGTGAGTTCCTTCAATGAGGCCGCGCCTTATTCGGCGCGGAAACACCAGCGCCATCCCGAGCACCATCATCACCACGCTCCTTCAATGAGGCCGCGCCTTATTCGGCGCGGAAACTTTGATATCACCGTCGCAACGTCGAACACGTTCCCGACCCTTCAATGAGGCCGCGCCTTATTCGGCGCGGAAACACCGAGCTATCCACCGCGCCCGAGACGTGGTTGGCCCTTCAATGAGGCCGCGCCTTATTCGGCGCGGAAACTCCTTGCCGCCACCCGGCGCTTTACGAGAACTTGAGCCTTCAATGAGGCCGCGCCTTATTCGGCGCGGAAACTCGGTGCATACGCGCAAGTGAGCGCTGATGCTCCACACCTTCAATGAGGCCGCGCCTTATTCGGCGCGGAAACGGAGAAAGTTCCGTGGTGATGCTGACTACGACAACCCTTCAATGAGGCCGCGCCTTATTCGGCGCGGAAACAAGTGGAATCCGACGTTCCAGGCGTGGGACTTTCCCCTTCAATGAGGCCGCGCCTTATTCGGCGCGGAAACTCGGTTGGCGTTATTGGACAGAAGATGGGATCCGTGCCTTCAATGAGGCCGCGCCTTATTCGGCGCGGAAACGAGGCCGATCAGGCACGGCTGCAGGCCGCGATCGACCTTCAATGAGGCCGCGCCTTATTCGGCGCGGAAACGGCTGGCGACACCTTGACGCACCCCCACCACGGATTCCTTCAATGAGGCCGCGCCTTATTCGGCGCGGAAACATCAACTTCAGCCCGGCGAGCGGCCCCTCCCCCATCCTTCAATGAGGCCGCGCCTTATTCGGCGCGGAAACCGAGTGCAGCCGGGGATTCCGCCGACATTCAAGCCCCTTCAATGAGGCCGCGCCTTATTCGGCGCGGAAACTCGCCTGCTTCGTGCCGCCAGCGCCCTCACGCGGCCTTCAATGAGGCCGCGCCTTATTCGGCGCGGAAACCACACGCCCTGGGCCGGCACGAACAGGTTCCGCACCGCCTTCAATGAGGCCGCGCCTTATTCGGCGCGGAAACGTTGCTGGCTGTGGATTCGAAGGCGACCGCTCACGTCCCTTCAATGAGGCCGCGCCTTATTCGGCGCGGAAACAGCGTCGCTGGCTGACAAAGCTCGCGCCAAAGCCCTCCCTTCAATGAGGCCGCGCCTTATTCGGCGCGGAAACACCCGCAGCGGGGGCGGCTGATTCCCTTCTTGGAGGCCTTCAATGAGGCCGCGCCTTATTCGGCGCGGAAACGAAAGCAAATATCGCTTACCGTGGTGGCATTGGCGTCCTTCAATGAGGCCGCGCCTTATTCGGCGCGGAAACGCGCCCGCTCGCCTCCCGCACGCATACGGAGCGCCGCCTTCAATGAGGCCGCGCCTTATTCGGCGCGGAAACACGGCGCGCCGGCGCCGCAATCGCAACCGCAATCGCCTTCAATGAGGCCGCGCCTTATTCGGCGCGGAAACTCCGATCGCGCAAGAGCTTCTCGGCGGACGCGAGGCCCCTTCAATGAGGCCGCGCCTTATTCGGCGCGGAAACACTTGACAGGCGGGGACAGTCCGCCCTACACTACGGCCCTTCAATGAGGCCGCGCCTTATTCGGCGCGGAAACCGCCCCGCTCGCAAACCCCTTGACTGTCAATCACTTCACCCCCGCAATTCGAGAGGTCCTGCTCGTTCACCCACTCCCCTCCCATCGGCATACCCGGACCGGGCCCAGTCCGGGCCGCCTTCCCCAATCATTTCCCCGTTCGAGCGGTGTGCGGCACATTGACGCCACCTCGCCGCTCGCGAACATCACCGCGTCTCGAAACCGGGATACTCGGGCAGCTCGCCGGTCACGACCCGCGCCAGCAGGCGGGCCTGGATCTCCAGCACACGCCGGTAGCTGACACGGTACCCGAAGATCGGATGCGTGACCAGCGTGTCCATCCGCTGCTCGTAGGCCTGCAGAAAGCGCCGGCGCCCCTTTGACGTCAACGACACCGACTCGCCTACCGAGAGGAAATCACCCCTCGTCACCATCCCCGTGTTCAGCGCCGACAGCACCGCCGAATCGACGACCAGCGGCCGGAATCCTTCCATCAGATCCAGCGCCAGCGCCGGACGTCCGAACCGCGGCTGATGGTAGAAGCCGACGAACGGATCGAACCCGATGGCGTAGCAGACGATCGTCAGATCGCGCACCAGCAGGCTGTAGCCGAGCGACAGCAGCGCGTTCACCGGATCGCGCGGCGGCCGCCGGTTGCGGCGGGTGAAGTCGAACGCCGGCCGCTCGTCCTCATCGACCTTCACCATGCCGCCGAAGTGTCCGAAGTAATAGTGCGCCGCACTGCCCTCGATGCCGAGCAGCGGCTCGAGCGACCCCGCCTCCAGCGCCTGCTTCGCCAGCCGCTTCAGCGCCTCGAGCGCGCGCGCCGGCGGCTCCACGTGATTCCGCTGCAGCATCGTCCGCTGATTGCGAATCTTCGTCGCGACGATGGCCCGCGCGACGCGCAGGCAGAACTCCTCATCGTCGGCGCGCCGGAACTGCTCGCGGCGCAGGAACACGTTCTTCAGTCCGAGCCCGGCCGTCAGGGCGTAGAACCACCCGCCCATCGTGAACCACGCAATCGGCCGCTCGCGCTCGCAGAGCGCCTGCACCGCGCCCGAGGTCACCGAGGCGCTGCCGAAGACATTGACCTGCGAGATGTCGCTCAGGCGGGCCTCCTGAATCAGAACGCCCTTTTCCCTGATCTGCAGGACGCCTCCCGACTTCCCGATGCTGAAGCCGTAGCCCGTGACGTACAGCGGACGCAGGTCGTCGCCCGCGGGAATCAGCCGCCGCACCTCGTCGAGCGCCGGCTCCTCGCCGCCCGCCTGGGGCTCGTCGAACCCGAAGAGCGGCAACTGCTCGATGCCGTCGGGCGCGGCGGCCGGGGCCCCGTGAAGCAGCGCACGCGTCTCATCGGGCAGACAGATGCCGACCAGCGAGCAGCGGACGCATTTCGGGCTGTCGACGAGCGGCGGCGGAATGCGGCCCGACGCGGCAACCCGACGCGCCTCGGCCAGCGTCGCGAGCGTGGAGGCCACCAGCGCCTCGTCGATGGGCACGCGCACGCGCTGCTTCGTCTGGTTGTAGTAGACGACGGCCTCGTCGCACGTGTAGCCGTGACTGCGAAGGATCAGTGCCTGCACGCACACCTGCACGGCGTCGGTGGGCCACGCCTCCGGCACGCCCTCGCGCTCGCGCGGAGCGCCACGCTTGTAGTCGACGGGCGAGACGCGGCTTCCTTCTCCTTCCACCAGGTCGATCACTGCCGTCAGGCCGTACTCGTCGCTCGACAGCGACACCGAGCGCGCGTGGATCCGCTCCCCCTCCGCCGTGCCCGCAGCCGGCATGGCCTCGGCCTTTTCGCCGAGCGTCTCGTGCCGGAGCGCGCCCTCGACCGTGTCGTCACTGTGGGCGAAGACGCCCTCGACCCACTCGTAGAAGAACAGCCGGGGACAATAGACGAACTCGTTGAGCATCCGCGCCGGCAGATACTGCGGCAGCTCGACAGCGCGCGGCATGCGGGCCCTCGCGGGGATCGGCCGCAGGGGGAACGTGAATCGGAACGGGTGCGCCTCGCCGCTCATTCGGTTTCGTCGGCGCGATCGAGCGCGCGGCGCTCGCGGGCGCTGCGCAGCGCCTCCACCTTCCGCTTCGTGCCGGTCATCGGCCCCGGATCGTCTCCATCGACGATGATGCACGGCGCGTCGATGACCGTGTACGCACGCCCGATCGCGGTGATCACCCGGTCCCCACGGCCGTCGGCAGGCCCGAGGTCGACGAACAGCACCTGGTCTTCCTTGTGGTGAATCAGCTTGCCGAGGGCGTGCTTGCAGCGAGCCAGATCGGCACCCGAGAAACGGCACTCGAACACCGAGTATTGCAGCCGGTCGCCGAAGCCCACCATCGTCTTGTGGACCTGCCGGAGGCGCCGGTCGTGCGAGATGTCGTAGCAGACGAGATAGGTGTTCCGCACGGCTGCTGACGGCTACTATCGGCGCCAGGGGCGTCATCCCGTAGGGCGGCGCCAGGCCGCTGTCGGCGGGAGGCTACAATGACGGCGTGGATCGCGCATCAGCGGAGTCCGAGCTTCGGCGCCTCGTCGACGAGTACCGGGACACGTGTCTATGGTTCCTCCGGGAGGACTACTACCCCGAGACACCGTCCGAGCGCGACCGCGTCCTGTCGTTGATCGCGCGGCACGGCAATCGAGAGGCGTTCTGGCGCGCCGCCGACGTGCGGACATGGCTCTCACAGCACTCCAGCGGGACGTCTGCCGTCTCCTGGCAGCCGAGCGGCGGCGCAATCGGGAGAGCGACATCGCAGGCGGCGTTGCGCTGGCCGTGGCGCTGGAGACCGCGCGTCAGTCGCGGGATGTCGATGTGTTCCACGACAGCGCGGATGCGGTCGCGCGCTCGTGGGATCGCGACCGGTTCTCGCTCGAACGCGCCGGCTACGCGGTCCATGCCCTGCGCGAGCGCCCGGGATATGTGGAGGCGCGGGTCTCCCGGCACCAGGATGCGCTGATCATGGAATGGGCACGCGACAGCGCCTTCCGGTTCTTCCCCCTCGTGGAGGACGAGGCGCTCGGGCTCGCGCTGCATCCCTTCGATCTGGCCACCAACAAAGTCCTGGCGCTGATCGGCAGGGCCGAGGCGCGCGATTGGATCGACGTCATCGCGTGCCATGAGCAGGTGCAGCCGCTCGGGTATCTGGCGTGGGCGGCGTGCGGGAAGGGATCCCGCGCGGCGCGTGGCCGCGCGTGAAGGGATAGCGCGCCGCGCAGGCTGTGCATCGCGCCGGCGCGCGGCCGCTGCGCCGGACCGCGACCGCGCACCGTGACGGCTCTATTCAGTTGTCACAGAGCAGCGCCGTCACGCCATCGCTCACACGGCTCACCGCCATGTTCGTTGTGACGGCCGCACGCACGTCTCCTGGCGAACGGGTCGACGATGGCTGCCGGCCGGCAACACGACGCATTCGAACCGAGACGGAGGTCCGATGCGGCTGGTGCGCGGCGACGAGGCGGCGGACGATCATGTCTCGCTCCGACCTGTCAGGACAAGGGGCGTCGCGCGAGTGACATTCATGAACTTGCCCACCGAGATGCGGCGCGCCACGAGCACATGGTCGACGCCAGGATGGGAGAGCCCTCCGGGTTCGTCAGCTTCGGCTGCGCCGACAGCGGCCGGGCCGCCAGGGTTGCGGGCCTCCCGCCAGACGACGATGACGTCGCCGCCTACGCCCGCTGACGATCGACGATCGTCGCACGAACGCGTCCTCCCCGCGCCCCCGGGGGGCGACAGCGTGAACACACTCAGTCCGATGACGGCCAGCCGGTGGGCAGCGTGCTGCCACGCCGGTAGACAGGATCGGGCCGGTCTCCGCCATCAGGGCGTAGCGCACGTCCTCTTCGGGATCCCGTCGAAACGAGGACGTGGAGTCACGACGATGCCAGGCGTGGAACAACGCTTCGGCCAGGCACTCCGGCCCGGACATCCGCGCTCCCCCACTGCATCTGTGCTGCGATGGTACATCGACGTCATCGTGCTTCATCTCTGTGACAGCCCAGGTCCTACGCCGATTCTTCGCCGCACCGGCGAGGTCCGCACCTCCGCGCATCGTCCCCACGTGATACAACATTTCCAGCAGAAGCGAACCATCGGGAGCATCTGAACCCCTTGGCTCGAGAACGTATCGTGCCCCGTGGCGCGCTCCCGAGTGACCCGCCGACACCATTCACGACCGCACGCGCATGCAGAGCCGCGTTTTCTGGAGAACCGTCACCGTGGATCGATCAGCCTTCCTCGATCGGTTTCTGCGCCTGCTCCGCGAGTCGGGAGCTCGCTTCTGCGTGATCGGCGGACAGGCCGTCAACGCCTACGCCGAGCCCGTCGTGAGTCTGGATCTGGACCTGGTCGTGGTCGCCCCGGATCTCGCGCGGCTGGACCCGCTGCTGCGCCGCGAGTTCACCGTCGACGAGCACGCGCACAGCGTGAACGTCTCCGACTCCGGCAGCGATCTGCGCATTCAAATCCAGCGCGATCCGCGCTACGCATCGTTCGTGGACCGCGCCGTGGAACGTGACGTGCTCGGCGAGCGGCTGCCGGTTGCCGCCCTGGAAGACGTGCTCGCCGGCAAAGTGTGGGCCGCATCGGATCCAGGGCGAAGGGCCAGCAAGCGCCAGAAGGACCTCGCCGATATCGCGCGTCTCCTCGAGGTTTCGCCGGGCCTGCGCGCGAGCGTGCCTCGGCCAATCCTCGAACGTCTCATCTGAGCCAGGCCCACTCGGCGCGAGGGCCGCTCGAGTCTCTTGAATCCCTCCCCGGACGATGGCATCGTCGTCCCTGGAGATGCGGGCCGCCTGAACGCGGCCCGGTATCTGGCTGGGTGCTGCCGATCTTCGAGGCAAGCGCTTGGCCTGTACAGGAAAGACCGCATGTCGCAGGGACTCCGGCAGAAACTCGACTACAGCGACCTCGCCCACACGCCGGACGACAACCGCCGCTACGAACTGCTCGACGGAGCGCTGTTCGTGAGCCCGTCGCCGCGGCCGCTGCACCAGCGCGTCTCGAAGCGGCTGCAGCGTCAGCTCGAAGCGTACTTCGAGGACCGCGGCCTCGGCGAAGTCTTCGACGCGCCTGTCGACGTGATCCTGACAACGCACGACGTGGTCGTTCCCGATCTCGTCGTCGTCACGACGCCGGCGCAGGTCACCGAGCGTGCCATCGAGGGCGCCCCGGCGCTCATCGTCGAAGTCCTGTCGCCGTCGACGCGGATGCGCGATCGCAAGCTGAAGGCGGGGCGCTACACGGTGCTCGGTGTCACGCACTACTGGATCGTCGACCCCGTGCGCAGGACGATCGAGTGCTACCGTCTGACGAAGGCGCGATACGCGCCGATCGCCGCGGCATCGAGCCCCCACCGTCTGACTCATTCGGACTGGCCTGATCTGACGATCGACCTCGCCGCCATCTGGCGATGAGATGTGCCTCCCGCGCGGTCCACGCGCTCGCGGCGAGCGATTCCAGGCGATAGACGATCTATCCGCGCGCACCACGCGCCCGCGTGATACCCTCTCGGTTTCCGCGGCTTTCGTCGTCCTCATGCGGCTGTCCGAACTCCTCGCTCCTCAAGTCTCCAATCGCTCGCGCACCCGCGGGATCGAGTATTTCGCGACCGGCGCCGTCACGCACATCGAGCGGCGCGACGGCATCGTCCACGCAACGGTCAAGGGCGAGCAGAAGTACGACGTCTGGATCGAGTCCGTGGGCTCGCGGCTGCGCGCCTCGTGCACCTGCCCTCACTTCATCGATCACTTTCAGATCTGCAAACACATCTGGGCGGTGGTGCTGCTCGCCGAAAAGCGCGGCATTCCCCTGATCGGGCCCGGACCCGCGCCGGCGAACGTGAGGCTCGAACCCGTCGACTTCGACGACCCGCAGGTCGAGGACGAAGAGGACGATTTCGAGGATGAGTTCGACGAGCTCGACGAGCTCGACGACCAGATGCTGCCCTGGGCGCCACCGGCCCCGCCGTCATCGAAAGGCCGGACGCCACCGGCGCCGAAGACTCCGCTCTGGCAGCAGCAGCTGGCGCGGATCGCGGCAGTGCCGCACGCCACGCACGTTTCCGCGGCGCGCCCGGCCATGCGCGAGGGTCAGCTGCTGTACGTTCTCGACATCGAGGCGTCGCTCGCCGCCGGGGCGCTGGTCGTCGAGCTGATGACCCGCGACCGCAAGGCCAACGGTGAGTGGGGAGCGCCGCGCGCGGCGCGGACATGATCGCACGGGACAGCAGGCGCGTCGGCTCCATTCGGTGTTGGGCCGACGATTGCCGCCTACCAGGATTGGACGACGGTAGAATCCGGAGAAGGTGACGAGATCGAAGGTCTACCTCGAAACGACGATCGTCAGCTAGCTCGTGGCGGCGCCGACGAAGGACCTGATTCAGTCGGCACATCAGGAAACCACGCGCCAGTGGTGGGCTGGGCGCGAGCGGTTCGATCTGTTCGTCTCCCGAGTCGTCGGGGCGGAGGCGCGTCGTGGTGATGTTCGGGCAGCCGCTCGCCGCGTGGCCGCGCTTCGTGGAATTCCCAGGCTCGCGTTGCATCGCGAGGCGGTGCGACTCGCGGACGACATGATCCGGAAGGGTGCCCTTCCAGCGCAGGCACGCATCGACGCGCTGCATGTGGGCGTGGCTGCCGTTCATGGGATTGATTACCTGTTGACCTGGAACCTCCGCCACCTTGCGAATGCCACCATTCGTGGCAAGATCGAGCAGGCGGTACGCGACGCTGACCTGGTGCCGCCGATTATCTGCACGCCCGAAGAACTGATGGAGCCGAAGCCATGACCCGCCGGGATCCGATCGTCGAGGAAGTTCGGAAACATCGAGCAGCGATCGCGCGCGAGCACGGCGACGATCTCGAGGCCCTTGTGGCGGCGTTAGAGCGTGACGATTCCCTCGGGGATGCCCCGACGGTTTCGTTTCCGCCGAAACGCATCGTCAAGCGAACCGTGCGCGGAAGCGCCTCGAAGCCGCGGCGGCCCAACAAACAAATGGAGCCGACGCGCTCTGAGTCGCGAAAGCGCGCGGCTCATTCGTAGCGTCAGGCTGCCGACTGTCCAGATTGGTCGGCTCGGCGGCGCCCGTGCTCCAACTCGAACATACACCTCCTGACTTCGTCGTCGAGTCGTGACAGAACTTGGACCGCGGGACCTGTACCCTTCGACATGCGTGCAGCGATGTCCAGACGTATCGTCTTGAGACGACCATGCACTGTGGCACTGAACCTCAGTTCATCGAACGCGTCGGAGAAAGCGTTGAGTTCGCCTCAGTGGGTGAACAGCCTCGCAAGGCGAAGGCGCCATACGCGCCGATCTCCGCAGCATCGAGCCCCCATCGTCTGACTCACCCGGACTGGCCGGATCTGACGATCGACCTCGCCGCCATCTGGCGGTGAGGCCTCCACGCGTCCCGCGCGACGTCGTCCGGTGCTGGCGGGTCGCTATAATCGCCTGCGGTGGATCCCTCGACGTTCGACGAGCTGACTTTCTTCCGGTCCATTCAGGAGAGCGGCGCACGGGCTAGACGACTCATCGGCCCTGGCGGCTCGGCCGCGTGATATTCTCTCGATTTTCGCGCCTTTCGCCGACCCCATGCGGCTGTCCGAACTCCTCGCTCCTCAAGTCTCCAATCGCTCGCGCGCCCGCGGCACCGAGTATTTCGCGACGGGCGCCGTCACCTACATCGAGCGGCGCGACGGCATCGTCCACGCAACGGTCAAGGGCGAGCAGAAGTACGACGTCTGGATCGAGTCCGTGGGCTCGCGGCTGCGCGCCTCGTGCACCTGCCCTCACTTCATCGATCACTTTCAGATCTGCAAACACATCTGGGCGGTGGTGCTGCTCGCCGAAAAGCGCGGCATTCCCCTGATCGGGCCCGGACCCGCGCCGGCGAACGTGAGGCTCGAACCCGTCGACTTCGACGACCCGCAGGTCGAGGACGAAGAGGACGATTTCGAGGATGAGTTCGACGAGCTCGACGAGCTCGACGACCAGATGCTGCCCTGGGCGCCACCGGCCCCGCCGTCATCGAAAGGCCGGACGCCACCGGCGCCGAAGACTCCGCTCTGGCAGCAGCAGCTCGCGCGGATCGCGGCAGTGCCGCACGCCACGCACGTTTCCGCGGCGCGCCCGGCCACGCGCGAGGGCCAGCTGCTGTACGTTCTGGACATCGAGGCGTCGCTCGCCGCCGGGGCGCTGGTCGTCGAGCTGATGACCCGCGACCGCAAGGCCAACGGTGAGTGGGGAGCGCCGCGCGCGGCGCGGGCGCTCGCCGCTGACGTCCGCTCGATGCCGCCCGGGCCCGATCGGACGATCTTCGAGCGCCTGCTCGGCGCGCGCCCTCACTACGACAGCAGCGTCGGCTACGAATACGGCGAGCTGTCGCGCTTCCGGCTTCAGGGCGTCCTTGCGCAGGAAGTCCTGCCGCTGTTGTGTGCGGACGAGCGCTGCTGGGCCCGCACTCGCGCGGAAGGATCCACCGCGCCGGCATCCGCCGCCTTGTCGAGCCCCACACGCCGCGGTGGATGGATGCCGCCGCGCGTCAAGCCCGATCCACCCGCGTATCATCCGCTGCAGCTCGACGACGGCCCCGCATGGCGACTGCTTCTCACGATCGTCCGCGACGAAAGGGACAAGGTGTATCGCATCGACGGCGAGCTGGCTCGCGACGGCGAACGGATGGACCTCTCGGAGCCGCTGCTCGGTCTTCACGATGGCGTGCTCATCACCAGGAGCCATGTGGCCCGCTTCGATCACCATGGCGCGTTCGGCTGGTTCGCCGCGCTCCGTCAGGGCGGCACGATGACGGTGCCGTTCGAGGCTCGGCCATCGCTGGTCGATGCACTGCTGGCGCAGCCGCCGGAGTTTGCCGCCGTGCCGGACGACCTGCGCTTCACGGTCGAGGACGGTCACCCGACGCCTTCGCTCCAGTTGACGCCGCTTCGCTACCGGCCGGACCGTCTGATCGGGACGCTGACGTTCGACTACGGCAACATGCGCGTCGCGGCGACAACGCCTTCCCTGCTCCTTCGCACGGCGGACGCCAGTCGAATCGTCCGGCGGGACGCCGCCGCCGAACGCGCGCACGCGGCCCGACTGTTCGAGGTCGGCTTCAAGCGCGAATGGGCAGGCGAGCTGGGAGAGCCGGTCCCGCAGGTCTCGGCGCAGTCGCTGCCGCGCATCGCCCGCACGCTGCTCTCCGAGGGGTGGGCGGTCGAGGCGAAGGGTGTGCGCTATCGCCAGGCGTCCTCGGTTGCCGTCTCCGTCCGATCGGGCATCGACTGGTTCGATCTCGAGGGACACGCGGAGTATGACGGCCAGCGCGTGGCGCTCCCCGCGCTCCTGGCGGCGGCGCGGCGCGGCGACGGGTTCGTCGCGCTCGGCGACGGGAGCATGGGACTGCTGCCGGAGGACTGGCTCCGCAAGAACGCCACGCTCGCCTCGCTGGGCACGGCCGACGGCGATCGCCTGCGTTTCAAGCCGTCGCAGACCGCGTTGCTCGATGCGCTCCTCGCCGCGCAGCCAGAGGCGACGTTCGACGAAGCGTTCGCGCGCGCGCGACGCGAGCTGGTCGCCTTCGACGGCGTCGCGCCAGTCGATCCCCCGGCCTCGTTCGCCGGCGCGCTTCGTGGCTATCAGCGGGAAGGGCTCGGCTGGCTGCTGTTCCTTCGCAGGTTCGGCTTCGGCGGATGCCTGGCCGATGACATGGGCCTCGGCAAGACGGTGATGGTGCTGGCGCTGCTCGCCACGCTCCGCGCCGAGCGGGGCGAGGGGCCGTCGGCTCCGACGCTGGTGGTCGCGCCGCGATCGCTGGTGTTCAACTGGCGGCAGGAAGCCGCGCGATTCGCTCCGCAGCTGCGCGTCCTCGAGTACACCGGCAACGCGCGCGGCGCGCTCCGCGATCGGATCGCCGGCCACGACCTCATCCTCACCACGTACGGAACGCTGCGCCGCGACGCCGCACATCTCTCATCGATGCGGTTCGAGTACGTCGTCCTCGACGAGGCGCAGGCGATCAAGAACGCGGCGAGCGCCTCGGCGAAGGCCGCGCGTCTTCTCACCGCGTCGTACCGCCTGGCGCTGAGCGGCACGCCGATCGAGAACCACCTCGGCGAGCTGTGGAGCCTGTTCGAGTTCCTGAACCCGGGGCTGCTCGGTTCGGCGTCGGTCTTCGAGAAGGCCGGCAGCCGGCGTCTCGACGAGGAGAGCGTGTCGCTGCTCGCCCGCGGTCTGCGGCCGTTCATTCTGCGGCGCACGAAAGAACAGGTCGCTCCCGAGCTTCCGGCGAAGACGGAGCAGACCGTGTACTGCGAGCTCGAGCGGCCGCAGCGCGCCCTCTACGACGAATTGCGCGATCACTACCGGCGCACGCTGCTCGCGCGCGTCAGCCGGCAGGGCTTCGGGCGGGCCAAGCTGCAGGTGCTCGAAGCGCTGCTCCGCCTGCGGCAGGCCGCCTGCCATCCGGGACTGATCGATCCGGCGCGCGCCGGCGATGCGTCGGCCAAGCTGGACGTCCTCATCCCGCACATCCAGCAGGCGATCGAGGAGCAGCACAAGGCGCTGGTGTTCTCGCAGTTCACCAGCCTGCTCGCCATCCTGCGCGCGCGGCTGGACCGGAACGGCGTGACCTACGAGTACCTCGACGGCCAGACGCGCGATCGCGAGTCCAGAGTGGCGCGCTTCCAGACCGATCCGGACTGCCGGCTGTTCCTCGTCAGCCTCAAGGCCGGCGGCGTGGGCCTGAACCTCACCGCCGCCGAGTACGTGTTCCTGCTCGATCCGTGGTGGAATCCCGCCGTCGAGGCGCAGGCGATTGATCGGGCGCATCGCATCGGACAGGATCGGCACGTGTTCGCCTACCGGCTGATCGCGAGGGACACGGTGGAGGAACGCGTGCTGGAGCTGCAGCAGAACAAGCGGGCGCTGGCGGACGCGATCCTGAGCGCCGACGAGAGCCTGCTGCGGACGCTGCAGCGCGAGGACCTCGAGCTGCTGTTGTCGTGAGCCGCGCCGAGACCGCCGCGCGGCTCACTCGTTCGCGGGTTGCGAAGTGGAGGCGGCTTGCAGCCCCACGCGCCCGAGGGGCGAGGCCGTCCGACCGCGCAGTCCGTGCCGCAGGGTCCGACTGTGTTCTGCCACACAGTCGTGCCCGACGTCGACGATCTCACGGTCGACGCGAGGGCGCCTGACCTTCCCTGCGGTTCAAGCGGCGTCTCCGGCAGCGGCGGCGACAAGATGTCGCCGAACTTGCTTCAGGAGGTTCGCGAGCAGGTTCCCGGGGTTCGTGTCGCCAAGGTCCTTCAGGACAGCCTGGACGAGAGGCTGGCTCAGGAACGCGGCCGGCGTCGTGTTCGACCAGAGCCCGGCTTGCTGCATGCGGCTGCGCGCGTCGTTCATGAGTCTGGGCGTGGGCTCGTTGTGGGCGACGTCGTTGCGGAGGGATCTGACCTTTTCGATGGCGTCCGCCAGCTTCTTGGGTGGATCACTCCTCACGTAGTCCCGGGCGAAGCGGCCTGCCCCGTCCTCATCGAAGATGTACGTGCCGTCGTCCAGGCGCTCGAAAGGGCAGTTCCTTCTGTCCTTCTCATCGGGATTATCGTTTCGCAGGAGCTTGCAGCCGGATGGTGCGGGCGCTCCATCTTTCAGCCGAAGAACTTCCCAGCGACGGTGCCTCATTCCGGTGCGCTCGAACCGGTCGAGGAGATGATCCCACAGCGCCGCCTCGAAGAACGCCACCGTTCCATGCACGGCCCGGGGGATGTCGCCCGCGCGCAGCGCCAGCTCGACACGAAGGGCGGCGCGAACAGCCATTCGTGGGTGGCCGAGCACTTCGAGGCCAGAGCTCGCGGGCAGCGGTGGATCGAATGGCAATGACGAAGCGAACTGCGCCAGCCAATGAATGGTCTGCGTCCACGGGTGCGTCTGCTTGTCGAGATGAGCGACCGCGCCTAGAGCGCCGAGCAGGTTGCCCTTTTCGATCAGCGATAGCGCCTGCTTGCGTAGCCGAATAGGTTCGATGGGATCAATGCGTCTTCTCGAAACGGCCTTGTCTGGCTGACCACTGCCCGTTCGCGCCCCATCATCGACCTCGATCTCATCAGGATCCACCTGTTCGGGTGCGTGAAGTCGCACGAGCTCTTTGACGAGCGACTTGACTTCCGGCATGCCGCCTACGGTTGCAACGACGATGCGGGTCGCATCCGCTACGCCGTCTCGGATTGTATCTTCAATGCGACGAACGACATCGCGCCGAATGATTGCGTCGAGCGGGCAGTCCCGATCTTCCAAATCGCGATCCGTCAGACCGAGATATGCGCAATGGCGGATGTCCTGAATTCCTCTGCTGCGAGCACGCTTCTCCAATACCTTTCCAGCAAAACGCGGGTCGCCTCGAGTCTGGCGCTCGGTGCCCAACAGGATCACCCGATCGGGCAAGGTTGTGCCGAAGTAGGCGAGGACCGCATCGAACTTGGGGGTACAGATCTCCCACGGCGTCTGTTCCGGAAAGGCCTGTTTTGGAGGGCGGCCACGTGCGGCAGGTGCATCCACCAGGACCCAAGCATCCGGATGATCGCGCAACTGGTCATGCAGAGCGCCAACGTAGTCCTTGTCGATCTCCCACTTCTCATGCTGATCGACGATCTGTACATCCGTCTGACCGGTCGTCATGACCAGTATCGTCGTCATTGTGCGTGTCCCTGGTTGTAGCGTCGGTTGCGCGAGTGCTCGGCGCGCAGTGCGGTGTGGAAGGTGTAGATCTGGCCGTCCTTGCGCGGGTAGTCCGCGGCGTTCGGATGATTGCGGCGATGGACTGCGAGCCACTCGTCCTGGGTCGGCGTCTTCTGGTGATTCCTCGTCACCCAAGCCATGAGGTCAGCCTCGGGCTCCAATGCCGGCACTTCGCCAGTCTCGTCGAGCAACAGGAGCTGCTTGGCTTCGATCCGCACGCTGCCCCAGCCAAGTGGGCGCGCGTAGCCGAGCTTCGAGCAGTAGCCGTCGTTGTGCGTGCCGCCTAACACACGCTTGAACTGATCTGGGCACAGCGCTACGAGGATCGCGGCAAGCTCGGTCGCATCCAGGTCGCGGAACCGTACGGTGAAGCGGAACCTTCGGCCGGCCTTCGACGCTTCGAGCGCAAGCGTGCTGCGCTCATTCTGTTTGTTCACATCGGAGTTGTCCTCCCACGGCCTGCCGGTGTAGGCGTCCTTGCGATCGAGATAGAACTTGCGGCCTGCCAGCTCGCCAGGCTCGTCGTAGCCTGCGGCGTCACCGTAGGTCACGAGCGTGGCGTTGTCCGAGGGGCGCGCGTGCGGATGGTATGGCTGCTTGAGGTACTGCTCGACCGCGCTCGGCCGAGGGATGCCGAGCTCCTTGAGAAAGGTTGGTTTGAGAAAGCGATCGTCGTCGCTGTCGTTCGCGCCGACCACTTCGAGCCCCGCGTTGACGAAGACGCGGCCCATGAGCTGCGAGTGATCGGTCTTCTCCTCGCCGACTCCTGCAACTCCTGGGTTCTCCTTGTCGAACGCGTATCCGAAGAGGCGGCGCACCGCAGACAGCTCCATCGGCGCGCCGTCGTCGTCAGTCTTCCTCTCCTTGTCGAGCGGGAAGAGGCCGTGCCGTTCGAGCTTGCCGCCACGCTTGCGGACCGAGTCGGTGTAGGCCCAGCGGTAGTAGTAGTGCCAGCCGAGCGACACGATGCACTTTTTCTCGGTGTCCCACTCGACCCAGATGAGATCGCCAGGCTGGAAGACTTCATTCGTGGCTGCTGCGAGAATGCGCCTTCGCGCGTCCTCGCCCTTGACGACCTTGGGAACATCGGGATGGCGCTCGGAGAAGTGCCCGTAGTCGGAGTCGACGAGATGGCGAATCGTTGCGAGGTAGCCATCCCTCGCAGACTGAGGCACGTCGACGGTCTCCGTCTTGGCCGTCTTCAGCACTGTGAGCGAGGTGTGGACCTTCGGTCTCGAGTTGAGCTTCTGCCCAGCTCCTTGGCCTCCACGGTAAGGCGAGCCGCCCTGCTGATCGAATCGGTAGTCGAACTTGTTCGCCTTCTTGTTGTACTCAAGGGAGGCGGGAAGCAACTCCAACCGGGTCGGCACGCGGACTTGATAGTCTCCATCAATAGGTTTCGTCTCGACGTAATTCTCCAGCACGCGTGCCAGCCGCGGAACCAGGAAGCGGTTCTCGGGCTTGATCGGGTACATCGCGTTTGGTCGATACGAGTACGAACGCTCCGCGACACGCTCCATCGGTGCGCCAAGCAGCGCGCCCAGTTCGTGGCGCAGGAGACCTTTCAGCGAATCGCCGGGGATGATGACAGGCCGCTTCCCCCATGGTGCGCGTAAAGGACAAAGCACCGACTTCTTGCCTGGTAGCTGCGTCCCAGCAAGATTCGCAGGCACGGGCCAGTCACTCTCGTTGCCGCCCACTTCGCCCCGCTCCCATCCGACGAGCAACGGCGTCAGTGTCTCCAACTCGAAACGGACTTCACCCGAAAGCCGGTTCTCACTACGCGTACCGTCGTGCCAAACCGGTGACGCTGTCGTTAGATCGTCTGGAAGCGCGACGAAGGCGTACGGCTTTCCGGGGAGCGGCCGCGCATTGTTCGCTGCCCGTGGCTGGCGGCCGGATTGGCGGTATGAGCCGGCCGCTCGCTGCGGACCGCCTCGTTCCTGCTGACGTCCGCCATGTTGCGCGTGCCGCGGAGCGGGTGGTGGCGCGATTGGCGCGGCAATGGTTGTGTCGCCACCGGCAATCTCTTCGAGGCCCGCGGCGTGGAGCTTTGTGCGCGCCTGCTCGATATGCGTGTCCTTCGATGCGCAGATGATGAACTCGGTCGCGACCGCGGTTTCGACGATTTCGAGGTGGGGCATCCCGAGTTGATTGCTCTTCAGCTTGTTGAGCGCACTCTGATCGCGCGGCTTTCCGTCGAGCGTCTTGACGCGGATCCGGTGCGGCTTGTCGGGTTTGCCGGACATCAGCTCTGCTCCTGGGTAATGGTGAAGCCGAGAATGCCGTCATCGCGGTGCCATTCGCGGAGAAGCACGCTCCCCGGACCGGTACTGGCTGCCGAAAAGCGCTGAAAGCCGTGCAGCCGCGCTGGCGTGTAGACCACGCGAGTTGGCTTCGCGCCGTCCGTCTCTGACGGAAGCTCTTCGATGAGCACGAAGCGTGCGCCGCTTGATGTTCGCGCCGCCCGCCAGACCGCGCGCTCGGCGTAGAACGCGATCTCGTCGACTTGCAGCGCGTCGTCCTCTCCGGTCCAAGTGCGCCCGAACGTGCTCGGCGGCGTTGATTGCGACAGGTCGATGGTCGGATCGCACCACCAGGCCACCAGCTTCTCGCCGATTGCTGCCTTCGCGCGCTTCGCCGCGGCTCCGCGTGTGAGCGGCTCGGTGATCACGCCTGCCGTGGTTCGTACCCAGGCATGATGCGCGGCAGGGCGGTCCAGGAAGCTCCGCGTGGCCTTTTGGGCGCCTGTCGACTGCGCCACCGGCCTCTCCGGTTGCGTCCAACTGCGGGTCTTAGCCACGTCGTCGAGGACCCATGACTTCGCCTGCCAGTGGCCCGCGCCGGCACCACGCGTCTTGTGTCCACCGATCAGCAGATGCCCGAGCGCGCCGAGGGCAACCTGCCGATCGATGAGTTTTACGAGCAGTTCCACGTCCTTCGGTTTCGCGCCCTCGACAACGATGCGCACGAGGAATTTGCCGCGCAGCATGCGTACGGCATCGCGTTTGGCGCTGCCGTAGGAGCCTGCCGAGAACTCGTCTTCCGCGTGCATGTGCAGCTTGGCCGCCGCCCACTCGCCCTCGGCACGCGCGTCGCGAATGAGAATGCGGCTGCTCTGACTGATTGTGCCGAACACCTTCCCGGCGGGGTCTTCCATACCCACGTCGCCCTGCACGACGTGAGGGTCCTTCACGTCGCAGCCCTTCGCGCGCTCCAGGCGCGAGAACGTGTGACGAAGCGGCCCGCGCACGCTTGCACCGGGCAGCACCGGACGTCCGCCTTCCATGAGCAGCGCCCGATCGGTGCTCAGCGCGTCGGGTTTGGCCGCGTTCATCGCCCACGCGGGCCTGGCCCACGAGTCATCACCCGTTGTCTGCAGCGCCCGCTCGGTGTCGTGTGGACCGACGGCGAACATGTCGAGTCCCCACGCCGCATCGTCCGGGTCAGGTTTGTACTCTCCAAACGAGATGTCCACGTCGAGCGTGCGGAAGCACCACGAGCGCGTCGGCGTGACGGTAGGTACAGTCGTAACCGGAGCCGGCAACTTCGTGCGGCCCGACTGCACCCACGCTTCGTACGCGGTCTCGTCGAGACGGTACGCCTTCAGATCATCGAGGTGGCACCAGCCAAGCCCGCGCGCAACGCCACCGCCGAGCCAGCAGCGGCCCTTGGCCCAGTGCTCGGCGAGCACGTAGCCCAGGATGCCCTCGGCCTCAGTGAACTCGTCGTCATCGAGCGCAAAAGTGCGATCGACGCGGAAGCAGAGCTGCCACGTCGTGCCTGGGGGAGCGACCTCGCGGTCGTAGAGAACACCTTCCGCACGCGCGCCGGTCTTGTGGCGAATGCCGACACCGGCGCGGACGCGCGGCATTCCCGTCGTCGTCGCGTCGGCGAATTCCCAGGCCGAGCGTCGCAGCGCCCCGTTCTTGACGTCATCGGACACCGCGCGCGGCAACGGATCGAAGAAGCGCCTGGCCATCGCGACCGCCGCACCCTTCAGACCACGACCGACGAGCGTCGGCACGCCGTCAACGAGCGCGAAGGGTTGGTCGACGCTGATCTCGCGATCAAGGCCCGATACCGAGAGCGCCGAGTCCTGCACAAGGGTGGCGGTGAAGAGCGTGAGTCTAGGCCTCATGGCTTCTCCAGGTGATCCGCAAGTGGTCGAAACAATCCCCCTCCGAGATGGCGTGTCCGTCCCAACAAGATCGGCCCGGAGACGTTCACCTCGAATCGCAGGGTAAGGTCCGCTGCTAGTCCGATCCTAGGCGCGCCGCGAACGTTCCTGCACTCGACCTGGGAGACCGGGAGTCCGGCACGGCGGCACTCGGCTAGCACGTCGAGCTTGACCGCATCATCCGCAGCACCCAACTTCGCATGCCTCGTGACAACGTATGGCGTCGCAGTCGTCCATAAGTTCGCGGACCCAAAGAGGATGCGTTCCCCTTCGTCCGAGGCCCAACGGGAAAGAAGTAGAACACCGGCTCGACCGGCGCGCAGCTCGCGGAAACCGACGAGCGCGGCGTCCAGTTGGCGTAGGTAATCAAGCTCTTGATGCGTTGGCGCGCGCCTCTCGGCAAGGTGAGGCGCGAGGATCATGAGGATTCGTGACGCAGGTTCGAACGCGAACATGAGGTGCGGGGACTGCAGGCGGCGAATCGGCGCGCCGTCCTCCGCATGTCCACTGAAAAATGGAGCGAGCCGCTCATTCGGGCCGACAGACGCCTGCACTCTCGCCATCACCGCGCGGCGCAGTGCCCTTGTAAGATCGAGCGGTTCAGGTGGGCCGAGAAGACCATCCGCAATCGTGAAGGCATGTATCCCTGGGACGACGTCTCGCACCGGCGCCATGAGTCCCAGCCCCAGAAAGCGCCCATCCCCGAGCACGAGCGGCCCCTTGACTGGTTCGCCGAACGCAATCTCGACGTGCCAGAGGCGCTCCTTCGCGAAGCGCGTTCCCTCGGCAAACGCTTCTACGCGTGAACCGACGCTTTGGAACGGCTCACGCTGCAAACGGATGCTTTCCACTTTGGCGGTCACGCCCCCGTGACGAAGCGCTTGGACGACTCCGGCTCTCGCCCTTGAGATCTCCACCACGCGCTCGAGGCCATGCTTGGCTTCTGCGAGTTTGCGGCTCGGCTCGATGCGCCGGCGCTTTCCATCCTCGGGAAGCACAACTGGCGTGACGGACCGGAACACCCGAGCTCCGACACCAAGACCGTAGTGCCGGAGCATGTCATCCTCGGCCGTTGGCGACAGGAGTATGTCCTTCACCTCGCCAGTGTCTGAGTCGAAGAGCGCTGCGCCCGAGAAGGCCCAGCGAACGTCCTCGCTTCGAAGTGGGCACGCCGCAGGAACCTCGACGAGGAGGCGACGGATCGCGCGGTCGGCGTAGTGCATGCCGATGGAGGGGATCGGAATGATACGGATGCGGTTCTCAGGCGGCACCGCGTTGGAGCCATCGGGCTTACGACCCACGAGGTATCGGTCCACATCGTGGACCCGATTGGGCATGGCCTTTGTCAGGCAAGCGCGAGCCGCTTCGCGCGCCGCCACGACAAGCGACGATGCACCTTCCAGGGGCCATGCGACCAGGCGCTCCGAGTCGGTTGACGATCGAAGCTGGAAGAGGTGACGAGCTGGAGGGCTCTCGTACGAGAGCTGTCGATAGATTGGTTTGGGCTGTTGGACGAACATTGCATCGGGATGCAATCCGGACACGCGCTCTCCGTCGGATCTTCGTTGGAAACGAGCCGCGCCATGCCGATCAACAAGACTCCTGAATGAGCCCTCGCACGGAACTGCAAGCAAACGACCATCGCCTGGGCTTGGTCGTAGAACGATGCCTTCGTATTCGGCGAGCCGGGCGTTGAGTAAGGCTTCATCGAGGACGTCGCCCCACGCCCACGCCATGTCCACGCCGCGCCCGAGCTGGTACAGCTTCTCGCAGAGTGCGCAGATCGTATTGGCGTGGACTTCTCCATCGGCTGTGATTGGCCACACATAGATCCAGGGCACCATCGCATCGAAATGGCGCGGCCTCCACACTTTTGTGTCGGTGCGTGTCTTGCCGATGTTCCGAACATCGCCTTTGAACTTGTCCAGGTCGTTGTTCGGCATGAACATCGTGACCGCCTGACCATGCGTCAGGCGTGGCGAGGCGACGATCGGGGCGTCGGGTAGCCGTTCAAGCCAAGTAAGGGCTTCTCCGGTTTGTTGATCGATTGGCCCACTGATGCCTGCGCCGGCCACGAGCGCTTGAAACAAGCGAAAGGGCGACGGCGGATCGTCCCCTTCTCCGTAGTAGCGCCCTTCGTGAGCGCGCACGTGGATGGCCAGATAGAGCGTCATCCCTACGCTTCCGCCGGAGTGTCGTCGCCCTTCTTAGCGAGCAGCTTCTTGGCCTCGGCGAGGTCGAACTTATGCTCGAGAACGGGCTTGCCATCCTTCTTGAGTTCTTCGGGCCACTTCGCCTTGAACGGCTCCGCGGCGGCCATCGCGTAAGCGACAAGTTCGTCGTGCTTTGGAAAGCTCACCTCGGTGGGCTCGCCGCGGCGTGGAACAGCCGTCCACCGATCGTCGTTCGCGTAACGGAGCAGGCAACCCTCTCGCAGGAACAGCTCGAGGTCTGCGGTGGCCGCCAGGAGCGCAAGGCTCAGCAGATATTTCTGAAGCTCCTTGGTTTCCGTGTTGTCCTTGCCGCGAAGCCCCCGAAGCGCGACGAGGTTGATCGTGACGTCGCGCTCGATGCTGCCCTTCGCAAGCACGCCACCCAGTACGCGCGCGTCTTGGTTTGGAGCCCCGTCGCGGAGCTTCGGGATATCAAGCTTCAGCTTCCGGAACACCGCGGGTGCGTCAGCAAAGCCCTTTACCGACAGCTCGATCTTCTTTGCCTTCGCTTCCTTTTCGAGCTCCTGCTTCTGCTCTTCAGTCAGAATCTTCCACACCGAGTTAAACTGCGCCGCACTGTGAAGGACTTCGACGTCCCACGCGCGGATGATCGAGCGCACCAGCCGTGGCCGCTTCTCACCGCTGTCACCGCGTGAATCCCACACGCCGAAGACGAGCGAGGTCGGTGCAATCGCCGCGAGCGGAACGGCATTTCCTTTGTTGCGGAGTGCCGCGAATGCCTTGGAGATCGCAGGGGCGAGCGTCGGGCAGGCCGTGACGACGGCGTCCGCGCTGCGGTGCGCGAGGTCGAGGAGCGAGCGCTTCTCAACGTGGTCGGCACTGTCCGCAGCGTTCGGTTCGTCTTTGTCCTTGCCCTTGCCCTTCTTTCCATTTCCCGGGTGCAGAACGATCTCGATCTGCGGTACGAGGCTCGCGAGCGGGTTTGTTTCATTCCCATCCGTATCCTTGACCGACTTGAAGAGTGGTTCCAGTCGGTTCGCCTGGGATCCCACCGAGTCGATCATTGCCACGCGCGTGCCGTCCGCGAGTGTATCGATGTTGTAGCCGATGTCGGCATAGGTTGGCGGGAAGATGACGCCACAGCCGTTCTCGTCTGCTTCGACCGGCAAGAGCTTCTGCCGGAGGCGTAGGGCAACCGGGCCCTTATCTTCCAGCCATGAGTCGAACAACTTGATGGTCTCTTCGCTTGGTTTCGAGACCGAAGACTCGGCGAACGGGGTCGTCATGAACGGATCTCCTCTCGTGCGAACGTCGTGATCTTGTTCTTCCCGGATAAAGCAAGCTCAAACTCGAACCGCCGAATCGGCACGTTCAAGTCGGTGCCCGCGAGTGCTGCGCGTGCCAGCATCGGCGGCAACGGATGCCCCCAGACGGCGTAGCGAACCTTGCCTGTCTCGTATTGATCCGGCCGTGCGTGCTCGAGCCCAATAGCCGCCAAAATCTCGACGACAGGTGAGGCGGCGATGCCATCTTTCTGTGTGTTCGGTGAGTAGCCCGCGTCGATTGCAGTCCAGGCGCCGCGCGGATCGAAGTTGAAGCTGCCACCCATGGCCGTGACGACGTGAAACGGTGCCTTCAGCATCTCCTCTCGTTGTTCCTGCCAGAGCTGCTGCAGGCCTCGGTTCTTGAGGTCACCGACTGATTGATTCCTCTTCGCCTTCGCGCGAACGCCCTGAAGCATCTGCGCCGCTATGCGTCTTGCCGACCGATTGCCCGAGTAAAGCTTGAAAGCATCCCTCGACGAACCGTCGGCCCAGTGACTGACAGTGATGCAGCGTCCGTCGGATACGACCTGAATGGGCAGCGCGTTGCGCTCACCTTCACCGGCTGGAAACACTGGCGTCGTGACGCGCCCCTGCACCTCGCCCGAATCGCCGTCGTCGGACTCATCACCGTCTTCAGGCCCGCTGGAAATGGCCTCTTCCTCTTCACTGTTTCCACCATCGGCTGCACCACCTTCGACATAGCCAGTGGGTGTCAGCTCGATGACCCTTGCCTTCGCCAAGAACTCAAGGACGACCTCGAACGGGTTCTTGTCACCGTCAGAGCGGAGCACGAACATCGCTCTCGGTTCGCTCCAGTCAAAGTGCGCCTCGACGCCGCCGAGCAGAACCTCCGCCACCTCGAGAAAGCCCATGCAGGCGAGAACCTGGCCTGGGCTCTTGAGGTCGACAGGGACTAACGCAGTCGTATGCGTCATCACGGCTGCTCCTTGTGCGCGGTCGCTGCCTGCTGGTTGCGGCGCGACGCGGTCTGGTCCGCCGAGCGGAGCAGGGCCTCCCACCATGTGAGCCCCCACGGTCCCCATCGCCTCGAAAGCCTCGCGAAACGAAGCGCGACCGCCCGCGCACGTTCCTCGACGATCGACGGTGGCGCATCGTCGCAGCCGCTCGTGTCGATCAGGGGTCGGGCAAAGCCGTGATGAGCCGCGATGAGATGGAGAACGAAATCCTGGTCGTCCGGGTCAAGCGCCTTGAAGTCGTGGTGGGCTTCCACGTGGGGCAGCGAGCCCAGCTCGTGTCGGTAGCCGTCGAGGAGGTCGAAGTCGATCGGCCCTTTCGTCTTCGCGTAGGGGCGACCCTCGATCGGTGCCTTGAATGCGCGCTGCCACCGCGCCGCGCGCTTTCCTTCGTCGTGTAGACGAGCCGCCAAGGCGAGGAGATTCGTGCGTGCCGTGTCCATACGAAGACGCCGAGCGATCTGCCGCACGCAGTCTTCGGCCCAACCCTGGTGCTCCTCGAGTGGCTGGGGACGATCGGCCTCTGCTCGTTCTTCTTCCGTCGCGGCATCGCCCGCCCAACCATCGATCACCAGCGCCTGCGATGGTTCGCCGTTCACCACGTTCGTCACGAACAAATGGCGCCGCACCCACCCGGCGCCAGGCGTCGTGCGCCATGCTGACTCGTCCTCTTCTTTTGCGCCCAATACCCGGATGCGGAACCCCGTCACCGGCACCTCGACGACGTCAGGTCGGGGGAGCCAACTCGTCGAGCCATCGTCGGATGCTTCTACGGTCGTGTTCGCCTTCTCGTCCAGGAGTCCGTCCCTGAGTCCACCGAGGCGAGCGTCAACAACAAGAGTCGCCCCAATGAGGAGTTGTTCGAGCTCTTTGACCGCCTGCTCGCGCGCCTTCTTAGCCTCTTTGTTCTCGTTCTTGCCCTTGCTCTTTGCAGCATCGAGCTGCCTGAGGGTGCGCCATCCCTTCAGTTCACCGCGCCGTCCGAGGACGACCGCGACGACCTGCTCCAACTCCGGCAACGCACCACCCGCGGCGCTGGCGATTGTCGCGGCTCGTTCGATGAGCCAGTCGAGCACGAGGTGCGTCTCGGTCTCAAGCTGCTCGCTCGTATGAGGAGGCGCAGCCTCGAAGAAGCGCTTCGCCGCCTTCGCGTCGAAAGAGCCATCAGCTCGTACGGGCAGATGCCGTCGCCAGACCACTGTCGTTTGCGGCGGATCGTTCGGATGGAAGCCGCGCAGCCACGGGTCGACTTCGGGCCTTCCGGGGTGCTCGTCGAGCGATGTCATCGACCACGCGTCGACGAGCGCGCGCGTCAGTTCGGGCCGAAGAGCTTCGACGGTCGTGGCCTGGCGAACGGTGTCGGCAAGGTCTGAACGACTCCGCAACGACAGAAGAGCGTCGGGACTCAAGCTGCCGTTGTCTCCGACGGTGTAGACCAGCTTCCTGAGTGCGGCGTGTTGAGACGCTTCTGCCTCGTAAGCCGCTAGCTTCTTGGCGTCAGCGTCCTTGAATGCACTGATCTGACTCTTGAGTCTTTTGATCTCCGAGGAACGCAATCCGGGTTGATTGAGCTCGGCGCGCGCTTTGTTGGCCCTATTCCGCTTGTCAAATAAATCGAGAAGGCGCTTGCGTTCCTTTGGCAACTTGTCGCCGAGTGTCTCTGCTTCCTTCCTTAGTACATCCTCCCCAAGAGGACCTGCTTCAAGCACGACGACGACCTTCGCATCTCCATCACCGCGCCGGTTCACTCGGCCGAGGCGCTGGACCATGCGCTCCCAGGCGACAAGGTCACAAACCATGTGATCCGCATCGAGGTCTACGCCAACCTCTCCGGCTGATGTTGCGATAAGGAACACCGAGCGCTCCAACGTCACTTCGGTGCCCGGGAGAAATCCGAGTCGGGCGAGAGCCTCGCGCGCTTGGGTGCGTTCCTTCACGCGTCGCCCCCCTACGAGAAGCTCGATGGTGGGCTCGGATGCGTCTGCCGACTTCGCCAGGTTCCTCAGTTCGGTAGCAACGACGATGGCATCCTTGCGGGCGTCGCAGAACACAAGACACCGGACCTTTGCCGTTCCTTGCGTCGCCAGTTCCCATGCCTGCTTGGCGACAACTTCGGCGAGCTTGGGGGTCTTGCTCTTTTGGGACGATTCGCCGGCGCCGTCAGTATTGCGGCGGTCGACCAACGGGTCGGAGACTTGCGCCACCGTGGCCAGCTCTACGATAGACAGCGCCTTCTTCGCGGAAAGGCGCTTTTCGACAATCGGATGTTCCCGGTCCTCCTTTGAGAGTGTCATTGTTGCGAAGTCGGTCTGGCGGCCCGTCGCCGACAGCGACAGGAGCCTGAACGGAGGAACCAGCGCGCGAAGCGAAGCTTCCTGCGGGCCGAGCACGTCGGCTCCACGCTCGACCTGTCTCAGGAGATCCTCGAACGCAGGGACCAAGTGGGCCTCGTCGAGAACGACGAGCGTGTCCACGCCGAGGAGCCCTGCATGGTAGGGACGCATCTTCGATGAGACGCCGTAGCCCGAGAAGAGGAGCCGCGAGCCCACCATGTCCACAGTTCCGACGACGATCGCGGGTAACGATGGATCCTCGAGCCATGCGCGGTTGTCCACATGCTGGCCACGAAGCGTCGATATGGGCAGACAGCGACCATCCAGACCGAGGGCACTCGCGATATATGGCCTTGCCTCCACCCATGCACGGAGCGATTCGGCCACTTCAGTCGCCTGGTCGACGACTGCCCGACGATCGACAACGTACACGAGCCTTCGAGGCAGCGACGCTCCAAGAGCCCGAGCCACAAGCCACACAGCCATGACGGCCGTCTTGCCGAGACCCGTCGGGATGTCGAGCGCCGCGACGTCTTGGCCCTGATAGAGGCGTCGAAGCAGATCGATCTGCCATGGGAACGGTGTGTGCGGCGGCTGAAGGCCAAGCGCTTCCGCTAGCCATAAACCTGCCTGTGCAGGCAGAAGATCTGCGTTCACGCGCCACGCTCCTTGCGCATCTCCGCCCGCAGCCAGCACACGAAATAACGGGCGTAGAGTCTTCGTTCCGACTCTTGAAGCTGCATGAGCTTGTCCAAGGTCTCCTTCGCATCTTTGTGCTTCCAGCTCCTGCCGCCGGCCGTCGTTGGATCGAGGCGGCTCGCGAGCGCGTTCGGGTTGTTGGCTTCGAGCTCGCTGACCAGATCCATCCACTGCGCGAGGCTTGGCTTGCGGTCGCCCGCGCTGCCGCGATTGGCAAGAGCCTTGTGCGCGTTGAACCACTCCCGGGTCTTCGCGGCGACGGCCTCTTCCGGAGTTTCGGCGCGCACCTTCGTAGGAACGCGAGCCTCGCTGCCTATGCCCGGCAGCGTGACGTCGATGCGAAAGCGTCCGAAACCTTCGTGCGTCCGCTCGCCGAGCCACTCGCGCCTGGCCGCGCGCTCCGCGAGTGTCGCGACTCCCGCACCGGAGATCTCAAAGACCGACCCACGTCGAATCGCTGCTGCGGGCATGCGCCACAGGCGAGAGGTGCCGTTGAAGCCGTGGACCATGACGCTGTCTTGCAGCGACTTGCCAATCCGCACGTCCACGCCGAGCAGCTCTTTCAGCGTGGCCTCATCGAGCGCAATGCGCCAGCGAAGGTGATCGTCACGCAGGAGCAGATCCGACGTGAGGATGAGCAGCGCTCTATCTGGCACACGCGGAGGCGGCGGAACGCCACACCAAGCAAGATCGATGACCTCGACGGGCGCGCCGGCACGTCCGACCCGAAGCCAGCGACGGCCCTGGAGCACCGGGGCGAGGGCGGCTGTGATCGCCTTCAGATCCTCTGCCGAACCGTGCAGCTCCGTGAGGAAGTGTGTTTCCTCGACGATCTGCTCGATGGCGAATAGTGAGGCGTCGACCTGCGTGGGGTTGGGCCTGCCGTTGCGCAGCCGCACGCGGCGCGCAGGACGGAACGCCGTCCACGCCGCGTTCTTACTCTCGCGACACACGAAAAGGTCGTCCTCGGGGCGTTTTAGCTTCGGCGCATCTTTAGGCTGACTCCACGCGTCGAGCCGCTTCGTGGGCCCGGCTTCGTGCGCCCACCAGGGCAGGTCGCCAGCCGCGCCTTTCGGCTTTTCGCTTTGAAGCGAGAGCGGCGCAGGCAGCACTTCCAGGTCTGCGAGCGTCGAGGGTGCGTGGGGCAGCGGCAGCGCGTCGGTGACCGAGACTTTCCCGGCGATGAGCAGCGAGGCCGTGTTGCGATCACCTTCGGCGATCAGCCACGCGGCCATGGCGCCGAGCAACGCGCGGCCGGGCGCGAAGGCCAGGCTCGGGATCAGGTTGTCGGGCGTGGCCGTGGCGGTGATGCAGAGCGGGTCGCAGTTCTTCAGCAGCATCACCAGGCGGCCCGTCGGCGTGCCCGTCTGCCGAGACTTGTGTGCGACGTCGGACAGCGTGAGTTTTACGCGCCCAGCGCCCGTCGAACGCCCGCTACCGAGCGCGTCGACCTCTTGCACGAGCCGCTTCAGAGTGTCGAGCTGGCTCGCGGGCAGCTCGACCTCACCGATGAACGTCGTGCCCCTGGGCACGTACTCGATGACGCGCAGCGTGTCGTCCTTCGGTGCGCGGTTATCGAAGGCTTCGCGCGCCGTCGAACGCCAGATACGACTCTGTGTATCGTCCTTCGTGTAGAGCGAGGTGAACACCGCGCGCTGCTGCTCGCCACCGGCGCGGCCGAAAAGCCTTCCGGCTTCGTCATCATTGCGGAGCCTGCGCGCCGCGTCGCGTAGCAGACCCTCGACGTGCGAGGCCCAGATGACCGGGCGGTCGTGCCGGTCACGCGCGACCAGCGCGTCGATCCCGCCACCACCCGAGCCCGAGCCGAGGTGCGCGTCGGAGAGGAACTCGGCGCTGAGCGCCTGGCGGACCCACGGCTCAGACATGAGCGGCCTCCTTGCGCACACTGTTGCGGCCGAGCCGCCTGATCTCGAAGATCTCCACCAGATCGAGCAGCGGCGTGATCCAGGCTCCCTCTGCTCGTCGCCAGGGCTCGTGGATGCCGGCGTCGGCAAGCGCCCGTTTCGCATCGTCCGACAGCTCGGCGAAGGCCAGCTCGGAGAGCGCCCGCCCACGCGGAAGTTGATCGACGAGATAGCGAAGCTGCGAGCGCGGAGCCCGATCGAGCTTGTGAGCCGCGGCCAGGAGTCCCTGCAACGAATCGAGTCGCTGCTCGCCGAGCACATCGAGCGGCCGTTGCGAGAGCACGCGCAGATCGTTGCCGCTGCCGCGCAGCCAGTCGCGCCGACGCACCTCTTCGGGATCGTCGACCCACGTGGTTGTGAACACGGCCCAGTCGGCAACGGAGCGCTTCTTGCCTGCATCGAGCCCGCGATACCGGCGCTTCGCGGAGCTGGCGAGTCGCTCCGCGACCTCGTGCAGGCGATGAATGGGGATGGTGTGCCTGGCGATGACAACGCCCACGCCGAGCGTGAGCTTGAAGCCCGCTTGGTTCCTCTGGATCGCCTCCAACTCAGCACAGAGCGTGACAACGAAGGGCAGCGCGATCTCCGCGCGGGCCACGAGCAGGAGGTCATCGCCGCCGAGCATCAGCGGAACTAGCGGCGCCGACCCGGTCTCTGGACAGTGTTCGTCGATGGCCTTCTTCACGGCACGCCGTAGAAGGACGCGGTTCCGGTGAAAGAACGTCGCGCGCGCGCCGTCGCTCTCGTCCTTCCCGAGGACGCTGCCGACGCCGTTGCCATCGGCATGGATGAGGGCGAGGTAGCCGTCACCGACGAGCTGACTCAGTTCTTGCGGACGGTCGAGCGTCTTCAGTTTCGTTCGCGCGCTCAGCAGGCTCGCAACATCGACGGCCGTACCGTCCTCGGTGCGCCGCGCGGCCACGTGGCGTTGGGCGGCCTCGAGTGAGACGGCTGGGCGCTCGTCGCCTTGCTCGACGAGCGCCGACGCGAGCCCGCGCCCGGTCCACTCGCAGGGCGCAAGCACCGGCAGCTCGGTCGAGAGATGCGCCTGGCTCTTGGTACGCGACTCACCGTCGATGGAGATGAGGAAACGCAGCCCCGGCACCTTCGTCCGCAGGAGTTGCCCGGCGGCGTCGACGAACGCCTCCGCTCCCCCCGCAAAAAGCGCCTCGAAGTGCCCGCCGTCGCGCGAGACGATGCCGCCCCTTGCGTCGGCAGCGGGATCATCGTGCTCCTTCAGCGGATCGTTTCCGTCGGCGGCCGGGTAGCGCCCGCTGCTCGCAGCCAGTGCCCAGCCACGCCCGGTGGAGCGCGCGAGCTCGGGCAACGCGACGCGCAACATCTCTCCAAGCAGCGCGTTGGCGCCGACCATCGCCCGCAGACGCGGGACGGCAAAGAGCCACGCCTGCACCCGCGACAACTTGATGTGAACTCGTTGGAGTCTGGTCTCGGTACTCATCTGACTCCCTCGCAAGCCGCGCTTCAACAGCGAATCGACGTCTTGTTACCTCCCCAGATCGCGCTGCCATTCGACCGCTCGCGCACGGCCGCTCACGCGCGTGCGAGTGTCGAGAAGGGCCGCCGCCGGCCGGTTCCTGCTGTTCGAGAAGGTAGGGACCGTCCACGCGTCCCGCAACCGGAAGCGCGTTGTCCTCTGCCAGCGCTCGTTGATACGGGGAAGCCCTGTTGCCGCCTGTGGCGCGTCCAAACCATTCGCAACGGTGCCCTGGCCGCTTCGTCCCCGGCCGGCGGAGTGAAGCGACGACGTCGTCCGGCGGAGCGGCTTCTGGCGCTCGATACCATACCGCAAGCTCAGCTTCCTGCGACGCCCCGCTCGATAGCAGCCCACGCGTGCTCCGAGCGCCGCGCCACGACCGACCATTCTCATCGACGGTCGTGACAGAGCAGGTCACAGCGACAAGGCTCGCCCTCAGGCCTGAAGGATTGAGACCTGACCCTGAGTGCGCCCACCCGTCACCCACCGCTTCCACTTCAAGGAACACGACCGGCCTCGAGTGCTGCGAACGCACGGCGCAGCAGGCACCTCAACTTCGCCGCAGGATGCCTGCGGATTGCCGATCAGCTGCACTCAGACGTTGGGGTATCTCGCCGCGGCGGAAGGCAGCTATAGCCCTGCCGACTTCCGACACCCGTCATCCAGACCGTGGCGCCCTCGGGTGCCACGCTCCGCTGCTGTTGTCGTGCGCCGCGCCGAGACCGCCGCTCCGCTCACTCGCGCGTGTGCCGCACGGTGGAGGCGACCTCCAGATCCCGGGGCCAGCCGGCGCGGCTGCGCACTCGCTGCCGCCACGCACGCCCGTGCTTCACCAGCCGCCGCCACGCCGGCAGGCCCGACGTCACGCTGATCGCAACGCCGCCGACGCTGAGAACGATGATGACGATGTCCCAGAGGGGGCGCCGGTAGTAGAGGAACGGAAAGTCGAGGCTGTGAAAGCCGTGATAGAGCCAGCGATTCCATCGCGTGCCCCGCTCCAGACGTGACGCGATCGTACCGCGCTCGGGATCGAGATACAGCCACGTCTGCTGCGGATCGTCGTACTTGACGCGAAGCACCGGCAGCCGTCGTTCGTTGTCGTGGCTGTAGTAATACGCATCGTATTGCGTCAGCCAGGCGGACTCGGCGATCGGTACACCAGGCATCGCCGCCCGCGCCACCTCCCACATGCGATCCCTGTCGAACGCCTGAAACGGTCCCGATTCGGGATGCAGCGCCGAGACCATCACATACGGATGGTTGATGTGCAGCGCCGTGGCCGAGCCCACCTCGTCGTTCTTCCACGGCCCGCGCGCCGACGGGTCCGGCGGCCGATACGCGATGAAATAGGGCTCGCCGAGGAACTGGAAGAAGTCGAGCTCTTTCGGCGTGAACGATCGGCTCACGATGCCCTCGACGGCGCGGATACGGTCCACGGTCAGGGAGATCAGATCGATGGGGCCGCCTGTCGCAGCCTCGCGAAGGGCGCGCGTCGGCGGGCTGCCGCGCAGGATGTCGAACGGCCCGAGCGACAACGCGCCGCTGAACGCCCACGTGCACGCGAAGAACCCGAAGACCAGCCCCGTGTAATGGTGCCACTTCATCCAGGCGGTATACGGCGTGTGCGACCGCACGCCGCGCAGGCGAAACCGGCCTGCGATCGAGTAGCGCCACACGCCGATGACGATGCCCATGGCGCACATCACGGTACCAATGAGCGACGACCAGACCACGAAGCTGTTCCAGAACTGCGTCTGCCGCCGCAGCGGCGTGAAGTACAGCCAGTGCAGCACGGCGCTCATGTAGCCCCAGAAGCGTCCGCTCGCGGTGGTGCGCATCACCGGCTCCCCCATCCGCTCGGAGACGTAGACCTCGGTCCCCGCCGCGTCGCCGAGCGCAATGCGGTGCATCGGCATGTGCGTGCGAATCACGCTCTGCAGCGTCCACTGGTCGGAATCGTCGAGGCGGCGTTCGTAGCGGAGCGTGGCCGCGTGCTCGGGTGCGAAGCGGCGGACCTCGGCCATCGCATCCTCGGCGCTCATGGAGTGCTGGACTTCGCCGGTGTCGGCATAGATCATCGTCCAGCCCTCGTTCGACTGGATGCGATACACCGGTCGTCCGCCGTGCATGGCGATGCGCACGCGCGACGGCGAGGTCAGCCCGGCGCGCGCCATGGCATCGGCGGGCGTGAGGCGCAGATCGGTCAGATCCAACTGTTCCATCCGCTGCAGACGCTCCTCGGCCGACAGCGCCGGCATGCCGACGTAGACGAAGATCACCCCGGAGACGAACCAGATCACGAACACCGCCGTCAGCAGGATGCCTGCCCAGCGGTGGATGTAGATGAGGGCCTTGCGCGGGTCGAGCAGCTTGCGAATCGTCATCGTCGTGCGTCGCAGGCTCAGAACCGGCGCAGATCCATCGCCAGCGTGACGTCCACGGCGCGCGGCGGCTCGAGACGGCCGGCGGTATTGCTGGTGGATTGCGTGTAGAGCTTGTCGGCGAGATTGCGGCCGCGCACGGTCAGCCGCATGCCCTGCCGGACGCGGTAGCTCACTGCCGCATCGATGGTCGAGTAGCCATCGACCAGCCGCGTGTTGGCGTTGTCGGCCCACCGGGTGCCGACGGAACGGAATGTCGCCATTACGTCGAGCGGACCGATCTGCTGCAGCGGCGAGATATTCCAGATCACCTTCGGGACATTGGGCGGCGTCTTCCCCGTCATGTCGGTGTTCACGTTGTTGACGATCTGAATGAAGTTGTCGAACCGGGCGCCGGTATAGGCCACGTCCGCCGACACTCTGAACGTCGACACCGGACGGGCGGTAACGGCCAGCTCGATGCCGCGGCTCGACTGCCGGCCGATCTGCTGGGCGGTCTGAATGCCGTCGATGAGCTGTGTGATCAGGATGTCTCGCTTCTCGATGTCGAAGTAGGCAAACGTGCCCTCGAGCCGTCCGTTGAAGAGCCCGCCTTTCGAGCCAAGCTCGATCTGCCGTCCGGGGACGAGGCTGAACCGCTGCTGCGAACCGGTCAGGCTGACCAGTTGCGTGGTCGGCTCGACCGCACGGCTGTAGCTGGCATACACGTTCACGTGTGCCGTGAGGTCGACGACGGCGCCGAAGCGGCCGGTCGTCGGTTCGTACGTCCGGCTGGCGGTGACGAGCGACGGGTACGGCGTGTACGCGAGATCGATCTGCTCCCAGCGGAGGCCGGACACGAGCTTCACACGCGGCGCCACTTCAACCACACTCTCGGCGAAGGCGGCCCTCGTCTTGATGAGCACATCGCGCTGGCGGACGTAGGCGAACCCCGGATCGAAGTGCGGTGCAGGGTTGAACGGATCGAGCTGGACCACCGGGACGGGGAAATCGGGCGTCGGATTGCCGGCGCGTTCCATGTCGTTGCGCTGGACTTCTCCACCGATCATGAGCTTCCACGGACGGCCGGCGACGCTGAAAGTCTTGCGCGCGTAGCCGCGGTTGCCGAGCAGCAGATCGTTGCGCCAGATCAGGAAGTACGACCTGACCTCCACCTTGTTGATGGCCGAATTGTAGGAATAGCCCTCGTAGTTCCGCCAGTCGAGCGCATGCGTTGCGGCGAAGAACTGGTTGTGGAGCTGCCATCCGCCGCCAAGGAGCACGTCGGCCTCGACCTGGCCGAACTTGTTGTGCGATTTCGTCAGCCGGTCCTCCATGTTGTAGTTGATGTCGCGCGTGCGGCGATCGAAGACGCCGTTGATGAATGGCGTCGCGTAGTACGACGAGGTATCGTCATAGAGATACTGGCCCGACGTCTTGATGCTGACGTTGCTCGTCGGCAGCCAGCGAATGCTCGCCGAGGCGGCCACGAGCTTCTGCGGCGAGTCGCCGACGTAGCCGTCCGAGCCGCTCTGGGACACGTCGAACCGCGCGAACACGTTGCGCGCGAGCGGTCCGTTGATGCCGACGCCGGCCCGGTACTGGCCGTAGGAACCGTAGGCGAGGAGCGAGTCGACCGTCATCTCGGACGTCGGCGACTTCGACACCAGGTTCACGGCGCCGCCGATCGCGCCTTCGCCGTAGAGCAGCGAAGCCGGGCCCTTGAGGATCTCGATACGGTCGAGGAGGAAGGCGTCGAGCGGACGGCTGCTCTGCGAGTTCGTGTTCTGTCGGATCCCGTCGCGCAGGATCGACACGTTGTTGCCGCCCCATCCGCGCGTCGAATACGAGGGAATCGAGCCGACGCCGGTGCTGGCCTGCATGCCGACGGCGAGTTGCACCGCCTCTTCCACTGACCTCGCGCCGCGCTCCTGAATCAGCGACTGCCCGACCAGGAACAGGCTGGCGGGCAGATCGCGGACGGCGATATCGAGCATCGAACCGCCGGTCGCCGGCGCGGCGAGCGGAATCTGTGTCGGCGGCCCGCTCACACCCTCGACCTGCACGGTTTCGGCCAGGCCGGCGACGTCGAGCGACACGGGAACGGCGATCTCTCCGGCAACCGTCACTGTTTGCGTCCAGCGCCGGAACCCGTCGGCGGTGATAGTGGCCATCCACTCGCCGGCAACGAGTCCGGAAAAGCGGACGATGCCGTCGGTCCCGGTTGTGAGGCTGTGCCGCTGCCCGCCGCGGGTCAGCACGACGGTGGCATTGGCGACGCGGGCGCCGGTCGAATCGCTCACCACGATCGTGACGTCGCCGCGCGCGCCGTCCGCGGCTTGCGCCGCGATCTCGATCGAGCCGGCGACGAGGAGGAAAACGGAAAGCAGGATTGTCTGAGTCCGAACATCAGAAGGTACGAAACGGGTGCGCATAGAGCTGCCCATGCTAAGAGGGGACACAGGCACGGACAACTGAAGTTTCCCTGACTGCTGCCTGACGCGGCACCTGACGGAAACTTCAGAAAGGACCGGCAGCATCGCGGCGCGACCGCCGCGAACGCACGGGGTTCATGCCGGCATGGCGCGATTCACAGCGCCACGGCGAACGCCGAGGGGTGGGAGGGAGAGGCGCTGTTGTAGCGCGGCTCTTCCGTCAACAGGACACGAATCGTTGCTATCGTCTACCGTCCTCGTCTTCCGCCAGTCGGCGCGTGCGGGTCCGCCCGGCGATGTGCTCCTCGAGGCGTGCGTCATCGGCCTGATTCATCTCCTCGATCGAGCGGTAGCGGTAGACGCCGGGCGTGAATCGGCGCGGGTTCGTCCGGCGCGCGAGCTCCCACACGAAGGCCATGGCGCGATACAAGCCCGGATCTCCGGGGACACGCCAGGTATACGCGTCCATTTCCTCGATCGAACGGAACTTGCGGATTGGCATGCCGCTACTCCTCGAGTTTGAATCGCTCCCGGAGGGCAATCGCGTCGGCCCTGTCCCTGGGGCGTTCGGTATCTCGTTTCATGCGGTAGAGCGTAGCCGGCGTCACGACCGTCACCAGCAGGTCCTCGTACGGAACGCGTTCGGTCTCCAGGTCCGAGAAGCGGAACACATCGTCGAGGCGAGTCAGGATGTCGATGTGAAACGCCCCGTCAGGGGGAACGTACTGGACAGCAGGATACGGCCCGATCAGATCGGCGGCAGAAATCTGCTCGATGTCGGGATCGGCGATCACATCCTTCAACGCCTGTTTCAGCCGTTCGATGTTCGAATCCTCGGGGTCCACGAACAGGTCGAGATCCTCGGTCGCGCGCGCGAGACCGTGCAGGTTCAAGGCCACTGCCCCGAAGATGGCATAGCGGACGCGGCGGGCTTCCAGGGCCGCGAGGACTCGCTTGAGGACGTCGAAGTCCATCGCTCCAACGAATTGTAACTCGTCGTTCTCCCGTGCCACGGAGGCTGGCGCCGCCAAGGCGTACGAGCCTTCCCCCGATTCAGCCGGGGATTCCGGTTGAAAGCGTGGCGTCGGCGGGACATGATTGCCGACGCGAAACGGGGGCGCTTTCAGGCCCGCTCGTTGCCGTTTCCTGCAGAGGCCTGCGGTCGCGCCGCTGGAGGCCCGCTGCCATGTGCTGCCATCCGGAAGAGAAATGACACCATGACCCGCGTGCTCATCGTCGACGACAAGGAGGAGAGCCGCGCCCCCTTGCGCGCCCTGCTCCAGGACCGCGGCTACGACGTCGTCGAAGCGCGGCACGGCGCCGAGGCGCTGGCCCAGGCCGGCAGGACGCCTCCCGATATCGTCATTTCCGATCTATTGATGCCGCTGATGGACGGCTACACGCTCCTGCGGCGCTGGAAAGCCGACGAACGATGGCGCCGCATCCCGTTCGTCGTCTATACGGCCACCTATACCGACCCGGAGGACGCACAGCTCGCATTCGATCTCGGCGCCGACGCCTTCATCGTCGGGCCAGCCGATCCGGAGTCGGTGCTGGCCCGCCTCCACGACGTGCTCGGCGGGCGCACGCGGGAGGGACGCTCGCCCTCGCGTTCACCGCTGCCCGAGGAAGCGGTCGTGCTCGAGCAGTACAGTGAAACGCTGGTCCACAAGCTGGAACAGAAGGCCGCCCGACTCGAGCAGGCCACTCGCACGCTGCGCCTGAGCGAAGAACGCTTCCGCACCACGCTGCGCAGTATCGGCGACGCCGTGATCACGACCGGCACCACCGGGCACGTCACGCTGCTCAATCCAGTGGCGGAAGCACTCACCGGCTGGAGCGAGGCCGAGGCGCTGGGCCGCCCCCTGGAGGAGATCTTTCCCATCGTCAACGAAGACACGCGTCGGAGGGTCGAAAGCCCCGTCGCCCGCGTATTGCGCGAGGGGACGGTCGTCGGGCTGGCCAACCACACCATGCTGCTGGCACGCGACGGACGCGAGATTCCCATCGCCGACGCCGGGGCGCCTATCTTCGACGATGAGGGGCGGATTACTGGCGTCGTGCTGGTCTTTCGCGACCAGACCGCCGAGCGCGCTGCCCACCGCGCAGTCGCCGACGCCAGACGGTTTGCCGAGAGCATCGTGGACACGGTGCGCGAGGGACTGCTCGTGCTGGATGCGGATCTGCGGGTCGTCGCCGCCAACCGCGGTTTTTACCAGACCTTCCGCGTCACGCCGGAGCAGACGCTCGGCCGCCGCGTGTACGAGCTGGGCGACGGCCAGTGGGACATCCCGGCGCTTCGCCAACTGCTGGAGGACATCCTGCCGCGGAACACACAGTTCGAGGATTTCGAGGTCGAGCACGAGTTCCGGGGGATCGGCCGGCACGCGGTCCGGCTCAACGCCCGGCGCCTCTATCAGGACGACCAGCGCTCTCAAATGATGCTCCTGGCCTTCGAGGACGTCACGGCGCGCAAGCAGGCGGAGGCGGCGCTGCGCGAGAGCGAAGAACGCTTTCGCCTGCTGGTCGACCATGCGCCGGAAGCGATCGTGCTGCTCGATGCGGAGACCGGGCGCTTCATCCACAGCAACCCTGCTGCTGAACGTCTTTTCAAGCTGCCCGCTGCCGAACTGGCACGGCTCGGTCCGATTGATCTGAGTCCGCCAGCGCAGCCCGACGGCCAGCCCTCCGAAGCCAGGGCCCGCATGCTCATCGGCGCCGCGCTCGCCGGCGAAAAGCCCGTCTTCGAATGGATGCATCGCGACGCCACCGGCCGCGACGTGTTGTGCGAAGTGCGGCTGCTTCGAATGGACTTCGGCGGCCGGACGATCGTTCGCGGCAGCGTGCAGGACATCTCGGAGCGCAAGGCCGCCGAGGCGCGCATCCGCCAGCTCAGTCGCACGTATGCTGTACTCAGCGACATCAACCAGGCGATCGTCCGCGACGAGAATCCGCAGACATTGCTCGCCAGCGCCTGCCGCATCGCCGTCGACAAGGGCGGCTTCCCGCTCGCCTGGATCGGCCTGACCGAGGCCGACCAACGGCTGCGCATCACCGCCCACGCAGGCGCAACCCCGGATACGCTCGCGGTGCTCCGCAACCTGATCGAAGGCGAGCAGCCCGACTGCACGTTCACCTACCACGCACTCCGGCGGAGCGAACGCGCCATCTGTCTGGACATCGCTGGTGACGAGAGGACGCGTATCTGGCGCGACGCAGCACTCGCACGAAGCTATGCGGCGATGGCCTCACTCCCGCTGCGGGTGGGCGGCCGCACGGCGGGCACCTTCAACCTGTACGCGGCCAGAGCGAACTTCTTCGATGACGAGGAGCTTCAACTGCTCGACGAACTGGCGGCCGACATCGGGTTCGCCCTCGAGACCTACCAGCTGGAGCGCGAGCGGCAGCACGCCGAGCAGGCGCTGCACGAACTCATCCGCACCGTGGACGGCATCGTGTGGGAAGCCGATCCCGACACCCTCGCGTTCACGTTCGTGAGCCGCCATGCCGAGCGACTGCTCGGCTACCCGGTGGAGCGCTGGTTGAGCGAGCCGGACTTCTGGGCCAACCATCTGCATCCCGAGGACCGCGAGCGTGCAGTCAGCCTGTGTGCGGCCTCCACTCGCGCCGGGAAGGACCACCAGCTCGAATACCGCATGCTCGCCTCCGACGGGCGCGCCGTGTATGTGCGCGACCTGGTGACCGTCACCCTCGACAACGGCCGCCCCGCGAAGATGCGCGGCATCATGGTGGACGTCACGGCGGCCAAGGAAGCCGAGGCCGCCCTGCGCGCGAGCGAAGAGCGATTCCGCGAAATCGCCGAGACCATCGCGGATGTGTTCTGGGTCACGGATCCGGAGACACATCGAATCCTCTATGTCAGCCCGGCCTACGAGCGCATCTGGGGCCGAAGCGCGCAGAGACTCTATGCGTCCCCCAGAGACTGGCTGGAGGCCATCCATCCCGAGGACCGTCCACCCGTAGAGGACGCCGTCGCCACTCGCCTGACCACGGGCGACTATGACGTTGAATTCCGCATCGTCCGCCCCGACGGCGAGGTGCGCTGGATCCGGGATGTGGCGTTTCCGGTGCGGGATGCGTCCGGACGCGTGGTTCGCATCGTGGGCGTGGCGCGGGACGTCACCGCACTCAAGCAGGGCGAACGGATCCTGCAGGAGCGCGAGGAGCGATTCCGGCTGCTGATCGAGAACGCGCCGGACATGATTCACGTGATCGACAGCGTCGGTACGCTCAGCTTCCAAAGCCCCTCGGCGGAAAAGACGCTCGGCTATTCCGGGGAGGAACGGCTGAACCGGAGCATCTTCGACCTGATCCATCCCGACGATCTGGCAGCTGCCCGCGAGGCGCTGGGGCAAGCCGCGTCACGGCCCGGCCACCTGGTCAAGGTGGAATCCCGGTTCCGGCACAAGAATGGGCGGTGGCGGGTGCTCGAGGCCGTGGGCCGCGCCTTGCCGGAACGGGCCGGACGGGGGCTCATCGTCATCAACTCGCGGGACATCACCGAACGCCGCCAGCTCGAAGAGCAGCTGCGCCAGTCGCAGAAGCTCGAAGCCATCGGCCAGCTCGCCGGCGGTGTAGCGCACGACTTCAACAACATTCTCGCCGCGATCTTCATGCAGACGCAGTTCCTGGAGATGACGCCCGGCCTGCCTGCGGACCTCGCCGCCGGCTTGAAGGAAATCCGCGCGGCCGCCGACCGGGCGGCCAATCTCACCCGCCAGCTGCTGCTCTTCAGCCGCCGCCAGGTGATGCAGCCGCGCGACGTCGACGTCAACGACGCGGTCACCAGCCTGACGAAGATGCTCCAGCGCATCATCGGCGAAGACGTGCGGTTGGAGCTGAAACTCAATCCGACGCCGCTGTGGACCCGTGCCGATCCGGGGATGCTCGATCAGGTCGTCCTGAATCTGGCGGTGAACGCCCGCGACGCCATGCCCGAGGGCGGGCAGTTGCAGATCGAGACGCTGCGCACCTTCGTGGACGAGGTCCAGGCTCGTCGGCAGGGCAACATTGCGCCCGGGGACTACGTGGGCTTACGGGTTTCCGACACCGGCGGCGGCATCGCGCCCGATATTCTGCCCCGGATCTTCGAACCGTTCTTCACGACGAAGGCGCCCGGAAAAGGCACCGGCCTCGGCCTGGCGACGGTCTTCGGCATCGTGAAACAGCACGGCGGATGGCTGGACGTCGACAGCGAGGCCAACAAGGGTTCGACCTTCTACGTGTGGCTGCCCGCCACGACAGCGCCTGTGCCGGACGAGACGACAGCCCGGTCCGCCGTCCGCGGCGGGTCGGAAACCATTCTCCTGGTCGAAGACGATGCCGCCGTCCGTGCGATTACTCGCGTCGTACTCGAGCGGCATGGCTACCGCGTGCTGCAGGCGGCGAATGGCCCGGAGGCGGTGGAGGTGTGGAATCAGCACCAGGGGGCCATCGACCTGCTCTTCACCGACATGGTCATGCCCGAAGGCATGAGCGGCCGCGAGCTCGCCGGCCGACTGCGCGAGGGCCGGCCCGATCTGGCGGTGGTCTTCACCAGCGGCTACAGTGTTGACGTCAGCCAGCTGGCGCCGCTGCAGAGGCGACAGCGGTTCATCCAGAAGCCGGCGTCGCCGGACGTGTTACTGCACACGATCCGTATCTGTCTCGACGAACGCTGAGCTCGATGAACCGAGGAGCCTGCCCGATCGAGGACTCCTCCTTCCCGGAGCGTCCAGGATCTGCCGCAGACCCTCCGCCGGTCGTCAGTCACCGACGAACCGCGCGAGATCGCCCTTCGTGCCCTGGCGCTTCCAGACCTTTTCATAGACCTGCACGAGGCTGGAGCGCGGCACGAGACGCTGTGCGATCTGATTGGCGAGCAGTTCGGTCTGCAGGTAGGGATGGTGCATGAAGATCCAGACGTGGCCGAGCTCGTGGGCCACAGCCGCCTCGAGTTCCTCATCGGTGAGCTCGTTGATGAACTCCTCTTCGACCGAGAGCAGGAACCCGGCATCCGCGGTGTTGAATTCCACGGACACCATCAACGGATTCTTCGGCACGATGGCGACAGAGACCTTCTGCGTCAGCGTCAGCCGGCCGAGGAACTCGTCGACGATCGCCTGAATCCGCTGCTGGTCCCGTCCGTTCGGGATGATTCGCTCCGGCCCTGCCGCCTCCGTGTCGGAGACGCGCCCCGGGAACAACCACAGAACCAGGAACAACGCGGCAACGATCCCGGAACGGACACGCGAGTGCAGCATACGGAGACCCGGGCACCTCTGCCGGTGTGCACCGCACACAGCGAGGTACCACCCTCGTTCGAAAACTGTTGAGTTGTTGGAAGCCTCGGCAGCAGCCGATGCGCGAACCACGATAGCACGAGCCGCGCTCCAGCGATCGCTCATTGATACGCGGCTGATACAGAGCGCGTAAGGACTACTCCTTACACCGCGCCGGATCGCGCGGCTCTTCTGAAGCGATCCCGCGAATATCCGATCGGAATCAGCGCGCGAGCGTTGGTACGGTGGTTGCCCTAGAGTGCTCGGAGGTTATTCGATGCAGACCAGCCAGCGCTCGACCGTGTTCGCGGCCGCGCTCGCATTCGTCACCTGCGGTTCAGCTTTGCAGGCTCAGAAGCCGCAACCGCTCCGGCTCCCTTCACCACCGCCGCACGTGCTCACTCCGGCCGAGCCGATCGCGCACACACAGGCGCCGATGCTGACCGCGCAAGGCGAGCTGATGGACGTCGACAGCAAGGCGAGCCGGATCAAGGTCAAGACCGAAACCGGCGAGATGACGTTCCGCGTCAACGATCAGACGAGGGTCGTCGGCGCACAGAAGAGCGTCGCCGATCTGGCCGCAATGACAGGCTCACAGGCGGTCGTGATGTTCCGAAAGGACGTCCAGGGCGATCTCGCCACCACGATCGACGTCGAGACCGTCGCGCGCCGGAAGTAGCACCGCGCTCTCAGAGGCGAGGAACGCCCGCCTACCTGTTCTTCGCCAGCTCCTCGTAAAACGGATCGAGCTGCGGAGCCCTTGGCGCCCAGCCGATGTCGTCGGTCTTCAGCTGCATCAGCAGCTGATCCTTCGGCACACCCTTCCGCACGAGCTCCGTCACCCGCGCCATCATCGTCCCGAACCTGGTCCGGAAGGCCTCGACCTCGGCCCGCCTCAGCACGGGTCCCGCACCGGGCACCGCGGTGTCGAAGTCGAGCTTCAGCATCGCATCGAGCACGTTCATCCAGCCCGCGAAGCTGCCGCCGCCCGCATAGTCGGCGAGCGGTCCCTGCGTGCCGGTCGTCACGGCATCGCTCGTCGCGACGACCTTCAGGTCGGGGAAATACACGACGCTGTCGCCGCCGGTGTGCGCGCGGCCGAGGTGAAGGACGCGAACCTCGGCACCGCCGAGGCGAACGACGTGTTCGGGCGTGTTGTAGGTTGTGGACGGCCTGGCTGGCAGCGGATTGAACTTGTAGCTGTCGAGGTTCTTGGCCAGCTGCTCGTGGCCGATCACCTGCGCGCCGGCGCCGAGGAAGCGGTCGTTGTTGCCGGTGTGGTCGGCGTGATGGTGGGTGACGATGACGACCTTCACCGGCTGCGGCGTCACCGACCGGATCTGCTCCATCAGCGCGTTGTAGTTGGCGTCGCCCGGCAGCTTGGTGTCGACGAGGATCACGCCGTCGCCGGTGACGCGCGCCAGCGAGTTCGCGCCGCCGCCAGGCACGACATACAGCCCCGGCTTGAGCATCTGAATCGCCCCGACGGGCTGACCGCCGCCGCGGCCCCCGCCGCGACCCTGGGCCGGGGGCTGCTGTCCATGAACGGGCAGAACCGCCGCGAGCAGTGCGGCGGCCGTGAACAGGAGTCTCGACATCGAAGTCCGCCTCCGGGGATGGTTCGTGATTGGTGGTGATTCTGGTCCTCGGTTGCTCGTCGAGGGTCGGTTGCCACGACCACTGCGCGCGCATCAGTGCGCCCGTAGTGTAGAGCAGCCCCGCGCGCGGGCGATTAATCCGGGTCCGGGCGCGTCACGCTGTCGATTACGAGCACGTCGAGGGGCTCCACGATCGATTCGAGCGTGAGTCCCGAGCTGCTCCCGCAGCGCGGCCGTCAGCGATTCATCGTCCGGAGTCGAGCTGGGACGTCCGCCGGCCGGCGGCCCCTCGGCGCTCCAGGCCGGCGGCCAGCTGAGGCGGAAATCGAACGTGCCCGGCAGGTCCGTGCGATCGATCACCACGCGTCCAACGGCGTCGGAAAGAATCGTGGCGAACTGCGCGATGGTTGCGCCCCCCACGAACATCCGGCCCGGCGCGATCTCCACGCCGCACGACAGCGGGCCTCGCTCCCGAGAGACGGGGGCGCCGTCGCGCGCGAGCCGCCCTGACGCATCGCACTGGAGCTTCGACGCCGTGATCCCGGGCCCGAACATGCGATCCCCCCGGAACACGGCCAGCGCCAATGCCGGCAGCTCACGCGTCTCCTGATGAACGGCGAGACCGAAGCGATCGGCGAGCAGCGAGCGGACCATGAGGAGCAGCGGCACCGGCGGTCCGGCCGTGGTCGACTGCGGGAACGGGCGGCCGGCGCGGGCGTCGACGTCGAACCGCTCCGACCGGATCCACTCGGGTCCCCCGAACAGCCGGGGGCCCTGGATGTCGTAGGCGAAGGCGGCCAGATCGTGCACGGTGACGTTGTGGGCCACGAAGCGATCGCCGGCCGGCAGCTCGATTCGCCCTTCCGTGGCGCCCGGCCGACTGCGCGTCACCGTCACATCGTCAAAAGCCGGCGGCCTGGGGAGAACGGGTACCTGTTGCGCGTTCGCGGCCGTCGCGCACAACACCAGGATCAGACAGCAAATGAGGGGGAGCCGATAGACGCCCGGGGCCATTCCCCGGAATTATGACTTGGGTACCGCAGCGTTAGGGAAGGCGGTCGGCCGCGATTCCTGTCCTGTATCCTGATTGATTCCCGAATCCTGAACCTGAATCCTGAACCTGAATCCTGAATCCTGAATCCTGAATCCTGATTCCTGATTCCTGAATCCTGATCCTGATCCTGATCCCTGATCCCTGCCCTGTTTCCTGATTCCTGATTCCTGTTTCCTGTTTCCTGATTCCTGATTCCTGCGTTTTGCTACGCGAGCCCGCAGGCGCGCGCCTGTTCCCTGGCCAGGACGGCCTGATCGCGATCGCCGTCGCCGTGCGCAACGGCGCCCAGCAGGCGATCGCGATAGACGTTGTGGCTCGGCATCGGCACGCGGGCCAGTTCGGCCGCGGCGGCAATGAGGTTGGCGTCCTTGAGCCCGACGTGGATCGGCGAGCCGACCTGGTCGAAGCTCTCGTCGACCATCTTCTGCCCGTAGACCTTGTAGGCGGGCGCGGAGAACAGGCCCTCCGTCATCACGTCCTGGAACACCTGCGGCGCGACACCGTACTTGCGCACCAGCGAGAACGCCTCGGCCATGGCCACCATCGCGCAGCCGAGCACGGCATTGTTCGCGAGCTTGATGGCGGTCGCCGACTCCGGCCTGCTGCCGGCGAGGAACGTCCGGCGGCCCATCACGGAGAGAAGGGGCGTGACGCGGCGGATCGACTGGTCGTCGCCCCCGGCGACGATGCCGAGCTGGCCGGCGGCGGCAAGGTCGGGACGGCCGAGCACGGGCGCGGCGACGAGGTGCTGGCCGGCGGCCGTGTGGCGCGCCTCGAGCGCGCGCACCGTCGCCACGCCGTGCGTGCCCATGACAAGATGGATCGACCCGGCGGGCAGCGATTCACAGATTCCGCGATGCCCGAGCGCGACGTCGATCACCGACGCATCCTCGACGAGCATCGTGATGACGACCTCGCGTCCGGCACAGAGATCGGCAACGGTCGACGCCGCGCGCGCGCCGGCGCTGACGAGCGGCGTCATCTGCGCGGGGACCACGTCGTACACCGCGAGATCGTGGCCGGCGCCGAGCACCCTGCCCGCCATGCCCGAGCCCATGCGACCAAGACCGATGAAGCCGACCTTCATAGCCCGCCTCTATACAACTCGTTCGACTTTGCCGGAGGCGGCGGACCTGACGACCGCCTCGGTGACGGCGGCGCCGTGAATCATCTCGCGCGTCGGGATGAGGAACGGCGGCCCGCCCGACGCCGCCGTGGCAAACGCCTCCAGGCACGCCCGCGTCACGTCCAGCCGCGCCGCCTCCCACGTCTCCGCCGGCCCCTTGATCGGCTGCCACTTCACCGTGCTGAACAGCCGCGTCCGCCGCTCCTCCGACGAGGCCCCCGCCACGTGCGTCATCCCTTCCAGCCGCAGCGACCCCTGCGACCCGAACACCTGGAAGCTGAACCCCGGCCCCGTCGCCGTGATCGTCCCCAGATACCCCGTCGCCCCGCTCTGCAGCCGGAACAGCATCGACGTCGTGTCGTCGCTGTCCACCGCCACCACCCGCCGGACGCTCTGACAGAACACCGCCGCGATCTCCCCGCCCAGGTCGATCATCCCGTCGATGGCGTGCACCCCCATCGGCGTCAGCCCCCCGCACGGCGTCTCCTCCCGGTGCGCCCGCCACGCCTCCGGCTTCAGAAACAGCGCATTCGGGAACGTCATCGTCGCTTCGAAGTGCAGCACCGTCCCGATCGCGCCCGCCCGGATCTTCTCCCGCAGCGCGGTCATCTCCGGATGGAAGCGCCGGTTGTAGCCCAGCCCCAGCGTCACGCCGGCCTTCTGCGTCGCCGCCACCGCCGCCTCCGCGTCGGCCTTCGTCAGCGCCAACGGCTTCTCGCAGAAAACGTGCTTGCCCGCCCGCGCCGCCGCGATCACCTGCCGGGGGTGCTGGCTGTGCGGGGTCGCCAGCACCACGGCGTCGATGTGCCTGTCGGCGAGCAGCGCCTGAAAGTCGTCCGCCAGCGTCAGCCGCTGCGCCGCGGCAAACGCCGTCACCTCCGGCGACACCGTCCGCGTCGCGCCCGCCACGAACCGCATCACCGCGCTGTCCTGCACCGACTCCACCAGCGTCCGGCCCCACCAGCCCATCCCGACAATTGCCGCTTTGATCACTGCCGCTCCCCAGGAATCAGGAATCAGGAATCAGGAAACAGGAATCAGCAGGAATCAGGGATCAGGAGTCAGGGCTGTCTCAGGGCTGAATCCTCCAGGTCTGACACCTCAGACCTGGCCCAGCCCTGATTCCTGATTCCTGCCTCCTGATTCCTATTTCTTTTCGCGAATTAACGAGAACTTCGGGTCCGCCCCCAGGCTCTCCGCCACCGGCAGCCCCAGCTCCTTGCGGACGATGTTGGTGCCCTGCACCAGCGCCACCATCTTGTAGAACGCGTGCCGCCGGCTCATCCCCTCGCGCCCCATCCCGCAGTCCGAGCTCAGCACCAGCCGCTCCGCCGGGATCACCCGCAGCGCCTGGCGAATGAGGTCCGCCACTTCCGTCGGCGCCTCCACCTGCAGCGTGTGATGGTCGATCACCCCGATGCACACCTTCATGTGCGTGATCGCCGTCCCCACCGCCTCCAGGTCCTGCGCGTTCGAGCTCTTCATCTCGAACGTGATCACATCGGCATCCACCTGATTGAGCAGGTCCAGCGCCGGCTTGTAGCTCTGCACGCTCCCGAACATCCGCTGCTGCGACGGGTTCCCCCAGCACGTGTGGCACCACACTTCCGTCTTCGCCCGCAGCCCCTTCACCGTGTTGTTGAACACCTGCAGCATGAACGCCGGGGTGATCACCGTGTCCACGTAGTTGCGCGCCGCCAGCAGGTGGATCTGCGGCTCTTCCAGCTGGATCACCGGGCAGCCGGCATCCGCCAGATCGTGCAGCTCCTCGTTGAACGCCTCGCTCAGCGCCCAGATCCGGTCCGGCAGGCTCTTGTAGTGCTCGTCCTGCACCGCAAACGCCACCAGCTCCGGCGTCACCGTCCCGAACTTCACCGGCTTGCGCGTCAGCCGCTGCGCCGCCTTGTACAGCTCCGCATACTGCATCTCCCCGCGGCCCACCGGCCCCACGATCTTCGGCATCACCCGCGCTTCCAGGTAGTCGTGCAGAATGTGCCCGCGCGGAAACGCGATCCCCCCGGCCCCCACCGCCGCCAGCTGCGGATGCCGCGTCTCGAACCCGCTCATGTGGTGCGGCGGGTAGCTCGTCCAGCTCTGGCCCCCCACATCCTGATCGAACCGGCAGTCGCCGTCCGTCA
>Ga0209172_10001050_pt1 | contig 65169 bp, 57 predicted proteins | sample LarsenN4metaG_FD_184113 | JGI IMG/M metagenome (GOLD analysis project Ga0209172, IMG submission 184113) | Hot spring sediment bacterial and archeal communities from British Columbia, Canada, to study Microbial Dark Matter (Phase II) - Larsen... ...
GGCCGCGTCAGCGTCCACGCCGTGGTGAACTTGCGGAAACTGCTCGACTAATTTCCACCACTTGACGGGGCACTACCCTCCCATAAACGTCGGAAGCATCGGTAGCGAACAGGTGTAGGCCAGAGGCAGCACCCGACCATCAAGCTCAGAAGGCACCTAAAAGTAGACCCACGTCACGCCAGCATTCTGCGGGTCGAGCCGGAAGGAAGCGACCACTCGCATCGTTTTCAGGTGGCGATGGAGCGCATCGCGAATGAGGCCGGATCCCTTGCCGTGGACGACGTCGAGACGGTCAGCGCCCCGGCGCAGCGCCGCATCGATGGCCTCGACCACGCGCGCAAGCGCCTCCTCGACGGTGAGGCCGTGGAGGTCGATCGTCGCCGCGGTGCCCTCGGCGTCGGTTGCCGTCGCCGGGCCTCGAGGTTCGGCGCGCACGCGCGTATTGCGTCGCGGCTCAGCGTCCGCCAGGTCATGCTCCCGACATGATACGGTCGTGTTTTTCACCTGCACGCGGTAGTGGCCGCCGCGCCCCGCGTCGATGACGATGCCTTGCTTGCGTCCGAGCGGCACCACCACGACTCGGCTTCCGACCGAGAACGGCATGACAGGCGCTTCAGCCCTGTCCGGTGCCGACGACAAGCGGCGGGAGACGAAACGCGCGCTGCAATCGGGTATAGAGCGAGCCGAATACGCCAGCGCCGACGAGCGCCCCGGCAAGCGTCGCCAGCGCGTAGATCTTGCCCTCGCCGATGTTGACGAAGATCGGGCCTGGACACATGCCGGCGATCGACCAGCCGACGCCGAACAGCAACCCGCCGGCGATGTTGCCGCGGTTGAAGGGGCGCGGGTCGAGCCTCACTGGTCCCCGCCACGTGCGGCCGACGTTCTTGACCAGCCAAACGCCGGGCGCCGTCAGCGCCACCGCGGTCGCGATGATTCCGTACAGCTGAAATTCCTCGAGCAAGAACATCCCCTGGATGTAGTTGTAATCGGCGGCGCCCGATCGACTGAGGACGAATCCGAACGCCGTGCCGAGCAGCACATAGAGCAGCATCGCAGCTCCCCCTCACGCAAACACGACGCGATAGAGCAGCTGCGTCGTGACGAACCCGCCGGCCATGAAGCTCATCGTCGTCACCACGCTTGGCAGCTCGAGGTTCGACATGCCGAAGATGCCGTGGCCGCTGGTGCAGCCGCCGCCGAGCCGCGTGCCGAACCCGATGAACAAACCTCCGACGAACATCCACGCGAGCTTGGCGACCGGACCGAATCCGATTCGCTCGTCGAAGATGCCGAGTTCCCACGTCGGGCTCCAGCCGCCTCCCACTGCGGCAGAGAGCAATCCGCCGGCCACGAGACCGAAAATGAAGGGGAGGCGCCAGCGGCGCGCGGCCAACAGGGCGTCGCGGCGGAAGTAGGTCTGCCGCAGCACGAGGCTGCAGACGTCCTCGAACCCGCTGGAGATGCCGAGCCGCCGGTTGCCCACCAGCAGAAGCACCAGCGTGATGGCGGCAATGCCCGCGCCTGCCACCGCCCAATGGAGCGGTGGCAGATTATTCAGGATGAGCGGCATGCATCCAGTTTAACGAACTCGGCAGCCGCCCATCCTTTCGAGTCGTCACCGCATCCCTCAGTCGCGTGACGCGGCGGTCGGATTGGGGATGTTCGGGACGGGTCGATCGTTGGTGCCGCCGTGCCCTTGCAGCAGCCCCTGGTGTGCCGGCGCGAGGAACGGGAAGCGCGGGAGGTAGTTCTTGTCGTTTGTCTCCACGCCCGCGGCCAGGCCGGCGCCCGGATCGCCGGCAACAATCAGGCTGAGGAGCACAGTATTTACGTTCACCTGATTGCGGTTCGCTTCGGTTCCCCCGCCGAGGCGCCGGCCGTTCGGGAAGCTCGAATCGATTGCGGCATCGAGGGTGATCACGTCGCCCGTGAAGCCGTCGGCGATTGGAATCGGCCGGTCCAGATTGATCGCAGTGATGATGTCGAAACGGGGCCCCTTGAGCGCGGTCACCGCGTCAAGAGGTACGCCGAGGGCGGCGTAGATGCCGAGCGCCTCCGCGTCGCGCACGAGCACCGGGAACAGCACGTCGGTGCCGAAATTGGTCACGTCCGTCATCGGCGTGCTGCGGAGGTACAGCGTGTGCCGCTGGGTGCCGACGAGCCCTGCGTTGAAGAGCGGCAGGCCGTTGCGACCGACCTGCACGTACGGACCGGATCCCACGAGACCGGTAATCGGATCCGTCGGGTCCACGGTCTGGGTCGCCCGACGGCTGATGCTCGACCAGACGCGCAGCAGACTGTCAGTCGACGTTGGTACGAGCTCGCCGTTATGCGGGATGCCGTTCGGGAACAGGTCGCTCGTCGGGATCTCGAGGACGATCGAGAAGACGTTGAATCCTGTGAAGACGTCTTCGGCGGGCGTTCTTCGCGCGCCATGAATCCGATTCAAGTCGTCTCGGTTCAGGTTGACGAGGTCGAAAATCCCTTTCTCGTCCAGGATGTAGGGATCGTCGAATTGCCCCGCTATGGCGCGTCCGCCGTTGGCCAGCGTGTGGATGAACGTGTCGACGAACGGCTGGTCGTAGAGGCCCTTCTCCCGGCTCGTCCGATCGCCGGAGTCGTAACCCTGGAAAGGGCCGAGGCCATAAACGAGCCGATCGGTCTGCGGACCATGGTTGTTCGGCAGGACGGCGACGTTCGCGGCGAGGACAACCGGATTGGGATCGACGGGCGCGAAGACGCGCGTGATCGTCATCGTCTCGGTGCCGCCGGTGAGCTGCCAGAGCAGCTCGTTGCCGCCACCCACGGGATCGCCCGGGGTCGGCGGCGATTCGGGCACCAGCTGCTTCGTGAACTCGATGCGGTAGACGGCCGCGTCTGCGAGGCTCTCGCCCATGCCGATGTGGAACTCGTACCGGTAGCCGTCGCAGGCCCGCAGGCCCTGGTTGCCCTGCCCCGGTTCGTGCAGCGGGTTGAAGTTCATGATCAGGTAGAGCTTGTCGTGGGCACCGTCGGAGACCCACGCGAACGTGTCCGTGTTGTCGGCGCATGGCTCGTTCAGCACCGCCAGCGCCTCCCTGTGGCTCGATCCTTCCACCGTCATGCCCGCAGCAGCCGCGAGCACGCCGGCGACCGCGAACGCCGTTGCCAGTCGCTTCATCACACACCTCTCCTGGAGCGCCGCGCGCGCCTCGCGTGCCGCGCGTGATGGCGCGTCGTCTGGTTTTACGGGCGGGATCCTCCAGTGGATTGCCGGGTACAATGCGGCGATCGTTTCTCGTGGAGGCTGTTATGACACGACGGATTGCTGTATCAACCGTCACCCTCGCGCTTGCCGGGCTCATTGCACCCGCTCGCGGGCAGGGCGTGCTCCCGGCGTGTACGCCGGGCAATGGCGGCATCACGCTGCCGGCCGGCTTCTGCGCCGTCGTGGTGGCCGAGAATCTCGGCACCGGCCGCCACCTGACGGTCGCGGCGAACGGCAACATCTACCTCGCGCTGCGGAACACGCAGAATGCGAAAGGCGCCATCGTCGCGCTGCGCGACACGAATGGCGACGGCCGCGCCGACGTGCGGGAGCGCATCGGCGCCGAGGGCGGCACCGGCATCGCGCTGCACAACGGCTATCTCTACTTCGCCGAGAACGACTCGCGCATCGTGCGGTACCGCATGACGCCGGGACAGCTCCTGCCGTCCGGCCCGCGTGAAGAGATCGCGACGCTTCCGGAGCAGCGGTCCCATGCGGGCAAAGGACTGGCGTTCGACGGCAAGGGTGGCGTGTATGTGAACATCGGCGCACCATCGAATGCGTGCCAGGCCGACGATCGCAAAGAGGGCGTGCCGGGCCAGAAACCGTGCCCGCTGCTCGACCCGTACGGCACGATCTGGCGCTTCGACGCGAACCGCACCGGCCAGACGCTCGAGAGCGGCGGCCGCCGCTACGCCACGGGCTTCCGGCAGATGCTGGCGGTTGCCTGGCACGACGGAAATCTCTACCTCGTCCAGCACGGGCGTGATCAGCTCGACACGCTCTGGCCGAAATTCTTCAACCAGCAGCAGAACGCCGAGCTCCCGGCCGAGGAATTCCTGCGCGTCGCTGACGGCGGCACGTATGCGTGGCCGTACTGCTACTACGACTGGCAGCAGAACAAGCGCGTGCTCATGCCGGAGTACGGCGGCGACGGGAAGATGGAAGCGGACTGCGCGAAGTATCCGGCCCCGCTCGTCGCCTTCCCGGGGCACTTCGCGCCGAACGCGCTCCTCTTCTACACCGGTACGCAGTTCCCCGAGAAATACCGCGGTGGCGCCTTTGTCGCGTTCCATGGGTCGTGGAATCGTGCGCCGCTGCCGCAGGCAGGCTATCGCGTTGCCTTCGTGCCGTTCCGCGGCGGCAAGGTGACGGGGCAGTGGGAAACCTTTGCCGACGGCTTCGCGGGCAAGATGCCGCTCGCGCGGCCCGAAGACGCCGTGGCGAGGCCGACCGGGCTGGCGCAGGGTCCGGACGGCTCGCTCTACATCAGCGACTCGGTGAAAGGCACCATCTGGCGCGTCGTCTACCGCGGCGGTGCCGCCACGAGATAGGCGGCGGGTCTTCCGCTCAGCGGGCGGCGGCCGTGGCCGCCGTCCGCTGCAGCACCTCGGCGAGCTGGGCGTCCTCGGCGATCGGCATGATCGACAGCGACATCAGGTCGTTCCACATCAGGCCGAACTCCGCCAGCGCCTTCGGGTCGTCGCTCTCCAGCAGGACGAACCCGCCGCTCAGGTCCAGCTTCGTCCAGCGGCCGAGCAGCGTCGCGCCCTTGGGCGGCATTCCGCCGGTCTTCAGGAAACGGGCGATTCCCTCGTCGCGCTTCTGGCGGTCGGGCTCCCACGAGAACGTCAGCATGAACTTCATCGGTCTCCTCCCGCCTCTCTCTACGGGCGGGAGGGCGCGATGGATTGGGGTGCGATCAGAAGTGCACCTTCTCCGCATCCGCCAGAATCTGATCCCGATAGAGTGGCAACGACCATCCCTCGCGCGTCAGGTCGTCGAGGCGCTGGCGCACCTTGGCGGCGTAGTTCTGCGGGCTTCCGTACATCTTACGCAGCCGATCGGGCGCCAGGGCGATCTCGTAGCCGAGATTCCGGCACAATTGATCGATGCCCGCCTCGCCACGAAGCGCCACCCACGGCACGGTGTTCGGCGTCGGCGGCACCGCGCCGACGTTCGGAAATCCGTAGCTGACGACGGGAATGTCGACGTACGGGCTGCGGATTCCGCCGCGCGGGTTGCCGTGCTCGTCGAGCGCCATCAGGGACCCGTCGCCGGCGGTGTTGCGGTCGAGAAGGATCCGATCGGCGCGCGGCGGCACCGCCTCGTTGTCCACCCACTCCACGAGGTGATGGAGCGCGACGGACATGTACGCGCCCATCGGAAACCGCGTGACCGGGTATTTGCAGGGGTTTGGCTGGAAGGCCACGACGTCGCGCGAGTCGAGGTGCGGCATGGCAGGGAATTCGTAGACGCGGAACTGGTCGCCCGGGGCATCGCCGTCCTGCCGCGTCGGGACGACACCGCGCGCCGCCTCGGTGGTGGTCGGCACCTGAATCATCGGGACGTCGACCTGACGGATGTTGGTGCCGTTGCTCGTCGGCAGGAAGCCGTCGTAGATCGGCGTCAGGTCGGCGAGCCGCAGCACCATGTGCGCGGGCAGGTAGTTGATCAGCACGGTCGCCGATGCCGAGGTGCCGGCGAGAATCAGACGCCGCACCCGCACCTGCGCCAAGGGGTTGTCGGGCCGCGTCGAGCGGAGCAGCGCGCCCGCCTGCGCGAGGATCTCCGCCGTCTGGTCCGGTGTCACCTGCAACTGGCCGTATCGGGCCGCGTTGAATGCGACGAAAGGCATCGGGTCGCTCGTCAGGATCTCGACCCCCGCATGGCCGGCCGTCATCGTGTAGGTGTGCGTGAAGTGGAACATCCACGCATTGCCGCTCGGGTGCATCGATTCGGCCAGCACGACGCCGCTGAAGCGGCTCGCATCCGCCGGCATCCGTATCGCCATCCGCGTGCGGTAGGGCCGCCCGTTCGCGGTTCCCGTCAGAAAGTACTCCCGCGTGTCGTATCGAAAGTGCGCGAGGTCGTCGCCATGCGGCAGCGGCATCAGCGACGGGAATACCGCGCCCGGGCCCGACACCTCGGGCGAGGCGGACGCGAGCGGCGTCGCCGCCGGACTGGGCGGCAGCATCGCCGTCCCCTGCGCCGCGGGTGGCGGCGTCTGCGCCCGTTGACGGACGACCGGGGGCATCTGCGCCGCGAGCGTCACGCTTCCGGCGGCCAGCAGCAGCGTCAGGGCAGATCTCATCGGGCGGTCTCCTCTGCGGTAGATTGCGGCAGCATATCGTATTAGCATCGAACGTTCGTCACGTTCCGTGCACCAGGAGGAGGAGGAGAGATGGTGTCCCCGCGCGCGCTTCTCGCGGCGAGCATGTTCGTGGTCATGGCCGCCGGTCTTGCGACGACGGCGCTCGGCGCGCAGCAGGCCGGGGCCCCCGCCGCGCGGACTCAGCGCGGTGGGGTGGAGACGAGGCCGGCTCCCCGTCCTCCCGCCGGGGTCCAGCCGCTGCCGGTCGATCTGTTCACGACGAAGAACTTCTACCTCGATCGCAAGTACTGGACGGACCGCCGCTATTTTCGCTGCAACACGCCGCGGCAGCTCACGGACATGTGGCGTGACAACCGCGTCGGCGAGTGGGGCGACTGCAATCACGACCGCGACGTCGCGCGCATCGTGACGCCGCATCCGTACAAGACCGCGCGCGAGCATTACGAGGCGCTGCTGGCCGAGGCGCGCAAGCGCGGCGGCCCGACGCCGCACACACGCCAGACGCTCCCCGAGTGGGACGGCTGGTACGTCCGGAGCAACGTCGACGACCAGTGGACGTACGGCCGCAACCTCCAGACGTCGACGATGGTCTCGCTGCTGACGCCCGAGTATCAGAAGCGCATGGTCCAGATGAACTACCACGAGGCGGTGAGCAACGCGCCGCAGTGGATGGCGGCGTTCTGCTATCCCGAGGGGATGATGCGCTGGTGGTCGCAGTTCACCTTCGACCGCGGCATGATCGAGCTCATCATGACGCCCCACCAGATGCAGATGCTCGGCGGGAGCGCCGACAATCTGCTCAGAAAGATCCTGATCGGCCAGCAGCAGCACGTCCAGCAGGTGCCGCAGTGGTACGGCGAGACCATCGCGTTCTGGAACGGCAGCACGCTGGTCGCGTGGACGGCAAATGTGCAGGGGTGGACGATTTCACATTCGATGTTCGAGTACAGCGACTCGCTCGAGATCGTCGAAGTCTTCCGGCCGAGTGCCGACGGGAAGGCGCTCACCGTCGAAGCGACGTTCTACGACCCCGAGGCATTCACGCAGCCGCTGCACATCGTCACGCCCTGGCAGCGACAGGCCGGTCCGGACTCCGATACCCGCCACACGTTTGTGGAATGCCGCGTCCAGAGTACGATCATCAATGGACCCGACGGTCGGCCGACGCAGCTGACGCCGGTGGACGACGGGTATGTCGATTACTTCGGCCGGCCGTGGGCGCAGAACTGGGAGAAGCACTTCGAGCAGGGCTGGGAAAAGCCGAACGAATGAGGAGCACGGGTGTGAAGACGAAGCTGTTGGCGGCGGCGGTGATGGCGGTGCTGGTGGCCGTGCCCGCGGGCGCGCACCATTCGTTTGCGATGTACGACCAGACGCAGACGAAGACGATGACCGGGAAGCTGACGCGGTATATCCCGGGGTCGAATCACGCGCAGCTGCTCTTCGAGGTGCTCGGGCCGGACGGCAAGGCAATGATCGGCAAGGACGGCAAGCCGGTCGTGTGGGGCGTCGAAACAGGCTCCGCGGCGGCCATGGCGCGCCGCGGTCTCTCGCCGAAGACGTTCCCGCTCGGGTCGGTGTTCACCGTGACGCTGTTTCCGCTGCGCGACGGTCGTCCGTTCGGCGCGATGACGGGCGATTTCATCACGTGCGGCACGACGATGCCGCCGGGCGGGTGCACGGAGGAGACCGGCAAGGTTCTCTTCATCGAGAACAACTAAATTTAGCGGTCGCGCAGGCTGACGCCTGCGCGCTACATACGCCTGCGCGCGACCGGCACCTGTCGAGCGCAGGCGTCAACGTGCGCGATCAGGGTTTCACCATCCGTTCCAACAAATCGACGATCGCGGTCGCGCGCGCGAGCGGATCCGACAGCTCGAGGAGCCGCTGCCGATCCCCGCGCGCCTCGAGCGGCAGAAACTGCGACAGAAGGTCGACGAGCGTTTCGTCGGGCATGCCGGGCGGCGGCTGGCCGACGGGGAGCTTGTCCGAGAGCGCATCGAGGAGCATCTCGAGGCGCTTCCGCACCTGCGTCAGGGCCGCGGTCTTCTTCTCGTCCAGCGCCTCGGGAATCGTTTCGATGCGCGCCAGGCGGTACGGACGGCTCTGGTCCTCGCTCGTCACGCGGAACTTCACCAGCCCGCCGAGCACGATGTTGTACCGGCCGTCCGGCAGCTCCTCGTACTCGGTGATGAGGCCGGCGCACCCGATCGGAAAGATCGGCGGCCGTCCCTCGTAGTCCGCTTCGTAGCCGGGCTGCAGCGTCACCATCCCGATGATGCGGTCGCCCTTCAGCGCGTCGGCGACCATCGCGCGATACCGCGGCTCGAAGATGTGCAGCGGATACGTCCCGTTGGGGAAGAGCGTTGCCGCCTCGAGCGGAAAGATCGGAATGACGGACGGCACGCCGCCGGCCGGCCGCGGAGATGCGGCGGCCTGCGCCGCGACAACGTCCGGCGTCCCGATCAGGGCGGCGGTGGCGAGGACGAGGATGGCGATGCTCATAGGTGGCGATCCTTCGTTTCCTCCGTCGTCAGCAGGCCGGCCAGCGTCAGCAGGGCGGCGCCGCTCAGATAGTAGCCCACATACTGCAGCCCGTACGTGTTGGCCAGCCAGGTGGCGATGTAGGGCGCGAGCGACGCGCCGAAGATCCCGGCGAGATTGAACGCAATCGAGCTGCCCGTATAGCGCACCGCCGTGGGGAATAGCTCCGAGAGGACGGTGCCGAGCGGTCCATAGGTCAGCCCCATCAGGCCGAGGCCGACGGCCAGCGTCAGGACGGCGCCGGACGTTCCCAACGTGAAGAGCGGCGCCAGGACGATACCGAACAGCCCGATTGCGATTGTCGCGACGAGGAGCACGCGACGCCGTCCCCGCTCGGCAAACGTCGCGGAGATCGGGATCATGACGGCGAAGCACGCCACGCCCACGAGCTGGATCTGGAGGAACGCGTCGCGGCTGAACCCGAGCCGGCTCGTGCCCCACGAGAGCGTGAACACCGTCATCAGATAGAAGACGACGAAGGTGGCGAGCGAGATGAGCGTGCCGGCAATCACGGTGCCCGGGTAGCGGCGGAAGACGACGAGCATCGGCACCTTCACGCGCTCGCGCCGCTCGACGGCGGCGGTGAACACGGGTGTCTCGGTGATCGTCAGCCGCACATACAGGCCGACGAGCACCAGCACGGCGCTCGCCAGGAACGGAATTCGCCAGCCGAACGCGAAGAACTGCGCGTTGTCGAGCCAGCCCGACAGCCCCAGGAACACGGTCGTCGACATGAAGAAGCCGAGCGGAGCACCGAGCTGCGGAAACATGCCGTACCACGCGCGGCGTCCGGGCGGGGCGTTTTCGATCGCCAGCAGCACCGCGCCGCCCCACTCGCCGCCGAGGCCGAGCCCCTGGCCGAAGCGGCAGAGGGCGAGGAGCGCCGGCGCCGCCAGTCCGATCGCGTCGTACGTCGGCAGCGCCCCGATCGCCACGGTCGACACCCCCATCGTCAGAAGCGCCGCGATGAGCGTGGTCTTGCGGCCGATGCGGTCGCCGAAGTGGCCGAAGATCGCCGAGCCGAGCGGGCGCGCGAAGAACGCGATGCCGAACGTTGCCAGCGATGCGAGCGTCGCGGTCGCCGGGTCGGACGCCGGAAAGAACAGCACCGGAAAGACGAGGACCGCGGCCGTTCCGTAGATGTAGAAGTCGAAGAACTCGATCGTCGTCCCGACGAGGCTTGCGAAGAGCACCTGAGCCGGCGTGTTGACGCGGGGCCCGGACCCGCTGTGCGCGTCTGTCATGCGGCGCTCGTTATCATAGTTGGCCGCGTATAAGATCGGATGACAGCCATGCCGATCGACGTGTCACAGCTCGAGGCACACCGCGCGGCGTTGACCGGCCACTGCTACCGCATGCTCGGCTCGCCGTTCGACGCGGAGGACGCCGTCCAGGAAACGCTGGTCCGCGCCTGGAAGAATGCCCACCGATTCGAGGGGCGCTCCTCGGTGAAGACCTGGTTGTACAGGATTGCCACCAACGTCTGCCTCGACGCGCTGTCGAGCGGGTCGCGGCGCGGCCGTCCGTTCGAAGAGGCGCCGGTCGGCACGGTCGACGACCCACTCGAAACTCGGCCACGTACTCACTGGCTCGAACCGATACCCGACGCGCAGGTGACGCCCGCCGACGCAGATCCATATGAGGTGACGGCGATTCGCCAGAGCATCCGCCTGGCATTCGTGGCCGCGCTGCAGCACCTGCCGCCGCGCCAGCGGGCCGCCCTGGTGCTGATGGAAGTGCTCGGCTGGTCGGCAGCCGAGACGGCCGAGTCGCTCGACATGACGGTCGCCGCGGTCAACAGCGCGATCCAGCGCGCGAGGGCGACGCTGGCGGCGAGAAACGTGGCGCTCACTGACGGCGGACCGCTCTCTGCGGAGCAAACGCAGCTCCTGGACCGGTATGTCGCGGCGTTCGAACAGTACGACGTGGACCGACTGGTGGCGTTGCTGCGCGAGGACGCGACGCTGTCGATGCCGCCGTATACGCTGTGGCTGCAGGGGCGATCGGCCATCAGGGCGTGGCTGCTCGGCCGCGGCATCGGATGCCGCGGCTCGCGGCTCGTACCGACCGCGGCGTGCGGCTTGCCGGCGTTCGGGCAGTATCGCCACAGCCCCGACCGCGGCTACCATCCCTGGTCGCTCACGGTGCTGGAACTGTCTGGCGGCGGTATCGCGCGCTGGAACGCCTTCCTGGATACCGAGCGGCTGTTTCCGCTGTTCGGGCTGCCGCCGCCGCTATCCGCCGAAACCGCCGAGCTGACTGCCTCCGGCCGCCGATGATTTCAGGCGCCCCCGGCCGTCTACACCTCTGACACGAAACGGAGGGGACACACGCATGAGCGGCGTTCGCGTACTGGTCGGCACGCGCAAGGGCGCGTTCATCCTGACGGCCGACGGCTCCCGCAGGAAGTGGGATGTCAGCGGGCCGCACTTCGGCGGCTGGGAGATCTACCACCTGAAGGGATCTCCCGCGGATCCGAACAGGATCTACACCTCGCAGTCGAGCAGCTGGTTCGGCCAGATCATCCAGCGGTCGAGCGACGGCGGAAAGACGTGGGAGGTCCCCGGCGGCGAGAAGATGCCCGAGCCGTCCGATCCGCCCGGCAATGCGAGCAACAAGTTCGTCTACGACACGTCTGCGGAGACCGGCACCCCCCTCACGACCCATCAGTGGTACGACGGCACGCCGCACCCGTGGGAGTTCAAGCGCGTGTGGCATCTCGAGCCCTCGCTGACGGATCCGGACGTCGTCTATGCCGGCGTCGAGGACGCGGCGCTCTTCCGATCCAGCGACGGCGCGAAGTCGTGGCACGAGCTGTCCGGCCTGCGGGGGCACGGCTCCGGGTCGCAGTGGGCCCCGGGCGCGGGCGGGCTCTGCCTGCATACGATTCTGCTCGACCCGGCCAACCGCGACCGCATGTACATTGCGATTTCCGCCGCGGGCGCGTTCAGGACCGATGACGCAGGGAAGACGTGGAAGCCGATCAACCAGGGCCTCCGCTCGCAGTACATCCCCGACCCGACCGCCGAGGTCGGCCACTGCGTCCACCGAATCGCGATGCATCGCTCGCGTCCGAACGTCATCTTCATGCAGAAGCACTGGGACGTGATGCGCAGTGATGACGCGGGCGAGTCGTGGCATGAGGTCAGCGGAAATCTGCCGACCGACTTCGGGTTCGTGATCGACGTCCACGCCCACGAGCCGGAGACGATTTACGTCGTCCCGATCAAGAGCGACTCGGAGCACTACCCGCCGGACGGGAAGCTGCGCGTCTACCGCAGCCGCTCGGGCGGCCACGACTGGGAGGCGCTGACGACGGGCCTCCCGCAGGCCGACTGCTACGTCAACGTGCTGCGCGATGCGATGTCGGTCGACGCGCTCGATCCGTGCGGCGTGTATTTCGGGACGACCGGCGGTCAGGTCTACGGCTCCGCAGACGCGGGCGATACGTGGACTCCCATCGTCCGCGATCTCCCTGCGGTCCTCTCGGTCGAAGTGCAGACCCTGCGATGATTCTCGCCCTTGACGTGCGACGGTACGACGGTGGGACGGTACGACGATGCGTCCGACGGTACGAGGGTATGACGGTGCACCCTCGCACGCTCGCGCCGTCGGACGCGCTGTCGCACCATCGCACGCTTGTGCTTCGCACCCTCAGATGATTCGCGTCGTTCTGCCGCAGCATCTGCGGACACTGGCGCGCGTCGACGGCGATGTCGAGCTCGACGTCTCACCGCCGGTGACGCTGGGCGCCGTCCTCGACGCGCTCGAGCGCCGGTATCCCGTGCTCGCGGGCGCCATCCGCGATCACACGACCCGCCGGCGGCGTGCGTTCGTCCGGTTCTTCGCGTGCGAGACCGACTTGTCGCACGAGCCGCCCGAGACGCTGCTGCCGGCGGCGGTTGCCGACGGCAGCGAGCCGTTTTTGATTGTCGGCGCGCTGGCCGGCGGCTGAATCGTGTCGAGCGCGGGTTCAGCCTGCGCGGGCTAATGCAGCGTTCAGTGCCCGTCGGGTGAAGACCGGTACCATCGCCCGGCGATACTCGGCGCTGGCGTGGAGGTCGGCGTTGACCGTCCGAAGGTCCGCTGCCGCGTGTTGAACGGCCGCGGCAATCGCGTCCGGCGATGCGTTCCTGCCGGCCAACGCGTCCTCGACCGTGCTCAGGCGGATGGCGCAGGGGCCAGCCCCGGTCAGCCCGACCCGCGCCGCCCGAATCGTGCCGCCGCTCACCTCGAGCGCCGCGGCTACCCCGACGATCGCGTAGTGGGAGGCCCGCTGGTGGAGCTTGGCGTACGCGGACGCCCGCACGGGCGCGAAGCGCACGCTGGTGATGATCTCGTCCGGCGCGAGATCCACGGTGAACAGATCGCGGAAGAACGCGCTGGCGTTCACCGTTCGCGCTCCCTTCGGACCTGCGATCCGGATGTCGGCATCGAGCGCGAGCATCGACGCAGGATAGTCGGCCGACGGATCGGCATGCGCCAGACTGCCTCCGAGCGTCCCGCGATTGCGGACCTGCGGGTCGCCGATTTCGGCGGCCGCGTCGCACAGGACGGGACAGAGCGTCCGCAGCAGCGCGGACGAGGCGACGTCATGGTGGACGGTGCCGGCCCCAATCTCGATGTGCCCGTCCTGCTGCCGGATGCCGGAGAGCTCCGGGATGCGCGCGATGTCGATCAGCACCTGCGGCTGGCTCAGGCGCAGCTTCATGAGCGGCACGAGGCTGTGGCCGCCGGCGACGAACTTCCCCCGGCCGTTGCTCCCCGCCATCTTCGCCAGCGCCTCCTCGACCGATGTGGCGCGCACGTACTCGAACGCGGCGGGAATCATGTGCGCGCTCCGTGGATGATGCGCCAGAGCTTTTCGGGCCGCAGCATCATGTCGACATGCGTGACGCCGAACGTGCTCAGGGCGTCGACCGCCGCGGAGACCACCGCCGGCGTCGACCCGAGCGTGCCGGCTTCGCCGACGCCTTTCGCGCCGAGGGGGTTCACCGGCGTGGGCGTCACCGTGCTGTGAAGCTCGAAGCGCGGGAAGTCGGTGGCACGCGGCAGCGCGTAGTCGAGGTACGAGGCGGTCAACGGCTGGCCCGAGTGGTCGTACATCGCCTCCTCGATGAGCGCCTGCCCGATCCCCTGGGCGAGCCCGCCGTGAATCTGACCCTCGACGATCAGCGGGTTGATCAGGTTGCCCGCGTCGTCCACCGCGACGAACTTCAGCAGCCGCGGCTCGCCGGTCTCGCGATCGATCTCGAGCATCGCAATGTGGCAGCCGAAGGGGTACGTCATGTTCGTCGGCTCGAAGAACGCCTCCTCGCTCAATCCGGGTTCGAGCCCCTCCGGGAGCGGCACGGGCACGTAGGCAAACGCGGCGACGTCGGCGAACTTCTTCGCGGCGGCCGGCGCGCCTCTCACGGAGATGGTCCCGCTCTCGAAGACGAGATCCTCCTCGTGCGCCTCCAGCAGGTCAGCCGCGAACTTCGCCATCTTCGCCTTCACTTTGGTGCCAGCCAGGTGCAGGGCGGTGCCGCCCACCGCCTGCGACCGGCTGCCGAACGTGCCGATCCCCTGCTTCACGATCGCCGTGTCGCCGTGATGGATGGTAATGTGCTCGATTGGGACGCCGAACTGATCCGCCAGCATCTGCGCGAACGTGGTTTCATTTCCCTGTCCATGCGGCGACGCGCCCGTCATGGCGCTGATGCGGCCGTCGCGCTCGACCGTCACCTGAGCGTGCTCCCACCCGCCGGTGGCCATCGACGAGGAAGGCCCGAAGCCGCACACCTCCACGTACATCGACAGGCCGAGGCCCACGAGCCGGCCGTCCGCGCGGGCGGCATCGCGCTCCGCTTTCAACTGCGTCCAGTTGGCGGCCTCGAGCGCGCGGTCGAGCGTCGCCTCGTAGTTCCCCGAGTCGTACACCGCGCCTGTCTGGGTCTTGAACGGGAACTTGCCCGGCTGGATGAAGTTCTTCCGGCGTACGTCGGCGGGATCCATCTTCAGCTCGCGCGCCAGCATGTCCATGGCGCGCTCGACGAAGTACGTCGCCTCCGGGCGGCCGGCGCCGCGATAGGCATCGGTCGGCGTCTTGTTCGTAAACACTTCGGTGAGCGTCGTGCGGACCGCCGGGATGTCGTAGGTTGCGCTCGCCATCGTCATCGTCACCGTCGGGATGGCCGCGGTGAGCAGCATGTTGTACGCGCCAATGTCGGCGATGAGCCGCATTCGCAGACCGAGGACGCGGCCATCACGCTTCGCGGCGAGCTCGACGTAGGCGATGATGTCGCGGCCGTGGGTCATGGCGACGAAGTTTTCCGAGCGGTCTTCTATCCACTTCACGGGAATGCCAAGGCGCTTCGAGAGCGCCGCGGCCACGTACTCTTCGCCGTAGATATTGATCTTGGCGCCGAAGCCGCCGCCCACCTCCGGCGCGATCGCGCGGACCTGGTCCTGACCCAGTCCCATCATCGCGGCGATCATCGTTCGCAGGATGTGCGGGGCCTGCGTCGAGGACCAGATGGTCATCGTCTCCTTGCCCGGCTCGTAGTGGGCGATGACCCCGCGCGGCTCCATCGTGCTCGGCACGATGCGGTGGTTCACCATTCGCTGCGAGATCACCACCTCTGCCTGGGCGAACGCCGCGTCGACGGCGGAATCGTCGACGGTCTTCCCATTCGCGCTGACACCCGTGCCGCTCGGGATGAGCGGCAGCGCCACGTTGTTCGGGAAGTCCGGATGGATGATCGTCGGCTTGCCGGTCATCGCCACTTCCGGATCCACGACGGCCGGCAGCATCTCGTAGTCGATGGCAATGGCGTCCACGGCGTCGCGAGCGACATAGCGGTCGCGGGCCACGACCACCGCCACCGGTTCGCCGACGTAGCGCACGACGTCGACTGCGACCGCACGATGCTCGGGAGAACGGAAGGGTGTGCCGATTGGCATTGGGGCGAGGAACTCGGCAATCTGCGCGCCGGTGAAGACCGCCTCGACGCCCTCCATCGTCTCGGCGGCGCGCGTGTCGATGCGGCGGATCCGTGCGTGCGCCACGTCGCTCCGCTTGAACGCCAGGTGCTGGATGACGGGGATCGTGATGTCGTCGACGTACGTGCCACGCCCCTGGATGAGGCGCGGGTCCTCGCGCCGTTTGATGCGCTGGCCGACGAGTTTCGGGAGAACGGGAGTAGCCATCACTTCCGCTCCGCTGCTACGTGGCGTCCGGCTTCAGCCGGACCTTGTAGGCGGCGTACTGAATGGCGTTGACGATGTGCTGATAGCCCGTGCAGCGGCAGAAGTTGCCGGCGATCCCCTTGCGGATGTCGTCCTCGGACGGACTCGGATTGTCCCCGAGCAGGTCGACGGCGGACATGATCATGCCGGGCGTGCAGTAGCCGCATTGCAGGCCGTGTTCCTCCCAGAAGCCTTCCTGCAGCGGGTGGAGCCGGCCGTCGCGGGCGAGCCCTTCGATGGTGGTCACCTCCGAGCCATCGGCCTGCACCGCGAAGATCGTGCACGACTTGGCGCTTCGACCGTCGACGAGAACGGTGCACGCGCCGCACTGGCTCGTGTCGCAGCCGACGTGCGTGCCCGTGAGGTGGAGGTGCTCGCGCAGGAAGTGGACGAGGAGCAGCCGGGGCTCGACGTCCGCCCTGCGCACTCTGCCGTTGACCGTGATCGAGACACGTGCCATGGGAGGCGCCGGCGAGTTTATACCGGCTGGCTCGCCAGGCACTGGAAGAACCGATCCATCATCATCCGGGCCACCCCTTCGAGCAGCCGCTGGCCGACGCGGGCGATGAGGCCGCCTGCCTCGGCGGTCGCCGCCACCTGCACCGCGGTTCCGCCATCCGCCGGTGCCAGCGTGATGGTGGCTGTCGCGCGCACGAAGCCCGGACGTCCGGTGCCATTGACCAGCAGCCGGTACGACTCCGGCGGTCGCATGTCAGCAAGCTCGATGGTGCCGCTGAAATCGCCCGAAATGGCCGCAACGGCAATCGACAGCTCGGTCTCGTAGCGGTTTGGCCCGGCGGCGCGAAGCGCGCGGCATCCCGGGATGCAGCGCGCGATGACGGTCGTGTCCATCAGCAACGCCCAGACCTGCGGCGGCGGCGCGTCGAACCGGTAGCTGCCGCTGACCTCCATCAATTGACCATCAGCGGCCTGTACCAGCGTTGATCGTACAGCGCGCCGAGCAGCGGATTCAGCCCGGCGCGGAAGGTCCGCGTGTGCGCGGCCCGCTGACTCTCGTCGGCCGATTTCTGATCGGCCCACACCGCGATCGACGTGAAATGGTTCGTTCGGTTCGACTGATGGACCACGTCGAAGCGCAGGGTGCCCGGATCGCCGCGCGTGTGCTCCACGAACGGGCGCATGAGCGCCAGGGCCGCGTCGCGGCTGTTGCCGGGCACGTCGATATGTGTGACCGCGTAGATCGCTCCGCGCCCCTCGCGCGCCGGCCCGACCATCGTCGCCACGCAGATCCGATCGTCAATCGGGGCGAGCAGCAGCGGCCCTACCTGCTCGCGGAACCGGCGGGTGTGCTCGGCGCCGGCATGCGTCTGCCCCGCCGCCTGATCCTTCCAGATCTCGAGGATCAGGAAGTGATTCGGCTGCGTCGTGCCCTGAAGTGTCTCGTAGCGGACGGGCCCTTCCTTGCGACTCGCCCGGTCCAGCTCCGCGAGCATGCTCGCGACCTGGCGCTGTGACGCAGGAACGGCCTCGAGATAGCTGACGACGTAGACGGTCGAGTCTCCTTGTGCGTGCGGTACGGTCACCGGCGCGCACGCAAAGCCCAGGGCGACGGCAAGTCCTAGCCAACGATACATGCTTCCCTCTTGTGGTGTGACCGGCAAATCGGATGGTCGGCTCACCGGCGGTGCGCATTCTAACCCCAAGACCCTCGAGGGTCAGTCACAAAGGAGGCCTCTTGCGACCGGACCGACGACGATGGCATCGTCGTCCGCATGGAGGCACAGAAGCCCAAGTTGCTCGATCAGGTTCGAGATGCGATTCGCACGCGGCGCTACAGCCGGCGGACGGAGGACGCGTATGTCCATTGGATCCGGCGGTTCATCATCTTTCACGGGACGCGGCACCCACGTGAGCTGGGGGAGGCAGAAGTGGCCGCGTTCATCTCAAAGCTGGCGAACAGAGGTGTGAGCGCGTCGACGCAGAACCAGGCGCTCAGCGCGATCCTGTTTCTCTATGAAGTCGTCTTCGGTCGCCGCCTGGCCTGGATGATCGATGTGGTCCGAGCGCAGCGGCCGGTGCGACTGCCCGTCGTACTCTCGCGCGAGGAGGTGGCGCGGCTGCTCGGCCATCTCCATGGCCCCGTGTGGTTGATGGGCTCACTGATGTACGGGGCCGGTCTGCGCCTCCTGGAATGCGCCGAATTGCGCGTGAAGGATCTTCACCTGGTTCGCGCGGAACTCACTGTCCGGGACGGCAAAGGCGGCAAGGACCGTGTAACGCTGCTGCCGGCGGCGCTGACGCCACGGTTGGCCGAGCATCTGGCGCACGTAAAGGCGCAGCACGACGCGGATCTTGCGGCCGGCCGCGGCGCGGTCGCCCTGCCTGGCGCGCTGCGCGAAGTATCCCAACGCGCCACGAGAGTGGGCGTGGCAATGGGTGTTTCCCGCGACGCGTTTCTATGTCGAGGCGGAGCCCCGGGAACGCCGCCGGCATCATCTCCACGAATCGGTCGTGCAGCGGGCGGTCAAAGCTGCCGTGAAGGCTGCCGGCATTCCGCGGCCAGCAACGTGCCACTCGCTGCGGCACTCGTTCGCGACGCACCTGCTCGAAGCCGGCTACGACATCCGGACGATTTAGGAGCTGCTCGGCCACCGCGACGCGAGCACGACGATGATTTATACGCACGTGCTCAACCAGGGTAGGCGCGGCGTGCGAAGTCCGTTCGATCAGCTCGCGCCGCCGCCGGGCTCCTCTCATCGCTGAGGCAGATAGGCTGCGAGCGTTGCGGCTCGCTCCGGTGTTAGCCAGATCGGCCTATTTCGAAGCGGCCCGCGTCCCTGTCCGACCTAAATCGTGGCCCGCCTGCACGTTTGAAAGAATTGAAGCCGCCTCCGCGGCCGGGATAGACCGCAACCGCCCGCGGCCGGGCCGGACTATCGAGTTCGGCCGACTAGTCGTTATACGGACGGCGCCCAACTCGGTTTCCTCTTGGTACTCGGGGCGGTTCGAACGTGCGGGGCGTGATGCGCGCAACCAGCTACTTCGGCTCCTGAAGAATCGCGGCGCCGGTGAGACTGGTGGCTTCTTCGGGCGCTTGAGGTCATTCATGACGTGCGCGGCGTGTGATTCGGCGCGCGCCGGCCTGAGGTGATCCGCGCATCCGGGTCGTCGGCCAACGTGTCAGTCTCTGAGGAGGCCGCGTTTGACGAGCCGTATAACCTCGCGCTGGACTCGACGCCGCGGGCCGCTCTCGCGTCCCGCCTCACGCTCGATGTATCGTGACTCGCTCGGCGCGGCTCAGCGCGAGCGTTAGACCGCTGAACGCGCGGCAAGACGCTCATGAACTCAAGCTACGACGAGAACGCGGTGACGAGCCGGCATTGCGGGTAATATCCAGACGTGAGACGATCGGGGCCATGGCAAGCCCTCTTTCCCAACTGTTCAAGCTCCCGGCTGGAGATCGGGCAGAACTCGCCATTGCCCTATGGGAAAGCCTCTCGGATTCGGAGCGTGAGAACGCACTTGAATTAACCGACGAGCAACGGGCTGAACTCGATCGTCGTTGGGCCGAGCACCTCGAAAATCCTGATTCCGCAATTCCCTGGTCTGAAGTTCGTCGCAAGTTACTGGACTGAGCGTGGCTCGGCAAGTTGTCTTTCGGCCGGAGGCCGAAGACGAAGTGCTTGAAGCGCGCGAATGGTACGAGGCAAGGCGCCCTGGGCTCGGCAAGGAATTCGCTCAAGCCGTCGACGAGGTCCTTGACCGCATCGTGAAGAATCCACGGGCGTATCAGCGAGCGCACAAAGAAACCCGGCGAGCCGTCCTGTCTCGATTTCCCTACGCCGTCTATTACCGAATTGCTGGCGACGACATCGTCGTTCAGGCCGTGCACGGCCGACAACATCCGTCTCGTTGGCAGAAACGCTTGTGAATTCAATCGCAAGCAAAAGAGGATGCATAACGCACGCGGTCTAACACGGCTTGCAGCCGACGGCGCCCGCTGCGATCATGAGGCGCCGCGGCTGAAGCCCGGCGTTGACATCGCGCCGAGGAAACGAACTGGTTTTGTCCGAATGTCGTAAACCGTAGAGACGCACTGACCACCACTACCGTTGGCGTGAATTCCATTCGCGCCGAGGAGGTTGATATGCAACGCTACCGCCCACTTCTGATCCCCGCGTTGGCTCTCGTGCTTGCAGCGTGCGGTGGCTCGCAACAACCTGCGGAAACGGCTCGTGAAGGGGAAGGGGCGACAAGTACACCCGCCGAGCGGTCACTCTACGAACGCCTCGGTGGCAAAGATGCCATCAGCGGGGTTGTCGACGACTTCGTGGCCAACGTGGCCGCTGATGTGCGCATCAACGCGCGCTTCGCCAAGACTGACATTGCACGTCTCAAACTGATGTTGGTCGATCAAATCTGTGAGGCAACAGGCGGGCCGTGCACCTACACTGGCAAGAGCATGCGGGAAGCCCACAAAGGCATGAACATTACCGAGGCGGAATTCAACGCGTTGGTCGAAGACCTGACGCGGAGTCTCGATAAGTTCAACGTGCCTGAGCGGGAGAAGATGGAGCTGCTCACGGCTCTCGGCGGTATGAAGGGAGACATCGTCGGCCTGTAGTGCCCAATGCCTTTCCCGACGACAACATGGCCGGAGTCTGTTGTTCGCAGTGAGTCGACGGCGATTCGATGGCCTTTCATGGGCAACGCGTGAGCAACCCGAAAGAGAGGTGACCTCGGCGATGTCTCTAGCCGATCTGCAGACGCACTGGGTTGTGTCACACGCAAGATCGATCGCCGCATCTTGTTCCCACCGAGGCCGGCTGCGATTACTAGAACCATCCTTCCCCGACTGTCGCCGGGATCTTGCGGCGAAAGAGCAGGCACGCCGGAGACCTGGCAATGTCTCATTCCTCCACATAAGGGCTCTGTGCCGAGCAGGTAGTGCACGAGACTAGAGCATCGGTCCCGCTGCTTTGTTAGCTGGGCGGAAGCCGGACGCTACAAACCTCGGGTCCGGCTAAAGCCGGACGCTACGTACACTCCCCGCGCGAATCGCGGCGAGGTGCTCGGCCAATTGTTCGAGGCTGGCCAGGTTGTGGGCCGGCAGGAAATCGTCCACATGCCGCAGAGCTGCCTGCATCCCGCGTGTCAGCGGCTCGTAACTCGCCGATCCGAGGAGCGGATTCAACCAGATCAGCCGATGGCACTGCCGGTGGAGGCGCGCGACCTCCGCGGCGAGCCGCGCCGGGTCGCCCCGGTCCCAGCCGTCGGAGACGATCAGCACCACCGGCCCGTGGCGCATCACGCGCCGCGCCCACCGCGTGTTGAACGTCCGCAGCGCGTCGCCAATCCGCGTGCCGCCGCCCCAGTCGTTCACGTCCCGGATGAAACGCTCGATCGCCGCCGTGCCACCGCCGGCGGCAAGCCGGCGGGTCACGCGTGTCAGCCGCGTGGCAAAGACGAAGCTCTCCACCCGCCGGTCGTGCTCGCTGAGGCCGTAGAGGAAGTGCACGAGCATGCGGCTGTACCGATCCATCGACCCGCTGACATCGGCAATCAGCACGAACGGCCGCGGCGCCTCGCGCCGCCGGCGCCGGGGCAGGTCGACGAGCTCCCCCCCGCGCAGCAGGTTGCGCCGCAGCACCCGTCGCAGATCGATCGCGCCCGCCGGCGTCCGCCGCCAGCGTCGCGTCCGCCGCGCGCCCAGCCGCCACGGCAGCCGCGCCAGCACCTGGCGCGCGCGCTGGAGCTCGGCCGGCGTGAACTCGCCGAAGTCCTTCGTGCGCGAGACCTCGACCGCGCTGTACGCGCCGACGGCGCGCGAGGGCTCCGTCGCGGCGTCGGCGTCGTGCTCCTCCAGCTCGATCGTGACGGCCGTGCCGGCGACGGGATTGGCGACGACGCGCGGCCGTTCGCCAAGCGAGAAGAGCGGCAGACCGCCCGTGGGATCCGTGCGCGCGCGGAAGAACAGGTCGAAGGCCTCATCGAACCGCGCGAGATCGTCGTGCCGATGCACCAGCAGGCAGCGGAGCGCCGCCCGCACATCGGTCCGGCGCGCCACGCCGACGCGCTCGATCGCACGGAGCGCATCGAGCATACGGCCGTGGTGCACGTCGAGTCCCGCGGCCCGAAGCAGGCGCCCGAAGCGCAGCACGTTGGCGGCGAGTGCCCCGGCATGCTGGTCCGGGTGAAGCCGGACGCCGCGCGCGGTCATGCCCCTGCCTGGCCAGCGCCCCGCGTGAGCGCGCGGGCGACGATCGCCTGAATCCGCTCCCCGCGCACCGCCTCGATGTCCTCCTGATTCTTGAGCAGCAGGCCGAGCGTTTCGCTGACGACGGCCGCGTCGAGCACCTCCTGGTTGAGCGCGACGAGGGCCGCCGCCCAGTCGAGCGTCTCCGAAATGCCCGACGCCTTGTAGAGGTCGACCGTGCGCAGCTCCTGGACGAAGGCCGTGACCTGCTCGGCCAGACGCGCCGACAGACCCGGCACCTTGGTCGACACGATCCGATGCTCTTTGTCGAAGTCCGGATAGTCGATCCAGGCGTACACGCAGCGCCGCTTGAGCGCGTCATGCACCTCGCGCGTGCGGTTGGACGTGATGACGACCACCGGCGGCTGCGGCGCGCGGATCGTGCCGAGCTCGGGGATCGTGATCTGGAAGTCCGAGAGCAGCTCCAGCAGATACCCCTCGAACTCCTCGTCGGCGCGGTCGATCTCGTCGATCAGAAGGACCGGTGGCCGCCCACGTGCCTGCTCCACAGCGCGAAGGAGCGGCCGCTTGACGAGAAACGCCTCGGTGAACAGCTCGCGCACGGCCGACGAGCGATCCAGCGCCTCGGCGGTCTCGAGCAGGCGGATTTCGAGGAGCTGCCGCGAATAGTTCCACTCATAGACCGCATGGCTGATATCGAGGCCCTCGTAGCACTGGAGGCGGATGAGCGGCGTGCGGAGCGCCGCGGCAAGGACCTTGGCGACCTCGGTCTTGCCGACGCCCGCCTCGCCTTCGAGGAACAGCGGGCGCCGGAGCGTGAGCGACAGGAAGATCGACACCGCGAGGCTGCGATCGGCGACGTACTGCTCGCGTTCGAGCAGCGACTGGAGCTCGTCAACCGAAGCAGGCAGTGCGAGAGCGTCTCCCTCCAACTATCGCAGTCCGGCCCGCGCGGCTGCGGCGGCCAGCGCCCGCCTGACGTACACCGGTGCCATCGCGGCGCGGTACTCGGCCGACGCGAAGATGTCACCGTTGACGTCGCGACCGAGGTCCTCGGACACCCGACCCGCGGCCGCCGCAAACCTGGCGGCGTCGGCCCGCTGACCGGCCAGCGCCCGTTCGACGGCACCGGCGCGGCGGGCATGCGGGACGAGCCCGCCGATCGCCATGCGAACGTCCGCGCACGTGCCATCGCTCACGGTCACGCGTGCCGCTGCGCCAAGAACCGCGTAGCGCGACGCGGGATGCGAGAACTTCACGTACGCCGACCCCGTGCCCTGCTTCGCCGCCGGCACGGCAACCGCCGCAACAATCTCGTTGTCGCGAAGCGTCGTCGTCATGATGCCGGTGAAGAAGTCGGCCGCCGGGATCGTGCGCTCGCCCTTCGGGCCCACCGCGACGACGGTGGCGTCGAGCGCCACGAGTACCGTCGGCAGATCGGACGCGGGATCGGCATGCGCGATGTTGCCGCCGATCGTCCCTCGATTGCGAACCGTGGGGTCGCCGACACCGGCCGCGGCTTCGGCCAACGCCGCCGCCGATGTCCGCACCTCGGCCGACGCCGCAAGCTCGGCGTGCGTGGTGAGCGCGCCGATGCGGAGGCTGTCGCCGGCGCGCGCGATGCCACGGAGCTCGGTAATGCGTCCGATGTCGATCACCGCGGGCGTCGTCGCCAGCCGCAGCTTCAGCAGCGGAATCAGGCTGTGGCCACCGGCAAGCAGCTTGGCGCCGGGATTCGCCGCCAGCAGCGCGTGTGCCTCGGCGAGTGACGAGGCGCGGAGATAGTTGAAGTCGGCCGCGTACATGGTCAGGCTCCCTTCCGGCCGCCGACGGCCCGCCAGATGCGCTCCGGCGTCAGCGGCATCTCGAGCGTGCGTACCTTGAACGGCGCGAGCGCGTCGATCACCGCGTTGTAGACGGCGGCAGTCGAAGCAATCGTGCCCGCCTCGCCGATCCCCTTGACGCCGAGCGGATGGTGCGGCGAGGGCGTGACCGTCGAGAGCACCTCGATGTCGGGCAGCACGTCGGCCCGCGGCACCGCATAGTCGGCCAGCGACCCGGTCAGCAGCTGGCCGTTCTGGTCGTACACCGCCTGCTCCCACAACGCCTGGCCGATGCCCTGGACCACGCCGCCGTGGACCTGGCCTTCGACGATCGTCGGGTTGATCTGATGCCCGCAATCGTCGACAGCGACGTACCGCTTCAACTCGACGTGGCCCGTTTCGGGGTCGACTTCCACGACGGCGACGTGGGCGCCGAAGGGGAACGTAAAGTTCGGCGGATCGTAGAAGCTCGACGCCTCCAGGCCGGCCTCCATCCCCTGTGGCAGGTTCCACGCGACGTTGGCCATGAGCGCGATGTCCTGGATCGTCTTCGCCTTGTCGGGAGACCCGCGCACGAAGAACTTGCCCCCGGCGTACTCGATGTCCTCGACCGCCGCCTCGAGCAGATGACTCGCGAGCAGCTTCGCCTTCTCCTTGATCCTCCGCGTCGCCACGGCGAGCGCGGCGCCGCCCACCGCCGTGGCGCGGCTCCCGTACGTACCCCAACCCATCGGCGTGTTGTCGGTGTCGCCGTGCACGACCTTCACGTCGGTCACCGCGACGCCGAGCTCATCGGCCACGATCTGCGCGAACGTCGTTTCCTCGCCCTGGCCGTGCGGCGAGATGCCCACGAACACATGGACCTTGCCGCTCGGATGGAATCGGACGATGGCGCTTTCCCATAAGCCGCCCTGGAAGCCGACCGCGCCGGCCACCTGCGAGGGCCCAAGACCGCAGATCTCCACGTACATCGAGATCCCGATGCCGACGTGGCGCCCCTTTGCCCGCGCGGCGGCCTGTTCCTTGCGCAGACTCTCGTAGCCGACGTGGGCGAGCGCCTTGTCGAGCGCGGCCTGATAGTTGCCGCTGTCGTAGCTCAGGCCTGTCACCACGGCGTGGCCATTCTCGAACGGAGGAATGACGTTGCGCCTGCGCACCTCCACCGGATCCACCTTGATCTCGGACGCGAGGAGATCGACCAGGCGTTCGAGCATGAAGGTCGCTTCGGGTCGTCCCGCGCCGCGGTACGCTTCGACCGGCGTCGTGTTCGTGTAGACGCCGTAGACGTCTTCCTTGATCGCCGGAATCTGATACGGCCCGGAGAGCATCAGACCATGCAGGATCGTCGGGATGCCCGGCGCCGCGGTCGAGAGGTACCCGCCCATGCCCGCCCACACCGTGGCGCGAAGGCCGAGGATGCGGCCGTCCTTCGTGGCGGCGAGCTCCACCTCCTGGATGTGATCGCGCCCGTGGGTGGTCGACACGTAATTCTCCGAGCGGGTCTCCACCCATTTGACCGGACGCCCGAGCTTCATCGCGCAGAACGCCGTGATGAAGTCGCCCTGAATCTGCGGGATCTTGCTCCCGAAACCGCCGCCGACGTCGGGGGCGACCACGCGCAGGCGATCCTCGGGCACGCCGGTCACGACGGACATGATGAAGCGGACGATGTGGGGATTCTGCGTGGTGTTCCAGAGCGTCAGCTCGCCGGTGACGGGCACGTACTGCGCGACGGCGCCGCGCGTTTCGACGGCCGTCGGAATCAGCCGCTGCTGCACGATCCGGTCGCGGATGACGACGTCGGCCGACTTGAAGGCCGCGTCGATGTCGCCGCCGGCGACGGTCCAGTGAAACGCGACGTTGCCTGGCGCCTCCCCATGGAGCTGCGGCGCCCCCTTGTCGGTGGCCTTCTGCGGATCGACGACGGCCGGGAGCGGCGCGTAGTCGACGTCGATGAGCTCGAGCGCGTCATAGGCGTGATGCGCGGAGTCGGCGACCACGACCGCGACGGCGTCGCCGACGTAGCGGACCGTGTCCTTGGCCATCGGCCGATAGGGCGCCGTCTTGAGGTCCGAGCCCGGAATCAGCCACGCGCATGGGATCGGATTCAACACGCCTTCACTGTCGGCCCCCGTGAAGACCGCGACGACGCCCGGCGCCGCTTTCGCACGAGCCGTGTCGATCTTCCCGATTCGGGCGTGGGCGTGCGGACTGCGCAATATGGCGGCGTAGGTCTGACCGGGCAGCGTCACGTCCCCCGTGAAGACCGCCGTGCCCGTGAGCAGACGCGGATCCTCGCGGCGCCGGATGCCAGAGCCGAACACGCGCGCGGGAGCTGGAGCGGTGACGGTGACGCTCATGCGCGACCTCCTCCGGCCGCTGCGGCCTGTACGGCGCGGACGATGTTCTGATAGCCCGTGCAGCGGCAGATGTTGCCTTCGAGCCCGTGGCGGATCTGCTCGGGCGATGGATTCGGGTTCGTCCGCAGCAGCTCGTGAGCGGCGAACAGCATCCCGGGCGTACAGAAGCCGCACTGCAGGCCGTGCTTCTCCCAGAACGCTTCCTGCAGGGGCGCGAGCCCACCGTTAGCGGCGAGGCCCTCGACGGTGGTGACGGAGGAGCCGTCGACCTGCGCGGCCAGGCAGGTGCACGATTTGACCGCAACGCCGTCGACGAGCACCGTGCAGGCGCCGCACTGGCTCGTGTCGCACCCGATCTTCGTGCCGGTCAGGCCGACGACATCGCGAAGGAACTGCACGAGCAGCAGGCGAGGCTCAACCTCAGCAGCATGCGCGCGGCCGTTCACGCTGACTGTAATGGACACCTTCATGGAGCCTCCTGGGACGAGGTTAGGACGGGGTCTCTGGAGGGACGGAGCTTATGACCGGAGAAATCGGAAGTCAATGCGCCGAGCCGGTGGCCGGTAGGCGGTAGCTGGTCGCAAGAACGAAGAACGCAGAATCTGCTACCGGCTACCACTTACGGGCTACCGGCTACCGCCTAGTTGGTCCCGCCCCTGACGTATTTCTTCAGCGCCATCCCGCCGGTCAGCGAGCCGTAGATGTTGCCGGCGGCGTCGACGGCCACGCCTTCTTGCGACGGTTCCTTCGAGGTGTCCGGAATGAACACGGTGACCTTGCCGTCTTTGAGGCTGCCGATGCGGATCCCGGGGGTGAAGCCCGGGTTCGTCTTCTCGTTCGACTGGTGATCGGCGACGTAAACCATGTCGTTGCGATCGATCCAGAGCCCGCTCGGCCGGCCGAACTGCTTCATCTCCTCGAGGAACTTGCCCTCCTGGTCGAAAATCTGGAGGCGGTTGTTGCCGCGGTCGGCCACGACCAGCCGGCCGCGCGAATCGAGCGCGAGCACGTGCGGCGTGTCGAAGTCGCCGGGGGCGGTGCCCTTCTTGCCCCACGTCTTGATGAACTTTCCGTCCTTCGAGAATTTCACGATGCGGGCGTTCGAGTTGCCGCCGTGGCCGTCGCCGATGAAGATGTCGCCGTTCGGTGCCACGAGAATCGCGGACGGCTGGTTGAAGGTGTCGGGGCCGTTGCCGGCAACGCCGGCCTTGCCGAGCGTCATCAGGAGCTTGCCCTCGGGACTGAACTTGAAGACCTGGTGCCCCTTGCCGTTGCGCTTCGGGTCCTTGCCGTCGGGGCCTTCGCCGTCGCTCACCCACACGTTCCCCTCACGGTCGACGTGGATACCGTGCGGGCGGATGAACATGCCGGCGCCGAAGCTCCGGACGGCATTCCCCGACGGATCGAACTTGATGATGGGCGCCACGTTCGACTCGGTGCAGAACTGTCCACCGCAGCGCTCGAACACCCAGATGTGCGATCCGTCGCGATCGATCGTGATCCCGGCCGTCGAGCCGATCTTCCGGCCGTCGGGCATCTTGAAGAAATTCTCGACGACCCGGTAGGGGTTCGCTTGCGCGTACGCGCCGGCGGCGAGCGCGAGCCCCGCCAGGACGACGCCAAGCGCCGCGTGGACGCGATGTGTGCGGAGCATGACAACCTCCATTCGTGCCGCCAAGTATATGATCGCTCCGTGATTGACGCCTTCTGCCACATTCTTCCGCCAAAGTACGAAGAGACCCGGTGGGCGCGCGCCGGCTCGAAGGACTGGGCCATGGGGAGCCCGGCGCATCTGCAATACGTGCGCACCGGGCGCAAAGCGCCGAACTACGAAGGGTTGACGAGCCTCGACGCGCGGTTCCGGATGATGGACCAGTTCCCGGGGTACCGCCAGGTCATCAGCCTTGCGGGACCGCCGCCCGAGCACGTCGCCCCGCAGGCGACCATCGAGCTGGCGACGGTCGCCAACGACGAGCTCGCGGCGCTCGTCGCCAAGTATCCGGATCGGTTCGCGGGCGCAGCCGCCTGCGTGCCAATGAACGAGCCGGAGCGCGCCTGCCGCGAGATCGAGCGCGCGACGGGACAGCTCGGGCTCTGCGCCGTGCAGATCTACACGCAGGTGAACGGCCGTCCGCTCGACGCGCCGGAATTCCGCGTCGTCTTTCAGACGCTCGCTGCGCGGCGTGTCCCGATCCTGCTGCACCCGGCGCGCGGGCGGACGCACGCCGACTACACGGCGGAGAGCGAGTCGAAGTACCTGGTCTGGCAGGTGCTCGGCTGGCCGTACGAGAGCTCGGCGGCGACGATGCGGCTGGTGTTCAGCGGCATCATGCAGGACCATCCGGAGCTCAAGATTCTGGTCCACCACACCGTCGCCATGGTGCCGTTCCTCCACGGCCGCATGCAGTCGATGTTCGACATGTTCGCCGAGGAGCTGAAGCTCGAGACCGAGGGCCGCCTCACGCGGCACCCGATCGAGTACTTCAAGCGCTTCTACGGCGACCTCGGCGCGTTCTCGCCGGGCGCCGTGAATGTGGCGCGCGATTTCCTGGGCGCCGACCACCTGCTCTTCGGCAGCGACGCGCCGTTCGACGCGACCGGCGGCGCCTGGTCCATCCGCGCGAGCATCGATTCGGTGAAGAACTCGACGTGCACCGAGGCCGAGAAACAGGCGATCTTCACCACGAACGTCCAGCGTTTCTTCAACCTGAACCCCTGAACCGTGAACCTCTGAACCCTGAACCCTGAACCGTGAACCCCGCTACCAGCTACCGCCTACCGGCTACCGGCTCTCCCTGGTGGGTCGTCTTCGGCGCGACGCTCGGTCTGACGGTCGCCAACGGCCCCATCGTGTTCTTCACGTTCGGGCTGTTCCTCGGTCCAATCACGACGGAGTTCGGCTGGGATCGCGCGACGTTCGCCTCGTCGTTGCTCGTCGGCCACACGCTGGCGGCGATCGCGTATCCCTTCATGGGGCGCGCGATCGATCGCTACGGCATCCGGCGGATGACGCTGACATTCATCCCGATCTTCGCGCTGGCCACCGCCGCCGTCGCGCTCACGCCGCCTTCGCCAGTGGTGTTCATTGCGCTCGCGGGGTTCTGCGGGCTGGTGAGCGTCGGCCAGGCGCCGCCCGCGTACGCCAAGGCCGTCTCCGCATGGTTCGACGAGCGGCGCGGCCTGGCGCTCGGCATCGCCATGGCCGGCATCGGACTGGGGGCGACGCTCGTGCCGCAGTTCGCGCGCTGGGTGATCGCGTCCTACGGCTGGCGGGCGGGCTACGTGGCGCTCGGCGCCATGACCTTCGCTGTCGCCTTCCCTGCCGTCGCGCTCTTCATTCGTGAGCCGGAGCGCGAGGTTCGTGGCGTCCCGCTCGAGCCGGACCAGCGCGGTCGTCGTGACCCCCCGACGCCTGGGCTTTCGATCCGCGAATCCGTCCGGTCATCGACCTTCTGGCTGCTCGCCATCGCCGTCTTCCTCGTCGTGACGACGATCAACGGCATCGTCGGCCATCTGGTGCCGATGCTGACCGACCGCGGCATGACCGTGGCGCAGGCGACGGCCGCGCTGTCGGCGGTCGGCCTCTCCACGATTGCGGGCCGCGTGATTGCCGGCTATCTGCTGGACCGGTTTTTCGGGCCGTACGTGGCCGCGGGGCTCTTCCTGCTGCCGCTCGTCTCGATTGCGGTGCTGACGGGCGTGGTCGACGGCGTGACGCCGGTCGTCGCCGCGGTCGCGCTGGGATTCGGTCTCGGCGCCGAGATCGACGTGATCGGGTTCCTGACGGGGCGCTATTTCGGCCTGCGCGCCTACGGCGAGATCTACGGGTATCTGTTCGCCATCTTTACGCTCGGCACCGGCCTCGGCCCGCTGCTGATGGCGCTCGCGTTCGACGTGACGCGGTCGTATGACGTGACGTTGACCGGCTTCGCGGCCGCGCTCCTGACCGCGAGCGTGCTGGTGTCGCGTCTCGGGTCGTACCAGTATCCGGCGCCGCACGCCCCGGTCCTAAAGGCGGACACTACGTACGCCCATTGAGTACGTAGCGTCCGGTTTTCGCCGGACCTGTCGCACGGCGGCGAAAGGGAGGTTGACATGAAGCACCTGTGCTGGCTCGTTGTCGGATGTGTCCTTACGACCGCCGCGTGCGCGCCGCAGAGCGCGACGGGGCAGGTCCAGGACGTCACGGTGTTCGAAGGCGCGCGCCTCATCACCGGTGACGGCGGAGCCCCCCTCGAGGACGCGGTCTTCGTCGTCGAGCGCGATCGCTTCACGGCCGTCGGCCTCCGCGGCGCCGTGCACCTGCCGGACGGTGCGCGGCGCGTCGACCTGACGGGCAAGACGGTGATGCCCGCGATGGTCGACATGCACGGCCACTTTGGATTCCAGAACGTGCCGGCCGCGTCGATGTCCAAAGAGATGTACACGCGAGAGAACCTCATCGATCACCTGGAGCGCCTCGCGTATCACGGCATCAGCGGAACCGTTGGCATCGCCGATCTCGTCGATCGCGCCGATCTGCGTGGCGGGCGCACCGGCTGGGGCGACGTGCCGCTCCGGATGCAGAACGAGGTCGTCCCCGGCGCGGCGCTGTTCCGGACGACCGGGCCGGGCATCGCGTGGCCGGGATCTGGCGCGCAGGGGCACCCGTCGCGGTCCGACGTGCCCTACCCGGTGACGACGGTGGAGGAAGCACGCGCGGCGGTCGACGACTACGCGCGCCTGAAGCCTGATTTCATCAAGATCTGGGTAGACGACCGGGGCGGGCGTGCGAAGAAGCTGACCCCACCGATCTACCGCGCGATCGTCGAAGAGGCGCTGAAGCGGAACATTCCGGTCGCCGCGCACAATGTGACGCTTGCGGACGCGAAGGAGCTCGTGCGGGCGGGGGTCGAGGGGTGGACGCACGTTCCCGTGCGCGGCGGCGACGAGGTCGACGAGGAGATCCTGGCGATGGTCAGGGCGCGCGTCGCGCAGAACAACCGGCCGCGCATGTGGATGACGACGGGGCTGCGCCCCGCGTGGGTGAATACGCACGCCGGCACCCGGCCAGCGTGGCTCGACGATCCGCTGCTCGACGATACGTACCTGCCGCAGCACAACGAGGAGCATCTGGCCCGCGAGCTCGCGCAGATGACGTCGAAGCAGGGCGAGGAGGCGCGCCGCACGCTCGCGCGCGACGGACGGAACGCGATGCGACTGCGCGAGGCGGGCATCCGCATCGTGCTCGGGACCGATACGGGCCAGATCCGCCACCGGATCGGGTACTTCGCGCATCTCGAGCTCGAAGCGCTCGTCGCCATCGGCATGACGCCGTCGGAGGCGATCGTTGCCGCCACGCGCGATTCGGCGGAGATCGCGGGCATGAACAGCGGCATGGTCGCCGTCGGCCGGAACGCCGACTTCGTCGTGCTCGACGCCAATCCACTCGAGCGCATTTCGAATACCAGACGGATCGCCGACGTTTATCTGCGCGGGGTCCGCGTGGACCGGCCCGCGCTGCGCGCTCGCTGGCGGCCGACGACCTAAAGACGATAAAATCCCCTCCTTTCCCAACGACTCAAGGAGGGTCTCGATGCAATCGGCGTCCGTTCGTGGGCTCCTGATCCTGGTGGTGGCCCTGCTCGTCCCGGTGCTCGCCTTCGCGCAGGAGGCGACATTCGCGGGCAGCGTCACCGACTCCACCGGCGGGGTGCTGCCGGGTGTCACCGTCACCGCCGTGCACGAAGCGAGCGGGAACACCTTCACGACCGTCACCGACGAGCGCGGCGAGTTCCGGCTGCCCGTTCGCGTGGGCGGCTATCGCCTCACGGCGGAGCTCTCCGGCTTCACGACGGTGACCCGGTCGGTCCAGATCCTCATCGGTCAGACCGTGGCGGTGGACATGCAGATGGCGCCGTCCTCCGTGCAGGAAACGGTCACCGTGACCGGCGAGGCGCCGCTCGTCGACACCACCTCGTCGACCGTCGGCGCGAACATCGACCCGCGTCAGGTGCAGGACCTCCCGATCAACGGACGCAACTGGATGGACCTGACGCTGCTGGCGCCCGGCGCGCGTCGCAACGAGGGCGGCGGCATGGCGCAGTTCCGCCAGGGCTACTCACAGACGAACGTCGACGGCCAGCAATTGACGATCAACTACCACTCACAGACCGACACCGAGCAGCCGGGATTCAGCCGCGACGCGATCGCGGAATTCGAGGTCGTCGCGAACCGGTTCGACGCGACGCAGGGGCGCTCGCAGGGGATGGTCGTCAACGCCGTCACCAAGTCGGGGACCAACACCTTTGCCGGCTCCTTCGGCGGCTACTTCCGCCACGACAGCCTGAACGCCAAGGACTTCATCACCGATCGCGTGCTGCCCTATTCGAACCAGCAGGTGAGCACCACCTTCGGCGGTCCGATCCGGCGGGATCGCGTGCACTTCTTCGGCGCCTACGAGTACGAGCGCGAGCCGAAGACGTACACGTTCACCAGCCAGTACCCGAGCTTCAACATCGACTAGGAGTACCCGACGCGCGTGCACAAGACGCTCGGGCGGCTCGACGCGCAGTTCACGCCGCAGACGCGGTTGTCGGCGCGCGTGTCGTACTTCAACAACGTGTTCTTCGCGGGCGGCGGCGCGACGCAGCACCCCTCGGCGGCCGGGTCGCGGCACCGGTCGACGCCGCAGTACAACGCCACGCTGACGCAGGTCCTGAGCAACCGGTCGGTCAACGAGATCCGGGTCGGCGGGACGAACTACGAGCGGCTCGACCAGCCATCGGTGCGCTGGAAGGGCCGGGAGTTTCCGTATCACCCGGTCGGGGCGGGTAATAGCCCCGTGATTCAGCTCCAGGGGTACACGATCGGCGCCAACACGCTGAACATCTTCCAGCACACGCAGACGGTTCGCGACGACTACACGACCGCGTACGACTGGGCCGGCCGCCACGACGTGAAAATAGGCGGCGAGTACTTCCGGTTCCAGGCCGACTTCCGCTGGTGCAACCGGTGCATGGGCGAGATCGACGCCCGGCTCGGGCGCCCCCCGGCCACCCTCGAGTCGCTGTTCCCGGTCTGGAACGACGCGTCCACGTGGATCCTCCAGCCGCTCACGCCGCTCACGTCGCAGGTCTTCCATGCGATTTCGGACACCGAGCACCGCTACAACATCGTCCGGCATCTGTTCGGCGGCTGGATCCAGGACGACTGGCGGATGGGCAGCCGGGTGACGCTGAATCTCGGCCTCCGCTACGACTGGGATTCGAACGCGCACTCCGAGAAGCTGGAGCTCCGGCCGTTTCTGCCGGGCAATCTCCCGCACGACAACAACAACGTGGCGCCGCGCGTCGGGGTGAACGTCCGCCTTGACGATCGGACGGTGCTGCGCGGCGGCTACGGCCTGTTCTTCGCGTTCTCCCCGAACGACGGCGTGCAGCAGAGCTATTCGATGGCGCACCGCTTCGAATACCAGATTGCGAACAACGGGCGTCCGGATTTCGTTCCGAACTGGTTCGGACCGGGCGCGAGCGGTGACGGGGAGTTCGGCGGACCGCGGCCGTCGTGGGAGGCCTCGCTCGCCCTGGCGTGCGATCTGAACGGCAACCGTCCGGGCTGCATCCGGCGCGCGATCGCGCAGGAAATCAATTATCCGGGCCGTCGGACGCCGTACAGCCATCAGGCATCGGTCGGCGTCCAGCACCAGTTCGCCGAGACGATGTCGTTCGAGGCGAACTATGTGCACACCGCGGGACGTCTCGAGGAGACCGTTCACAACGCGAACCTCTCCTACAACCCCGCGACGGGCGCCAATTACCCGTTCAGCGACCTGAGCCGCCGGCCGTTTCCCGAATGGGGGATCGTGCTGCTCGAGTACCTCGAGGGGTACTCCGACTATCACGGCACGGATCTGACGTTCACCAAGCGGTTCAGCGATCGCTGGCAGGCGACCGCGACCTACACGCTCGGCTTCTTCAAGGACGGCCTGCCGGTGCGTCCGCAGTGGTTCCTCGGCCCCGATGGCATCATGGCGCGGCGGCCGGTCGGCTTCCCGCTGGCGCCGGATATGGGCGGCGACTACAGCTACGCCGGGGCGTTCTTCGGCGGCGGTGCTGGCGCCTCCGGTGATCAGCGCCACCGCGCAGTGCTGAACGGCGTCTGGGATGTCGGTGTCGGGTTCCAGGTGAGCGGCATCTACTTCTACGGCTCCGGCGAGCGGTTCGCCACCAACACGGGCGTCGATCGCCGCAACGAGGGAAGCAATGCCGCCTCGGAGCTGCGGCTGCGTGCCGACGGCAGCATCGCCCCGCGCGCGGCAATTGTCGGTGAGCCGATCCACCGCTTCGACCTACGGCTCCAGAAGCGCGTGACGGTGGCCCGCGTGACGATCGATGGCCTGTTCGAGGTGTTCAACCTGTTCAACCACGAGAACTTCGGGGCGTACACGACCATCGAGAGCAGCCCGCTGTACGGCCGGCCGTCGTTCAACGGCAACGTGGCCTACCAGCCGCGGATGCTGCAGCTCGGGTTCCGCGTAGGGTTCTGATGTAAGTCGGTTGGTGGTTGGTGGGAAGAAGGTGAACCAACCACCAACTATCCAACCGCCGCCCCAGAACGGCCAGAACGGCCGTATTGACACCGGGCGCGCCATGGCCTAGTGTCCAGCCAGTCATCTCCCGTCCCTTCATAGCGGTCGTCCACAGCACTCATTCCTCGGTTCGATGCAGTACCTCAGGAGGGTGTATGACAGACGTCCTCAGGCGGGTAGTTCTGGTGTCCCTGGTCTTGCTGCTCCCTGTCGCCGCTGGCGCGCAGGAAGCGACGTTCGCCGGCGCCGTCACCGACTCCACGGGTGGGGTGCTTCCGGGCGTCACGATTACCGCGGTCCACGAAGCATCCGGCAACACGTTCACGGCCGTCACCGACGAACGTGGCGAGTTCCGTCTGCCGGTGCGGGTCGGCATGTACCGGATCTCCGCGGAGCTCTCCGGCTTCACCACGGTGAACCGGACCGCCCAGATTCTCATCGGCCAGACGGCGGAGATCGACCTTCAAATGTCCCCGTCGGCGGTGCAGGAAACGGTCACGGTCACGGGCGAGGCCCCGCTGGTCGATACGACCGGCTCGACCATCGGCGCCAACATCGACCCGCGGCAGATGCAGGAGCTGCCGATCAACGGCCGCAACTGGATGGACCTGACGCTGCTGGCGCCGGGCGCCCGCCGGAACGAGGGCGGCGGGCTGGTGCAGTTCCGCCAGGGGTACTCGCAGACCAACGTCGACGGCCAGCAGCTGACCGTCAACTACCACTCGCAGACCGACACCGAGCAGATCGGGTTCAGCCGCGACGCGATCGCGGAGTTTGAGGTCGTGGCGAACCGTTTCGACGCGACGATGGGGCGGTCGTCGGGGATGATCGTCAATGCGGTCACCAAATCTGGCACGAACACGTTCGCAGGAACCGTGGGCGGTTATTTCCGCAACGACAAGTTCAACGCGGCGGACCACATCACCGACCGCGTGCTCGACTACTCGAACCAGCAGGTCAGCGTGACATTCGGCGGCCCAATCCGGCAGGACCGGATTCATTTCTTCGGCGCCTACGAGTACGAGCGCGAGCCGAAGACGTTCTACTACACGACGCCCTGGCCGGCGTTCAACGGCGACATCAACTTCCCGAGCCGCGTCCACAAGATGATGGGCCGCCTCGACTATCAGTTCACGCCGCAGATGCGCCTGGCGGTGCGCGCGTCCGGCTACAACAACCTCTTCTATACGCAGAACGGCAGCAGCGCGACGACCCATCCGTCGGTCGGCGGCACGCGGAAGCGGGTCGCGCCGCAGTACAACGCCACGTTCACGCAGGTCCTCAGCAGCCGGGCCGTGAACGAGATTCGCGCCGGCGCGACCGACTACGAGCGCCAGGACAATCCGAACGTGAACTGGAGAGGAGGGCCGGTGCCCTTCCGGCCCGTGCTGCAGGGCGCGTCGCCGATCATCCTGCTCCGCGGTCTGACGATCGGCGCCAACGCGCTCAACATCTTCCAGGACACGCAGTCGATCCGCGACGACTTCACGACGTCGTACGACTGGGGCGGCCGCCACGACGTGAAGTTGGGCGGCGAGTACTTCCGGTTCCACAACGAGTTCCGGTGGTGCCTGCGCTGCATGGGCGAGATCGACGCGCGCAACTTCGCCGTGCCGGCCAACATCGAGGCGCTCTTTCCGTCGAACGACATCTCGACGTGGAACCTGGCGCCGCTGTCGCCGATCACCTCGCGGGTGTTTCACGGGCTCTCGGACGACAACTACACCCACTTCGTCACGCGTCACGTCTTCGCGGCCTGGCTGCAGGACGACTGGCGGATGGGCGACAGCCTGACGCTCAATCTCGGCGTGCGGTACGACGTCGACAGCAATGCCCACTCCGAGAAGATCCGCTTCCTGCCATGGCTGCCCGGCGACCAGCCGCACGACACCAACAACGTGGCGCCGCGGGTCGGGATGAACCTCCGCGTCAGCGACCGGACCGTCGTCCGCGGGGGGTACGGACTCTTCTTCGCATTCGCGCCGAACGACGGCGTGCAGCAGACGAACCTGTACCAGCGGACGTTCGAAATGGAGATCCTTCCGGACGGACGGACGAATTTCGTGCCGAACTGGTTCGGCAACGGGCCGAGCGGCGAGGGCGAGTGGGGCGGCCCGAAGCCGACGAAGGCGCAGGCGCTGCAGCGCGCCTGCGACGTGAACTTCGTGCCTGGCTGCGTGCGGCGCACGCTGAACCAGGAGATCAACTATCCCGGCCGGCGCACCTCCTACAGCCACCAGGCGTCGCTGGGCGTGCAGCGCCAGATCGGCGACGCGATGTCGTTCGAGGCGAACTACGTGTATACGGGCGGACGGCTCGAGGAGAACGCGCTGAACGTCAACCTGTCGTATAACCCGGCGACCGGCGCCAATTACAACTTCAACGACATCAGCCGCCGGCCGTTCCCCGATTGGGGGCTGGTGAACTTCGAGCTGCTCGAAGGCTACTCGAATTACCACGCGGGCGACTTCACGTTCACCAAGCGCTTCAGTAACCGGTGGCAGGCGACCGCCACGTACACGCTCGCGTCGTTCAAGGACGCCTGGCCGAGCCGCGACCAGTGGTACCTCGGCCCCGACGGTGTCGTCGCGCGGCGGCCGATCGGCTTCCCGCTGGCCATCGACATGGGCGGCGAGTACGGTCCGGCCGGTGCGTGGCTGGCGGGCGGTTTTGGCCAGTCCGGCGACCAGCGCCATCGGGCGGTGATCAACGGCCTCTGGGAAATCGGCGGCGGCGTGCAGCTGAGCGGGATCTATTTCTTCGGATCCGGCGAGCGCTTCGTCACCATCACCGGCGTCGATCGGCGCGGTGAAGGGGGCGGCGGCATGGCGCCCAACCTGCGCCTGCGCGCCGACGGCAGCATCATGCCGCGCAACATGATCGTCGGCAAGCCGATCCACCGCGTCGACATGCGGGTGCAGAAACGGCTCCCGCTCGTCGGTCGGCTGTCGGTCGACGGCATCTTCGAGGTCTTCAACCTGTTCAACCACGCGAACTACGGTTCCTACGTGTTCAACGAGAGCAGCCCCGCGTTCGGCCAGCCGGCGTTCAACGGCAACGTCGCCTATCAGCCGCGTATGCTGCAGCTCGGGTTCCGCGCGACGTTCTGAACGGCTGGTTGCTGGTTGGTGGTTGGTGGTTGGTGGTTGGTGGTTGGTGGTTGGTGGTTGGTGGTTGGTGGTGGGAACACCAGCTGCCAACCACCAACGGCCAGCCCCGGACAACTGACAGTCCACGGTCTGATATCCGACGACGACAGCTGACAACTGGCAACTGGCAACTGACAACCAACTGGGAGCGCATATGACAGTTTTCAAGAGAGTGCTCCTCGTATCCCTGGTTCTGCTTTTGCCTGCCGCTGGGTTTGCCCAGGAAGCCACGTTCGCCGGCGCCGTCACCGACTCGACCGGTGGCGTGCTGCCTGGCGTTACGGTCACCGCGGTCCATGAGGCGAGCGGCAACACCTTTACCGCCGTCACCGACGATCGCGGCGAATTCCGTCTGCCCGTCCGCGTCGGCGCGTACCGGATCGTGGCGGAGTTGTCCGGCTTCACCACGGTGACCCGGACGATGCAGATCCTCATCGGCCAGACGCTGCCGGTCGAGATTCAGATGGCGCCGTCGGCGGTTCAGGAGACCGTCACCGTCACCGGCGAGGCGCCGCTCGTCGACGTCACGGGCTCCACGGTCGGCGCCAATATCGATCCCCGGCAGATGCAGGACCTGCCGATCAACGGCCGGAACTGGATGGACCTGACGCTGCTCGCGCCGGGCGCGCGCCGGAACGAGGGCGGCGGCCTGGTGCAGTTCCGTCAGGGGTACTCGCAGACCAACGTCGACGGCCAGCAGATCACCACCAACTACCATTCGCAGACCGACGCCGAGCAGGTGGGGTTCAGCCGCGATGCCATCGCGGAATTCGAAGTGGTGGCCAACCGCTTCGACGCCCGGCAGGGCCGATCGTCCGGCATGGTCGTCAACGCGGTCACCAAGTCGGGGACGAATGCCTACGCCGGGAGCATCGGCGGCTATTTCCGCGACGACCGGTTCAACGCGGCCGATCACATCACCGGTCGCGTACTCGACTATGCCAACCAGCAGGTCAGCCTGACGTTTGGCGGACCGATCCGGCGCGACCGGATCCATTTCTTCGGCGCCTACGAGTACGAGCGCGAGCCGAAGGTCTTCTACTACACGACGCCCTGGCCGGCCTTCAACATCGACCAGGAGTTCCCGAGCCGCGTACACAAGCTGCTCGGACGGCTCGACTATCAGTTCACGCCGCAGACCCGCCTCGCCGTGCGCGTGTCGCACTATGACAACTTGTACTTCGCCGGCGGCGGCGCCACGCAGCACCCGTCCACCGGCCGGACGCTCGGCCGGCTCGCACCGCAGTACAACGCCACGTTCACGCAGGTGCTCGGCAGCCGCGCAGTCAACGAAATCCGCGGCGGCATCACCGGCTACGAGCGGCGCGACCAGCCGCAGGTGCAGTGGAAGGGCGGCCCGATGCCGTTTCGTCCGGTGCTGCAGGGGAGTCCCGTGCTCGTGGAGCTGCGCGGCCTCACCATCGGCCAGAACGCCATCAATCCCAAGCAGGACACGCAGTACATCCGCGACGACTTCACGACGTCCTACGACTGGGGCGGCCGCCACGACGTCAAGCTCGGCGGCGAGTACTTCCGCTTCGATCTCGATTGGCGGTGGTGCCTCCGGTGCCTCGGTCAGGTCGACGCCCGCAGCGGGCCCGTGCCGGCCAACATCGAAGCGCTCTTCCCGGTGTGGAACGACATGTCGACGTGGAACCTGGCGCCGCTCTCGCCAATCACGTCGCAGGTCTTCCACGGGCTGTCGGACTCCGGTTTCCGGCATCTGGTCGTCCGTCATGTGTTCGGCGGCTGGATCCAGGACGACTGGCGCGTCGGCGACCGCCTGACGCTCAATCTGGGCGTGCGCTACGACATCGACAGCAACGGCCATTCCGAGAAGGTGAAGTTCCTGCCGTGGCTGCCGGGCGATCAGCCGCTCGATTCGAACAACGCGGCGCCGCGCGTGGGCATGAACCTGCGCATCAGCGATCGGACCGTGGTGCGCGGCGGGTACGGCCTCTTCTTCGCGTTCGCCCCGAGCGACGGCGTGCAGCAGACGGCGCTCTACCAGCAGCTCTTCGAGAACCAGCTTCTCAACGACGGCCGCGCGAACTTCGTCCCGAACTGGTTCGGACCCGGGCCGAGCGCCGAGGGCGAGTTCGGCGGCCCGAAGCCGACGATGGCCCAGGCGCTGCAGCGCGCCTGTGACGTCAACTTCGTGCCGGGGTGCGTGCGGCGGACGCTGAATCAGGAGATCAACTATCCCGGCCGGCAGACGTCGTACAGCCATCAGGCCTCAGCCGGCATCCAGCGCCAGATCGGCGACGCGATGTCGTTCGAGGCCAACTACGTGTACACGGGTGGCCGGCTCGAGGAGTACCCGATCAACGTCAACCTGTCGTACAACCCGGCGACGGGCGCCAATTACAGCTTCAACGACATCAGCCGCCGGCCGTTCCCCGACTGGGGGTTGGTGAACTTCGAGATGCTCGAGGGCTGGTCGAACTACCACGGTCTCGACCTGACGTGGACGAAGCGATACAGCAGCCGGTGGCAGGCGACCGCCACCTACACCGTGTCCGTCTTCCGTGACGCGACGCCGGTGCGCGATCAGTGGTACCTCGGCTCGAATGGCGTCGTCGCTCGGCGTCCGGTGGGCTTCCCCCTCGCGCCCGATTTCGGCGGCGAGTACGGCTATGCCGGCACGTATGTCGCGGGCGGCTTCGGGCAGACGGGGGACCAGCGGCATCGCGCCGTCGTCAACGGGCTGTGGGAGGTCGGCGCGGGTGTGCAGGTCAGCGGCATCTACTTCTACGGTTCCGGCCAGCGCTACGTGACGACGACCGGCGTCGACCGGCGGAACGAAGGCGTTGGTGGCGCCGCCCCGAGCCTGCGGCTCCGCGCGGACGGTTCGCTGCTGCCGCGCAACGGGTTGGTCGGTGAGCCAATCCACCGCGTGGACGTGCGCCTTCAGAAGCGAGTGCCGATCGCCGACCGCGTCGCGATCGATGGGATTCTGGAAGTCTTCAACCTGTTCAACCGCGCGAACTACGGCTCGTACGTCGTCAACGAGGGCAGCTCCGAGTACGGGAAGCCGTCGTTCAACCAGAACGTGGCGTACCAGCCGCGCATGCTGCAGCTCGGCTTCCGAGCCACCTTCTGACGACGAGCCGGTCGCCTGTCGACGGTAGCCGGTCGCACGCGCCTGTGCCGACCGGCTCCCGGCGGGCGGGCTCGTGCAGCTCCGTCAGGGGTTCGCGCAGACCAATGTGGGCGACCAGCAGGTGACGAGCCTCTGGCACTCCGCCACCGACGCGCAGCAGTGGGCGTTCAACCGCGATGCAAGTGCGGAGTTCGAAGTGATCGCCAACCGCTTCGACGCCACGCAGGGGCATTCACAGGGCATGGTGGTGAACGCCATTACCAGGTGGGACGAGTACCTTCGCCGGCGCCCTGGCGGGCTGCTTCCGCAGCCGACCAAGTTCAACGCCAGAGATTTCGTTCGGCGGCGCGCCACATTCTGACCATCTTAGCGGCCGGTAGCCTGTAGGCGGTAGCTGGTAGGTTCCGGCTACCACCTACCGGCCGCCTACCAGCTGGCCGTGTTCGCTTTCCCCCCAGGCCGCGTTTGTATTCGCGATGGCCTTTTCGCCTGTCACGGACGCAATCGAGCTGTCTCTTCCGCCGGACAGCGATCTTGTCAGACTGCCGCTCGATGGCGAGGCAGCGCCCGCTCGCGCCGCTCGGCTGTTCCTCGACGCTGATCGAGGCGCGCTCGCGTTTCAGTGGCGTGTTTTCGAGGAAGTCGTCGACGAGCGGCATCCGCTGCTCGAGCGCGTCAAGTTTCTCGCCATTCTCGGCGCCAATCTGATCGCGCTTTCGCGGCGGACGCGCCTGTCCAGCGAGGCTCGGCGCCTCTGGACCGAGGCGCACGCGTACTGGGAGCGCGAGCTCCGCCCGGCGCTCGCGCGACACGGCATCGCGCCGCCGCCGGTCGATCCGGCGCCGACGGCCCCCGGACTCGTGCCGCTGTGGACGATCAGCCAGCTCGATCGGCCCGATCTGCGCGATACCCCGGTCTGCCCGCGCAACCCGATCGTCGGCCATGGCGATGACATTTTCGAGGCGATCCGTGCGCGCGATGTGCTCCTGCATCACCCCTACGACGCCTTCAGGCCGGTCGTCGATCTGATCCGCCAGGCGGCCGCCGATCCCGCGGTCACGTCGATCGCGATCACGCTGTACCGGACCGATCGCGATTCGCCGATCGTCCTGGCGCTCCTCGACGCCCTGCGTCGCCGCAAGCAAGTGCAGGCGGTCGTCGAGCTGCGCGCGAGGCACGACGAGGAGAACAACGCGCGATGGGCGGCCACGCTGCGGCAGGCGGGCGCGCACGTCACCTGCGGCATCGTCGGCCTGAAGGTGCACGCGAAGCTGGCGGTCGTCGAACGGCGCGAAGCCGGAACGACGCGCCGGTACGTGCACGTCTCCTCCGGCAACTACCACACCGGGACATCACAGGCTTACACCGACTTGGCGCTGCTCACGTGTGACGACGCGATCGCGTCCGACGCCGCCCGGCTGTTCGATTTTCTCGGCGGACGCGTCGACGCGCCGACCTTCGACCGTCTGCTCGTGGCGCCGTTCGGAATGCGCCGGCACCTGCGCGGCTTCATCGCGCGCGAGATCGACTGGAGCCGCGCCGGCCGGGGCGGCCACATCGTCATGAAGATGAACGCGCTGACCGATCGCGAGGTGATCCGGCAGCTCTATCAGGCGTCGCGAGCCGGCGTCCGCATCGACCTCATCGTCCGCGGCGTTTGCCGCCTGCGCCCCGGCGTGCCCGGTCTCAGTGAGGGCGTGCACGTGCGGAGCATCGTCGGCCGGTTTCTGGAGCACAGCCGCATCTGGTACTTCGGCAACGGCGGAGACGCCCGCGTCTACATCGGCAGCTCGGATCTCCGGCCCCGCAATCTGGATCGGCGCGTCGAGGTCATGGTGCCGATCGACGGACGGCCGCTGGCGCACAGCATCCCACCCGAGATTCTGGAGGCGTATCTCGCTGACACCGTCAGCGCACGCGTATTGCGGCCGGACGGGCGCTATGTCCGGCTGCATCCTCGCCCTGGAGAGCCGACCGTTTCGAGTCAGCAGGCGTTCCTCGAACTCGCAGCGGGGGCTGTGGCATGAAACTGCGCGCCTTCGGGGCAAGCGCCGGGCCGCGCGGACTCGGTTACTACAGCTTCGCGGTCGGCGAGTGGACCATCCTCTCGTTGAACAGCAACGTCGCCGCGGGACCCGGGTCGGCGCAGGCGGACTGGGCGCGACCGGAGCTGGAGCGCCTGCGGCTTCTCTGTCTGGCGGGCATCGGGCACCCCACGCTGATCAGCTCCGGAGCGGGGCCACCCGCACATGCGCCACCTCCGGGAGCTGTTGCTCGGCGTCGGCGCTGAGCTCGTGATCGCGGCTCACGATCACTTCTACGAGCGCCTCGCGTCCGTCGACGCCAACGGTGCGCGCTCCGCCGGCATCCGTCCATTCGTGGTGGGAACCGGCGGCGCACCGCTGACGCAACCGATCGCTCGCCACCCTGCGAGCGAAGCGCGGGCGAGCGTCTGGGGCGTCCTGCGGCTGACGCTTGGTTCGGATCGGTACGAGTGGGCGTTTATACCAGTGGCCGGGAGGCGCGATCGCCGACTCCGGCAGCAGACCATGCCGGTGAGCGCACCATGTTGATTCCGACCATGCCCGAACAGTTTCTACGGCTGCAGGACGACGCCAAGTCCGAGCGCCGGCGGCTCAAGGCGCTCGAACGCGCGGCCGACGACCGCCTGCTCGATCCGTGGGAGCGCTACCGTGCGCTCAATGACCTTGGCGATCGTCTGCTCGACCTGACCGAGCTCTACGATCGCAAGACGCGCTTCGCGCTGCTGATCCTCGGCGGGCTCAATGCCCTGAACCTACTGCTCGTCACCCGCGCCGACGTGCTGACCTCGCTCGAGCAGGGGCGGTCGCTCATCGTCGCGTATGCCGGCTGCTATACGCTGCTGTCGCTCGCGCTCCTCGTCTGTGCGATCGCGGCGCTGAAGCCGCGGCCGCCGGCCGTCGGGCGCGTGGCGCTGCCGCTCGTCGAGGGGGACGGCGCCGCGACGCTCGACGACTACTGCGCCCGCTGGCGCGAGGCACAGATCGGCGGGCTCAACCGCGAGCTGATGGTGACCGCGTTCACGCGCGCGCACCTGAACGCGGTCAAGGTCCGGGCGCTCGGCCGCGTCTACCTCGGGTTGTACGTGCTCGTCGCCGTCACGGCGGCGCTGTGCGTCAGCCTACTTGCCTAGAGCCGCCGGGTCGCGGAAGCGCCTGTTGTAGTCGTCGACCTCGTTCATCGGCGCGCAGATCGCTTCCGTCACGCCCGAGAAGAGGCCCCGCCATCCGAAGAACGTAATGTCTTCTTCGGGCATGCGCCGGAATGTGCTCGGCGGCACGACCCACGGCTTCGTGAAGACCTTCGGGTCGTTGATCGTGAGCTGCCCCTGGATCGTGTCCGGTCCCGTGCGCGTGTACCGCTCCTCGTACACCGCATCGAAGCTCTTGGGATGCCCGTCGTCGTTCAGCCACGCGCGCTCGTCCACGCCGGTTGTCAGCACGACAAGCGTGTTCCCTTCCCAGCGCGCGACGGAGTGCCCGTACCAGGCGGGGCCGATGTTGTCGAGCCGTTCGCCGCGCGGCAGCTCGCGGCCGTCGAGCCACAGCTCGCGCAGCGTGCGCTCCCACTGAAAGAGCTGCAGCACGCGATCAGGCAGCATGATGAACTCGATCGGCTCGTTCTCCTCCCACACGAGGCGGGGGAAGCCCTGCGGGTTGCAGGTGTACATCGGATCGTTCGACTCCGACGGGACCCGCACCTTGGGGATGGGGATCCGCCCCTTCATGGCTTCGAGCGCGGCCGGCGTCAGCGGCGGCGCGTTGCGCAGACGGACGGCGTTCCGCAGCCAGTAGCCCGAGAGATCCTTCGGGTCGAACTTGCCCTGCGCCCCCTGGGCGAACATGGGCAGCGAGCCGACACAACAGAGCGCTGTCAGCATGGCGCACGCGGTGAGCGGTTGTTTCATGACTCCCTCAATCTCGGCACGAGCCGTTCGGCGTTGTCGCGGTCGATCGCACGGCGCTCGGCGTCGGTGAACGAGTACGCGGTGACCCCTTCGACGGCTTCGGAGGCGGGCCGCAGCGGGTAATCGCTCCCGAACAGTACGTGGTCGATCGGCGCCAGCCGCATCAGGGCATCGAGCGCCCCCGGGTGGTTCGCCTGTGCGATCTCGTAGTGAAACTTCCTGAGGAGCGGCGCCGCGCCGTTCTTCAGCCACGGATCCTTCTTTTCCGACGCCAGCCGCTCGAACCGGCCGAGCAGGAACGGCATCGTGCCGCCGCCGTGCGAGAAGATCCAGCGGATGTCGGGAAACCGCGTCGACATGCCGCTGTAGACGAGGCTCGCGATCGTGCGCGACGTATCGGTGGCGTACTCGATCGTCGAGACCGTAACGCCGGGGACGAGGCCCATGCAGCAGACCGGCTGGGTCGGATGGACGTAGACGAGCGTACGCCGGCGATTCAGCTCCTCGTACACCGGGCCGAACGCCTCGTCGCCCAGATACTTCTTCTCGAAGCTGGTGAACAGGTTGATGCCGTCGGCCTTCAGCGTATCGAGCGCGTACTCGATCTCGCGGAGGCTGCCCTCGACGTCGGGCAGCGGGATGACGCCGAACAGTCCGAACCGTCCGCGATGGTCCGCGACCATGCGGGCGCCGTACTCGTTGCACTCGCGGGCGAGCGTCCGCGCCGCCTCGACGCCGCTGCCGAGCCAGACGCCCGGCTGCACGAGCGAGCAGATGGCGGTCGCGATCCCGTTCCTCTCCATTTCGGCGATCGACAGCTCCGGCGACCAGGGCGGCGTGCGGCCGCTTTCGCGCTGGGCGAGGATCGCCTCGAGATGGTGCGGCGGCACGAAATGGTGGTGGAAGTCGACCCGGCGAGCGTCTGCCACGCTAGTCGAGCGGGTTGTCGCCCCGCTCGCGCGACATGATTTCGCGTCCGTCGGCGAGGATCACCTTGACGACGATCCCTCGCGGCGAGCCCTGCGCGCTGGGATTGACGACGGCTGTGATCTCCTGGCCGGCCTTGAGCGTGTTGCGGTTGTACCCCTGACGGGCGAGCGTGCCGACGCTGCTGTTCTCGAACGCCCAGTTGACGACCGTGCCGTCCGGCGCCTTCACGTCCATGTAGATGACGACGTGCGGATTGCGCCAGGCGACCTCCGACACGGTGCCTTTGAGCGTCACCTGCTTCTTCATGTCGTAGGTCGCGCCGCGGCCGTGATGCGCGGCCAGCGCGCCGCTCCCGAGGGACACGAGGACGACGAGGACGCAAATTACCAGTCGCAAGTCACGAATCATCTCTATCCCCCCCGCTTGCTCACGGGATTGGCGTTCATCGGCGCGCAGATCAGTTCCCCGAGCCCGGAGAAGAGTCCGTACCAGCCGTCGAACGTCGCCTTCTCGCGCGGCTGCTTCTTGAAGATCTTCGCGTCGGATTCCCACGGCTTCGTGTAATAGCGCGGATCGAACAGCGTGAGCCGCACCTCCATCGTCTCGGCGTCGACGCGCCGGTAGCGCTCCTCGACGCGCGCGTCGGCGCTCTTCGGGTAGCCGAAGACGTCGAGCCAGGCCCGGTCGTCGAGCCCGACGGTCACGACGACGAGCGTGTTCCCTTCCCATCGCCCGACGGAATGGCCGTACCACGACGGCCCGAGGTTGTCGAGATTCTCCCCCGACGGGATCGCCCGCCCGTCGAGCCAGATCTCGCGGGGACGGCGCTCCTCCTGCCAGAGCTGCAGGATGCGCCCTTTGCGCGTGTCAATCATCTCGTGAAAGTCGTGCGCGCTGTCGATGAGAATCCGCGGGAATCCCTTCGGGTTGCACGCGAAGGCCGGGTCGTTGGACTCCGCCGGGCTCGCCGCCGCGCGGACGCGCGGGTCACGTCCGCGCGCGGGAACGTTCTTGACCAGCCGCGTCTCGCCTTCCGGTGTCAGTGCGGGCGCCTTCGGGCCGATGCCGCGGTCGCCGCCGCGGCGGAGCCAGACGCCGGTCAGATCGCGCGGATCGAACTTTTCCTGCGCCGCTGGTGCGGCGGCGGTCAGTAGGCAGGAGGCAGTCGGCAGCAGGCAGAAAATCATTCCCATTGCCCAGCGCCTGAGGCGGCCCACTTCCGAGATGAGTAGCTTTGTGCTCTTCACTGCCTACTGCCTACTGCCTACTGCCTACTGCCTACTGCCGACTGCCGACTGCCGACTGCCGACTGCCTACTAGTCGACACCCTGGCTGCGCTGGAAGATCTCCCGGCCGTCGGGGAAGACGATCTTCGCGCAGAGGCCCTTCGGCGTGCCGTCGGCGCCAGGGTAGACCACGGCCGTCACTTCCTGCCCCGCGCGCAGCGTGTTGCGGCCGTACCCCTGCTGCGCGAGCGTCGTGATGTTGCTGTGCTCGATCGTCCATCGGACGACCTTGCCGGTTTCGTCCGGCGCATCGACGTAAATCACGATGTGGGGGTTGCGCCAGAGGACTTCGGCCACGGTCCCTTTGAGCGACACCTGGCGCTTCATGTCGTAGGTGGCGCCCCGGCCGTGATGCGCGAGCGCCGGCGCCGTCAGCAGGGAGAGTCCGGCGATCAGGAGGAGCAACGCGATCCGCTTCTGCATCGAGATCCCCTCGTCTCTAGCGTCGGAGGGTATACCCCGCGATTTCCCGCTGTCAAACCGGTATAGTGATGCCTCGCTGCGAAAGGAGGGGAACGTGGCAACCAGGCTACTTCTCGCGTCGGCGCTGCTGGCGCTGACGGTTGGAGGCGTGGGCGCGCAGGATGCCCGGGCGGTCCTGCAGGCGGTCGCCAAGAACATCGGCGCCGATTCGCTGACCACGCTGCAGATTTCCGGCAGCGGGTGGAACGCGGCGCCCGGCCAGAGCTTCACGCCGGCGGACGACTGGCCGAAGTTCGAGGTGACCAGCTACGCGAAAGCGATCGACTTCAACGCGCGCTTCGCGCGCGAGCAGATCACGCGGCGCCAGGGGAACTATCCGCCGCGCGGCGGCGGCGGCACGCCGATCCAGGGCGAGCAGCGCCTCGATCTCCTCGTCAACGGCGCGGTCGCCTGGAACATGCAGGGGACGACGCCGCAGCCGATCGTGCGCGGCTATCTCGACGGCCTGCCGGTGGCGGAGCAGCGCCAGCTCGACATCATCATGACGCCGCACGGGTTCGTCAAAGCCGCGCTGGCGCAGGGCGCGAACCCGACGTCGGTGACGTCGATGCCGCGCGGACGTCAGGTGACGAACGTCTCGTTCACGGCGCTCGGCAAGTACCGGGTGACCGCTACCATCAACGACCGCAACGAGATCGAGTTCGTGCAGACGCGCGTGGGCAACCCTGTGTTCGGCGACATGCTGTACGAGACGCGCTACGGGCCGTACAAGCAGTTCGGCAGTGTGAAGTTCCCGTCGGTCATCCATCACCACCAGGGCGACGATCGACTCAACCCCGGGCACAACACGATGGACATCCAGGTCGCGGGCGTCCAGGCGAACGCGCCCGTGCAGGTCGTGGGCGCGCCTGATGCGGTACAGGCGGCGCCGCCGCCGCTCTCGCGCGTCGAGTCGCAGAAGCTCGCCGACGGCGTCTGGTACATCGGCGGCGGCTCGCACAACAGCGTGGCCGTGGAATTCCGCGACTTCGTGGCGGTCGTCGAAGGGCCGCTCAACGAGGAGCGCGGCCTTGCCGTCATCGCGGAGACGTACAAGCTCGCGCCGAAGAAGCCGATCCGCTATCTCGTCAACACGCACCATCACTTCGACCACTCGGGCGGCATGCGTCCGTTCGTGGCCGAGGGCGCCGCCGTCGTCACGCATCGCGACAACCGCGAGTTCTACGAGAAGGTGCACTTCTCGCCGGCGCCGCGCACGCTGATGCCCGACCGGCTCTTCCTGCTCAATCCCGACGTCGTGCGGGATCCCGTGTTCGAGCTGGTCAACCAGAAGTACGTCATCACCGACGGCGTGCGGACGCTCGACGTACACCCCGTGCTGGATCTCAACCACGCCGGGACGATGGTCGTCGTCCACCTGCCGCGCGAGCGGCTCCTCGTGAATGCCGACCTGTACTCGCCGCCGGCACAGGGTGCCCCGGCCCCGACGCCGAATCCGAGCATGCGGGCGCTGCAGCAGACGATCCAGCGCCTGCGTCTCGAGGTGGGGCAGCACGTGCCGATCCACGGCCGCGTCGGCACGCACGACGAGTTCATGAAGATCGTGGGAACACCGTCGACGAACTAGGGATCGTCCGATCTTTCTGCAGGGCTGGCCGTGGTTGAGGGGGGTCGGTCGGCGGTCGAGCGCTACGCGCTCACTCTGGCCATCGTGGCGGCGGCGACGGCGCTGCGCGTCGCGTTGGATCCAGTCTGGGGCGCGGGACTCCCCTACATCACGTTCTATCCGGCCGTCATGCTCGCGGCGTGGCTGGGCGGGCTCGGGCCCGGCCTCGTCGCGACGGCGCTCAGTGCGGTCATCGCGGACTACCTGTGGATCCCGCCGCCGTTCTCCTTTGCCATCAGCAGCCGGCCCGATGCGCTCGGCCTCGCCGTCTTCCTCGCCATGGGCGCGCTCATCAGCCTGCTCAACGAGGGTTGGTATCGCAGCACGCGCGCGGCCTCGGGCGCCGTGGCGCGGCTCGACGCCGCCCGGGCCGAGACCGATCGTGCGCGCCAGGAGGCCGAACAGTCGGCGCAGCAGCTTCAGACCGCACTCCAGGCCGGCCGGATGGGCACGTGGCAGTACACGATCGCGACCGGCGAGGTGCGCTGGTCCCCCGGCCTCGAAGCCATTCACGGGTACGCGCCCGGTACCTTTCCGGGCACGTTCGAGGCCTTTCGGAAGGAGATCCATCCCGAAGACCGCGATCGCGTGCTGCAGGCGATTTCTACCGCCCTGGCCGATCAGCGCGACCACCACGTCGAGTACCGGATCGTGCGGCCCGATGGCGAGGTGCGGTGGGTCGAAGGCGTCGGCCAGGTGTTTGCCGACGCCGAGGGGCGTCCGGAGCGGATGGTCGGCATCTGCTCGGACGTCACCGAACGAAAGGACATCGAGCACACCCGCGCAGAACTGCTCGTCCGCGAGCAGGCCGCCCGCGCCGAGCTCGAGCGCGCGAGCCGTCTGAAAGACGAATTCCTGGCTGTGCTGTCACACGAGCTGCGCACGCCGCTCAACGCCGTGCTCGGCTACGCGCAGCTGCTGGCTCGCCGCGGGCTGTCCGCCGACCGAACGGCGCACGCGGTCGCGGCGATTCAACGGAATGCCCAGGCGCAGGCGCGTCTCGTCGAGTCGCTGCTCGACCTGTCGCGCATCATGGCCGGCAAACTGGAGCTCAATCTCGAACGACAGGACCTCGGGGCCATCGTGGAGGCGGCCGTCGACGTCATCCGCCCCGACGCCGACGCCAAGGACATCACGCTTCACGTCGAGCGTCCGTCGGATCCCGTCGTGCTGATGTGCGACGGCGAACGGCTGCAGCAGGTGTTCTGGAACCTGTTGTCGAACGCGATCAAGTTTACGCCGCGCGGCGGCACCGTCGATGTGTCGATCACGCCGAATGAGGGAAGCGCGGAAGTCGCGATTTCGGACAACGGCCAGGGTATCAGTCCGGAGTTCCTGCCCTACGTCTTCGATCGCTTCAGGCAGGCGGAAAGTCACAGGAGCCGCGCCTCGGCGGGCCTCGGCCTTGGTCTGGCGCTCGTCCGCGAAATGGTTCATGCACACCGCGGAAGCGTGGTGGCGCAGAGCCCCGGCGAGGGACGCGGCAGCACCTTCATCGTCGTCCTGCCGTTGGCAGTGTCAACCGAGGCGGCGGTGGACGCGGGACCGCCGGCATCGTCGCCTATGGGCGGCGACTCCCTCGACGGTCTCGACGTGCTCGTGGTGGACGACGATTCCGACGGCCGCGACCTGCTGGCGCTGCTGCTCGAATCGAACGGCGCGGCCGTCGTCGCGGTCGGATCCGCCGCCGAGGCGCTCGACGCCATCGACGGACGGCGGCCTGACCTGCTGCTCGCCGATCTCCGGATGCCCGGCGAAGACGGCTACTCGTTGATCCGCAGAGTCCGCGCACAGGAACGTGCGCGCGGGGCCGCTCACCTTCCGGCGCTGGCCGTGTCGGCCTACGCGACGGCGGCCGATCGCGAGCAAGCGATTGGGGCCGGGTTCGACGGGCACGTGGCCAAGCCGATCGATCCCGACGCGTTGAGGACGGCCATCGCCGAGGTCGTCAGAAGCGAGCGGGCATGACGCCGCGCTCCAGAAACGTCCGCACCGAGTCGAGCGTGCGCACGAGCGATTCACGCGCGATGCGCTGAACGATCGGGGCGGCGATGGGCCGCACCAGCCGCGGGACGTCCCGGCTGAGGGAGATCGATTCGAGCTCAATCCGTACGTCGGGTCCCACCTGCGTGTAGCGCCAGTACGAGTTCAGCCGCCACAGAAATCCGCGGTCGCCCCCGCCGGCCTCGACAATCCGCGTGGCGACGCTTCGGCTCGTGGCGAGCGTCGGCGACGGGTGGTGGAAGGTCACGAGATGCTCCGTGTCGTACACGACCGTGACGAACGCGCGGCGCTCGAGCTTCAGATACACCCGCAGCGTGTTCCCCGATCGTTCAAGCACGCGCGATTCCCGCACGTCGTCCTGCGGCGGCGGCGTACCGGGATGCGTGAGCGCGTGCACCACGTTTGCGACCGTGACCCCGCGAACGACCGCCGCGCCGCGCCAGTGATGGATCGTCCCGCCCGGGACCTCGATCATCACGCCTTCGGGCACCGGTGTGCCCCGTGGAGGACGCCGAGCTTCAACGTCGGCGACGTAGCGGTTCCATGCGGCAATCGTCTCGCGTGTCAGATCGGCGGCCGGCGCCGGGGACGCGAGCGCGACGCACGCGCCGACGAGCGCCAGGGCGCGTCGTGCGCTCGTCACGCGGCCTCCGCGGTCCGGCTCGGGATTGGCTCCGCCGCCGACAGGGCGCGCGCGTTGCGGACCGCCGAGACGATGAACACCACGATCAGCGATGCGGCCGCGATGACGCCTCCGAGATCGAACAGGCGGACGGTGCCGAGACCGCCGAGCGAGACGAATGGTTCGTACGCTCCGCGCAGCGTCCCGATCACGAACAGGATTCGCAGTTCGGTCGGTCCGACGCCGAGGAACGACATCCGGAAGATGCCCCGCGCATGCGTCGCCAGGTACGTCTCGGCCGAGACCAGCAGATAGGCGGCGAGCACGAACATCGCGGTCAGCGGCGCCGTCAGCGTGGAACAGGCAAGCCCGGCGAGCAGCAGGATTGCGCCCGCCAGATCGACGACGTGGTCGACGTAGTAGCCGTACCGCGGCCGCTCGTGGCCTCGCACCCGGGCGAGTGTGCCGTCGAGACTGTCGCCGAACCAGTTGAGCGCCATCGAGACGACTACGCCCGCGGCGGCCCAGGGCGTCAGCGCCATCGCCGCCAGAGAGACGCCTGCGCCCCCCATCGCGGTGAGCGCGAGCATTGTCAGATGGTCGGAGTGAAGCCGGCGCGGCAGCCGCCTCGCCAGCCAGACCAGCGCGCGCCTTTCGATTCCCGCCAGGATGCTGGTGTTCTCCCGGATGTGTCCGCCACGTGCAATCGTCGCCGTGCAGGTCATAGCTGCCCTCCTGCACTGGAATGCGAAAAAGGGGCGTGAAGCGGCTCAACGGAGGGCTGAATCCTCCGCCTACCTGCGAAAGGAGGCGGACGTCGTGGACGGTTCGATGACGACCCTCGCCAGGACGATGCCGGCGCCGAGGGCCATCGCGATGACCGCCGGCAGTGGCCGGGCGCCCGACAGCAAGATGCCGTCGGCGAGGAGTACCAGGCCGAGAAGCCCGTCCATCGCGAGCGTGACGGGCATCGCGCGGCGGTGCTCGGCGGCGAGGCCGGCGCCGTTCACGCGCTCGGTGAAGAGCAGATGACCGCGGAAGAGGCCGGCCACGGTCGCGGTGATGCCCGCCGTGATGAAGATCGCGGTCGTGAATCCGGCCAGCCATTCCTTGATCTGCCACGCGAGGACGCAGGCCAGAAAGTACGTCGCGATCACCACGAGCTGGTGCGTGCGCCACCAGATCGTCATCGACCCGCGCGGACGCCGCGCCCCTCCGCCGTCGAGGGCCGCCACAATATCGGCCGCAGAGGTGAAGCGATCGGCGGGAACTTTCTCGAGGCATCGCTCGACGCAGGCGATCAGCGACCCCGGAAGATCTGGCCGATGCGTGTAGAGCGGATCCGGATCGCTGTCGATGATGCGCCCGATCGTCGCCAGCGGCGTGCCGGCGCCGAACGGATGAGCGCCGGAGGTGTACTGGTAGAGCAACACGCCCAGCGCAAAGACGTCCGATCGCGCGTCGGCGCGCTCGCCCTTCAGTTGTTCGGGCGCCATGTACGCCGGTGTGCCGACGACTGTGCCTGGCTGGGTGACGAAGGTATCGACGCTGGCCGGCGTCCCATCGAGGCGGGCAAGGCCGAAATCGAGAATCTTCAGGCCGCCGTCGCGCGTGCGCATGACGTTATCCGGCTTGAGATCGCGATGGGTGACGCCGTGACCGTGCGCGTGCGCCAGCGCAGCGGCAAGCTCGCGCGCCGTGCGCAGCGCCTCGTCCGCGTCCGGCCGGCGGCCCTCCTCGATCTCGGCGCGCAGCGTCCGGCCGTCGACGAATTCCGTGGCGATGAACAGATCGCCGTCGATCTCTTCCAGGGCGTACACCGTGCAGATGCCCGGATGCGTCAGGGCGGCCGCTGCCCGCGCCTCGCGCCGCAGCCGCTCGCGATGCGAGGCGTCCGCCGTCAGCGCCGGCGCGAGCGCTTTGATCGCGACGCGCCGCCCGAGCCGCGTGTCTTCGGCGAGATAAACGCGTCCCATCCCGCCGCGGCCGATTTCGCGGACGATGCGATACGGCCCGATTGCCTGTCCGGGCTCGAGCGACCGTTCGTCGGCCATCAGGCGCGACAGCTCGTCGCCGGCCGGTTGCGCGAGGAAGGATCCGGCCGCGGCGTGGTGCCGCAGCAGCGAGATCACCTCCTCGCGGACCTGCCAGTCGTCGATGCCCCGTTCGTCGAGCCAGACGGCCGGATCCGGCGGCTGTTCGTCGAAGGCGCGCTCGAACAGCTCGCGTATTCGCGTCCATCGCGCGTCGCCTGTCATCGCTGGCCGCTCAGCTCCCGGAACAGCCAGGCGCGCGCCAGCGCCCACCGCCGCTTGACGGTGGCCGGCGAGAGGCCGAGCGCCGCCGCGGCTTCGTCGATGTCGAGGCCGGCAAAGTACCGCAGCTCGACCAGCTTGACCTGATCGGGATCGAGCTGCGCGAGCCGCTCCAGAGCCTCGTTCAATGCGGGCAGCATGGCGTCGGCGTTCGCGCCTGCGGCCAGCGAGGCGGTGAGGGACACGCGATCCAGGCCGGCCCATCGTTTCTGTGCGCCGCGCGCCCGCGCGCGTTCGACGAGGATCTGCCGCATCGCCCGCGCGGCAATGCCGAGAAAGTGCGCCCGGTCGGTCCAGGGCCGGCCGCCGCGCGCCAGCCGCAGATACGCTTCGTGGACGAGCGCCGTTGCCTGGAGCGTTTGCCCCGGACGCTCGCGCCGCATGTACGCGCCGGCGAGCCGCCGCAACTCGTCGTAGACCGCCGGCAGCAGCTCGTCCGCGGCGGGCCGATCCGCGCTGGACATCAGCCTGATTGTATCGGCCGTCTTGCCGGCTACAGGCCGGCCTACCGGCTACCACCGGCCGGCTAGTTGGTGTATCGTCGGGCCGCGACTGGCATGTCCTTCCAAGACGCGACCGGCCGCGTCGTTGTCGCGGCCGGCAGAACCGTGGGCGGAAGGCTGTCAGGTTGTTGCTGCAACCGTTGATACAACCCAGGAGAAGCGCGATATGGCGAAGCGACTGTCGTCGGTGGGACCGCTCGGCGTGGCCCTTCTTCTTTTCATCGCCGGATCGCTCGTCGCGACGAGCGCGTCGCAGGTGAACGGCGGCGGTGTCGCCATCGATCCCGACGACATCGGCGGTGTCGTCTCGGGCACGCGGGGCCCCGAAGCGGGCGTCTGGGTCATTGCCGAAACGCGCGACCTTCCCACGAAGTTCGCCCGCATCGTCGTCACTGACGATCGCGGGCGGTACGTCCTGCCGGACCTGCCGGCCGCGACCTATGAGGTGTGGGTCCGCGGGTATGGGCTGGTCGATTCGCCCAAGGTGCAATCGCGGCCCGGACGGCAGCTGAATCTCACGGCGACGGCGGCGCCGAACGCGCGCGCCGCGGCCGAGTACTACCCGTCGAGCTACTGGTACGCGCTCGCGCGGCCGCCCGCCAAGGACGAGTTCCCGGGCACCGGCGACAAGGGGAACGGCATCTCTCCGCAGATGCGCACGCAGGCCGACTGGCTCGCCGAGATGCGCTGCGGCGCGTGCCACCAGATCGGCAGCAAGGCGACGCGCGAATTCCCGAAGAGCCTCGGCGTCTTCGATTCGTCGGTGGCTGCGTGGGAGCGCCGCCTGCAGTCCGGCCAGATCGGCGCAAACATGTACAACACCGTCAATCGCATGGGGCGGACGCGCGCGCTGGCGATGTACGCCGACTGGACGGATCGGATCGCGGCGGGCGAGGTGCCGCAGGCGCCGCCGCGGCCTCAGGGCGCCGAGCGCAACGTCGTGATCAGCCTGTGGGACTGGAACACCGACCGGGGCTTCGTCCACGACACGATTTCGACCGACAAACGCAACCCGACGATCAACGCGAACGGCCTCGTCTACAGCATCTCGCGCTTCAGCGCGCCCGAGATGAACATCCTCGATCCGGTGCGGCACACGGCCACGGGCGTGACCGTGCCCGTGCGCGACCCGGACACGCCGTTTGCCACGCCGCAGAAGGTCGTGCAGCCCTCGCCGTACTGGGGCGAGGAGATCATCTGGGCGAGCCGGCCGAGCCTGCACAACCCGATGATGGACCACACGGGGCGCGTATGGCTCACGCACGCGATTCGCAATCCCGCCAACAACCCGGCGTTCTGCAAGGCAGGCTCGAGCCATCCGTCGGCCCGGCAGTTCCCGCTCGATGAAGCGAGCCGGCATCTCTCGCTGTACGACCCGAAGACGAAGCAGTTCACGCTGATCGATACCTGCTTCGGCACGCATCATCTGCAGTTCAGCGAGGACGCGAACCACACGCTCTGGTTCAGCAGCGGCAACAGCGCCGGCCGGCAGGTGCTCGGGTGGTTCAACACGAAGCTGTACGACGAGACCAAGGACGTGCAGCGGGCGCAGGGATGGACGCCGTATGTGATCGACACGAACGGCAACGGCCGGCGCGACGCCTACGTCGAGCCGAACGATCCGATCGATCCGACCAAGGACAAGCGGATCCAGGGCGGCAGCTACGGCGTGATCCCGAGTCCGGTCGACGGGTCGATCTGGACGGCGGCGCCCGGCGTCCCGGGCGCGATCATCCGCGTGGTGCCGGGTGCGAATCCGGCGGAAACTGCGCTTGCCGAGGTCTACGAGCCGCCGTTCAACAATCCCCGCTCGAAGGTCAGCGCGTACCTGCCGCGCGGCATCGACATCGACCGCAACGGCGTCGTCTGGACGGCGCTCGCCGGCAGCAGCCACCTGGCGAGCTTCGATCGGCGCAAGTGCAAGGTGACGAACGGCCCGACCGCCACCGGCCAGCACTGCCCCGAGGGATGGTCGCTGTACCTGACGCCCGGACCGAACTTCAAGGGCGTGACCGACGAGTCGAATGCCGACATGCTCTATTACAACTGGGTCGACCAATTCGACACGCTCGGCCTGGGCAGGAACGTGCCGATTGCGACGGGCTCCTATTCCGACGCCTTGCTCGCGCTCGTCAACGGCAAGTTCGTCGTGCTGCGCGTCCCCTATCCGTTGGGGTTCTATCATCGCGGCGTCGAGGGGCGCATCGACGACCCCAAGGGCGGATGGAAAGGCCGCGGCCTCTGGGCGAACTATGGCAGCTATAATCCTTGGCACTACGAGGGCGGGAAGGGCACCACGAGCAAGGCGGTTCATTTCCAGGTCCGCCCCAACCCGCTCGCCAAGTGAGGTGGAATGGGGCCGCGCTTCCGCGGCCCCATTCATTTGCCAGTACTCTCGAGACCTCCTAGAATCGCAGCCGGCTCCCAGCTACCGCCAATGATGCGGCGCGCCTGCGCAGGTGCCATCCTGGTCATCGCCGGCGCCTGTGGTGGCAATGACGCGCCGGCGCCGACGGGTCCGGACGTGTTGCCCCCGGGGCCACCGTCGGGGCTCGTCGAGACGTTCGTCGGCGCCGGGGATATCGGTTGGTGCGGGCTGCCCGGGGCCGAATTGACGGCGGCGCTTCTCGACCGCATTCCCGGAACGGTGTTCACGGTGGGCGATAATGCTTACCCTTCGGGCGGCGCGCGCGATTTTCGCGACTGTTATGACCCGTCGTGGGGGCGACACCGGGGCCGCACCCGGCCGACGCCGGGGAACCACGAGTACGAGACGCCCGGCGCGGCTGGCTATTTTGACTATTTCGGCCCGAGCGCCGGACCGCGCGGATCCGGGTACTACGGGTATGGCCTGGGCTCGTGGCACATCGTCGCCTTGAACAGCGAAATCTCGGCGTTTCCCGGTTCACCGCAGTACGAGTGGCTGCGACGCGAGCTCGCCTCGAATCCGTCGCACTGCGCGCTGGCGTACTTCCACACCCCCGTGTTCGGCTCGGGGACGAACGGCGGAAATCCTCACATGCAGGCGGTCTGGACCGTGCTCTATGCAGGCGGCGTCGACGTGGTCGTCAACGGCCACAACCACAGCTACGAGCGTTTCGCTCCGCAGGATCCCGACGGGCGCCCTGATCCCTCCCGAGGCATCCGCCAGTTCACGGTCGGCACCGGGGGCGCGCCGTTGACCGGCTTCGGCGCCAGCCGCCCGAACAGCGAGGTGCGCAACGGGACCAGCTGGGGCGTGCTGAGGCTGACGCTCGTGGGCGACGGGTACGAGTGGGAATTCGTGCCGGTCGCCGGCCATTCGTTCTCGGATCGGGGGAGCGGCGTCTGCCATTGAGGGGCACGGCATGACCGAGCGTGATCGCAGGAAGTGGCGTGAATTGCTCGAACGCCGTCACGAGAGCCGGGGCCTCCTCGTGGCGTTCGAAGGGCCCGACGGCTCCGGCAAGAGCACGCAGCGCAAGCTCTTCAAGACCTGGCTGAAGGGCGAAGGCATCTCCGTCACGACTACCAAGTGGAACTCGTCGGCGGTCATCAAGCCTCTCGTCAAGGTGCGAAAGCAGATTCACGTCCTGAGCCCGGAGGAGTTCTGCCTCCTGCACGCGGCCGACTTCCGCCATCGGGTGGAAACCGAGATCCTGCCGGCGCTCTGGCAGGGGACGACCGTCGTGGCCGATCGATATCTCTTCACGGGCCTCGCGCGCGACGCGGCACGGGGCCTGCCGTTCGACTGGCTGCTGCACGTCTACGAGCCCATCCTCTGGCCCGACCTCGTGTTCTATTTTTCTGTTTCGCCCGAGACGTCGGGGATGCGAATCAGTGCGACGCGCCAGCCGAAGTACTACGAGGCCGGCCAGGACATCACCGGCGTCGACGATCCGCTGGCGAGCTACAAGCGGTTCATCGCGCGCGTCATCCGCGAGTACGAGTCGCTCGCGATGATCTTTCACTTCGTCACGATCGACGCCGAACGATCGATCAACGAGCAACACCGGGAGATCCGCGGCCATTTCGAGCGCGCCTCGCGCCGGCCGTGGCCCGACTGGAACGTGGAGGCCGTGGCGGACTGGCTGGCCCATCAAGGCGCCGGGTCGCGGCGGCCGTCCCGTGCGGCGTCGGCGTGATGACCGGAAGGGAGCGCCGCGGTCTGAGTGCGAGCGGGCCGGTAAGGGGCCGGCTCGTGGCCGTCGACGGGAGCAGCCCGCGCGTGGCGGCGGCCGCCGCACTCGTCGCGCGCGGCCTCGCCGGTGGCGCCGGACGCGCGCCGGTGAGCGCGTGGGATTCGTCGGGCATCTTCACCGAGCTCATGGCGGCCGACGGCGTTCCCGGGCTGTCGGCGCGTACGCTCACCCTTCTCTACGCCGCCGACCTCGCGTTCCGGCTGCGCTGGCAGATCGGGCCGGCGCTCCGGGAGGGGCGCGCCGTCGTGGCGGCGCCTTACGTCGAGACCGCCAAGGCGCTCGCGGTCGCAGCCGGCCTTCCGCGCGTCTGGCTCGACGAGCTCTTCCGCTTCGCGCCCCGGCCCGACGCGTCCTACCACGTCACGCCGGGACGCGCTCGCGACGTGAAGGCCGGCGCGAGCTACGTGGAGTGCTTCGTGGCGGCGGCGCTGGCGGGTCCGCAGTTGCTCGACGCCGCCCGCCTGCGGAAGCGGTCGGCTGACTACCTGGGGGCACTCGAACGGGAAGGAACGGCCACACGGCTGCCGGCGGGCCGGCGCGCCGCGCCGTGCCGGCGTGCGCGCCGGTGATGCGCGTCACGGAAACAGAATCTGCACGCCGCTGCGGATTGCGCGCGGCAGGCCGACCGTGCGCGTCGGAGTCCGGCCGATGTCGTAGTCGGCGTCGAAGAGATTTTCGACGGCCACGAAAACCATGACCCGGCGCGCGAGCGTCCGGCCGCCGAACGCGTCGACCACGGTCGCGCGCCGTAACCGCCGCGTATTGACGTCGTCGTCGAATTGCGGTCCCGTGACACGCATTTGCGTCGACGCGGTCCACAGCCGTCCGTCGTACCGGCCGCCGATGCCGACGCTGTACCTGGCGACCTGCGGGACGCGGTAGTTGCGAAGGTGGCTGCGCCCGGTGAACCGCGAGTCGAGGACCACGGCCGTCATCGCCACCGAGAACGCGTGCGGCAGCCGTACATCCGCCTCGAGCTCGACGCCCGCCGACCGCATCCGATCGGCGTTCCGGCGCTGGCGGATGTTCAACGCAGGCGAGGTCGCCAGCGTGACGGCCGTGATCGTGTCGCGGAGCACGCTCCAGAATCCCGTCGCTCGAACCGATGCCCGCCCCCGGCTTGCCACCAAGCCGATTTCTGCCATGCGCAGCCGCTCCGGCCTCAGTGCCTCGTTGGGAAGGGTGACGTCGTTGCCGATCTGAACGCGCCGATGGAGCTCGTTGAGTGTCGGGGCACGGAATCCACCCAGCACCGATGCGCGCAGGGCCAGGCCCGTCTCGCCGAGACGATAGGCGAGTGACATCCGGGGATTGAAGGCGCCGACGGTGTGCTCGAACGACGAGTTGTCCCCCGCGGCCCGCCAGACGTCGGCATGCGCCCCGGTGACGACCGTGAACCGATCGGTGACCGCGACCGACGCGCGCGCGTAGCCGGAGCCCACGCGTTCGGAGCCGCCGGCGTTCGATGTCGACGCGGTCACCCCCTCGACGGCCGGCGTCTCCCTCGAATGACCCTCGGTGACGCGCGCCTCGGTGCCGAGGAGGATGCTCGACCGACCCCAGTCTCGCGTCCATTGCAGCGAGCCGCCGCCGATGCGGGTCGGGACGCGCTGGCTGCGATCGAGCAACTCGAAGGCGCGCGGCGGCTCCGCGGAGATCGTCGAGAATGTCTGGTCGTACCGCTGGGTACCGCCGTAGACGTGCGCTGACAGGAACCCCGCGCCGACAGGCGTCGCGACCTCGGCCGATGCCTGTCGGGCGTCGGTATCGTTGACCTGCAGGGGAGTTCCGTTCCGGCGGTCTTCCGAGAAGACGCCGGCCCGTGCCCCTGCCCGCCAGCCCGTCCCGCTGGTATACGTCGCGAATGCGAACGCCGATCGGTGCGCGGATCCAGACGGCCGCTCGACGGCGCCGCGCTCGTCGGGCGCGACCAGGACGTATCCCTCGGTCGTGAACCACTGTCCGGCGCCGCCGACGCTCCACCCGCGCATCCGGGCGCCGCCGAAGAGCGAGATGCGCCCCGTGTCGTGACTGCCGACCTCCAGGAGCGCCCGCGCCATCGTGCGGACGGGATCGAGCGTCAGAATCTGGACGACGCCTCCGACCGCATCCGCGCCGTACAAATCGCTGCCTCCGCCGCGGATCACTTCGATGCGGTCGATCGCCATCAACGGCACCTTGCCCCAGTACACCCACCCGCCGAATGCGTCGTTGAGCGGCACGCCGTCGGCGAGCACGAGCGATCGATTGACGCCGGACCCGCCGAGGCCCCGCAGCACCATCGTCTGCGTCGTCGGGTTCGCCACCCGCGACGACGGGAACAGCGTGAAGCCAGGAATCATCTTCAACGCGTCATCGATGGTCAGCGGCGCGCTCGTGATCAGCTCCGAAGAGGGAAACACCGCGGCGGTGACCGTCGGATCCGCCCGCGCCACGTCGCCCCGCGTCGAGGTCACCTGCACCGCCTCGAAGAACGGCGCCGGCTGCAGGGTGATCGTGAGAGGCTCGGGAGCCGCCGCGGAAAGATCCTCGACGTACTGTGCAAAGCCGGGCGCCGTGACAATGAGCCGGAACGGCCCCGCCTGGCCGATGAGCACGAACGTGAACAGGCCGTCGACGCCGGTTCGGGTCTCCGCCACCACCGTGCCGCCAGCCTGGACCTGCACCGTGGCGTTCGGGACGCGACTTCCCTGCGGATCGCCCACCGTCCCGTCCATGATGATCGGTTGAGCCGTGGCGATCTGCAGGAGGAGGGCGACGAGCACGGCCTGCATGAATCAGCGGCTGCGTCGAACGTCCTCGAGCACGAACGCGGGACGCGCCCGCGCGAACTCGAGCATCGTCTGCACCTCCTGCTCGAAGTCCTCGTTCGAGAACGGCTTGAGCGGGTCGTCGAGCGCCGCCTGCCGGATCTGCGCGTACGCACGGCGGATTTCCTGTTCGAGCCACGAGTCGGTGCTCGCTATCCGGGCGCACGCGACCAGCGTGTCGAGGTAGCGATTGCGGAAGTCGGGGTCGTTCATGGCGCGATCCATCAGCCGGTTCCGCCGCCACTCCGGCACGTCGAAGATGTTGCTCCAGATGGAATGCGTGACGCCGCTCTTGAACGCCTCGCTCTTGTCCCACGGGATGAAGGTGGACAACCGGCTCGGCTGCAGGCGGTAGAGATAGAAATTGTTCATGCCCGCGTAGCCGAGGAGTCCGTCGTAGTCGGCCAGGAAGTTCTCGATTGCCGCCTGGGTCACGAACGCCCTGAGGTCGACGAGCGGCGCCATGGCGGTGACGAAGTCGGTGTCCCGGCTCTGGTTGATGGCGGCGATCATGTCGACCAGCGGCTTCGGATCGGGATCCTTCTCGTGCGTCTCGGGTTGAAACGGCTTCGGGGAGTAGCCTGCCGGGTCCGATCCTTTGTACTCGAAGAAGTACTCGCTGCTCCACTCGAACTTGTACAGATGGCCGTCGCTCTCCTTGAAATGGCGCAGGAGGAACCGCTTGTCGACTGATTCGACGATCAGATACAGGCCCACGTACTGATCGTTGACGAAGAGCCTGGTGTGCGCGGTTCGAGAGGCTGGGACGCCCATTCGGGCGAACAGGCGCATGCTGATGCGCTCGTGCAGGCTGCTCGCATCCTGGGTGTTGTTGCGCAGGACCACCGAGGTCAAGCCGACGAACGTCTGGTTCTTCGTGTAATAGTCGAAGTCGATTCGCAGCCCGGGCTTCGTCCCGCTGCGGCTGCCGAGGCCGCGCGATCGGATGCCAATCGTCCGCGCCGTCAGGCCGTTCCAGGTGAAGTGCGCCGGGTAGTAGTCGTTGAGCTGGAAGTTCGCCTTCAGCGACTCCCAGTCCCGCGGGTTCATGGTCAGGCGGATTTCATGGAGCACGCCGTCATCGAAGAGGTCGTCGGCGGTCGGCGGGGTCTGGGCGCCGGCGGCCGTTGCGACGCACAGGACGAGGAACGCGGCACCAGCCGGATGGCAGCGACCGAACCCGAGTGACCGCATCTGCCTACATCGCAAACTGGAGGCGCAGGACGCGGCTCCACGCCGCGGGCTGCCCCGCCGCTGCGCGTCCGGTCCCCGCGACGAGTGATTCACGAATGAGGTTCATTTGTATCTTCGTCCAGCGATTCAGGTACCAGTTGAGCCCGAAGGTCCAGCCGCGGTTGTTCGTCTCGAGGAGGTTGGCGGCTCGCGGGTGCGTCTCTTCCGGTTCGGTCGCCGCCACGCTGCCGAACCCGAGACGCTCGTACCGCGCGGCCAGCTCGACGGCGCCGATGCCGCCGCGGAAGAGCGGCCGGCGCGGCTCGATGCCGCTGTCGAACTTCGATTCGCCCGTCAACGCCCAGGTACCGCTCAGATACCATCCCTGTGCAATAACGGGTGGAAGGTCCTCGTCGAACAGCCCCTGATTGAGGCGCTCGTCGCTCACGCGGATGAGTTCGCCCTTGATCGAGAACGGGCCGGGTCGCCAGTCGACGTCGAGGCCGAGCCTGACGCGGTGTCCATTTACGTAGACGGGACTGAAGAACACCTGCCCGAACGTCGTACGGCCGCGCAGTGAGTTGAGCCCGTCCGGGAGGCGGGCAGCCGTCACCGAAATCGCCACCTCCATCTCGCCGGCCGCACCCGAGAGGGGCGTGAGGCGGAGCGGGCGCCCCGCCAGGCGCGCGGCGAAGGTGCGCCCCGCGCCGGGGTTGAGGCCGAAGCGGGCGTTCTCACCGTCGTTGCGGAAGACCCCGACGTCGTAGCCGATCGCACGCTGCTGGAAGCGGCCGTGCAGCGTCACGCCGATATCGCGGGCCGGCGCGAGCGTATCCACCACGTTGGCGCGATGGACGAAGTCGAGATCCGTCGACCCGGTCAGGCGCTCCAGACTGAACGGCAGCTTGAACTTGCCAGCCTGGATCTGAAAGTCGTCGAAATAGCCGAAGTTCACGAAGTTGTCGCGCCAGGGGTTTCGCCGGCGGAACTCCCGTTCCACCTCGTACTCGAAATGCCGGAGGAACGTCCCCTGGAAGCTGAAGCGGCGGCGCGTCATCTCGAACGAGCCGTCCTCGTCCGCCTCGCCCGGCGGGAGGCGCCGGAGATCTCCCTGCAATCGGAGGCGAACGTCCACCCGCAGCATCGTTCCGATGCGCAGCGACGGCCGATCGGGAAACGCGAGCCGTACGAGACCCTCCCCGCTGCGGCCGGCTGCCGACTGTGGCGCCCCCGCACCGGCGGTGTCGGGCGGCCCGGCTGCCGGATCCGGCTGCTGGGCCGCTGCTGGCGACGCGAGTGCGCAGACCATCACGCCCGCGGCGATACGCGTCCTCACGGTGCCGGCTCCGCCGAGGCGGCGGTCAGCGGCTCGCGCGAATCGAGCGCCGGCAGCGACCGCCAGAACCGGTCGAGGATGTCCAGGCACGTCCGGTCTCGGACGAGCACGGCCAGTTCGCGCCGGAACTCGAGCGAGAGCGTCGACAACGAGATGCTGCCGATGACGGCCGCCACGTCGTCGACGACCAGCAGCTTGCCGTGAGGGAGCAACGACCCGAGGCCGCTCGCACCACGGATATCGACCTCGACACCGTCGGCCGCCCGGCTCTTGAGGAGCACGAGCATGGCCGGGTCGGTGATCTTCGGATCGATGAGCCGAATTCGCCGCATGGCCTGCGCCAGGAGCACGGTGAACCTGGTGCGCGCCTCTTCCGGACCGACAATCAGCCGCGCGTCGGTGCCGGGCCGTGGCGCATAGGCTGTGCCGTTCCAGTCCGCCTCGAAGACATGGCGCAGCCCGGCCACCAACCGGTGGTCCGTCGAGACGAGCATGAAGTCGCATGTCGGGCCGAAGCATTTGCGCGTAAAGTTCAGTGACGCGACGAGCGCCGGACCATCGTCGGCGACAAGGTACTTGGCGTGGTAACGGACGACGGCGTCGCCGTACTGACGCACTTCGACGCCGAGCATCTTCAGCGTCTTGCGCAG
>Ga0209172_10001053_pt1 | contig 65044 bp, 60 predicted proteins | sample LarsenN4metaG_FD_184113 | JGI IMG/M metagenome (GOLD analysis project Ga0209172, IMG submission 184113) | Hot spring sediment bacterial and archeal communities from British Columbia, Canada, to study Microbial Dark Matter (Phase II) - Larsen... ...
GGGAGCAGAGGGAGCGGTACCGTACTCCCGTGCACGGTCATCAGAGACGTTGAACCCGCGACTGACTCGTTGGGCATGAATTCTCTACCCCGAGCCTGAGGGCTTGACAGAACTATAGCAGGCTGCGGATGCGAGATGGGGGACGCGGTGGAGAAGACGCGACGGCAGGAGATCCGCGAGCTTCTGTCCGAGGGCACTTGGACCCTGGACGGCCTGGTGGCGCGTTACGTGGTGGCCAAGCGGGTGATCATCGACGATCTGGAGCACATCGCCCGCTCGGTGGCGCCGCGCCAGCGCCTTGTCATCCTGCCGCCGCAGTGTGAGGCGTGCGGGTTTCGGTTCAAGGACCGGTCGCGGTTCTCCGATCCGTCCCGGTGCCCCCATTGCAAGAACGAGCACCTGGCCCCGCAGCGCTTCCGGATCACGTGAGGGACGCAACTCACCTTCGCCGATCCAAGGCGTGAGAGGAGCTACGACATGCGGGTCTGGCTCAGCCTGGCCTACCTGGCTCTCGCCGTCTCCCTGGTGAGCCTGGGAATCGCCAATGCATCCTGGTTGCTCGACTCTCCCACGGCGGGTCTCAGCCCCCGGGCATATGCCGGGGGCGCAGCCATCGCGCTCCTGTACGCCATCGCCTTCTTGCTTTTCGATCTGGCCCAGCGACGGTGATGCGCCTGGCTTCCCGCAATCGTTCGCGAGGGCATTCGCGAGCAATTCGGGTTAGCCGGGACTATTCGGCAAGGCCTTGTCTTCGATGCCCGCCAGAGCGCCCGGTGCGCTCTGGCGGGCGGCGACGCGGTGCTGACGCACCTTGTTCAAGACTCACCCGGGCTAATCCTGAGCCAGGCCCCGCAAATGCGGGCCGGAGTCGAAGCCCGGAGGGCGCAGTATTCACGCTTCGTGAATACTGCGGGTTAGGTCCCGGTGGCCTCCGGGCGCGGGGCGGCCGGGCGCGGCACCGGCTTCGGAGCTGGCGCCGGCCTCGCGCGGCGGGGCGTTCGCCTGGCCTTGGCCTTTGCCGTCACCTTCCGGTATCCGCCGGCGGAATCTCTCGCCAGCAGCCGGTCCTTCTTCCAGCGGGAAAGAATAGCGTACAGTTGCGGTTTGGACCGCTTGCCCGCCACGGGGTGGCGCCCCAGCGTCTTCAGAGTGAAGCGCGCCGGGAGCGAGGCAAAGACGGCCTTCCAGTTTACCCGGCGGGCACGCCGCAGGCGGCGCCGGGCGCGGCGCCGGGCGGGTGCCGGACGAGCCTTGGCCCTGCCCTGCAGGATCTCCATCCCCCTGGCAAACTCCGCCTTGACGGAGGCAAGATCCGCCTCACGCCGTGCGATCTCCCGCTTGAGCCCCCGGAGGACCTTCGAGACTTCCCGCCGGATCCCTCCCAGCTTTCCCTCCAGGGCTGCCAGGATCCTTCCACTGCTCCGTCGCGCCATGGCTCCTCCTGTCGTCGGTGATGAATCTGGTTGGATGCCATCGGCCAACCGGGGCTTACCTCTTGGCTTCTTTCACTCTTTCGAGGTACTTTCCGGTGGCCACCTCGATCCGGATGAGCTCCCCTTCCTTGATAAAGAGCGGAACCTGGACCTCTGAGCCGTTCTCCAAGACCGCCTTCTTCAGCGCGCTCGTTTCCCGCTGGTGCATGGGCTGGGCAGTCGAGACGACGCGAAGCTCCACGATCTCCGGGAACACCACGCCCGTCACCTGGTCGGCCACGGTTTCCACCGGCAGCCGCATGCCCGGCTGCAGGAAGGTCGCTCCCTGCCCGAGGAGCTGCCGCGAGACCGGGATCTGCTCGAAGGACACGGGATTCATGAAATAGTAGGCATCGCCGTCCTGGTACAGGAATTCCATGGTCTCCCGTTCGGCGCTCAGGTCGGCGAGCTTCTCCTCGGGACGAAAGCGCCGTTCGGTCACCGACCCGGTGGAGACGTTCTGCAATCGGGCGTGAACTGTTCCGGGCATCTTGCCGCCACCGGCACGATACTCGGTGGCCAGCACGCGATGCATCTGGCCCTCGAGCTGAAGGATCATACCGGCCTTGAGGTCCGATGCGACGACCATGGGCGAATCCCCCATCCCGCGACCCCAGGGATGCCACGGGGGAAGCGATGCTACCACAGATGGGTCCGGAACGGAACAAGCCTCCCCTCAGTTCCGCATCGCCCGGACCTGGGCCTCGAATTTCGGGTCCCGGTCCAACCGGAAATCCCCGCCGCACTTGCTGCACTTGCCGGCCCAGGATTCATCCTCTTGCTGGGCAAGGATGACGACGCCGCACACCGCTTTCCGAGGAATCCGATGGAGGGTGATGGCGACGAATTGGCTGCCCGTGGTCATGGGAATACCCTTTTGCTTAGCATGCCACCATCGGGCCGGGGAGGTCAAGGGGGGCGGTCGCACCTCCTGTCTCGTGCACCAAATAGGAATGGAGTGAACGACCAACTGGTATGGAGTTGGACATTTGTGCTCGCGGATTTCCTCTGATCCGGAGGCGTGGGATGCAGCCGCGTTCAAGAATTTCGCGGGAACACGCGGGGGATTGACGTGCACCCCCGTGTGGTATCCCACTTGCTTCGGAGGGGAGGTGCCGAGCCGCTGGCGCAGCCGCCAGAGTGGGCTCCAGCACACCGGACGGGCCCGTCCGATCTCGTTCCCCCGGAGGGAAGGAACACGTTTGGGCAAAGGGACAGGAGGGGTGTGTCATGGCATTCACATTCGAGGGATTGAACGTGTATCAGCGCGCCTTGAAGGTGGCGGAAACGGTCAGCGGGGCCGCGGCCGCCTTCGGCCGGGGCCATTACCCGCTCGGGGACGAGTTGCGCCGGGGGAGCTATCGCGTTTGCCAGCAGATCGCCGAGGGCACGGGGCGCTGGCCGCGGGCCGAACAGCGGGGGGCCTTTTCGGGCGCCCGCGGTGTCGTTCTCGAGCTGGTGCCGCTCCTCGAATTGGCGCGGCGGGCGAGCCTGCTTCCGGTGGAGATGCACGAGTCACTGAAGGGAGAACTCGAAGCACTCTCCAAGATGCTGACGGGTTTGATCCGCGGCGGGGAGAAAAAGGAGGAGAAGTGAGCCCCAGGGGGCAAGCGCACCTCTAGGGGCCTGAAACACCACGGCCCTGCCGGTTGGCAGGGCCGTGGTGTTTTGGGGTGACACCCCCCGTGTCGGATCTACCCGATGATGCCGGGCATCCGTGGGATGACCGAGACAGAGTCAGGGTGGACGGCGTCCTATTTCCTTGCCAGCCTGCGTCGCTTCACGTACGCCCAGAGCTTCTTCGTCATGTCGCTTGGGCTCACCGGCTTACTCCCGAAGACGGCCTCCATCGTGTCGGTGCACCCCTTGAAATTGATGGAGTAGCCGCCGAATGCCGCCTTCTTCGCCATTCACCCTCTCCTTTCCGGGTCCGCCATAAGCGGACCCACGCAGATGCCCGCCCCCTATCGGGCGGAAGCGCCATAACAATATCAAGTCAGAGCGGTATGTCAATCTTTTTTCTCGCCAAAAGCCCAATATCTTGGGCTGCGCCCGGCCTGAGTCCCTAGATCCTGGGGACGCAAAGGTCAGTCCTATTTCCCAGTCGCCCGGACCAGGGGGGTCAGGGCAGGCATCACCCCCTGACATCGCAGTTGACGAGGCTCACAGCCAGAAGTATTCTGCGCCCCAAGCAGTGTCGTCGCTCCTACGGTCCAAGAGGGGATAGTGGCGTCATGGCCGCGTACCAGACAGTAATCTTCGACATGTTTGACACGCTGGTGAAGTTCAACAACGTTCGCCTGCCGCTGGTCCAGGTCAACGGGCGTGATGTCCGTACTACGAGCCCGTTCGTGTACGAGGTTCTGAGACCGTTGTGCGCCGGCATCTCGTTTGAGGCATTCTTTCACGCCTTCGCAGGGAGCTACCGGGCGGCCGAGGAGATCCGCAGCGCGACACAGCGCGAGGTCACGGCGCGTGAGCGCTTCGGCATGCTGTTCGAACGGCTCAACCTTCGCGATGGGCCGGAGGTGACGGCCCTGGTGGAGGCCGGCATCGCCGAGCACATGCGCCAGCTCGGCCGGGCCATGGAGTTTCCTGAGTCCCACCGCGCCGTCCTGGATGCGCTGCTCCCCCGCTACCGCATGGCCGTGATATCCAACTTCGACCACGGCCCGACGGTGGAGCAGGCCCTGCGGATGCATGGCATCCGCGAGCGGTTCGAGGTCGTGCTGGTCTCGGCCGACGTGGGCTGGCGAAAACCGCGACCGGAGATCTTTGCCGAGGCGTTCCGCCGGATGCGGATCGGGCCGCGCGAGGCGATCTTCGTCGGCGACTCGCCCGAAGTGGATGTCCTGGGGGCGCAGACCGTCGGCATGGATGTGATCTGGATCGACAACGGGACCAAGGCCCTGCCGCCAGGGACGCCGGCGCCCACGCACATGGTGTCCAGCTTCCCGGAGATCGCGCCCCTGCTGTGAGGGGTGTCATGCGGGCGCCCCGGACCCATCGAGGAACGCTCCGTGACGGAGATCGGACAGGGCGATGCGGCGCCGGCCTTCCGGTTGCCGGCCCCCGGGAATAGGGAGATCGGCCTGGCGGACTTCCGGGGCAAGTGCCACGTGGTCCTGGCGTTCTATCCCTTCGATTGGTCGCCGGGCTGAACCCATGCGATGCCCGCGCTGGAGGCGCGGCTCAGGGACTTCGAGGCGGCCGGGGCCGCGATCCTGGGGATCAGTATTGACAGTGTCTATTCCCATGACGCCTGGGCCCGGCACCATGCCCTGTCCTATCCGCTGTTGAGCGATATGCACCGGACGGTCTGCCAGGCGTACGGGGTGTACAACGCCGAGCGGAACTGCGCCAAGCGGGCCACCTTCATCGTGGACCAGGCGGGCATCGTCCGATTCAAGGAGGTGTACGGCCCGGGCCAGCTCCCCGATCCGGACCGCCTGCTGCAGGTGGTCCGGGGGTTGGAACTGGAATAGGGTGCAGGCGGGTCCCGAGGGCATGCTTTTTCAAGGGCCATGCAGTAGGCCTGAACCCGGCTGATGACGGCAAACAGCCGGAGAGGAGGGGGGTCATGCGACAACCACGTGGATGGCACTTCCGAGTTGGCCTCATCCTGTGCATCCTGACGGTCCTGGCAGGTGCGGCCTGGGCCCAGGCGAAGGCAGAGGACTCCGTGGTGGTCTATTCCGCGGCCGACGCGGATATGGTCAATTCGGTCGTAGCGGCCTTCGAGAAGAAGTATCCGGGCATCAGGGTATCCACCGTCGTGGCTGGAACGGGGGAGATCATCAAGCGGATCGAGGCGGAAAAGGACCGGCCGCTGGGGGATGTGGGATGGAGTTTCGGCCCGGAGGCCATCGGCGACAAGAAGTTTCTGTTCGAGCCATATCTATCCAAGGAGGCGGGGAATTTCTTCCCGGGACAGGTGCCGGCGGACCGCGTCTGGACGCCGTTCACCACGATGCCCTACGTCATCATGTACAACAAAAAGCTGGTGACCGAGGGGGAGAAGCCGAAGGCCTGGAAAGACGTCCTGGATGCCAAGTGGAAGGGCAAGGTGGCGTACGCCGATGCCACCAAGTCCGGGTCCTCCTACACCCTGCTGGTCACCTGGCTGACCATCTACGGGAAGGACGAGGCGGGCTGGAAGTTCGTGGAGGATCTTCTCCGACAATCCAAGATCCTCCCCAAGTCCAGCATGACCTACCAGGGGGTCGCCAACGGGGAGTACCCCATTGGCCTCACCTTCGAGCAGGCGGCCTTCGATTACCTCAAGGGCGGGGCTCCCATTGGCCTGATCTACCCATCGGAGGGCACGGCGATCACCCTGGACGGCAGCGCCCTCATCAAGAATGGCCCACATCCGAACGCGGCCAAGCTGTTCCTGGATTTCACCGTCTCCAAGGAAATGCAGGAGTTGATGGTAAACCGGTTCGGGCGCCGCTCGGTTCGCAGGGACGTCGGATCTCCGGCCGGGCTGCCGGCGCTGGACCAGATCAAGGCGATCAACTACGACTTCAATTACGCGGCCACCAACCGGTCTCAGCTCCTCAAGCGGTTCCAGGATGCGCTGATCAAGACGCAGTGATCGGCACGGCCGCAGGTTTATGACTCGCGTCCGCGCGGAGGGAATCGTCAAGCGGTTCGGGGACACGCCGGCAGTGGACGGCGTCACCTTGGAGGTCCAACCGGGCGAGCTGTTCACGCTGGTGGGCCCCAGCGGGTGTGGCAAGACGACCCTCCTTCGCATCATTGCGGGCCTCTTGGAGCTGGACGCAGGCACCGTCCGCTTCAACGAGGACCGCATGGATGAGGTCCCTCCCTACCTCCGCAACATCGGCGTGGTGTTCCAGAACTACGCCATCTTCCCGCACCTCACGGTGCGCGAGAATATCGCCTACGGTTTGAAGGCGCGGCGTTTCCCCGCGGACCGGATCGCCACCAAGGTCGCCGAGGCCGCGAAGCTGGTCCAGCTCGAGGGTCTGGTGGATCGGATGCCGGCGCAACTGTCCGGGGGGCAGCAGCAGCGTGTGGTCCTGGCCCGGGCCCTCGTGATCGAGCCGCGTCTGCTCCTGATGGACGAGCCGCTGTCCAACCTGGACGCCAAGCTGCGCATCCAGATCCGCGCCCTCATCCGGACGCTGCAGCGGGAACTCCGGATCACCACGATCTATGTGACCCACGACCAGGAGGAGGCGCTGGCCATCTCCGACACGATCGCGGTGATGGATCGCGGTCGGATCCTCCAGGTGGGCAAGCCATGGGAACTGTACCTGCAGCCGGGCAACCGCTTCGTGGCGGATTTCATCGGCACCATGAACGTCTTGCAGGGCCGGGTGGAGGGATCCGGGCAAGGTCCGGGTCGCGTCAGCGTCCTGATGGACTTCGGGGAACGGTGGCAAGTGCAAGCTACAGGTGTGCCGGGACAGCCGGTCACCATCGGCATCCGCCCCGAGTCCCTCCAGCTTCTGCCCGGCGGCAACGGGACTGAGGCCTGGAACTCCCTGCAAGGGACGATTACTGAGGTGGTGTACCTGGGGCCGGTCGTCCGGTATCAGATCCGTGTGGCGGAGGAGGTTGACGTCACGTCAGAGATCCACAATCCGGACTTCTCTGCGATTCATGCCGTGGGGGACCGCCTGACCCTCTGGTTCGCAGCCAGCCGGGCGGTTGCCCTGCCCGGCGAGCCGGAGCCTGCCTGAGATGGCCGGGCGACGGCGGGACTTCTGGTGGTCCGTCACGGTCCTGGCCTTCCTGACGGTCGTCGCCTTCCTGGTTTACCCCCTGGCGACCGTGTTGGTCACCAGCTTCACGGGCGAGGAGAAACGCTTCGTCTTGGCGGACAACTACCAGCGCTTCTTCACCCACCGCTATTACTACTCCAGCATCATCAACAGTCTCTACCTGAGTACCCTGGCCACCCTGGGAGCGGTCCTGGTCGGGACCGCGCTAGCCCTTGCCGTCGTGCGGTATCCCCTGCCCGGTAAGACCTTTCTTCGGACGGCGGCCAACCTGGCGCTCCTGTCACCCCCGTTCATCGGGGCCTATTCCTGGGTGGTCCTGTTCGGGCGGATGGGACTGGTCAACCGGCTCCTGGGGACCTTCGGGTGGGAGCTGCCCACCATCTACGGCTGGCGCGGGATTCTCCTGGTCTTCATCGTCCAATACTTCCCCTTCGTCTTTCTGCTGGTCTCCGCGGCGCTGCGCTCCGTGGATCAATCCATCGAGGATGCCGCGCTCAGCCTAGGCTCGCCCCCCCGGCGGACGTTCCGCACCGCCATCCTGCCCGTCATCGCTCCGTCCCTGACAGCCGGGGCGCTGCTCGTCTTCATGGCCACCATGGCCGATTTCGGCACCCCCATGATCATCGGGGAAGGGCTCCGGACACTGCCGACCCTGATGTACGGGGAGTTCATCAACGAGCTCGGCGGCAACCCGGCCATGGCCAGCACCCTGGGCAGCCTCCTCATCCTGGTCAACACCACGGCCCTGATGGCCCAGCGGTACTACGCCTTCCGGAAGGCCTACAATGTGGTCTGCATCCAGCCGCTCAAGCTCCAGCCACTCTCGCCGGGCAAGAAGGCAGCCCTGACCGTCTTCGCCTACAGCGTGGTGGCCGTGGCCCTCATCCCCTCCACCACGATCATCGTCTCCTCCTTCATGCCGACCCGCGGCCCGGTTATGTACGCCGGGCTCAGTCTCCAGAGTTACCAGACCATCTTCCATGTGGTGCCGCGGGCCATTGCCAATACCTTCGTCCTCACGGCCCTGGCGGTGCTGCTGGACATCCTCCTCGGGGTCCTGGTGGCGTACCTCCTGGCGCGGCGGCGATCCCATACCCACACCCTCCTGGACGCCCTGATCATGCTGGCCTATGCGATTCCCGGGACCGTCGTGGGCGTCGGCCTGATCGTAGTCTTTAATCGGCCGCCGGTCGTTCTCACCGGGACGTGGATCATCCTGCTGATCTCCTACTTCATCCGCCATTTGCCCTATCCGGTCCGCTCCTGCACCGCCATGCTTCAGCAGATCGACATCCGGGTGGAGGAGGCCTCGGTGAGCCTGGGGGTCCCCCCCTTCCGGACGTTCCTGAAGGTGACGATCCCCCTCATGTTCCCCGCCATCCTCTCGGGGGCGGCCCTGTCCTGGATGACCACCATCGGGGAGCTCAGCTCTTCCATCCTGCTGTACTCCGGCCCGTGGGCCACCATGTCGGTGGCCATCTTTACGGAAGTCTTCAGCAACCACTTCGGAACCGCTTCCGCCCTGGCCTCGATCCTGATCGCGGCTGCCTTTGTCCCCTTGTTTCTGACCTACCGCGTCCTGGGTGAGCGCGCAGCGCTCAGCATGTGAGGAGGGGGTATGGCCACCGGGTTCCGCCAGACGCTGGTTCAGCTCCTGGGGAAGATGCCGGCCCGTTCCGCGCTCCAGCCGAAGATCCTGGAGCGCATCCCGCTGCAGGGGTTCACGCGGGAGAAAGTCAGCTACCAGGTCGAACCCGGCCAGCGGGTGAGCGCGTTTCTGTTCCTGCCCGAGGGGGCCCCGCGGCGTCCAGCCGTGCTGTGCATCCACCAGCATAACCGCGAGTTCCATCTGGGGAAGAGCGAGCCGGCCGGCCTGAGCGGGAACCCGGAGCAGTACTACGCGCTGGAACTGGCCAAGCGCGGGTATGTGACGCTGGCCCCCGATCTCATCTGCTTCGAGGAGCGGCAGCATCCCAGCCTGCGGGGCGTGGATTACGAACGGTTCGAGGCGACCCGGCGCCTGGCGGAGGGCTCGTGCCTGCAGGCCAAGATGGTGTGGGATCTGCAGCGGGCCTTGGATTACCTGGTGACGCGGCGCGAGGTGGATCCGCGCCGGCTCGGCTGTTTGGGGCATTCGCTGGGCGGGCAAGAGACCCTCTTCCTCTGTGCCGTGGACCGGCGGATCGCCGCCGGGGTGTCAAGCTGCGGCTTCAGCAGTTACCAGGCAATCTTCAACGGCGCCATCCTCCACAACTTCGCCGCCTACGTCCCAGGGCTCTTGCGGTACGGCGACCTCGGCCGGGTCCTGGGCGTGGTGGCTCCTCGCCCGTTCCTGATCCTGGCGGGGGCCGAAGATCCCCTCTTCCCGCTCCAAGGGGTCCAGGAGACCGTGAAGGAGGCGCGGCGCACCTATGGTACCCGGGCCAGAGATCGCGTGCGGGTGGAGGTTTTCCCCACGGGTCATGCCTTTACGACACCCATGCGAGAGGCAGCCTACGCCTGGTTCGACCGATGGCTGAAGCCGAAACGCTGACGGCCGGGATTGGCGCCTCGGAGCTTCGGCTGATCATCAGCGACTTTGGGGGCGTCATCTGTACCTTTGACTACCGGATCTTCTGCGAGCGGTTGGCCAGGCGGACGGGCCGCAAGACCGACCAGGTCTTCGCGGCCGCCTTTGGTGACCACCTCCAGCGAGCGTTCGAGACCGGGAGACTCTCGGGCCCGGAGTATCACCGCGAGGTCATGACCCGCCTGCGGCTGGATATCCCCTACGACGAGTTCTTTCCCCTGTACGGGGACATCTTCACCGAGGTCCCCGCCACCTGCGAACTGCTTCGCCGTCTGCACCGCCGCTACCCCCTGTACCTGCTTTCGGATACCAACGAGATTCATTTCGGCTACGTGCGGGAGAGGGTGGAGATCCTCCGCGTCTTCCGGGAGTTCATCGTCTCCTTCCAGGTCGGCGCAATGAAACCGGATCCCCGCATTTACCGGGAGGCCCTGCGCCGATCGGGCCTGCCCGCCACGGCCTGCGTCTTTGTAGATGACCGGCCCGCCAACGTGGAGGGGGCGGCCCGTGTCGGGATACATGCGGTTTTGTTCCAGTCGCCGGAGCAATGTGCCGCCGAGCTGACCCGCCTGGGAGTCGTCATCCCGTGACCGCCTCGGTACCAAGGTTCAAGGTCCTGGACGGGCACATGGCCCGCCTCCTCAAGATCCCCTGGTGACCTGTGAACCGCCGGATCCTCTCCCGCAGCCCAATTTCCAGCTTCCAGTTTCCATTTTCCATTCGGCCTGGAGGTGAGAAGGTGGGTGTCAGCGGATGGGGCCCTGGATGTCGTAGCGGTGTGGGCTGAGGCACATGCCTGGTGAACGAACGCTGCGGGAAATCCTGGAACAGCCAGAGGCCTGGGCCGCCGCCATCCGGAGCTTCGATGCGGCCATCCCGGTGCTGGACCGTCTGTTCCGGAAGAGGAATCCGGATGAGGTCATCTTCACGGGATGCGGTTCGTCCTATTACATGTCCCTGACTGCGGCCGCTGCCTTCCAACAGCTCGGAGGCGTCCGAGCCAAGGCTGTGCCCGCCTCCGAGGTTCTGCAGTTCCCCGAGTGCGTCTTTGTTCCAGGGGCGCGCCCTCTGTTGATCGCCTCGTCCCGATCCGGGACGACGACGGAGACCCTGCGAGCCCTGAAGGCGGCTCGGCGCCGTGGGATCGCCACACTGAGCCTCACCTGCGCGAGCCGAAGCCCCCTGGCCCGCGATGCGGACCTCTGCATTCTCTCGCCCAAGGGTCGGGAAGCTAGCGTCGTGATGACCAAGTCGTTCAGCAGTCTCCTCTTGTTGGGGCTGCTCCTGGCGGCGCATCGAGGTACGGGTCGCGTCCACCGCGCTGAGCTTCGGCGTCTCCCAACCCTGGGGAAGCGCGTGATCAAGGTGGCGTTGGCCCTCGCCGCGGACCTCGGAGCGGAAGCCGCCCGGTTCGTGTTCCTCGGAGCGGGCCCGGCCCACGGGATCGCGGTGGAGGCGATGCTGAAGATGACCGAGATGGCGCAGCGGTCCGCCGTGGCCTATCACCCGTTGGAGTTCCGGCATGGCCCGATTGCAGTGGCAGGCCCGGGAACCGTAGTGGTTTTGTTCGGGACGAGGGCCGGCGCCCGGCTCGAGGCGGATCTCATCCGGGACTTTCACCGGCTCGGGGCCATGGTAATCGGCCTCCGGGACGGATGGCGAGGTGCACCCGAGCCCGACGTGGACGTGGACCTGAACGTCCGCCTCTCCGACGAGGCCCGCTGTCTCCTCTACGTGCCCTTCGCCCAGGCCCTGGCCTACCACCGGTCGGTGGGGGCCGGCCTCGACCCCGACCGCCCCCGGTATCTCACCCCCGTCGTCCACCTGTAGCAAGGATGACATTCCCGGTGGGATCGTACCATTTTCCCCAGCAACGACAGTCTCAGAGGATGCCTTCCGGACTCTCCCACATTCATCCCGGAATTCTTGACAGTGTTGGGAGGCCGGTATATGAAGGACACACCGGAAGCGGATGAATCGGGCCGCATGATGGACCACAGCCTTATCCCATGACCCGCGAGTGTCCTGTCTGCCGCCAGGCAATGACGTTGAAGCGGATCCGGCATGTTCAGACATGGAAGGATCGCGTAGTGGTTTTCGAGAACGTGCAGGCCGAGGTATGTGGTCACTGTGGAGAGATTCTGTTCTCGGGTCCTGTGGTTGATCTCCTTAATCAGACCCTTTGGTCTATGAGTCCAGCCACACGGACGATGGAGGTTCCAGTTTACGACCTTTCGGCGGCTTGATCATCGCCTCCCAGTCGGTGGTGGTGAGTTCGTCTTGGAGCCCGGAATTGGGCTTTGAGCGTATCACCAGGGACCTTGGAATCCTGTTTCCTTCGCGGTCCGCAGCAAAGTGAGCAGCAAGCGGATTCGACAAGAGGATTGAGGCCACTAGCGCAGCCTGCCTATTTCGGATTCCCGCCAAACAGGGTACACTGAGCCACCCCGTGGTACCCAGGGGAGGCGTCGCCGCCAGTTTTCCATGTGAGCTTTCGCCCATGGAATGGAGTGTGACCTCTCGTCCCGTCGTATCGCCGGAGCGGCAGCTTGCGGTCGCGTTGGATGCGGCTGCGAAGGGCCGTGGCATATCTCGGGAGGCGGCGGTCCGCCTGCTTGAGGGGTCGGCGCCGCTGGGGCCGCTGCTGGCGGCGGCGTCGGAGCTGCGGGACCGCGGGAAGGGGAAGACCATCACCTATTCCCGCAAGGTCTTCCTGCCCCTGACCAACCTGTGCCGGGACCGGTGCGGGTACTGCACGTTCCGGCGGGATCCCGGCGACTCGGACGGATGGATCCTGACCCCGGAGCAGGTGCTCGCCGTGGTGGAAGAGGGCGCCCGGCTGGGCTGCACCGAGGCCCTGTTCAGCCTGGGGGACGCCCCCGAGGCGGTCTTTCCCGAAGCGCGGGTCCTCCTGCGGGGGCTGGGATACTCGCGGACGCTGGAGTACCTTCGCGCCGCCTGCGGGCTCGTCCTGGACCGCTCGCCGCTCTTCCCGCACGTGAACCCCGGCGTGATGGGCGAGCCCGATCTGTGGGCCTTGAAGCCGGTGAACGCCAGCATGGGCCTGATGCTGGAGTCGGCCAGTCCCCGACTGCTGGAACCGGGTGGCCCGCATCATGGGGCAGTGACCAAGCACCCGCGGATTCGCCTGCGCGTCATGGAGCTTGCAGGACAGTTGAAAATCCCCTTCACCACCGGCCTCCTGATCGGGATCGGCGAGACGGCCGAGGAACGGGTGGACTCCCTGCTGGCCATCCGCGCCATCCACGAGCGATACGGCCACATCCAGGAGGTCATCATCCAGAACTTCCGGGCGAAACCCACGATCCCGATGCGTGACCATCCTGAGCCCACGCTGGAGGAGATGCTGCGAACGACCGCCGTGGCCCGGCTTCTCCTGGGCCCGTCCATGAACGTGCAGGCGCCCCCAAACCTCACGCAGGACTACGGCCGGCTGCTGGATGCCGGGATCAACGACTGGGGCGGGGTGTCGCCGCTCACCCGGGATTTCATCAATCCGGAGGCCCCCTGGCCGCACCTCGAGGATCTACGCCGGGTGACAGCGACCCGGGGGTTTGTGTTGCGGCAACGCTTGCCGGTGTACCCTGAGTACATTCGGGATCGGACCGGGTTCCTGCCGCCCGGTCTGACCGACCGCATCCGCGCGGTGGTGGATAGCGATGGGCTCGTTCCTGACCACGCGACCGCAAATGAGCGTGAGTGAACGCGAAATTGAGGAGAGCCTTCATGGCGACAACTGTTGAGCCATGGGATGCGTATACCGGCGTTCGAAGTGCTTCCCCCGCGCTCGCGCGGGTCCTGGACCGGGCCCTGGAGGGGCGGGAGCTTACCCGCGAGGAAGGGCTGATCCTGGCCGAGATGGGGCCGGAGTCGCTCCCCGTGCTCGTGGCAGTGGCGGATGAGATTCGACGCCGGCGCGTGGGCGACATCATCACCTACGTGGTGAACCGGAACATCAACTTTACAAACATCTGTATCATCGGATGCAAGTTCTGCGCGTTCAGCACCGGTCCCCATGCCACCGATGCGTACGACCTTTCCTTCGAGGAGATCGCCCGCCGCGCCACAGCGGCGTGGGAACGGGGGGCCACGGAAGTCTGCGTGCAGGGGGGCCTTCCCCGGGAGCTGGAGGGGACCCATTACCGCGACATCCTGCGATCGATCAAGCGGGCTACCCCCGGAATGCATATCCATGCCTTCTCTCCGATGGAGGTGGTATACGGGGTGGAAAAGACGGGGATGCCCCTTCCCGACTATCTCAGCATGCTGAGGGCCGAGGGGCTGGGAAGCCTGCCGGGGACCGCCGCCGAGATCCTGGACGACGATGTTCGCCAGCTCCTCTCCCGGAAGAAAGTCACCGTGAAGCAGTGGGTGGAGGTCATCACCACGGCCCACCGCCTCGGGATCCCGACAACCTCGACCATGATGTACGGGCACGTGGAACACCCCGTTCACTGGGTCAATCAGCTCTGCCTCCTGCGCGACATCCAGAAGGACACGGGTGGCTTCACCGAGTTCGTTCCCCTGGGCTTCGTCCATTTCAACACCGATCTCTTCCAGCAGGGGAAATCGCGGCCCGGCCCGACGGTCGAGGAGCACCTGAAGGTCCATGCCCTGGCCCGGCTGATGCTCCAGGGCGTCATCGACAACATCCAGGTCTCCTGGGTGAAGTTGGGACGGGTGTTGTCCCAGCGGTGTCTCCAGGCAGGCGCCAATGACTACAGCGGCACCCTGATGGAGGAGAATATCTCCCGCTTGGCGGGCGCCACGGCCGGGCAATACCTGCCACCTGAGGAGTTCCACGCCCGGATCCGTGAACTAGGCCGCATTCCCGCCGAGCGCAGCACGACGTACAAGCTGCTCAAGATCTTCCCCGGAGACGGCCGATGACAATTGACAGGCGAATGACCAATGACCAAATCCCAACGGGATCTCAGAACGCATTGATCATCCGACATTGGGATTTGGTCATTGCGATGGGCGGATGAAGAGAGCGGATTGAGGAACCGGGAGACCTCTGCATGCGCATCGCCATCATCGGGGGAAGCGGGAAGGAGGGGCAGGGGCTGGCGCTGGGCTGGGCTCGCGCCGGTCAGGAGATCGTCATCGGCTCACGGGTGCTGGAGCGGGCCATCCAAACCGCGGAAAAGATCAACCAGGCGGCGGGGCGCCCTGCCGCAATGGGGATGCCGAATCGCGAGGCGGCACACGCCGGAGAGATCGTCATTCTCACGGTTCCCTACGAGGCCCACGAGGCCACGCTTCGAGATATCCAGCCCGGAGTCCGTGGAAAAATCCTGGTGGATGTCACGGTCCCCATCGACCTGGAAAAGCCACGCCGCCTCCGCAATCCGCCGGGGGGCTCGGCCACGGAAGAGGCCCAGGCCCTGCTGGGAGCCGAGACCCGCGTCGTGGCGGCGTTTCAGAACATCTCCCACACCCACCTGGGACATGGCGATGCGGTGGACTGTGATGTGTTGGTCTGCGGCGATGATGCCGACGCGCGCCAAGAGGTGATCAAGCTCGCCGGCCTGCTGGGCCTCCGGGGCGTGGATGCGGGGCCGGCACGAAACGCCAGGGTCGTTGAGGGACTCACCGTCCTCTTGATGGAGATGAATCGGCGGTACAAATCGCGGGGCGCCGGGATCCGGATTACCGGGATCCCTTCACAATGAAAAACTGACAACCGACAACTGATAACCAAAAATTGATCGGCCTTCGGTTGTCCGTTGTCGGTGTGGCATTGGCATTTGTTGCGCAATGGTGGGAAAGCGCGATGCGCATCGTGGTGTTAGCAGGAGGGGTCGGGGGATCGAAATTCCTGTGGGGGCTGGCGCAGGAGGCGGACGGGGATGATCTCACCGCCATCGTCAACACGGGCGACGACATCGAGCTCCACGGCCTCAGGATCAGTCCCGACCTGGACATCGTGACCTATACGCTGGCCGGGATGGTGGATTCCGACAAGGGGTGGGGGATTGCCGGGGACACGTTTGAGTGCCTGAAGATCCTGGAAAGGTACGGCCAGCCAGCCTGGTTCAAGCTGGGCGATCGGGACCTGGGGACGCACATTTTCCGCACCCAGGCGCTCCGAGAGGGGCGGCGCCTCACCCAGGTGACAGACGCGATTCGCCGGGCCCTGGGTGTTCGGACGCGCATCCTCCCCATGACTGACGAAGCGGTCGAGACCCACGTCCTGGTGGGGGATGGTCCTCCCCACCATCTGCATTTTCAGCGGTACCTGGTGCAGCGCGGGGCCGTGGACGAGATCCGGGGCATCGAGTACCGGGGGAGTGCCCGCGCCCATCCGACGCCGGAGGTCCGGGCGGCTTTGAATGAGGCCGAGGGGATCTTCATCGGCCCCAGCAATCCCGTGGCCAGTATTGGCCCCATCCTGGCGGTTCCGGGGATTCGGGAAGGCCTGCGGAGCAGCGGGGCGCCCATCGTCGCCGTCAGCCCGGTGATCGGTGGTGAGTCCCTGAAGGGACCAACGGACAAGTTCCTGCGTTGGGCCAAGGTCGAGGTCTCGCCGCTCGGCGTGGCGCGCCTGTACCATTCGGCGCTGGCCGGTCTCGACGGGATGCTGATCGACAACGGTGATGCCGAGGATAAGCGGCGGATCGAGGAGTTCGGGATTCGCGTCTGCGTGGGAGGAATCCTCATGCGCACCCCCGAACAAAAACGACTGGTCGCGCGGGCGGCGTTGAAATTCCTGGAGGAGTTGTGAGGCCGCGCATCGCAATTCTCATTCCGGTCAAATCCACAACTCGGGCGAAAGCGCGGCTGGGCCAGGTCCTGGATCAAGCGGCGCGGCAGCGCCTCTCGCTCACCATGCTGGAGGACGTGCTGGCCGCCGTCATGCCTGCGACCGGACCACTGGTAGAGGCGGTGTATGTCGTCACGTCGGATCCCGAGGCGATGGCCATCGCCCGGACCCATGGGGCCGTGGTCCTGGAGGAACAGGCGCAACGATCGGAGAGCCATTCGGTGGATGCCGCATCCCGGACCTGTGCGGAGCGCGGGGTGGAGGCAGTGCTCACTCTCCCGGCCGACATCCCGGCTGTCCGAACAGAAGATGTCGCGGTGGTCCTGTCCGGCGGCCGGGACTCGGACCGCCCCGTTGTCCTCGTTCCCTCCAGGGATGGCCGGGGAACCAATGCCATCTGGCGGCGGCCGCCGCTGGCGATCCCGTCGCGGTTCGGATTCGACAGCTTTCGCAAGCATCGGGCCGAGGCCGAGGCGCGGGGACTCGCCTGGCTGGCGCTCGAGAGCCCGCGCCTGGCCCTGGACATTGACGAGCCGGAAGACCTGGAGGTCTTTCTGGAGGTTCCCGGGCAGACCAGGACACGCAGCTTTCTGGAGCGCCTGGGTGTTGTCGGCAGCAAGCACCCTGCCCGCCATCGCACCTTGTCCATGGCCGGGCTGGCGGGAATCCCAGAGGTGGTCGAGGGCGATGACCTGGCCCAGCTCATTGCTGCGGCGGCCGAGCGCGAGGAAGACAGCCTGCAGACTGGAGATGTTCTGGTCGTCGCGCAGAAGGTGGTGTCCAAGGCCGAGGGGCGCATCGTGTGCCTCAGGGATATTGTTCCCTCGGGGTTGGCCCGGGAATTCGCCGAGACCTGGGGGAAGGATCCGCGCTTCGTGGAGGTCGTCCTTCGGGAGTCCCGGCGGATTGTCCGCATGGATCGGGGAATGATCATCGCCGAGACCACCCATGGCTTTATCTGCGCCAACGCCGGGGTGGACGCGTCGAACGTTCCTGGGGAGGACCGCATCTCGTTGCTGCCGGTGGACCCGGATGCGTCGGCGATGCGCCTGCGCAAGGCCCTGGAGGAGCGATGCGGCGCCACGCTCGGGGTGATCGTGTCGGACACCTTCGGTCGCCCCTGGCGCGAGGGGCTGACGAACGTGGCGATCGGCGTCGCTGGCCTGAGCCCCCTGGTGAGTTACATCGGTCAAAAGGATCCGCACGGTCACACGCTGCGAGTGACGGAGCTCGCGGTTGCGGATGAGTTGGCCGCCGCCGCTGGCCTCCTCATGGGCAAGCTGGAGCGCATTCCTGCAGTCCTCATCCGCGGCTACCATTTCCCCGCAGCCGAGGGCCGCGCGCGTTCCCTGGTCCGGTCCGCGGAGCGCGACCTGTTCCGGTAGCCTGACCTTTGCACAGAATCCCGGGGAACCTGCCCTCGACGTCACGTGCTCTCGAGGAGGCTGTGATGCGCTTTGGCTTTCCGATTCCGACGCGCGGCTCTCTGGGAAGCCTGGAGACCATCGGCCGGCTGGCGCGGGCGGCGGATGCGTACGGTTACGACTCGATCTGGATCACTGACCACATCGTCTTGCCCAAAGCCACATCGTCCACCTACCCCTACGCTGCGGATGGGAAATGGGATCTGGAGGCGGCGCAGCATTACCTGGAGCCGCTCACGGTCATCAGCTACCTGGCGGGGATCACGGAGCGGCCGGCCATCGGCTCCAGCGTCCTGGTATTGCCCTACCGGAATCCCCTGCTGGTGGCGAAGATGGTCGCCACGCTGGACGTTCTCAGCAAGGGTCGGGTGATCCTCGGGGTGGGCGTGGGGTGGATGGAGGAAGAATTCCGGGCATTGAACCTCACGACGTTCCGAGACCGGGGTGCCGTGACCGACGAGTACATCCAGATCCTGCGGGAGCTCTGGACGAAGGAGTGGCCGAGCTTCAAGGGGCGGTTCTACGCGTTCGAAGAAGTCCGGTTCTATCCCAAGCCGGTGCAGAAGCCGCACCCACCCATCTGGGTCGCGGGGCATACCCGCGCGGCCATCCGCCGGGCCGCTCGCCTGGGCGATGGGTGGCATCCCATCGGCCTCAGGCCGCCGGCCGGCCTCTACCCGGAGGAGTTTGCACAGGCGGCAGCCGAGATTCGGTCCCAGGCCGAGGCAGCGGGTCGGGATCCCAAGGCCATCACGCTGTCGTTCCGGGCGCCGATCAAGTTCGCCAACGGGGCCGCTTCGGGTGATCGGATCCCGTTCGTCGGCACGCGAGACCAGATCGTGGAAGACATCCGCACGTACCAGCGTCTGGGGGTCAGCCACCTGATCTTGGACTTCGCCGGGCCCACCGTGGACGCCATCACGGAGCAACTGCACCGCTTTGCCGAGGACGTCCGGCCCGCCGTCCGCGGCAGGCCCTGACAAGAGGCAAAAAGCGTTCGGCAGTTCGGGCGTTTGGTAGTTCGGTTGTACCCGGGCTCCGTGAACCACCGAACCACCGAACATTCGCACTCCCAAACGCTTCTGCAGTGATCGCATGGTCAACCTATCGGCCGAGGATAGGGCCTTCCTGCATCAAGCGCGCGTGGGCCGGCTGGCCACGGCCTCGGCCGCCGGAGAACCCCATGTCGTTCCCGTCTGCTTTGTCTTTGACGGGAAGCATGTGTTCTCTGCGATCGACAGCAAGCCCAAGCGCGTGGGGGCAACCCGGCTCCGTCGGCTTCAAAACCTGCGAGAGAATCCGCGGGCCTGTCTGGTGGTGGATATCTATGATGAGGATTGGGCGCGCCTGCGGTATGTCCTGGTGATGGGCGCAGGGGAGATACTTGAAACCGGGCCGGATCGGGAGCGCGCCCTGGGTCTCCTCCGGGAAAAGTATCCGCAGTATCACGCCATGCGCGACTACGGGCAGGGGCCGGTGATCCGGCTGACGCCGGAACGTATCGTCAGTTGGCGAGGGACGCCGCCCCCTCGGCGTCCTCCTTGATTTCTTTCCCCTCAATGATTCGAGTGAGGGTTGTGGTCGCAGCCGGGGCTGGCCCGGCGGGGCTCTTGAGCCTGTCGTGGCCGGAAAATGAGGACGCCGAAATCGCTTGACACAAGCCCATCCATGGCCTACCGTGCGGCCATCCGGATGGGTAACCTCCAAAGCCCATAGACGGTTTTTGCGTGGTGCAAACCCCCCAAAGACTCTCTAGGGTCTGAGGGGGTTTTGGCTTTCTGGGAGTGGCATCGCACCATGTCCGTCCGCATCGAGGCAGACAAGAGCGCCAGCATGACCCTTGACCCTCAGGTCGAGGACTTCCCCGGTCTCTGTCGGATCTGCGGGGGTGCGGTCCCGCGGCCCGGCGATCCAGTCAGCTGCACCCCCAGCCTCTGCAGCGAACGGTGCCTGGCCCAGGCTATTGTAGAGTACTGGAAGGCCTTGGGCCTGGAGGCACAGGTAGGCCTCCGGGACGGGTTCGCGCGCCTCGAAGGCATCCGCGGCATTCTCCGCCCCGCCTGATTCCAAGAAGCTCACCGCCAAGATCGCCAAGAGTGGCCACCTCTCATTAGCCCAAATATTTCACCGCAAATCCCGCCAAAGGCGGGACAAAGACCGCAAGGGCCCATCCTATTTCAAGAAATTTGCCAGACTCGACTGTCCAGAATTTTTCAGATCCCCCTCGGATTTCCACTTTCGAAGGTTGGAAATCCCGGGGGGTTCTCTGCGCACCAACGGCGACACCGTGGGCACCCAGCCCGGCGGGATAGCCACCCGTGTGGGCTGGGGTCCGGCGGTTGAAAGTCGTCTGCGGGCTCAGCGGGCGGTGACGCCGCCGTCGATCACCAACTCGCTGCCGGTGACGTAGCTCGACTCGTCCGAGGCCAGGTAGAGGATGCCCCCGGCGATGTCCTCGGGCTGCGCCAGCCGACCAAGCAGGGTCTGTGCGACGCGGTCCAGTCGCACCTCAGGTAGCGCATGCCACTCGCGGGTCATGGGCGTCTCCACGTACCCGGGGAAGACAGCGTTGACGCGGATCCCCTCCTTCGCGTACTGCACGGCTGCCGTCCGGGTGAGGGCGCGGACCGCCCCCTTGGAAGAGGCGTAGGCGGTCCCGAGGGGGCTTCCAACCATCGCATAGATGGACGCGACGTTGATGATGGAGCCGCCGCCGGACTTCCGCATGGCCGGGATGGCCGCCCGGATGCCGAGGAAGACCCCCTTGGCGTTGGTCGCGAACATCTCATCCCAGGCCTCCTCGGTCGTATGCTCGACGGTGGGTCGGGACACAGGGGTCCCGCGGCCGGCGTTGTTGACCAGCACGTCGAGCCGACCGTACCGGGCCACCACCGCATCGATCGCAGCGGACCACTGATCCCCCTGCGTCACATCCAGCCGCCGGACCAAGACCCTGGTGCCGGACTGCGCCAGCTCGGCCTCCAGCGTCTTGGCGGCCGCCTCGTTGACGTCGGCGATCACGAGGCCGCGGGCGCCCTCCCTCATGAACAATCGGCACGTGGCGGCGCCAATACCGGACGCGCCCCCCGTGACGATGGCCACCTTCCCGTGCAGCCTCGTCCCCATAGGTGTCCCAACAGGATCAGAACAGGCCGGAGATGCGACCCTGCTCGTCCACGTCGATCTGCTCCGCGGCCGGATGCTTGGGCAGGCCGGGCATGGTCATGATCTCGCCGGTGATGGGGACCAGGAAGCCGGCGCCGGCCGAGATGCGTAGCTCGCTCACCGTGACGACGAAATCGCGCGGCCGGCCCAGGAGCGTCGGGTCGTCCGACAGGGAGCGCTGGGTCTTGGCCATGCAGATGGGGAGTTGGCCATAGCCCAGCTTCTCGGCCCGCTCGACCTGGCGCTCCGCCGTCTTCGGGTAATACACCCCTGAGGCTCCATACATCTTCCGGGAGATAAGGTCGATCTTGGCACGGATCGGCAGCTTCCAGTCGTACAGCGGGGTGAACTGGGACGGCGTCGTCTCCAGAACCCGGAGCAGGCGTTCCGCCAGCGGGATGGCCCCCTCGCCCCCCTTGGCCCAGCCATCGGTCACCGCCGCCTCGACGCCGAGCCCCTTGCAGCGCTCCAGGACATATTTGAGTTCGGCTTCCGTGTCGTAGGTAAAGCGGTTGACGGCCACGGCCAGGGGCACGTGGAAGAGGCGGATGTCCTCGATGTGCTTTTCCAGGTTCCCCATGCCCCGCTCCAGCGCCACGATATCCTCACGACCCAGGTCCTTCACGGGCAGGCCGCCGTGGTACTTGAGGGCCCGCACCGTGGCCACCAGGACGACGGCATCCGGCTTGAGACCGGCATAGGGACACTTGATGTCGAAGAACTTCTCCGCTCCCAGGTCGAAGCCGAAGCCGGCCTCGGTGATGCATATCTCGCCCAGCTTCAGGGCGAGCTTGGTGGCGATGACGCTGTTGCAGCCGTGGGCGATGTTGGCGAAGGGGCCGCCGTGGATGAGGGTGGGGGTCCCCTCGATGGTCTGGACCAGGTTCGGGTGGATGGCGTCGCGAAGCAGCGCAGCCATGGCCCCCTGGACCTTGAGCTCCGAGGCCAGGACCGGCGTCCCGTCGTACTTGAATCCGACCAGGATGCGCCCCACCCGGGCCTTGAGATCCTGGAGGTCCTCGGAGAGACAGAGGAGCGCCATCACCTCGGAGGCCGCAGTGATCAGAAATCCATCCTCCCGCGGGACTCCCTGGGTCCTGCCCCCCAGGCCCAGGACGACCTGGCGTAACGCCCGGTCGTTCATGTCCACGACGCGGCGCCACAGCACCTGGCGGGAATCGATCCCGATTTCATTCCCCTGGTAGATGTGGTTGTCGATGGCGGCGGCCAGCAGGTTGTGGGCGGTTCCCACCGCGTGGATATCTCCGGTGAAGTGCAGGTTGATCTCGTCCATGGGCAGCACCTGGGAGTAGCCGCCTCCGGTGCCGCCACCTTTCATCCCCAGGCACGGTCCGATGGAGGGCTCCCGCAGGGCGAGGACCACCCGCTTCTTCAGTCGATCCAGGGCCTGGCCCAGGCCGATGGTCACCGTCGTCTTCCCCTCGCCGGCCGGGGTGGGCGTGATGGAAGAAACCACTACGAGCTTGCCGTTGGGCCGGTCCCGCCGCGCCACAAGGGCCGACATGTGCACCTTGGCCTTGTGGCGCCCGTAGGGGATCAGCTCCTCGTCGGAGATGTCCACCCGCGCCGCGATCTCCCGGATAGGGCGCAGGGTCGCCCGATTGGCGATCTCGATATCGCCGGGAATGCCCATGCCTCACCCCCCGGCAATCCGGCATCTGGGAACCCCGAGTCGCCAGGTTGCCCGATTGCCAAGTTGCCGTGTTTAGGGTTTTCCGGTGCGTCGGGCCATGATCTGCTGGTACAGCGCCTCGTACTCCCGGGCGGACCGCTCCCAGGAGAAATCGCAGGCCATCCCGTTTCGCACGAGGCGGCGCCACTGGTCCGGCTGGCGGTACAGGGCCACCGCTGCCCGGACCGTCTCCAGGAGCGATTCGACGGTCTGTCCCGCGAATTTGAATCCGGTCCCCTCACCCGTGACTGGATCGAAAGATTGGATGGTATCGTCGAGGCCCCCGGTCGCCCGGACGACCGGGACCGTCCCGTAGGCCAGGCTGTACATCTGATTCAGGCCGCAGGGCTCGTACCGCGAAGGCATGAGGAACATATCCGCTCCCGCCTCGATCTTGTGGGACAGGGCCACGTCGAAGCCCAGCTTCAACCCGATGCGGGAGCCGTGGCGCGCCTTGGTCGCCTCGAAGGCCTCGTGCAGCGTTGCATCGCCGGTGCCGAGCAGGACGAACTGGGTGTCCAGGGCCAGGATGGCGTCCAAGGCCTTGGCCACGAGATCCATGCCCTTCTGCGGCGCCAGGCGCGAGATCACCGCTAGGAGGGGAACGTTCGGCCGCTCGGGCAGCCCGAAGGCACGCTGGAGATCAGCCTTACAGACCGCCTTTCCGGCCAAATCATCCTGGGAGAACTTTGCTGCGATGAACGGGTCGCGGCTGGGGTGCCACTCGTCATAATCGATGCCGTTCAGGATGCCATGGATGTCCTTGGCCCGGGCACGTAGAACGCCCTCCAGGCCGTGGCCGAACTCCTCCGTCTGGATCTCCTGGCTGTATTTCCGGCTGACGGTGTTGATCAGGTCGGCAAAGACCAGGCCCGCCTTGAGGAAGTTGACCTTGCCGTAAAACTCGACCCCGAAGGGATTGAAGAGTTCGTGGCTGAGGTTGGCGGCGCCCAGGGCCTCGGGCCCGAAGAGGCCCTGATACCCGAGGTTATGGACCGTGAAGAGGGTGCCGCACGCCTGGAATTCGCGCACACCCTGGAAGATGGTGCGAAGATAGGTGGGAATCAGTCCGGTCTGCCAGTCGTTACAGTGGAAGATGTCCGGCACGAAATCCAGGGGCCGTGACATCTCCAGTGCGGCGCGGGAGAGAAGCGCGAACCGTTCCGCGTTGTCCGGGTAGTCCTCGCCCTTCGCCTGGTACAGGGTATCCCGATCGTAATATCCGTCGTGGCCGATGAAATAGACCGGGACCGGGCCGATGCGGCCCTGCCAGATGGTTGCATTCACCACTCGGCCTGCCACGGGGACAGGGAGCGAGGGCAGGATTTGCTGAAGCTGGTGCTTGGCGGCATCGACCATCCGGTACTTCGGCAGCACGACCCGGACATCGTGTCCCAGCTTCGCCAGCGCCTTGGGCAGGGCGCCCGCGACGTCCGCCAGCCCCCCAGTCTTGGCAAAGGGGGCGACTTCCGAGGAGGCCAGCAGGATCCGCATCATGTCACCTCGATGACGACGGGTATTGGAAACTGCAAGCTGGAAATTGGAAACTGGCCGATCGCCAATCGCGGGGCAGCTTACCCGATGACCGGTTTTACAGCAACCCCTGACCTCACTCTTTGAATCTGGGCGCCCGCTTCTCCAGGAAGGCCGCCACGCCTTCCTTCACCGCCTCGGATTGGAACAGCTCGCCGATGGCCTCGATGGCGAGCTGCTGGGCCTGGAGGAGGTCCATGGCCAGGCCGCGGTCCATGACGGCCTTCACCGTCCGGAGGGTGACGGCCGGCCGGCCTGCGATGGTCCGCCCCAGCTCTTGCGCGGTGGCCAGGGCCTGACCAGGCGGGACGACACGATTGACGAGGCCGATTCGCCAGGCCTCCTGGGCATCCACCGGCTCACCGGTGTAGATCAGTTCCCGGGCCCGGGGCTCGCCGATCAGGCGGGGGAGCCGCTCCGTCCCGCCGCCCGCGGGGAACACGCCCAGCTTCACCTCGGGCAGGCCCAGGCGCGAGGCCTCGCTGGCCACGCGCAGGTCGCAGGCCAAGGCCAGCTCCAGGCCGCCCCCCAGGCAGTGGCCCTCGATGGCGGCAATGGTGGGCACGGGGAAGAAATCCAGGCGATTGTAGACGGCGTGCTCGCGGAGAGCGCGCTGCCGCCCCAGCCGGCGCGCCGTCACCTCCGGGAACTCCTTGATGTCCGAGCCGACGGAAAAGGCGCGCCCGCCCGCTCCGAAGACGATCAGGCAGCGCACCGCCGGATCGGCGGCAATCTCCTCCAGGCACGCGGCGATCTCCTCCTTGGCCTGGTACGAGAGGGCGTTGAGGGGTGGCCGGTCCACCACTATCGTCGCCACGCCATCTTCCGCGCTCCACCGGACGAACTGACGCGAGGAGTGATGGTTCATCGCAATTCCTCCCGAAGGGGGGACACGGGAGTCCGACACGATGTTATTCGATCGCTGCATCCTATCCCGTGTCATCCCCTGGATCAACTGCTGCGCTTCGCCTCGAAGGGGGTTCGCTTGACAGGGCATTCCGTTCAAGGGTATAGACGCGCGTTGTGTTGTGTAGGAATGAGGGGGCCGACGAGGCGCCTTGCCGGCGCGGCCATTTCGATCCCACGAAGAGGTGGCCGGATGAACACAGGAGGATCCTGGATGAAACTCGAAGGAAAGGTGGCCCTCGTTACGGGAGGGTCAAGGAGCATCGGCCGGGCCATCGCGTTGGCGCTTGCCCGCAAGGGGGCGTCCGTCGCGGTCAATTATGTCAGCCACGCCGAGGCGGCCCAGAGTGCAGTCCGGGAGCTCGAGGTCTTGGGACGCCGAGCCCTGGCAGTTCGGGCCGATACCTCGCAACGAGCCCAGGTGCAGGCCATGGTGGAGGAGGTCGAGACGCGCCTGGGTCCCATTGACATCCTGGTCAACAATGCCGGCGTGCAGAAGCGGGTCTATTTCCTGGACCTGGCCGAAGCGGACTGGGACTGGATGCTGGGCGTGAACCTGAAGGGATACTTCCTGGTCGGACAGGCCGTGGCCGGCCGGATGAAGGAGCGCGGTCGAGGGAAGATCATCAATGTCTCGTCGGAGGCCGCCGGCTTTCCGGCCCCACGGATGACGGCCTATTGCGTCTCCAAGGCGGGGGTGGCCATGCTGACGAAGTGCATGGCGCTCGAACTCGCCCCCTACGGAATCCGGGTCAACGCCCTGGCGCCGGGCCTCACGCGGACCGACATCAACCGGAAGGATCTGGAAGACGAGAACTTCTTGACGCTGCGCCTTACCAGGATTCCTCTCGGGCGAGTCATGAACCCCGAGGACTTGGTGGGCGCAGCCGTCTTCCTGGCCTCGGGCGACTCGGACTCGATGACGGGGACGACCTTGCAGGTAGACGGCGGCCGGTCGATCGCCTGATAACCGGCTATCTACCTACTCTAAGTCGCCGGAGGAGATCCTGTCCGAAGGCCAGCACCCGGTCGGCCGCCTCAACGGCCGACCGGGCCTCAGCCTCTCCGACCTGGATCTCATGATAAAAGGCAGGACCTCGGATTTTGGCCAACTGGCCCGACCGGGTGGTGAGCCAGTCGAGGAATGCCGCATCAGCCTTCACCTGGCGACGCTGAATCGTGTGAACGAGAACCGGCGCAGGATCGTGCGTCCGCGGATACTCGACACCCATCTCGTTGAGGAGTCCCTTCACGACGAGTTCGATGACTTCTTGTGCCCGACGGGCGGCCAGGTTCCAGCCACCCCGTTCAAGGGCTCGTCGCGTGTCTTCGGCGATTTCTGCAGCCTCAGCCAGAAGCTGGTCCGCGCGCTCGTGATTCGTCACAGTGCGACAGTCTCTCCCGGACGCCAATCCGGCTTCAGATCCCAATACCAGCTTCCGTCAGGCAGTTGAATGCGACGGCTGCCAAGTTCTCTGAGTCGGCGTCGGATTGATTCCAGCTCCTTGGCAAGAATACCCTCCGGGTCGTACAGGATGATTCCGTGATCGGCGATGTCCAACAAGATCCAAGGGTGAGTGGCCAGATGCGCCAAGGTGTGGTAGATCGGCATCGGCTCTGGGCGGTAGCTTTGACGGAGCAGCGCTTGATACTCGGGGGTGTCGTGGAGGCGGATCATCCCCTCCAGGCGCTTGTCACTAAGAGTTGCCACCGGATTGCGCGTCACCACGTATAGGTCTAGGTCGCTATCCGGCATAGGCTCCCCGCGAGCAACCGACCCGAAGCAGGCCACAGCCAGCAAGTCGCTCCCCAGCGCTTCGTGATAAGAAGCGACCACTCGGTTGACCAGCTCTCGCCATCCCGTCGGAATCTGCTTTTGCACCACCGGATCACCACATCCCAAAAGGGACCGAACCGTCTGCACCTCCAAGCTGGCCTCAGGGGGGACGCCCTGGCCAGAAGGGGATTACCTATTGCTACGGGAGGCTTATACCAAGAAGTGGACTGGAAGACAAGGTCGGCGGAGCTGATCGGAGCGGAGTGCAGATCCGACGCGGCGGGGGCGGGACTCGAACCCGCGACCTGTCCGCCCGACAGGCGGACCGGTCTAACCGACTGGGTGACGAATGCAGAGCTTTGCGATGTAGCTTCGGTTCTTCCGATTCTTGATGGCCCGTTCGCGGGCGACTGCAGCCTGCCGCGTTGGGAACTCCTCCTGGTACACCAGTTTCCACGGTCCCCGGGTCCTCGTCGCTTCTGACCGGCCCTCGTTGTGTCTGCGAAGGCGATCGCCGAGGTCGTCGGTATGGCCGACGTAGAAGCGGCCTGTTGTTCCGCTGCGAAGGATGTACACCCAGTAGGCCATGAATGCGAACGCCACCCCTTCGGGTGGCGTCAGGAGATTCGATGGCGGGGCCGACGGGACTCGAACCCGCGACCTGTCCGCCCGACAGGCGGACCGGTCTAACCGACTGGGTGACGAATGCAGAGCTTTGCGATGTAGCTTCGGTTCTTCCGATTCTTGATGGCCCGTTCGCGGGCGACTGCAGCCTGCCGCGTTGGGAACTCCTCCTGGTACACCAGTTTCCACGGTCCCCGGGTCCTCGTCGCTTCTGACCGGCCCTCGTTGTGTCTGCGAAGGCGATCGCCGAGGTCGTCGGTATGGCCGACGTAGAAGCGGCCTGTTGTTCCGCTGCGAAGGATGTACACCCAGTAGGCCATGAATGCGAACGCCACCCCTTCGGGTGGCGTCAGGAGATTCGATGGCGGGGCCGACGGGACTCGAACCCGCGACCTCCGGCGTGACAGGCCGGCGTTCTAACCGACTGAACTACGACCCCGCGATCAGTCTCTCGTCGGCCCCGCCCGAGCGACCCGTGAGCGGAACCCGCGACCTGTCCGCCCGACCGGCGGACCGGTCTACCCGACTGAACTACGCCCCCGCGATCAGTCTCTCGTCGGCCCCGCCCGAGCGACCCGTGAGCGGAACCCGCGACCTGTCCGCCCGACCGGCGGACCGGTCTACCCGACTGAACTACGCCCCCGCGATCAGTCTCTCGTCGGCCCCGCCCGAGCGACCCGTGAGCGGAACCCGCGACCTGTCCGCCCGACCGGCGGACCGGTCTACCCGACTGAACTACGCCCCCGACTTTCTTGAAAACTCGGCCCCGCCAGGGGTGGGGGCCGATGGCTCATCATAGGTATCACGCCGCTCCTGAGTTTGCAAGGGGTTCTTGGGAACCGTCAAATAAGTGGCGGCCAGGGATGGGAGAACAAAATCCGGCTATTGCCCTGATGCCCTTTGGGATTTGCTTCGGATCGTGCCGTGCTCCCTGCGGGCCAGGGGCCAGAGGGCGGCGATGCCGAGGAGGGGGGCGACGGCCAGGACGCCGTAGGCGATGCCCCACCGCATAATCTCATTTCCCCCATGGACCTGCCTCGTGAGGTCTAGCGTCGCGCCGAACACGGCTGGCGAGATCGCGGTGACCGTCCAGCCGAAGAGCATTTGTAGGCTGAAGGCGCCGCCCAGGGACCGCGGCGGGACCAACTCCATGAGGCTGGCCGGATAGGAGGGCGAGTCAGCCACGACCACGATCCCGTAGATCAGCCCGACCGCCACGATGAGGGCGAGCGGCGCATGGAACAGCCAGCCGAAGGTCGCCGAGCAGAGGAAGCTCAACCCCAGGAGCGCCCGTGCGGCGCGAGCGCGCCCGATGCGATCGGACAGGCGGCCGCCAACCGCTGCACCGACTCCGCCCATACCGACCGCCATCGCGGCGAGGATGCCGCCCCAGGCGAGCGACGCGACCTCCCCGGTGCCCCGGGCCCGAAGCAGGGCGACCATGAACGGGGAAGTCCATCCCCACATCCCGAACAGCTCCCAGTTGTGGGCGGTGTACGCTCCGATGACGCGCAGGGCCGGGCGATTCGTGAGGACGTCGGCAACGTAGCGGGAAGGCTGTCCGCCCTCCGGCAACCGAGGGATCGCCGGAACGCCCCGCGCGAACACCAGGGCCCCCAGGAGCTCGGCGACCCCGACTCCCACCATGGTCGAACGCCAACCGATCTGCGTCGCGAGTCCGCCGACATAAAAGAGGGCCCCTGCGTAGCCTGCTACCAGGACACCAATGAATAATCCCGTCGCCGTGCCGCGCCTGGCGGCCGGGATGGTCTCGGCGATGTGCTTGAGCGCCGGCAGGTAGAGGCCGCCCATGCATATCCCGGTCAAGAGACGCAGGCTGATGCCAGTCCAGAAATCGCGCGCCGCCAGGGCGAACAGCACGTCGCCCAGGCCCACCAGGACCGCCCCCCAAACCATAAGGGGCTTGATCCGGACCCGGTCGAGGAGGAAGCCGATCGCCACGTAAGCCCCGAGATTCCCGAGTTGGAAGACCCCCAGGATCAGGCCGGCTTGGCTGGCACTCACCTGCCACTCATCACGCAGGATGGGAATGAGGGCGGAGAAGGTGAGAGCCGTCTGGTGCGCCAGGAACTGTCCGATGCACAAGGAAGCAAAACCGGCGGCGCGAAGATCCGATCCGTGGGGGTGGGGCATGCGCAGCCTCTCAAAGACCGCCAGGGCAGTTCGCGGGACTATATCCGCCCCAGGCGGATCCGTCAATTCATACACGCGAGCGGTTACCACCTTGACTCCATGCAGTTGCCCTGGATATCCTCCAAGTGCCAAAGGAGCGGATGGAGCAGGAATCCGCCCCAAACTGTCACGAAGGAGACCTCAATGGCTTGTCTCTCTCGGAGGGAACTGATCAAGGCAGGACTGGCGACGGCGGTCCTGGCGACTTCGGCTCGAGCGGCCGCATCCGCCGTGTACCTTGTCAAGACGACAGATCGAGCCGCGGGCATCCGGCGCGGCCTTACCGCGCTGGGGTTGCCCGCAGCGAAAGGCAAGCAGGTGGTCATCAAGCCGAACTTCAACAGTGCCGACGGATTCCCGGCCTCAACCCACCTGGACACCCTGGAGGCGCTGGTTCGCCATTTTCAGGCTGCTGGTGCCGGGGAAATCTTGGTAGCAGACAGGAGCGGCATGGGGAATACGCGGACGGTGATGGATCAGAAAGGTGTATTCGCCCAGGCGAAGCAGATAGGGTACCGGGCGGTGGTTCTGGATGACACGCCGATGGCGGGGTGGAGCGAGGAACGCCTGCCTGGCAGCCACTGGTCGAAGGGGGTCCTGTTTCCCAGACTCTTCCAAGAGGCGGATCTCCTGGTCCAGACCTGCTGCCTCAAGACGCACCGCTTTGGCGGCCACTTCACGCTGTCGCTGAAGAACTCTGTCGGGATGGTGGCGAAGTACTCCCCGCGCGACGGCTACAACTACATGGGGGAGTTGCACGGGTCCTCGTACCAGCGCCAGATGATCGCCGAGATCAACCGGCTCTACCGGCCGGCCATGGTCGTGATGGATGGCCTGGAGGCTTTCACCGATGGCGGTCCGGAATCGGGGACTCTGGTGAAGCCGCAGGTGATGGTTCTCGGGTCCGATCGGGTGGCGGTGGATGCGGTTGGTGTGGCCATCCTGCGGCTGCACGGCGGGAACCCGACGATCTCGCGGGGAGGGGTGTTCGACCAGGAGCAGATTGCACGCGCGGTCCAGCTTGGCCTCGGCGCCAGGGGCCCGGAGCAGATTGATCTCGTCACCGACGATCCGGAGAGCAAGAAGATGGCGGAGCGGATCCGGCAGACGCTGGCGCGAGGGTAGACGATGGGTGTGCGTCGGCGACCGACTGGCCGAGCCTCTGGAAAAGAAGCCCGGGCAGGTCGGCAGGGGCAGGACGCCTTCTTCGCCAGAGTCTACGCCCTGGTTGCCCGGATCCCGCGGGGGCAGGTGGCCACCTATGGTCAAATTGCCGGGGTTCTCGGCGCGCCCCGGTCAGCCCGGATCGTGGGGTGGGCCATGCACGGCTCCCCGGAGGGCAACCGGATTCCCTGCCACCGGGTGATCCAGCAGGGCGGGACATGCAGTCCGAACTTTCGGGTCGGGGATCCTGGGGCTCAGCGCCGTCTGCTGGAAGCGGAGGGAGTCCGGTTCCTCCTGGACGGGCGGGTAGACCTGGAGGCTCACCAGTGGAACCCATGGGAGGACACGAAACGCGCGAGGCGTGAACGATGCCGTGGCCGAGAGGAGGCGGGTTAGGGCTGGCGTGCCGATGGGAGGCTCGCTGCGGGCGGCCGTAGCTGATCGAGCAACGAAAAGTGCGCCGTGACCAGGGGCTGGTTGTCGAGCTGAACTTCCGCACGCCACCGGCCAGTTTTCGCGGCCATCTCACGCCTCAGGGGGAGGGTAGTCCAGGTCGTCCACCAGTCTGCAGGTGACCTGAAAGATGCCGGGCTCGGCGAGGTGATAAGCTCCTCTTCCGGGTTGAACCCTCTGGTCACCGTCGTGTGCTTGCCGCGGACGTTTGCCCACCGCACCTACCAGATCACTTTTCGATCGTCCCGATAGAACGTGTCGCCTTCCTCCACCGGGAGGACGCCCTTCACGTCGCGGGCAAAGGTCACCCGAAGGGCCCTTGGGCTTGTGGTTCCCTGGGGAGTCCCCGCCTGGACACGTGGGGCGGGGGCGGTTGTCCCACCCGATTGCTCCGCGAGGACCGGAGGACGCGGACCGGATGGTTTGGTGAACCAGAGCAGCGCCGCAAGAAGGATCCCGACGACCGCCGCGGCCAGGCTGACGAGGAGGCCCGGTCGGCGGGGAGCCTTCGCGACCGGGGCTGTCCCCGGCTCCCCGGTCACACTCCACCTTCTCCAGGAGGCACAGGTGCATCCCCGGAAGCTCTTCGCGGGGAGCAGGTCGATTCACGGAGCGGTCCTCGACGCCTCGGGTCGTCTTCGTTGCTGGCATGCACCCGGGGACCGCAAGACGAGGACCGCTCCCCCGGCCAAAAGAAGTGCACGGATAGCATCACCGCTGGGTCTTTAGCGCCCGTTCGACTTCGGCGACTCGCCGTCGGGCCTCGGCGTTGGTGGGATCAATGGCGAGGACGCGCCGATATTCCCGCAGGGCCCGCTCGTGATCTCCGCGCGCCTGGAACAACTGGGCCAGGGTGAGGGAATCCTGGAGGAGCTTCACCTGCTCGGGCGTCAGCTTCGCCGGGATCGTCGCTTTGCTTTGGACTTTCGACGGCGTCGGCGGCGAGGGCCCGGAGGCGCCGGTCTGGCTTTCCGGAGCGGGAGGAGCTGGGGCCGGCTCGGGCGAGGGCCTGGCGGCCGGCGGTGCTGCCTGGGGAAGGGTGACCTGGGGCGATGACGGGGGCCTCGCAGACGGCAGCCCCAGCCAGTGAGGCACGAGGAGGTATGCGCCCAGGGCAACGGCCAGCCCGGTGCTGCCCAAGAGCAGCGGGAGCCAGAGGCGGGACCGCCGTGGGCCCACCGGATCGGGCACCCGCCTGTCCGCCGGCGGGGCAGGGCCGGAGGGAACGACCCAGGGGGTCCCGGCTGCCTGTCGTGGGCTCGCACTCGATCCCTGCTCCGGGGGGAGGGTCCTCTCCGGGCCTGGCCCAAGGGTCGGTCCCATCGCGGAGAGACCCGGGCCCGATGGAGGGGTCTCCAGGGCCTGGGCCGTCCAACGACGCATCTGCTCCAGCCGCGATCGGTCGCGATAGTCCCGGGCCCTCTGGTGCTGGGGCATTTCCCTGAGGACGGACTCCAGGGTCGTAATGGCGCCGTTGAAGTCGGCGCGCTCGAAGGCCGCGATCCCCTGAGCCACGACGGGCTCCAGCCGCTCAGCGGTGGAGGTCAGGGCCCGCAGCCGCTCGGTCTGACTTTCCAGTTGCCGGAGCGTGGCCTCCAATCCCTCGCTGGCCGGCAGAGGGCCAACCGATGGCGCCGTCTCATCCATGAGGGGCACGGCGCCCACCGAGGCGACCAGCCGCTGGTGCAGACGCGTGACCTCCGCGACACCCCGGTCCACGGCCTCGCGCAGGTCTACGGCGGCGTTCTGCGGGAGCAGGTCGAGCACCATCAGGAGATCCGCCCGCAAGGCCTCGAGGCTCTGGTACCGGGCATCCGGATCCTTGGCCAGCATCCGGTGCACGGCGTCGATCAGCGCGGGCGGAAGGGTGGGGGTCAGGTCGTGCAGGGGACGCGGGTCCTGGGACCGCACCTTTTCCATCACCTCGAAGTAATCGTCCCCCAGAAAGGGTTTCTCGCCGCTCAAGAGCTCGTAAAAGACCACGCCCAGGGAGAAGATGTCGGATCGGGCGTCGCTGCGTCGCCCCCGGGCCTGCTCGGGGGACATGTAGGTCGGTGTGCCCATCAGCAGTCCCGTTCGGGTCAGCTCCGAACTGGCCAGACGGGCGATCCCGAAATCCAAGATCTTCACCTGCCCGATGGCGAGGACGAAGATATTGGCCGGCTTGATGTCGCGGTGGATGACGCCGTGCTGGTGGGCAAACGCCAGCCCGTCGCACATCTGGAGCATGAGGGTGAGGCGCCGGCGCCGCGGCAGCGGCGGGACACGACCGATGAGGCGCGAGAGCGGCTCGCCCTCCAATAGCTCCATGGCAATGAAGATCTGCCCCTGATCCTCGCCCAGTTCGTAGATGGTGATGATGTTGGGATGGTTGAGGCGGGCGGCCGACTGGGCCTCGCGGAGGAACCGGATCCGGGTCTCGGACCCGACGTCCGCGCCCTCGGCCATGACCTTGATGGCGACCATCCGGTCCAGGAGCGGGTCATGGGCCTTGTAGACGCTGCCCATCCCGCCCCGGCCGATCAGCTCCAGGACGCGGTACTTGCCGATCCGCTCGGGTACGCCGCTCACCGGGAAGACTCCTGGGGGGGAGGGATCTCAGCTGCACTCCCTGTCGCCTGCCCCCGCGGGCTACTGGCGGAGCAGGTCGTCCACGCGGGCCTGCGCCTGGGCGGCACCCTGTCCCCCGGACCCCACCAGTTCCCCGCTGGCGATGCTGTTCATGTACTCTTCCACGGCCCGGGTGAACTGTCGGCGCCGCTGGAGCTCCTGGCCGAGCTTCAGGAAAGACTCCTGGCGGTTTCCGTAGTGGTCCGAGATGAGCCGGACGATCCGGCCGACCAGCTTCTCGGTGACCCGGTTGAGCACCTCGGTGGGGATCGGGACTCGTTTCGGGACGGATTGGACGCCGGCAGCCTCCACGCCCTCGGAGTAGTCGTGGCGGAAGGTCTCCTGCTCGTCGATCTTCTCGGCCAGCAGGATATCGCCCCGCTCCACGCCGACGAGGCGGAAGGACACGCTGACATAGCCGATGGCCGTCACCGTCCCGACCCGGTACGTCACGAGCTGGTGGGTCGGCTCCTGGATCGTTTGAGGCGGCGCCGGGTCCGACGACTTCCTGAGTCCCTCCCGGACAGCCGCCAGGTGAAGTTCGTAGGCGGGGTTCGGGACGGTGCGGGTCCCCACCTGGACCGAGACGGTCTTGCGTCCTTCGGCCTCATTCTGGTCCACCTGGTACTGGAGGACGCGCCCCACCAGGATGACGTCGATGCCTGCGATCTTTCCGATCTCCTTGGCCGTCTCGACGTCCAGCACCCCGGCCTGGCCGATGGAGATTTCCTTGAGGATGGATTGGAGGGCCTCCCGCTCGATCACCTTGAAGTCGCGGCGCCCAAGCTTGAAGAGATTGCTGACGATGCTCCCCGAGACGATCGAGCCCGCATCGGGCGCGGCCTTGGGCGCCTCCAGATCCAGGACGGCGATCTTGAGCGCGGCGCGCTCCTTCAGCTTCTCGCGGGTCTGTTCGACCTTGTTGGCCGTATCGCGGTAGAAGGGGTCCACCTGCTGCAGCGCCTGGAACCACAGGAAGGTGTTGCCCCACTGTTTCTGGTTCTCGAACTCCAGGGCCCGGTCGTACAGCCTGGCGGTGAGATCCCGGATCAGGGTGCGGAGCTGGCTGTCCACGCCGGCGGCCGGGCCGAAGGCCTGCACCGCCTGGCTCAGCGCGGCATACGCCTTTCCCCAGTCGTCATTCTCGGCCCGGCGCAGGGCCTCGGTGTAGAAGCGTCGCCGCCCCTCGCGGGATACCCGGTCCATGGCCTCCCGCAGCCCGGACTCGCCGGGCCAGTACCTCACGCCGGTCCGCAGGAAAGCGGAGGCCTTGTCCAACTGTCCGGCCGCCTCGAACTCATTGGCCCGCCCAAGGTAATAGCCCGGGACGTCCTTGCGCTTGGCGGCCTGGAAGCGCGCCCGGATGGTCTCGTTCCCGGGGTTCCGGCCCAGCGCCTCTTCCCAGTGCCGCGCCGCCTCCCGCCAGTCCTCGGCCGCTTCCGCCTGGGCCGCGAGCCGCATGCTCTTCTCCAGGGCCGCCCGGTTGATCTCTTGTTTCAGGCGGGTGGCTGACGCGTGTCCCGGATCGATAGCGAGGACACCGTCAGCCGCCCCGTCCGCCTGCATCCACTCCTCCCGCGCGGCCAAGGCCCGCGCCTCGCCCAGGAGCTGCTCCACCTGGCGGAGCAGGACGCCGCGCCGGTCGCGGAGGGCGGCCTGGAACTGCAGGGAGGGCCCGTGCTGGGGGTCATAGGCCAGGGCCCGGTCCACGGCGGCGAGCCCCCGGTCCACTTCCGGGAGCTGACCCATCCCGCCGGCAACGGCCTTGGCGCTCTGGAGTTGATGTCCCGCGGCGCCCCCCCGCGCCTGGGCCAGGGCCGCTCGGTACTCCCGGTTGTCGGGCTCCTTTTGCAGCGCCTGCTCGAGAGCGCGAATCGCCTCGTCCCACTTCTGCTGCCGGGCCAGGTTCTGCCCCATCTCAAACTCGGCGCCGCCGGTGGCGCATCCGGCCAGCACCGCGGCCACCAGCCAGATCAGGCCTCTGCGTCCAGGTCCACGCGTGCTCATCGCTGCAGTCCTTTCCTCACCGCTTCGTGCCGGGCGGCTCGTTCACCATCCCCTTCACGGTCTCTTTTCCCTTTTCTTCCAGCGCCCTGGAGGCCTTCTGCAACCGCCTGGCGTCGTTGAGTCCCTGGCGGTACCTGGCGTTGCCGGGTTCCAGGGCCAGGGCGCGGTCGAAGGCCAGGACGGCCTCGTCGTAGTTCTTGAGCTGCATGAGAACGAGCCCCACGCCGTTGTGGCCGCGGGCCGACTCGGGGTTGGTCCGGATCACGAACTGGAACTCCCGGAGGGCGCGGGGGAGCTGCCCGTCGGCCAGGAAGGTCTCGGCCCGGCCCAGCAGGTCCTGCTCGATGTCCTTGAAGGCCTTCCATACTTGGGGCTCGGCCGGGTCGATCTCCATGGCCTTCGCCAGGAGCGCCTGGGCGCCGCGGTACTCCGCTTCGCTCGCCAAGGCGAGAGCTTTTTCCAGGAGCGGCTTGACCTGCTCCCACCGGCTGGGCGGCTCCGGGGGCGGAGGCGCGGCAGGTGTAGCGCTGGCCGCAGGGGGCTCGGCGCTGGCTGGGGGGCCCGGGAGGTCTCCGGGCGCGCCCCCTGCCAGGGTGGGGGGTGAGGTGGGGCTCACGATGGTTGGCGCCCCGGCCGAGGAAGCCTCCGGAGTGGAAGGGGATGCCCGCGGGGGCTCGGCGGGGGGTGCCGTGGCCGTCACGGTCGAGGATGGCGGCGGTGTTCCCTGGCGGGATTCGTCGCCCGCGGCGAGTTGCTGCAGCGCCTGGAGGAGCGATGGGCTGGCTCCCGCGCCGCGAAGCTCCTCCAGCGCTTCTGGGGTGAGCCTGAAGTCGATCCCGAGCTCGCGCACCACGGCGACGAGGCGCCGCTCCTGTACCTTTTTTTGGATGAGCTTCAGGACCTCGGGTTTGCTCAGAGGCGTCCCGGTGGCTGCGTGCGGGAACAGGAGCACCGCGCCTGCCAGGAGCGAGGCCCGGACCAACCGGCGAACCAGCAGGAGACTGCGAGACCGCGGCCGGAGATGGTGGTGGACGCGGCCACCGCGGTTGGGTGTCAGCGTCCAGGTTCCCGGTGCAGACGCCACGCACGGCCCTCCTGCCCAGAGTAGGGCGGTAGTCTAGGGGTCCGATCCAGAGCGTGTCAAGAAGGAATGGGATGCTGGAACCCGGTCACGCGAAAGGCCGGCAGGGCGCCTTCGTGCTTCGTCGTGACGGTCGTTGGCTGCGCCTGGACAACCCTCCAGACCCGGGAATAGACCTCCGGGCTGATCAACACCTCCCCGACCTTGGCGCCGTCGCAGTAGCGCGACGCGCGGTTGACCGCATCGCCGATGATCGTGAAGTCCCGGCGCTCCGGCGGGCCGATGAAGCCATGCACCACCTCGCCGCAGTGTACGCCGATCCCGATGCCGAAGGTGACCTGGCCGCGGGCCTTCCGTCCCGTGTTGAGCACCCCCAAGGCCGTCTGCATCTCCACGGCGGCCTGCACCCCCTTTTCCACGTGCTTGGGGTCGGGCTCGGGGCTCCCGAAGACCGCCAGGATGGAGTCGCCGGCGTACTTGTCCACGGTCCCGTCCCACTTGAAGATGACCGGGGTGAGCTGCGCCAGATAGGCGTTCAGCATCTCGACGACATCATCGGGCTCCATGCCCTGGGAGAGCCGGGTGAAGCCCCGGACGTCTGAGCAGAGGATCGTCACCTCCCCGCGCTGGCTGGCCAGCCGCGGGCGCCCGTGCTGGCCCATGAGGCGCTCGGCGACCTTGGGCGAGAACTGGCGCAACAGGGCCGCCTTGAGCTCCGACTCCCGGCGCAATTTTTCCTGCAACTGGTGGTTAGCGAGGGCCATGGCCGCATACTGCGCCACGGCCAGCATGAGGTGCCAGTCGCCGTCGGTAAAGGTCGAGTCGCGCTCCGGGTTGTCCACGCAGATGACGCCCAGGGCCTCTCCCTGCCACAGCACGGGCGCATACATGCCGGTCTCGATCCGGTTCTGCAGGATAGTGAGCCCCACGTCGGCGCCCTCGCGACGCCGCCAGATGAACCCCTTGCCTTCTGTCATGGCGCGACGCGCCAGCGTCTCGCTCACGGCGGGCTGTCCGGGGGAGACGTAGGCCTTCAGGAGAAGGGTGTCGGTCCCCCGATCCCGCAAGAGGACTGCCCCCCGGGCGGCGTCCGGGATGACCTCCACCAGTCGCTCGACGATCGTTTGCAATAGCCGGTCCAGCCCCTTCTCGGCCGCGAAGTGGAAGGGGAGCTCATACAGCAGGGCCAGCCGTCGCGCCGTTTCGGGCGTGGGGGTCTCGACGGTCATGAATGGGGGCATGCTGGCATCTAGCGCCGCCGCGATCTCGAGGGGGGGACGGGTCGGCGGCGCCGCGGCCAAGGGGGAGGTGTGGTCGGCTGCCGTCTCGGAAGGGATGTGGATCCGCAGGGTCGTGTCGCCGATCCGCACGATGTCCCCCGGGGTGAGCTGCCGTCGCCCTTTGCCTTTGATGTTCTCCCCGCCGACCAGCGTCCCCCGGAGACTGTTCAGATCCTCGATCCAGTACTTCCCCCCATCCACCCAGATCCGCGCGTGGGGACGGGAGACGGCCTGGTCGGGCCGCAGATCCAGATCCACGGCGACGGCCTGGCTCGGCCGGCCAGCGATGACCTGGCTGGTGTCGCGCTCGAAGACCTGCTCGTTCCCCTGGTAGGAATAGGTGATGCGCATCGCCCCCGACCGTCTTCAGCCTGTTCCGGTGGCCGGGGCCTGAGGGGACCGCGCCACCGCCGTTCGAGGTTGGAAGCCAGGATCGAGGATCTCTCCTTGCGGGCCGGCGCCGAAACGGCTCTGGCCGGCGCGGCTCCAAAGGGGGAGAGGGTTCATGGCAGGCACGCATACCGCGGCCGCCCACCGAAGCAGGCAAACCGGCAACCGACTCCCAGGGAGTGGGGGTGGGCAAGGACAACCGGATCGCCGACAGTCCCGGGCACCCTGGCCTCGGGGAAACCGTCATCGGTTCGTGTCAGGGCGGGATGTCGGTCCCCGTGCGCAGGGGTATCGGACCGGGCACCTGGTAGCGTCCCCCCGCCCGGGCTCGTCCCGCACCGACAGGCGAGCCACCGGGGGACCGCGCGATCAGGTCCCCGCATCTTCCCTGGTCCGAAAGGTGGCGCGATTGCATCACATGCCATGACCTGTGTCAAGCGATTCCGGCCTCGAAAATGGGGCCGACCGAGGGCAGAAGGTGGCGCGTGGAGGCAGGAGCAGCGATGTCCCAGCCCACCCAGGGACAGCGGGGTCGTTGGAGGGGCTACGGGTTTTGCGATCCGGCGGTGAACGGTGCAAAACTGGCAGACCGTGCAAGGACTACGCGGTGTGGCGAAGTCCATCTGGGACCCTCCTCGGCCAAATCGTGGAAGCCGCCCAGGATATCGATCCCCCTGCCAAGTTACGAATTCTGCAGGGGGTCCTCGCTCGTTCGACCGGTGCACGGCTTAGGGCAGTTCCTCGCACGTGGTTACTCGGGTGGAGAGAGGGGGCATAGCTTCCCGCCTGTTGACTGGCACGGTGGATGCTACTTACACCAGATGTGGCGTATTCGATCAGGGCTGGGCAACCATGCGGCTTCTTGAGAGAGCCGGGAGGGAAGGGGAGCGTGCGGGGACAGCGCGAGGGGAGCTGCGGCGTTCCTTCAACCGCTCTCCGCGCCGGCCAAGAAGGCCAGTCCCCGCGCCATCCCCTTCGAAAGGGAATCGCGCTCAAGCTGTCGGCGGCCCCTGCCGTTCTTGGTGAGCACGAGGCATGGAATACCTCATAGCGCTTCTCACGACGTTGGCGCTGTCGCTGCCCGACTTGACAGGCCAGCCCACACCGGATCTGGCCCGCCTACCTTCCTTTGAGGTGGTGGACCGCATGGAGGAGGCTGTGTTCGCCCACACGGGCCAGCAGGCAGGCGCCAGCCTGACGACAGCCGCGTACCTCCCCCGGGAAAATGTCATCCTCGTCACAACCGCGCTGCTCAAGGATCTCCCGGAACTCGAGGCCGTCCTCGTTCACGAGTTGATCCACTGGTGGCAGGTCAGCAGCCGTGGGCCCCTTCCGCATGGAGGACCGGCCTGGGAAGAGGAGGCCCGCGCCTACGAGAACCTCTGGCGTCAGGGCCGTGGGCTCCGCCAGCGGCCCTCAAGGATCTCGCCCACGACGCCTCGCGTCCTGGATGAGCCGCGGGGAGGGTGAGAGAGTCGAATCCCCCGGAGGAAGCGGAGGCTGCCGGCGCGTTGCCCCCGTGTTGAGAGTGGCCTAGAAGATTCGACAGGAGGAACTGTTCCATGGACCAGGTTGTGGATCGAATCACAGACGAACTCGACGCCGCGCGGAAATTTCTGGCCCTCTGCATCGGCTGGCTTCCCGAAGGGCTCCTGCGAGACATGATCCGACAGGTGGCCCTGGATGGGCGGGATGTCGCTGCAGCCTGGGAAAGCATGGAGCAGCGTCTCCGGTGATCCATCCGGTTTCGGGTGGATGATCTTCCGGTCTTGACGTTTTCCTCCAGCCTCCCCTTATTCCCCCCAGCTTCCAAGCTCATCTCTCCATCTGATCTGCGCAGCGTCAACAGATCCTTGACAAGCCTCTCATGGTTGTTGTATTGTCTTAACAACACATGGAGGTGAGAGGCCATGAGCAAGAGCCCATTTGGCGCCTTCTTCAAGGAATTGCGGATCGGCCGGAAGGTGACCCTTCGCCAGTTCTGTGAGGCACACGGGTACGACCCGGGCAACATCAGTAAGCTGGAGCGGGGACTCCTACCCCCGCCCGAATCTGAGGCCAAGCTCGCTGAATACGCGAAAGCCCTCAAGATCCGTCGAGGGAGTGACACCTGGTATGAATTCTTCGACCTAGCGCGAGCCTCCAGGGGGAAGCTTCCACCGGACATTCTAAGCAAACGGGACGTGGTCGCCCGCCTGCCGCTGCTGTTCCGGACCCTCCGGGGGCAGAAGGTGTCGGAGCAGAAGCTGAACGAGCTGATCGAGATGATCCGGCGGGCGTAGGGATGACCGGGCGTCTTCACCCGCCATTCCTGTCGTACGATGCTCTCCGCCGGCGGGCTGAGGATTTCCACCGTACGCATCATCCGCAGGGAACGATCCCGATCCCCATCGAGGAGATCGTCGAGTTTTGCTATCGGATCGACATCATCCCGGTCCCGGGTCTTCAGGAGGCCTTCGAGGTTGATGGGTTCATCTCCAGCGACCTAAGGTCCATCACGGTGGACGCCTTTGTTTACGAGCGCCGGCCGGCACGCTACCGATTCACGCTGGCCCACGAACTGGCCCATGCGGTGCTTCACCGGCGTATCTACCAAGGCCATCGGTTTCGCCGGGTGGAGGACTGGAAGCGCTTCCAGCGGGAGATGAATGAGGAGGACAGGGGATGGCTGGAGTGGCAGGCATATGCGTTCGCAGGGCTGATTCTGGTTCCTGCGGAGCCACTTCGCACCGAATATCAAAAAGCCATGAGAGCAGCGGGACGTGCCGGCCTGTCGCTGGAGAAGGCGGGGGACGTTGCCCGCTCCTACGTTGCAGATTGGCTGGCACGGCGATTCGGGGTCTCGAGCCAAGTGATAGAGAAGCGGCTCGACAAAGACGACCTCTGGCCTCAGAAACGTCCTCCTGAGAGAAGGTGAGATAAGTGGGGTGTGGTGACCCGGCTGGGAGTCGAACCCAGAACACCCGGCTTAAAAGGCCGGTACTCTGCCGGTTGAGCTACCGGGTCCCATCGGCGAAGGGAAGAGACAGCAGGCAAGGCAGATTATAGCGCCTCAATGCAAAATGCAAAACCGACAACGGACAACTGACAACCCAAAGCCAATCGGGACATGTCAAATGATCGGTTGTCGGTTGTCAGTTTGAAATTTTGCATTGCCGTCCTCTCACGCCAAACCCCACGATTTCCACATGGGGTTCGGGCGGATGATGGTCTGGTCGCGGCGAGGCCCGGTGGAGACGAGTGCGAAGGGGACACCCACCAGGCTTTCCAGGTATTGGATGTAGTCGCGGCAGGCCGCGGGCAGTTTCGCCTCGTCCAGCGTGCCGACCGTGCTCTGCCGCCAGCCGGGGAGGGCCTCGTACACCGGCTGGCATTCGGACAGGATGTCCGTTTCGTTCGGGAACTCGCTCAGTACCTGGCCGCGGTGCCGATACCCCGTGCAGACCAGGATGGGGTCCAGGTCATCCAGCACGTCCAGTTTCATCAACGCCGCGGCGTCCAGTCCGTTCACCCGAGCCGCATAGCGGACGCCCACGGCGTCGAACCAGCCCGTCCGGCGCGGCCGGCCTGTCGTGGCACCGAACTCCAGACCGCGGGTCCGGAGGTGCGCGCCGGTGGCGTCGGTGAGTTCCGTTGGAAAGGGCCCTTCCCCGACGCGGGTCGTGTAGGCCTTGCACACCCCCAGGACGCCGTCGATGCGCTTCGGGCTCACCCCGGTCCCCGTGCATGCGCCTCCGGCGGTGGCGCTGGAAGACGTCACATACGGATAGGTGCCCAGGTCCACGTCCAGGAGGGTCCCCTGGGCCCCCTCGAACAGCACCCGCTTCCCCTCCCGAATCAGGCGGTCCAGGATCTGGGCCGTATCCACCAGGAAATCTCGAATCCGCTCGTAGTAGCGCAGATGCTCGGCGAAGATCTGGTCTGCGTCCAGATTCGCCAGCGCCTGGTTTTCCGGAAACTGGGCCCGCTTGTCCCGGAGGTTCTGCTGGAGGCGTTCCTTGAATAGTCCCGGCTGATGCAGGTCACCGATCCGGATTCCTACGCGGGCCATCTTGTCCACGTAGGACGGGCCGATCCCGCGACCCGTGGTGCCGATCTTCTTGGCGGCGCGCTCTTCGCCGGCGACATCCAGGATCTTGTGGTACGGCAGGACCAGGTGGGCGCGGCGGCTGATGAAGAAGTGGTCCTCGAAGCGGACGTGCAGCCGCTCGAGCTGGTCCATCTCATGGATCAGCTCGCCGAGGTCAATGACCACGCCGTTGCCCAGGACGCAGATCTTCCCTTTCCGCAAGATGCCGGATGGGACCAGGTGGAGGACGACCTTGTCCTCGCCCACCACGACGGTATGGCCGGCGTTGTTGCCTCCCTGGTAGCGGGCGACGACGTCGAAGCGCTCGCTCAGGATGTCAACGATCTTTCCCTTGCCCTCGTCGCCCCACTGGGCCCCGACCACGATCAGATTCGCCATATTCGCTCCGGGCTCTCCGGTGACCGGCCGGTAACCCGCACCCGTTCGGTGGGACGCCGCGGGGGGCCCTTGCCCTCGTCGCCCCACTGGGCCCCGACCACGTAGTCATGGCCGGAAGCACTCAGGACAGCCCAAGCATAGCACCAAGCGACCGCGGCCGCCATTAGCCTGGCCACGGGGACTCACCCTGTGCGATGGCCCGCATGAAGGCCTCCAGGGGCAGGGTACGCCGAACGCCCGTGGCCAACTCGTGGATCAACACGGTGTCGGGCGGCTGTTCCGCCGACCCCAGGATCACGGCCCGCTTGATGGCGGATTGCCTGGCGTAGTCCAGGGACCCGGCCAGGTCCCGCTTGATGATGTCGCGGGCGACGGCGATGCCGTGGTCCCGCAGGAGCCGGGCCAGGCGGTGCGCGGCGCGCTTGTCGGTGCTGAAGTCGATCACCAGGACGTCCGGACCGGCAACCCGGGGCAACGCCTCGCTCGCCGTCAGGGCTGCCATGACACGCTCCAAGTCGAAGGTGAAGCCGGTGGCGGCGCACGGGTACCCGAACTGCCCAATGAGGTGATCGTACCGGCCGCCGCTGGCGAGCTGATAGCCCAGGCCCCGGGAAAAGGCGCCAAAGACGATGCCGGTGTAGTACTCGAAATCGTGGGTCTCGGCCAGGTCCAGGATCACATGCTCCGCCAGGCCGTAATTCTCGAGGATCGTGACCACCTCGGCCAGGTTGGCCAGGGCGACCCGGGAGGGCGGGGGGAGGGCCAGGCGTCCCGCCTGGTCCAGGATCTCCCGACCGCCGTAGAGCCGGGGAAGCGCCAGGACGGCATCCTTCAGCGCGGGGTCGGCCGGCACTTCCCGCAGCAACAGTTCGAGTTCCAGCGGGTCCTTCCGCCGGATGGCGGAGACGAGGCGAGCGCGCAGCTCCGCAGGCGGCTGGAGCGCATTCAGGAGGCCCCGCACCACCTCCACCTGGCCCACATCGATCTGGAAGGCGTCCAGGCCCGCGGCCTGACACCCCTCCACGGCCATGGCGATCATCTCCGCGTCGGCCTCGGGGAGCTCCAGGCCGATCAGCTCGACCCCGATCTGCTCAAACTCGCGCTGACGTCCCGCCCGCGGCTCGTGGTAACGGAAGACCGTTGCCGCGTACGCCAGGCGGAGAGGCAGGGGGGCTTGTCGCAGGGTGGTTGCCACCAGGCGCGCCACCTGGGGCGTGATGTCCACCCGCAAGGCCAACAGGCGCCCGGACTGCCGGTCCACGAACTTGAAGATCTGGTCGCCGGAGTCCTCGGCCGTCGGCTGTTCGAAGACCTCCAGGTACTCGAAGGTGGGGGTAATGATCTCCCGGAAGCCCCAGCGGTGAAAGACGGAGAGGAGCTTGGCCTCCACCGCCCGGCGTTGGGCGGTCTCTTCGGGCGTGAAGACCCGGACGCCCTTGGGAATTGCGGTGCGGGGAATCATCGAAACCTTCTCACCACCGGTACCAACGGCGTCGCCGTTGGTGCACCCAGGTCGGAAAGGATAAGGACCATCTTGCTCTTGGTGACCCGGGTACCCAGCGCGAGCGCTGGGTGTCCTTGCCGGTGGGTGGCTTCGGGTCGGGGCGCACAAAAAACGGGGGCAGGATACCACAGGACCTGCCCCCGGGGTAGTCGCCTTTGAGTTAGACGCGGACGAGCTTGGCGTAGACAATGTTGGGCATACGCCGGATCTCTTCCAGCACCGGCCCCGGGATCGGATCGTCCACGTTCACGATGGAGACGGCGCGGCCGCCCCGGCGCTCCCGCCCAAGTTGCATCCCCGCGATGTTCACGTTGTTCTGGCCAAGCATCGTTCCGATCCGGCCGATGACCCCCGGCACATCCAGGTTGGAGAAGACCAGCATATAGCCTTCCAGGACCGCCTCCAATCGGAAGCCGTCGATGTCTACCACCCGGGGATCCTGGCGGGAAAAGAGGGTGCCCGCCGTCGCGGTCTTTCCCCGATCCGTCTGCAACTGGATCGTGACCAGGCTGGCGAAGTCGGTCGACTCCGTGGATTTGGTCTCCACCACCCGGATCCCGCGGCCCCTGGCGATGGTCATGGCGTTCACCATGTTCACGCTGTCGTGGATGGGGTCCAGGATTCCCTTTACGGTGGCCACCGTCAGCGGGATGCAGTCCAGCGAGGCGATCTCGCCGCGGTATTCCAGGTGGATCTCGGCCAAGCGCCCCTCGGACAGTTGGGAGGTCAGGCGCCCGAGCTTCTCCCCCAGCGTGAGGTAGGGTTGCAGGATGCGCAGCACTTCCAGGGGGACCGAGGGGGCGTTCACCGCGTTCCGGATGATGCCCTTCTGCAAATAGTCGATGACTTGCTGGGCGATCTCGACCGCCACCGCCTCCTGCGCCTCTTCGCTGGAGGCCGCCAGGTGGGGGGTGGAGATGAAGTTGGGAAGGGAGAACAGCGGGCTGTCGGTGATGGGCTCCTGGGAAAACACGTCCAGGGCGGCCCCCGCCACCTTCCCGCTCTTCAGGGCCTCGCACAGATCGGCCTCGTTCACGATGCCGCCGCGGGCGCAGTTGACGATCCGGACCCCGTCCTTCATCTGGGCGATGCTGGCGGCGTTGATGAGATTCTTTGTCTCCTCCGTAAGCGGCGTGTGGAGAGTGATAAAGTCGGCCTGGCGGTACAGCTCCGTTAGCTCTACCAACTCCACTCCCAGCGCCTGGGCCGCCTCCGCGGTGATGAAGGGGTCATAGGCCAGGACCCGCAGGTTGAAGGCCTTGACCCGCCGGGCTACCTCGCTGCCAATGCGTCCGAGGCCGATGATCCCCAGGACCTTGTTGGACAGCTCCACGCTGAGAAATTTGCCTTTCTCCCACTTGCCGCCCTTCATGGAGGCGGTGGCCTGGGGGATGTGCTTGGCCAGGCTGAGGAGCATGGACACCGTGTGCTCCGCCGCGCTGATGGTGTTGCCCCCCGGGGTGTTCATCACGACCACGCCGCGAGCGGTGGCCGCCTCCAGGTCCACGTTGTCCACGCCGACCCCGGCGCGTCCCACCACCTTGAGTCGTGGCGCGGCCGCCAGGACCTCCGGAGTCACTTTGGTGGCGCTCCGCACGATCAGGGCGTCCATGTCCCGGAGGACGGTCTTCAACTCCTCCGGGGCAAGCTTCTTCCGGACCTCCACCTCGATCCCAGGGGTTTGGCGGAGCAGGTCCACGCCCCGCTGGGAGAGGTTATCGGTCACGAGGACCCGAACCCGGGAAACGGGCAGGTCGAATTGGCTGCGCATGGCCTTCTCCACTGTACTCGCGTGCGGCCGCGGACTACTTTTGCAGGATCTGCTGGGCCGCCCGGACCCCCTCGCCCAGTTTCACCGGATACCCCAACTCGGCCAGCACCAGCTCGAGGGTGCCCAGGGCGATCAGGACATCCGAATTATCCGCATAGCCCATGTGGGCGATCCGGAAGATTTTCCCTTTCATGCTGCCCTGGCCCCCGGCGATGGTGATGCCCCGCTTCCGGTAGCCCTTGACGATGGCTCCCCCCTCGATGCCCGCGGGCGCCTTGACGGCCGTGCAGGCGCAGCCGGGGTGCTCCGCGAATAGCTCCAGACCCAGGGCTTGAACGCCGGCACGCGCGGCCCGGGCCAGGCGATCGTGCCGGGCGAAGACGTTGGGCAGGCCCTCCGCCAGGATCATGCGCAAGGCCTCGCGCAGCCCCACGACGAGGGAGACCGCGGGCGTATAGGCGCTCTGGTTCTTCTCGATGGCCTTCCGCTCCGCCGTGAAGTTGAAATAGTACTTGGGCAGGCGAGACTCGGGCACCCGTGCCCAGGCCTTGTCGGAAAGGGCGGCAAAGGCGAGGCCGGGCGGCAGCATGAGGCCTTTCTGCGAACCGGCCACTACGAGGTCCACGCCCCAGGCATCCATGGGCAGGTCCATCACGCCCAGGCTGGAGATGGCATCCACCACCAGGAGGGCGTCGGTCGCCCCGACGATGGCGGCCAGGGCCTGCACGTCGTGGACGGCCCCCGTGGAGGTCTCGCTCTGGGTCGCGAAGACCGCGCGCACCCCCGGCTCGCGCTTGAGGATGTCGGCGACGGTCCCGGGGTCCACGCTCTTGCCGTAGGGGACGTCCACGGGGAGGACGCGCACCCCGTACGCCTCGCAGATCTCGGCCCAGCGCTCCCCGAATTTCCCCCCGCGGATCACCACGACCGGGTCGCCGGGAGACAGGGTATTCACCACGGCGCCCTCCATGGCGCCGGTCCCCGAGGCGGCGAACAGCAGGACCTCGTTCCGGCACTGGAACACCAGGCGGAGGTCCCGGCGGACGTCGGCGAAGAGCGCCTCGTACTCCGGCGCCCGGTGGTGAACGACGGGCAGGGCCATGGCCTGCAGGACCTCGGGCGGGATCGGCGTGGGTCCGGGCGCGAGCAGGTAGCGTTTCATGACATGTGACCCCCCTCTACGTGTGCCGATGAGGAAAACGCGACGCGTGAGGCGCGGCTGATGGTCAACCCGGGCGCGAAGCCAGCCGGGATGATCGCCTTGAGTGGAAAATCACAATCCCAGCCGACTATACCCAAGCCCCGCGAGACGTGTCAAGGCGATTCCCCCACTCGTCTTCTTTGTCTGAACCCCCGCCGCTTGAGGGAAATGTCGGGCTGTGCTAGGGTCTCCCAACTTGGCGACTTGGCAATCTGGCGATTTGGCAACTGGGCAACTTGGCAATCTGGCCATCGGGCAATTCGGCAATCCGGCACTTCCAAGTTGCCAAGTTGCCAGATTGCCTGATTGCCATGGAGGGATGAGTGGTCGAGAGATGGCGGGGATATGTGATGGTGGTCACGGCCGCCGTGTGCTGGGGCGTGATGGCCGCGGTGGTGAAGCTGCTCTTTCGCGACCGCAGCGTGGATCCGCTCTTCCTGGTCGTGATCCGAGCCTACCTGGCAACGATCACCTTGCTCACCGTCCTGGCCCTGCTGAATCCTTCACGCCTGCGCATCCAGCGCCGGGACTTCTGGGCGGCGGCCGTCGTGGGGATCATCGGTCTCGCGGTCAATAATTTCTTTTACTTCGAGGCCCTGCATCTCACCAGCGTGGCCATGGCCCTCTTGCTCCAGTACCAGGCGCCCATTATCGTCGCGCTGTACACGGTCCTGGTCCAGCGCCAGGCTCTCCAGGGGCGGGTCGTCCTGGCCATGGCCCTGGCCATTCTGGGGTGTGCTCTGGTGGTCCGGGCCTACGATCTCGAGGTGTTCCGACCGAACCTGGTGGGGGTGGCAGCCGGTCTGGGCGGGGCCGGGGCATTCGCGTTCTACATTCTGGCCAGCCGGGCGGCTCTCCGGACGCTGGATCCCTGGACGCTCCTGACGTACGCGTACCTTTCGGCGAGCCTGGCATGGGCGGTCGTGATACCGCCGTGGCAGGTCATCGCTCACGGATTCGACCTCAGGACCTGGGGAGCCTTCCTGGCCGTCGCTACGGTCGGCACGGTGGTACCCTTCGGGTTGTTCATCTGCGGACTGCGGTTTCTTCCACCGACGCAGGCCAGCATCGTCGGCACGCTGGAGCCGGTCATCGCCGCCGTGGCGGCGTACCTCATCCTCGGCGAGACCCTGATCCCGCTCCAGATCCTCGGCGGCGCCCTCGTTCTGGCAGGCGTCGTGATGGTGCAGACGGCCTGATGGAGTTATCAGCGCTCAGAAGTAAGGTCTCAGCTATCAAAAGCGTTCGGCAGTTCGGTGGTTCGGGCGTTCGGTTGTTCCGCTGAGCTGGCCATTCATGGACCTACCGAACCACCGAATCCGCCTCTGGCGGAAACCACCGAGCGCCTTCAAAAGGGGTGGGCAAGTTGACAGGGGATGGAATCCCTGGTACGTTTTCCCCGCCAGACGGCTACCGCGACGAGAGACAAAACGCCCCGGGCCGGGGCGCTTTTTTTTAACCGCCGGTACCAACGGCGCCGCTGTTGGTGCGCCGTGCACGCCAAGACTGAACCCACCAATAGGTTGGACCGACTGGCTCGAACGATCATCGGGGCAGCGTTAGAGGCCCATCGGCATCTGGGGCGTGGATTCCTTGAGAGTCTCGACGAGGAAGCATTGGCCGTGGAACTCAGCCTCCGTGGTGTCCCGTTCGTAAGGCAGAAGCCGTTTGGACTGAGTGCCAAGGGGCATGAGATCGGTGAGGGATGGCTGGATCTTCTGGTAGGAGATGAGCTCCTGGTGGAGCCGAAAGCGGTTGAGGCTCTGGCTCCTATCCACGAGGCCCAGGTAATCTCCTCCCTGAAGGCGACCGGATGTCACCTGGGTCCGCTTCTCAGCTTCAACGTCCCTGTTCTCAAGACTGGTATTCAGCGGGTTGTGTATTCATAATCCAGCCCATTTATGTTGGATTGGCGTTCTTGGCGCCTTGGCGGTTAGGAACTTCTGAAGGGCCGATGCAGAGATGGACTACAAGGATACCCTGAATCTCCCGAAGACCGATTTTCCCATGCGCGCCAACCTGCCGGAGCGCGAGCCGCATATCCTCCGGCAGTGGGAGGAACAACACCTCTACCGAAAGCTGCGCCAGACGCGGGCGGGCCGGGAGATGTGGATCCTGCATGACGGGCCGCCCTACGCCAACGGCCACATCCACATGGGCCACGCCCTGAACAAGATCTTGAAGGACTTCGTGGTGAAGTCCCGTTCCATGTTCGGTTATGACGCGGCGTTCGTCCCGGGTTGGGACTGCCACGGCCTGCCCATCGAGCACCAGGTGGACAAAGAGCTGGGCCCGAAGGCGGCCCAGGTCCCCGTGGCGGAGAAGCGGCGGCTCTGCCGGGCCTACGCGCAGAAGTTCATCGACATCCAGCGGGAGGAGTTCAAGCGCCTCGGGGTCCTGGGAGACTGGGAGAACCCCTACCTCACCATGGAGTATCGCTACGAGGCCAATATCCTGCGCGAGCTGGGGAAGTTCTTCGCCAGCGGGGGCGTGTACCGCGGGCTGAAGCCGGTCCACTGGTGCACCTCGTGCCTCACGGCGCTGGCCGAGGCCGAGGTGGAGTATCACGATCACACCTCGCCCTCGATCTACGTGGCCTTTCCCCTCACCTCGGATTTGTCGGTGCTCGAGCCCGCCCTGGCGGGAAAGCCGGTGGAGGTGATCATCTGGACCACGACCCCCTGGACGCTCCCCGCGAACCTGGCCATTGTCCTCCACCCCAAGGAGGAGTACGTGGTCTTTCGGTCCAGCGGCCGTTACTTCCTCACGGCGGCAAAATTGCTGGACGAGACCGCCCGGAAAGGTCGCCTGGCGAACCCGGAGGTGGTGTTTCGCGCGCCGGGCGCGCGACTGGAGGGCCTGGTGGCGCGCCACCCGTGGCTGGAGAGGGCCTCGCCCCTCTTCACCGCGGAGTACGTGACCATGGACCAGGGGACCGGGTGCGTCCACACCGCTCCCGGCCACGGCGCCGACGACTATGACACCGGGATCAAGCACGGGCTGCCCATCTACAATCCCGTGGACGATCTGGGCTGCTTCGTGCCCGGGGTGCCCCACTTTGCCGGGATGAACGTCTGGGACGCCAACGCGGCGATCATCGACCTGCTGAGGCAAGAGGGCCGGCTGCTCCACGCCGAGGAGTACCTACATTCCTATCCCCATTGCTGGCGATGCAAGAATCCGATCCTCTTCCGGGCGACGAACCAGTGGTTCATCTCCATGGAGGTGAACGACTTCCGGCGCCGGAGCCTCGAGGCCATTCGCCAGGTCCAGTGGATCCCGCCGTGGGGGGAAGAGCGGATCTACACCATGATCGCCAACCGGCCGGACTGGTGCATCTCCCGCCAGCGGGCCTGGGGAACGCCCATCGCCGTGTTTTACTGCGCGGGGTGCGAGGCCCTGCTGGCGGACCCGCGGCTGATCGAGCACGTGGCCTCCCTGATGGATCGCGAGGGAGCGGACGTCTGGTTCTCCCGGCCCGCCCGGGACCTCATGCCGCCCTCGACCCGCTGCCCCAAGTGCGGCGGGGGAGAGTTCACCAAGGAGACCGACATCCTGGACGTCTGGTTCGAATCGGGCGTGAGCCAGGCAGCCGTCCTGCGCGTCCGGGCGGACCAGCACTGGCCGTGCGAGATGTACCTGGAGGGCAGCGACCAGCACCGGGGCTGGTTCCATTCCTCCTTGCTGGCGGCCGTCGGGGTCCAGGGCGGTGCGCCGTACAAGGCGGTCCTCACCCACGGGTTCGTGGTGGACGGCGAGGGCCGCAAGATGTCCAAGTCCCTGGGGAACGTGATCGCCCCGCAAGAGGTGATCCGGAAGCACGGAGCCGAGGTCTTGCGCCTGTGGGTGGCGGCCGAGGACTACCGGGATGACATCCGCCTGTCTGACGAGATCCTGACCCGGCTGGCCGAAGGGTACCGCCGGATCCGGAACACCTGCCGCTACCTCCTGGGGAACCTTACCGACTTCGACCCCGGGCGGGACGCGGTGTCGATCCGGGAGCTGCTCCCCATCGATCGGTTGATCCTCCATCGGCTCCAACGGCTCATCGAGCGGCTCCGGTCCGCCTACCGGGACTACGAGTTTCACATCCTGTACCACAGCCTCCACAACTTCTGCGCCGTGGACCTCAGCGCCTTCTATCTCGACGTCCTGAAGGACCGCGTGTACACCTCGGGGCGGACGTCCCGCCTGCGCCGGTCGGCCCAGACCGCGATGCACGAGGTCCTGGTGAGCCTGGTGAAGCTGATGGCGCCGGTGCTCTCCTTCACCGCCGAGGAGGTCTGGCAATACCTTCGCATGCCGGACAAGCCGGCCAGTGTCCACCTCACGGCGTTCCCGGAGGTCCGGACGGAGCTTCTGGATGACGGCCTGGCGCAGGAATGGGAGCGGCTGCTCGGGGTCAGGGACGAAGTCCTCCGGGCGCTGGAGTTGGCCCGGAAAGAGAAGCGAATCGGGAGTGCCCAAGAGGCCGCTGTGGTCCTCCAAGCGGCCGGTCCGGAGGTGGAGTTCCTGGCGGCCCACCGCGAGGACCTCGAGACCATCTGCATCGTCTCGCGGCTGACCGTCCAGCGCGCCGAGGTCCCATCGGCCGGGCCGGGCCCGGTGGTCCGTGTGGATCGCGCGCCGGGGCAAAAGTGCCAGAGGTGCTGGAATTACCGGGAGAGCGTGGGCGCCTCGCCGGCGCACCCGGCCCTGTGCGACCGCTGCGTAGCTGTGCTCGGGGAAACGCATGACCAATGACCAATGTCCAATGACCAATGAGAAATGAGCAACAGCCAGGATCATGACCTTCTACCTGATCGCGTTGACCATCATCCTCCTGGATCAGGCCACCAAGCAGGTCATCGTCCGGACGCTCCGGCTGGGGCAGGGCATCCCCATCCTTCCCGGCTTCTTTGACATCGTCTTCGTCCTGAACCCCGGCGCGGCCTTCAGCTTCCTCGCTACGCTTCCCGACTCGGTGCGGAATCCCCTCTTCATCACGATCTCCGTCACCGCGGTGATCCTGATCATCGTCTACCGCACCCGGCATCTGCAGCAGCACGCGCTGGCGTCCTTGAGCCTGGCCCTGATCCTGGGGGGGGCCGTGGGCAACCTTATCGACCGGCTGCGGTACGGGATGGTGGTGGACTTCCTGCTGGTGCACGTGTACCAGTATCATTGGCCGGCATTCAACGTGGCCGACTCCGCCATCTCGGTCGGGGTGGGCCTGATGCTCCTGGACATGCTCCTGGATTGGCGCCGCGAGCGGAAAAACGTGAAACGTGATACGTAAGACGTAACTTACGTTTTACGCGTTACGTTTTACGGTCCGATGGATGACCCGACGGGGAGCAATGGACCTCCGCGAATTCGTGGTCAGCCGGGCGGAGGCGGGGGAGCGGCTGGACGCCTATCTCGCTCGGGTCAGCGGCCTCTCCCGGGCCCGCATCCAACGGCTCATCGCGGACGGGCACGTCCTGGTGGGGGACCGCCCGCAGAAATCCCACCACCGCGTGGGCGCCGGCGAGCGCGTTCAACTTCGCATCCCACAAGCCACCCCCCTCGACCTTACCCCGGAAGCGATTCCGCTCGACATCCTGCATGAGGACGAGGATCTTCTCGTGGTGAACAAGCCGGCGGGCATGGTGGTCCACCCGGGGGCGGGGCGCATCACCGGGACGTTGGTGCATGCCCTGCTCGCCCATTGCCGGAGCCTGCCCGGCATCGGCGGAGTGGAACGGCCGGGGATCGTCCACCGCCTGGACCGCGAAACCTCCGGCGTCCTGGTGGTGGCCAAGACGGAGGCCGCTCACCAGTCCCTCAGCCGGCAGTTCAAAGGGCGCCTGGTGAAAAAACGATACCTGGCGCTCGTGCACGGCGAGGTTCGCCAGGAGTCGGGGCGGATCGAGGCCGCGATCGGCCGGCGCGAACACGATCGGAAGCGGATGGGCGTCCGACGGGAGGGTGGACGGGAGGCTCGCACCGCCTTCCGCGTGGTCCGGCGGCTTCGCGGCATGACGGTCCTCGAGGTCGATCTGGAAACCGGCCGGACCCACCAGATCCGCGTCCACCTCGCTCACATCCGCCACCCGGTCGTCGGCGACCAGGTGTACGGGGGGCGGCGGGAGCGACGGCGGGCCGCCTCAGGCCTGCTTCCCGCGGACCGGCAGATGCTCCACGCCTGGCGCCTGGGCTTCCATCATCCCCGGACGGGCGCCTGGCTCGAAATCGTGGCCCCCATCCCGGAGGATCTCCTCCGGCTGTCGGGCCCACTCCCCTAACCCTACGATTCGGACGGTGTGAAGGGCAGCAGGATAGTGAAGGTGCTTCCCCGCCCCTCCCCATCCGACTGGGCCCAGATGCGACCGCCGTGCAGTTCCACGAGACGCTTCGTCAGGGCCAGGCCGAGGCCCGTCCCCTCGTACCGCTTCGTCTCGACACTCTCCAGCTGGACGAATTCCTGAAACAGGCGGGGCAGGTCCTCTGATTTGATCCCGATGCCTGTATCCTGGACGCGGATCTCCAGGCACGGGCCTCTGGGGTGGACTGGTGACCTGGTGGACTGGTGGATTGGTGGAGACAAATCCCCGGATTCAGGGATCCACGAATTCACCCGGCGGGCGCTCAGCGTGATGGTGCCCCCCTCGGGGGTGAATTTGACCGCGTTACTCAGGAGGTTGACGCAGATCTGCTTGAAGCGGACGGGATCGGCCTGCAGGGACGGGAGATCGGCCTCGATGTCGCTGAGCAGGCGCTGGGATTTCTTGGCGGCCAGGGCCCGCGCGAGGGCCAGGACATCCTCCAGGGTGATGCCGACGGACAGGGCCTGCGGTTGCAGGGTCAGCTTGCCTGCCTCCACCTTGCTGAGATCCAGGATGTCGCTGATGAGTTCCAGGAGATGCTTCCCCGATTGGTGGATGTGCCCCAGGAACCGGACCTGCTTCTCGGTGAGGGAGCCCATTGACGGGTCCTGCAGGACCTCTGCAAAACCGATGATCGAGTTGAGGGGGGTCCGGAGTTCATGGGACATGTTGGCCAGGAACTCGGACTTGTGGCGCGAGGCAGCCTGCAGCTCCCGATTGACCGCCTCCAACGCCCGGGTCCGCTCCTGGACCCGCTGCTCCAGGGTGGAGGCATGTTGCCGGATGGCCTCATAGAGGCGGGCGTTTTCGATGGCGATAGCCGCCTGGCCGGCGAAGGACCAGAGGAGGCTCACTTCCTCGTCGGCAAAATGGTGCGGGGTCCGCGTGTAGATGGCCAGGATTCCGGTCACCCCGTCCCCATAGCGCAGGGGCAGGATGAGGCAGGACACCAATCCCTCCGCCGCGGCCCAGGCGCGGTTGAGGAAGCGCGGGTCGGATACGATCTCGGGGATAATGACGGGCTCCCGGGTGCGGGCGGCCAGGCCCGCCACCCCTTCTCCGGGATGAAGGCTGGGCCTCTGCCCGCCCGAGGCATCGCGGAGGCCGACGCCGGCCACTAAGCGCGGCTCCCCATCCTGGGCAGACCACTCCCACAGCCGACCCACCGCCCCCGGGATCAGGACCTGGGCGGCCGCTAGAATCTCCCGGGCGACCTGCCGGGAATCCAGGACCGTCGTCAGGGCCCGGGTCAGGTCCGTGAGGGTGGCGAGCTGCTGGGCACGCGACACGGCCGCCTCGTGCAGGCGGGCATTCTCGATGGCCACGGCCGCCTGGTCAGCAAACAGGGAGAGGATTTGGCGATCCTGCTCGGTGAAGGGATGGCCGATCTCGTCCCGGTTGACCGTGATCACGCCCAGAAGCCTGTTCCGGTACAGCAGGGGCTCGGCCAGGGCGGCGGTGATCCCGGTATGCTCCACGTAGAGGGGGTTCCGATAAGGGGAATTGCGGTAATCGTTGACGATCAGTCCCTGGCGTCGAGCCGCGACAATGCCCGTGACCCCGTCGCCGAGCCGACGGCGGATCTCCCCCACCCAGTCCCCGAGGCCGTGCCAGGCCCGCGGGATAAGGACCTGGGCCGCCTCGTCCCACAAATAGATCGCGCCCGACACCCCGCCGACCAGCTCCCCAGCCCGCCGGGTGATGAGGCGCAGGACGGCGGTGAGATCCAATTCCTGGGTAATCTCGCCTGTCACCTCCCGGAGCGCCTCGAGCTGCCTCGTCCGCTTGACCAGGTTGTCCTCGGCGGTCTTCCGAGCGGTGATGTCACGGTCGATCCCCCGATACCCCCGAAACCGGCCCTGGCTGTCGAAGATGGGCACGCCGCTGGTTTCCAGAACGACCCGGTGTCCATCCTTGTGAAGATTCACGTTGTCCAGGAGGACGAAGGGCTCCATCCGGCCCGTGATGGGGGCAAAGATCTCCGCCACCCGTTTCGCTTCGTCCGCCGGCATGATGTCAAAGGGGGTCTTGCCGAGGAGGTCCTCCGGAGCATACCCCAGGATGTCCCGGACCCTGGGGCTGACGTAGGTATAGACCCCGCCTTCGTTGATCTCCCACACCCAATCGCTGGTGTTTTCGACCAGATTGCGGAACTTTTCCTCGCTCTCGCGCAGGGCCGACTCTGTCCGCTTGCGGTCCGTGATGTCGTGGCTGATGCCGATGAAGTGGCTGATCTCGCCTCGCGCATCCTGGACCGGCGTGATGGTCAGCTCCGCCGTGTAGAGGTTCCCGTCCTTGCGCCGGTTGACGATCTCTCCGCGCCACACCCGTCCGGAGAGGATCGTCCCCCAGAGCTCCTGATAGAAGTCGGGCTCGTGCTGGCCCGACTTGAGGAGGCGCAGGTTCTGACCCAAGGCCTCGTCCAGGGAGTAACCGCTCGTCCATGTGAAGGCCGGGTTCACCCACGTGATGCGCCCCTGGCGGTCGGTGATGACGACGGCGTTGGCGGCCGCTTCCAGGGCCGAGCTCTGCAATCGCAGGGACTGCTCGATCGCCCGCATCTGGGCATCGCGCCGCTCTTGGCCCCGCAGGTGCTGGCGCATGAGGAGGAAGAGCAGCAGGGCCGTGGCGGCGACGAAGACCTCGGCCTTAATGGTCTGAAGCAGGGCAAGCAGATCGGGATCGGCCGTGAGCCTGTTCAGGAGGCGGTCAGAGAGGAGAATCCAGGTGCCGGCGAAGAGCGCATACGCCAGGGCCAGGAACCGGGGATCCTTCGACTTGGTTCCGTTCATGAGGCCTCGGACTCATCCCCTGTTTCTGCAAAGGGGCAAAGGCCCCCCGCCGGCGGGCGGCCCACGGCCGTGGGAATCCCGGGAGCCCCCATGAGGCTCCCCACGCATGGGTGCGGGGGTGAGATCGGAACGAGGGGATGGGGGAGGACTCAGCCCACGACCCGGACCTGAATCGCCTTGGGTCGGCCCCGGTCGTCCTGGCCCAGCTCGAACTCGACGGTCTCACCTTCGCGGAGGGTCCGCCCGCCCTCCACATCACTGGCATGGACAAAGGCATCCGGGCCCTTGTCGTCCCGGACGATGAATCCAAACCGTTTCGTCGCATTGAACCACTTCACCTTCCCCTTCATCTCCCTCTCCTCCCCCGGTGAGGTGTGTACTGCCGGACCACCCGTGAATCCGGCAACCCGTGCGGCATCCGGCTCAGGCGCGGTGCCGTCATCGTCGGCTGTCCACGATTCCCAGGCGGCGGTTCTCCAGCTTGGCGATGCGGTCCCGGAGTTCGGCCGCCTTCTCGAACTCCAGGCGTTTGGCGGCGGCCCGCATCTCCTTTTCCAGTTGAGCCGTCAGGGCCGGGATCTCCTCGCGTGGAATGTAGGAGACCTCCTCGTCCCGGAGGGCCGGCACGGTGTAGTAATCGCGCTCGTAGATGCTGGCCAGGACATCCTGGATGGCCTTCTTGATCGTCTCGGGGGTGATGCCGTGCTGTCGGTTGTAGGCGAGTTGGAGCTGGCGGCGGCGATCGGTCTCGGCCAGGGCCTCCTGCATGGAGGCGGTCATGACGTCGGCGTAGAGGATCACCTGGCCCTCGACGTTGCGGGCGGCGCGGCCCGCGGTCTGGATGAGCGCGCCCGCGGATCGGAGGAACCCCTCCTTGTCCGCGTCCAGGATCGAGACCAGGGACACCTCCGGGATGTCCAGGCCCTCGCGCAGCAGGTTGATTCCCACCAGGACATCGAACTTGCCCAGCCGCAGGTCCCGGATGATCTCGTTCCGTTGCAGGGTGTCGATGTCCGAGTGGAGGTAGCGGACGCGGACCCCCACCTCGGAAAGGTAGTCGGTCAGCTCCTCCGCCATGCGCTTGGTCAGGGTCGTCACCAGGGTGCGGTGGTCGCGGGCCGCCCGCTCCCGGATCTCGTGGATGAGGTCGTCGATCTGCCCGGCGATGGGCCGGACCTGGATCTCCGGATCGATCAGGCCGGTAGGCCGGATGATCTGCTCCACCACCCGCCCCTGCACCTTGTCCAGTTCATACGGCCCCGGCGTGGCGGACACGTACATCGCCTGGTTGACGCACCGCTCGAACTCCTCGAAGGTGAGGGGCCGGTTGTCCAGCGCCGAGGGCAGGCGGAACCCGTACTCGACCAGGGTCTCCTTGCGGGACCGGTCCCCGCGGAACATCCCGCGGATCTGGGGGATCGTCTGGTGGGACTCGTCAATGATCACCAGGGCGTCCCGCGGGAGGTAATCCATCAGGGTCGGCGGGGGCTCGCCCGGCCCCCGGCCCGACAGGTGGCGGGAATAGTTCTCGATCCCCTTGCACGTCCCGATCTCCCGGATCATCTCCAGATCGAAGGTGGTGCGCTGGCGCAGCCGCTGGGCTTCCAGGAGTTTCCCCTCGGCGGTGAGCTCTCGACAGCGCTCTTCCAGCTCCGTCTCGATGGCATTGAAGGCCCGCTCCCGCAGGTCTTGGGGGGTGACGTAGTGGTTGGCGGGGTAGATGGGGACCCGGTGCAGGCGCTCCCGCTTCTCGCCCTGGAGCGGATCGATCTGCCAGAGGGCCTCCACCTCGTCGCCGAAGAGTTCCACCCGGACGGCCGTGTCCTCGTAGGCGGGGAAAATCTCCACCACGTCCCCGCGGACCCGGAATGTGCCCCGGTGGAGGTCCAGGTCGTTCCGCTGGTACTGAATCTCGACCAGCTTGCGCAGCATGGCATCCCGCGGACAGGCCTTCCCCTCCTCCAGCAGGAGGACCATGCCGTAGTACACCTCCGGCGACCCCAGGCCGTAGATGCAGGAAACGGAGGCCACGATGACGACGTCCCGCCGCTCCAGCAGGCTCCGCGTGGCGGAGTGGCGCAGCTTGTCGATGTGGTCATTGATGAGGGCGTCCTTCTCGATGTAGGTGTCGGTCTGGGGGATGTATGCCTCAGGCTGGTAGTAGTCGTAGTAGGAGACGAAGTATTCGACGGCGTTCTCGGGGAAGAACTGCTTGAACTCGTTGTACAGTTGCGCCGCCAGCGTCTTGTTGTGGGCGATGACGAGGGTGGGCCGCTCCACCTGGGCGATGACGTTGGCCATGGTAAAGGTCTTGCCGGAGCCGGTGACCCCCAGCAAGACCTGGTGGCGCTCGCCGCGCAGGACCCCCTCGGAAAGGGCCGCGATGGCCCGGGGCTGGTCGCCGCGGGGCTGGTAGTCGCAGACGAGCTTGAAGCGGGACATGGTGTCCGTCAGGGTCCCCGCATGCTCGCGGGAGCGCGACGAGGTGATGGGCCGGGCGATCTGTCCGTCGTGGCCTCCCCGGCGTTACGACCCTTCCTGCCCGGATCCCCTGGCAGGCGGCGTCGGGACCGGCCGCGCCGGCAGCGTCCCCGGGGCCCCGACGACTCGGGGCGGGGCGGTCCCCTCCGGTGGGGCCACGGGTGCCTCTTCCGCTGCCTCCCGCGACGGCCGCTCCTCGCCCATGATCCGCACCTCAACCTCGGGGGCGGCGGGGGCTCCCAGCGGGGTCGGGCCGGCCGCCGGTGTGGTCGACGCCCGCGTGCGGGCGACGAAGTCCGGATAGGGCTGGGCCGGGACCGCGGCGTCGGGGATGCGAAGCCAGGCCCCACGCTCGATCAGGTTCGGGTTCCGAATCTGGTGTTTGTTCGCCTGCCAGATGCGCTCCCATTGTCGCGCGTCGCCGTAGTAATAGCCGGCGATCAGGTGCAGGTCGTCTTCCGGCATGACCTGGTGCACGGCGTCCTGGGGGCCCGACGGCGCCGCCGCGTGCGAGAGATTCGGACAGGTGACGGCTGCGCCGATGGCCAGCAGCAACATCAGAACACCCAGGGATGCCCGCACTGTCCACATGGCAAACCTCCTCCCTGTGGTCGCGGGGAATCCGCCTCTGCGAATTCCCGGTTGTGAGAACATGCGCATGTTTCGGTGCCCTGGTGCACCCAGCCGATGTCTCAGGAGTATCCGTCGGCCCTCAGTGCGATCCCATCACCGCCTGCCAGTCCGCCTCCTTCGGCAGGTACTTGCTCCAGGTCTCGTAGCGCTGCGAGGCATGGGCGAGGAGTCCGAGGTAGAAGATCGAGAAGGGCTTGCCGGGCCTGCGCGAGAGGCGCATGCCGGCCTCTTCCGGCGGCTTGTTCCCCTTCCGCAGGTTACAGGCGCGGCAGGCGCTCACCACGTTTTCCCAGACGGTGCGCCCTCCGAGGGATCTGGGGATCACGTGGTCAATCGTCATCCGCTCGCCGCCGTTCCGCCCGCAGTACTGGCAGGTGTGGGCATCCCGCTTGAGGATGTTCTTCTTATTGAAGGCGATCGTCGGTCGGGGCGGCTTCCGGACATACCGGTGCAGGCGGATGACCGAAGGCAGGAGGAACGCCGTGGAGGGGGAACGAATGACCCGCCCCGTGTCTTCGATTCGTTCGGCCTTTCCAGTGAACAGGAGGATCACCGCCCTGCGAGCGCTGCACACCTGAAAGGGCTCGAAGGTTTGGTTCAGGATGAGTACCTTGGTTGCGTTCATAGAACGGCGGTTTCGCGTGCTCTCGGCACGCGTCGACGTGTATCGCTCGTCCTCTTTAACAAACTGCCCCTGCTTTGTCAAGTTTGGCGGGCGCTTGGTTTGCCGTTGCCGATCGTCCCGATCGGGTCCGCCGATGGACGGGCCGATGCGATCTCACGTGGAAGCCGCGGCCGGTCATCCCAGGAGATCCAGGAGGATCCCCTCTCGCAAGCCCCCGTCGCTCACGACGATGCTGGGGAACCCGAGAGTCTCCATGGCAACCGAACACACGAGGGCCCCGGCGACGATTACATCTGCCCGTGCCGGCTCCAGGCCGGGCACCGCTCGCCGGCGGGCCAGGGGGAGGGCGGCCAACTCCCGCAGGAGCGCCTCGACGCGATCCCGGCTCAGGCGGTGGCCGTTCACGCGCCCGGGGTCGTAGGCTGTGAGGGACAGGTCGACGGCGGCCAGAGTGGTCACCGTGCCGGCCGTGCCGACGAAGGTTGCGGCCGGTGCCGCCGCGGCCCGCCCGAGCCCGGGAAACCCTTCGGCGGGGAGGCGTGCCACCCGGGCCGCGACGACGTCGTGGAGGGCCTTCACCTCCGCCGGAAGGGGCGGATCGTGCCGGACGTGGGCCTCCGTCAGCTTCACCACGCCCAGCCCGGTGCTCACCGTGGCCAGGATGGCGTCACCGTCGGCCAGCACGAACTCCGTACTTCCCCCGCCGATGTCCATCAGGATCAGGCGCCCACCCGGGGGGGCACCCATTGCGCCTGGCCCTGCGGACCCCAGGTGGTGCCCTTGGTCCACAGGGCCGCAATGGGTCCCGACGCCGGGCAGGGCGGCTCGCACCCCGCGGAGCGTGAGTCGCGCCTCCTCCTCTCCCGAAATGACCCGGACGTCAAGCCCCGTCTCCTTCCGGGCCCGCCGGAGGAATTCCTGCCGGTTGCTTGCCTCACGAAGCGCGCTGGTCCCGACGGCGACGATCCGGGTGGCCCCATGCGAATCCGCCAGCCGGCGATAGCCCTCCAGCACCGCCAGGGTTCGCTGGATCGGCACCGGCTGAAGGAGTCGGTCGGGCAAGAGCCCCTGGCCGAGGCGGGTGAGCTCTTGAGCGGCTAAGATGGGTCGGTAGCCTCCGGCGCCGTCCGGCTCGCCGACCAGGAGCCGCACGGTGTTGGTCCCGACATCGATTGCCGCTACGCGCATCCCCATGTGATTTTCGATTGGCGATTTTCCGGAGGCTCAACGCCGATTTGAAGTTTCCGTCATCCTCGGCACCGGAGTGCTCTGGTCGGATCGGGGTAATTCGGCAATCGCAAATCCGAAATCGAAAATCCCGGGCGGCGCTAGCCGCCGGGTGCGGCCAGTTTTTGGACGAGCGACTTGTCCGGCGACACGATGAGGGTCTTCTCCTGGCTGATGATGACCAGGCCGGGCTTGGCCTTGCGGGGCTTGCGGACGTACTTCCGCAGCGTGTACTCCACGGCAACCTTCCCGTCGCTCCGCGCCTGGCTGTAATAGGCCGCCAATTGGGCGGCCTGGATCAGGGTGCGACGGGGAACGCCGTTCGCCCGATTCGGAACCCGGATCACGACGTGGGAACCCGACCGGCCCTGCACGTGGAGCCAGATGTCCCGCGACTTGGCCAGATGAGTCGTCAGATAGTCGTTCCCCTCGGTGTCCCGTCCCACCAGGATGGGCAAGCCGTCGGACGAAACGAACCGACGCGGTTCCGGACCGGCGGCCGGCCGTCGGGCGACGTGGCGCTTGCCTTTTCGCTCGCGACGCGCTTCCATGGAATCGAGCGGGATTCCCGCCAGGGCCGCTCGATCCCGCGGCGCCAGCAGGCGCGGCGTCGCCTCCATCTCCCGGTGCAGGACCTCCAGCGTCTCCAGGCGAGACGCCTCCGCCGCGCGCTGAGCCCAGGCATGCACCCGCGCCAGCTCCTCTTCGGTCTCCTGCAGCCGGGCCGCGACGCGCAGGGCGCCCCGCCGTCCCCGGCGGGCGGCCTTGAAGTACCGCTCCGCATTCGCCGCCGGCGAGAGCGCGGGATCGAGCGGAATAACGATGGTGGCCTCCGATCCGCCGGCATGATCGGGCAAGGTCACCTCGATGGCGCCGCGGGGGACCGCGGCCTGGTGGGCCACCAGGATCTCGCCCATCCGGCGGGACAGATCGGCGCGCCCGAATTCCAGGGCCTCCGCAACCAGCTTGGCCCGGCGAGATCGTAGCCGGATTTCCAGGCGGCGGAGAAGCTGGCGCAACGCCGTTTGCTTCAGGCTGACGGCTTCCCGCCGGGCGAGGTGTCCGGCGAATCGCTTCACCATCTCGCCCAAGGAGGGGCATGCCCGCTGGCTGTCCGGCGGCAGGTGCCGCATGCGAACGGGCGATGTGGCCGTCGGCTGCCCGGCACCGTCCAGAATCAGATGCGGCTCCCAGGGCCCGGACTCGATCTCGTGCAGGAGGTGCGTGAGAGCCTGCGCCAACCTTTCCGCGCCGCCATTGCCAGCACGGGAAGCGATCTCCTTTGCCCAGAGTTCCGTCAGGCCAGACAAGCTCTGCCGAAGGGCCACTGCGGGCGCCAGCCCCGCAGCGAGCCGGGGGGCGAGGAGCGCGGTAATCGCCTCGACGGTTGCCAGGATGCGGGGATCGGCCCGCAGCGGACCCGGCGGGGGTGGATACGGGTGCTCGGGGGCGATGGACCGCCTGTCTCCCGCCGACGAGTGTCGCACCGCCTCCAGGATCAGGCCGGTCAACCGGTCCACCAGGATCAGGTTGGGCCTCCCGCCGAACAGCTCCGCGACAAGCCGGCATCCGGCCTCACCCGCGGGCAGGGGATAGACGAATTCCAGGGTCACGATCCGGTCGAGTCCCGCATGGGTCACGCCGCGAAGGCTGGCCCCGGACAGGACTCGCTGTGCGACTGCGGCCAGCGGAGACGGCGACCCTGCCGGTGCAGGCCGGGGCACGCCGCGGATCAGGTGGGGACACGCATCGCTGGCCGAGATCAAGAGGGAGTCGTGTCCGCGCGGTGTGAGGAATTCCAGCCAGAGCGCGAGCGGCCCGGCCGGATGGACACTCCTCACGCTGCCCCCCACGAGGGCGCGGCGTGTGTCCTGAACCACCGCGAAAAGCGTCAAGGCATCCATGCTGCGCACTATACCTTACGCGGGGCGTTGTGCCAAGGGCCCCAGGGCAGGGAGTTCCCGTGACGAACGGCGAGCGCACAACCCGTCGGCTCGTCGATTGTGGCTCATCGCTCATGGGTCTGTGCCCTCAGCCATCAGCTATGAGCCATGAGCCCTGAGCGGAAATAATGAGCTATGGTGTTCCATCGTTGACACCCCCGGTTCGCCCCGATAGACTGCCGGCGCTTCTTGGCGGGCCAATCCACGGGGCGGGAGGGATGGGAGGGGAGGTATGACGGTCGGGATTGACCTTGGCGGGAAGGTGGCCCTGATCACCGGGGCGGGCCGGGGCATCGGGCGGGAGACCGCTCACCTCGTGGCGGCGGCCGGCGGCCGCGTGGCGGTCGTGGATCTGGCGGGCGATTCCGCAAAGACGGTCGTGGCGGAGATCGAGAAGCAGCGCGGCCAGGCCATTGCCGTGTCCGCCGATGTGACGAAGCCGCTGGAGACGGCGCGCATGGTGGAGGAGACGCTTCGCGCCTTCGGGCGCCTGGACATCCTGGTCAACAATGCCGCCCGCTGGACCGTCAAGCCCTTCAAGGACCTCACGCCCCAGGATTACGACACCGACATCGGGATCGCCCTCCTCGGAACACTGCATAGCACCCGCGCAGCCCTGGATGCCCTGATCAAGCAGGGCTCCGGCCGGATCGTCAACGTGGCCTCCGATGCGGGCCGGGTCGGGGAACCCTTCTTGACCGTCTACTCCGCGGCCAAGGCCGGGGTCATCGGCTTCACCAAGGCCCTGGCCAAGGAGCTTGGCCGGTACAATATCACCGTCAACGCCGTGGCCCCCGGTACGACCCGCACTCCAGGGTCCCGGGACTTTATCGACGGCGCCGGCGAGGAGAAGTTGGTGAAGGCGTACCCGCTCAGGCGGCTGGGGGAGCCCCGGGACGTCGCCGGCGCCATCCTGTTTTTTGCTTCAGACCTGGCCAGCTATGTAACGGGACAGGTCCTGAGTGTCAGTGGCGGTTACAGCACGGCCGGATGATGGTGGATCCCGGCCCGACTGCGCGCGCTTGCTGCGCGGGGTGATGGGCGCAGGAATTCCGCACGGGGCCGTAAGTCTCCGCAGTACGCACCATTTCCGCAAGGCCCATTCCCACGGTAGGTCTCTTCCGAAAAACTGGCACATTTTATTGCTTGACAGTTGTGCCAGCCCTGTGCC
>Ga0209172_10001054_pt1 | contig 65016 bp, 53 predicted proteins | sample LarsenN4metaG_FD_184113 | JGI IMG/M metagenome (GOLD analysis project Ga0209172, IMG submission 184113) | Hot spring sediment bacterial and archeal communities from British Columbia, Canada, to study Microbial Dark Matter (Phase II) - Larsen... ...
TCGGTCGAAGCCGATAACGCAGAACTTCGTCACTACTTGGCTCGGTTAGCTCGCAAGTCTCGCTGCTTTTCACGCTGTCCGTATGCCTTGGAGTGTGCCTTGCGTTTGTTTGTTTTCTGCTTCAACAGCAGGCAACTTCATAAGCAACACTTTCCAAATTATGCCTCTCATGTCATGGACTTTGTTAGCCCACTATTTTAGACACTCCCTTTCAAAGAGCGTCCGTGCAAAGTATGTTAGAATTTTACTATTGCAGGTGGATTTTGTTGCATTTTTGCTGGTTGCTTATTAACATCTTGGAGGATAAAGTGACAGGGAAGGCAGAACGGGTAGTGGTAACAGGAATGGGGATTGCAAGTCCGTTGGGGTGTGATTTGACCCGGTTCTGGTCTGAACTGTTAGCTGGTCATTCCGGCGTCGATTCTTTGAGCGATGACATCTTTTCTGATTTGCCGTTAAGATTGGGGGCTTCGGTTCGGGGATATGATGAGAGTCAATACTTCGATGGCAAGGAATTAAAACGCATGAGCCGTTCGTCCCAGTTGGGATTGGTTGCCGCGGAACAGGCAATTTCTACCGCGAAGTTAAAGAATGGCGGTGTCGACTTCAAGGAAGTGGGGATATTGGTCGGAAGCTCCATCGGCGGTTTCAGTGCATCTGATCCATCCTTCAAAAGTTATCATACGCGTGGACGTCTCAGCACATTCACCATTCCCATTTCGATGAATGTTGGACCCGGAGCCAATATATCGATCAGGTATGGCTTTCAAGGTATTTTGGTGGATGTGGATGCCGCCTGCTCGACCGCGGCCCATTCCATTGGCTATGCCTTCAATATGATCCGTAGTGGGATCTTGCAAGTTGCTGTGACTGGCGCGGCGGATTGTCCGTTCTCTCCTGCCGTGGTCGCGGCGTGGATGGCGCTTCATGCCGTTTCGAATCGCGTGGACTGTCCATCAGAAGCCTGTCGCCCGTTCAGCGCTGACAGGGATGGCATGGTTCTGGGTGAGGGAGCAGGCATCCTTGTCGTGGAGGCGGAGAGTCATGCTCTTCGACGCGGCGCTCCCATCCTGGCAGAGATCAAAGGCTATGGTGCCAGTGCAGATAGCAGCCATTTGACCCAGCCTTCACAGGATGGTCCCGTCATGGCGATGCGACGCGCTTTATCCGATGCTGAAATGGCGACCAATGACATTGACTACATCAATGCTCATGCCACTGGTACAGAGTGGAATGATAAGAACGAGACCAAAGCCATCAAAGAGGTTTTCGGAGAACATTCCTACAAAATTCCAGTGGTCGGGAACAAAGCCGCGTTTGGACACTCCATTGCTGGCAGCGGCGCTCTGGAACTGATTGGCTGCATACTCTCTCTCCGCGACCAGATTGTGCCGCCGACCATTAACTACAAAGTGCCGGACCCAGAATGCGACTTGGATTATGTAACCGAAGGAAGCCGAAAACTGCCGCTTAGAAATATCATGAGTAATTCCTTCGCTTTTGGCGGGAGCAACGCCGTACTGATTGTAGGAAAGTATGAGCCTGATGAACAACCTTAATCCTCTCCATACATTGCATCCTCACTGTGCCTAACAAGAAACTTATCTCGTTCACTATCTTTACACTGACGTTCATATTTTATTTGTTCACACTCCTCCCGTCACTGGCATGGGGTGATGGTGTCAAATTGCAGAGCGAAGCCGTTGCAGGTGAATCGTTTGTCCTTGCAGAGATGCCTCCTGATGAATTTACTCCTGACCCTTATCCGTTTGCCAAAGTGGGGGTCGCCGCATGGGATCATCCTTTATATATCGTAGCGGGGCATATGCTGGTCAGAGCCTTGCCGTTTGTTGACCCTCTTTGGCTGATCAATCTCATCTCTGCAATATTCGGCGCTGCCTCGGTAACTTTACTCTTTTTGTTCATTTATCGTTATACCGAATCGATGTTCGCTTCTTGGTATGCCAGTCTGTCACTGGCAGTTTCCCATACCTTTTGGTGGCACTCCTCCACGCCTGAAGTGTATACATTGTTTGTATTTCTGCTTTTGCTCAGTTTATATTTCTTTGAAAAATTTGAGAGCGCAGGTAAACAAAAATATCTGATTTTCAGCGCGTTCGTTTTAGGGTTGGCGGCATCCACACATATTCTTGCGTTTCTTGCCTTTCCGGCCATTGGTCTTTACTACCTTTTCTCTCGAAAATATCGCGATTTTCACATCTCTCAATCGAAGCAACTTATTCTTCCAGCTCTTGGGTTTTTATTTGGCTTTTCCCTTTACCTTGTTCAATTTGTCCGTATGTCCAGCAATTTCCCGCTCGATAAAATCATGGGCCCTGTGGTTGGTTCCACATTCCTGACTCAACTCGATGCGCTTTCTCCTCTTTTGCTGGGGCAAAGCTTGTTAAGCTACCTTTTCTTTCTCATGGTTCAATTTGGAATTCAGGGGATCATTCTCGGTATATTGGGAATTCGTAAAATACTAAACGGTAAAAATATATTTTCTCGAAAGATCAACTTCTCTTTTCTTGTTTTTTTCTTGTTTGGAATTTTCTACCGGGTGACCGACCAATTCACCTTTTTCATTACTTCCTATGTATTTTGGGCGATATTAATGGGCATCGGTGCAGGCTATGCTCTCAGCCTGTTTCTGCCCAACAGACGCCTTCTTCTTCCTGTCATTCTTTCCCTATTGCTGGCGGCGACTCCCTTCTTTTATACTGCACTGCCTCAACTCGCCGCATCAAATGGACTCGATGACACTGTTATTGGCATTCCCAAGATCGGTGTTGGAGTCCGTGACGGCTTAGCCTACTACGTCAACCCAAACAAACGCGGCGATGCGAGTGCCTATGACTTTGGCAGCCGGGTATTGGAAAATCTGGAACCCAATTCGGTCATTATCGCTGAATGGTACACAGATACCGATGAGTATTTCATCTTCCGGTATTTCACGAAAATTGAGAAACTCCGCCCCGATGTGACTGTTGTCGGTTGGGCAATGCAAGATCCCTTTTATTTTGATTCTCAGCTTGCCTTGGATGTGGTTAACGAATATTTTCGTGAACGCCCGGTTTATTTAGCTTCGCTGAGCGACCGATTCTACGCCGCCTCAAAGCTGATTGAAATATATTGCATTATCCCTGAGAATAACTTGTACCGTTTATATCCAAGGAAAAATGGTGACAGTCGATGTTTGGGGAGTGATTCTGTAACTGAATGATGACGATTTATCGTTCTGAGGAGCTTTTGTAGCCCCGACGTATCATTATATCTGGCTCGGTAGTAACCCTTCCGTTACTGGAAACCCCTCCCTCAGGGTTGGCGTGTCATTTGATTTGTCTATCCCAATCCCACAACCGAAATTCCAAGCCTTGGCCCTCCGGCGGACTCGGAGTGGCGTCCTCTACTGCTACCGCCGCTATGTAGTCCGAATGAACAACTAATAGGCGCAAAGCCCAGCGGACGGATTCCGCTGGGTTGGGGCGTGTGGTACGGAGAATAGCGGGTTCGTTTGGAGTGAGTGAAACATCGAAACTATCCAAAGATAATGACAAACCTAATCCCTGTGCTTTGATATATGCTTCTTTCCGTGTCCAACAGTTGAAGAAACCAACAGCTTTCCTTTCAGGAGGCAAAGCCATGAACTCTGAAAGTTCGCTCGGAGAGAAGAAACGATTGGCAATACTTTCAAGGTCTTTGTCCATGCGGATATGCTCCACATCCACGCCGACTTTGTGGCCTCGCGCTGCTGCGATCAATGCGTAGTCACCAGAATGAGAGAGATTAAATTCGAGTTCATGATTGGTCAGTTCAGGTTTCCCATACGAGTTGACGGAGAAAGTTAATGCTTTCGGCCTGCAACCAAGGTAGCGAGATAAGATATCTCGTAATGCTGCGTGAGCAATGACAAAACGTTGCCTATCTCTGTCGAAGTGGAATCGAGCAGCGCGTTCGGCCTCTTCCGCTGACAGGGTGGATTCGATCCATTGGGCTGAAACAGGTCCACGGTCAAGAAAGACGCGCCAGACGTGAACCTGGTTGGGTTGCAAGACCAGTATATTGGGCGGAGTCATCCAATCATCTTTTTGCATTTGCCATCTCAATTGTGATGGAATCAATCACTGCTTTGTAGTCGGTGTTGATGAAAAAGTGTCCACCGGGGAAGTATTGCACTTTGAATGTGTTTGTGTGCATCTCCCAGCCTTCCAGATGTTTCCGGCTTACACGGGGATCGTTGATTCCGCCGAACGCAACGATAGGACAGGCGAGACGGTCGTTGGGAATGTAGCGATAATTTTCAAAAGCTTCAAAATCGGCGCGCAGTGCGGGAAGGACCAATTCCATCAACTCGGCATTGCTTAAGATTTCATCGGGAATGCCGTTGAGTTTTTGCATGGATTTGATGAATTCGTCATCTGGCAGATCATGAATCGGCGGGCTGGAATCGGGAATGTGTGGCGCACTGCAACCGGAAACAAACAGGATTTGCGGATGTAGTTTGCAGGCAAGTTCAAAAGCAATTAACGCGCCCATGCTGTGACCGAAAAAAGCATATGGTTTATCCGCCAAAGCTTGGGTCGCCTCGTAGAGCGCATTGAGCATGACACCGAAATCTTTGACGGGGGTTTCGTTGTAGCGAAACCCCCTGCCCGGATATTGAGCGATCCATGCCTCGATGGTGCTTGGAAGTCCGGGCGCCCACCTGCCGAACGTGGCGATATTGCCGCCTGCGTAGGGAAAAAGAAACAGACGAGTTTGTGCCTCTGGGTTCACACGCGGACAAACAAGCCATTGATTTGTACTGGATTGGGACTGAAACATTATATTTTGTGAGAGAGTGTTATGTTACTTGACTTCGGGTTTCTCAAGAAAACCATTAGGAGTGAAATATTGCAAATAGGTCGTGAACAATTTATTGTTGACTGGATGGCACACAATATCACTTCCCTTCAGCGCGGTGAGCGTGTTGGTGAGGTCGAACTCCGGCATGAAGACTTGGCTTTCCTCCACCTCTTCAACCAATGGCAGATACGGTTCCCAGTCATCCGACGGCATGTGCGGAATTTGCCTGAAAAGTTCGGCGCGCCATTCGTCGAAAGAGACTTGCCGAGCGTTGAAACCTTGTTCTCTCATCCAGCCTGCCAATTCACGAAAATGAATCGGTTCAGGGTTGTCGATGTGATAGATCTTCCCAAAGTTTTTCGGATCTTTGGAAAGGTGGATGATCGAAGCGCTGACAAAATCCACAGGCACGATGTTGACAACCACATCCAGATTGGGAACCGTTCCCAAAAGGATGCAGGCCCGTGTCATGCTGGAGATCAGATTGTCCGTGTTCCACGCGCCGGAGACGCTATGCCCCGACACCAACCCGGGGCGATAAATTGCATATGGAATGCCGCGCCTGCCCGCTTCTTCAACCAATTTCTCTGCGACCCACTTGCTTTGAGCATAACCACCGAACGGCGCACCGACCTCATCCAGGTTTGTATCCTCGCGAAACACACGACCATCATTGGCGCCGCCCGAATATAAAATGGACAAAGTGGAAACAAAGTGGACAGGTTTTAATCTTGTTTTGCTCGCCAGTCTTAAAATCTCCTGCGTGCCCAGTACGTTCGACGCCTTGTGCGCTGCATACGGATACACAAAATTGACCATTGCACCGTTGTGATAGATGACATTTATCTTATCTGCGAGGTGTTTAAAGGTCTCATTGGTGAGTCCTAGTTGCGGCATCCCCAGATCACCCAACACCACTTTGATGCGCTCTGTAAACGAATCGTCCCACAACCGATAAGAAATCAGATTGCGCTTCAAACGAAGCAGACCTCTTTCGAGATCGTCCGCACGCAAAAGACAGTGAATATCTGCCGATGTCTGCCTCAACAGGTCGTGAAGCAGGAATGCCCCCACGAAGCCTGTCGCACCCGTCAACAAAATATGATTCGGCATATCAACGTGTTCGTATACCAAATCACCCGCACGAATATCCACATCCAGTTGCGCTTCAGCATTCAACGCCTCCAAACTCAGCTGACCACGCTTGATGAAATCACTGCGCACACGTTCCCCGCGCTCGCCGCGCCGCACCATGTCAATCGCCCGCGCCAGGTTTGCCACTGTGGGTCGCTCGAACAATGTTCGCAACGGCAGATCTGCGGACTCGAGTCCATATTTCTCGCGCAACAAAAAGACCAGCCGCGTTCCCAATAATGAATGCCCGCCCAGTTCAAAAAAGTTGTCGTTGATGCCCACCTGCTGACTATCCAGCCCCAACACCTGCGCGCAAATTTCCGACAGTTCCAATTCCAACGGCGTGCGTGGCGCGACATACGGCGCTCTCGAATCCGAACGTGACTGCGACGGCGCGGGCAACGCCTTGCGGTCCACTTTACCGTTTGGGGTCAATGGCAGAGATTCCAAATTGACAAAGATGGATGGCACCATATATTCGGGGAGTCTTGTACGCAGGAACTCGCGCAATTGACTTGCATCCGCTTCTTTCTCAGGGACGGCTGGCACCACATAAGCGACCAGGCTCGCGTCTGACGACCTTTCCTTCCAGGCCACCACTACAGCCTGCTTTACAGATGGATGTCCTGCTAAAGCAACTTCAACCTCCCCGGTCTCAATGCGAAAGCCACGCACTTTCACCTGCTGATCACTCCGCCCAAAGAACTCGATATTCCCATCGGGGAGATAACGCGCAAGGTCGCCTGTCTTATAGATTATTTTACGCTGAGCGGAGGGTCGAGCAGGGCGAGTGATATTCTCGCCCGCATCGAGACTCGCAGATGAAGTGGGGAATGGATTCGTAATAAACTTCTCCGCCGTCAACTCAGGACGATTCAAATACCCGCGGCTAACGCCATCTCCGCCGATGTACAAATCACCGATCACGCCAACGGGAACAGGCTGAAGATTGGAATCCAAAATGTAGATTTGCGTATTCGAAATCGGTTTGCCAATTGGGACCGTGTTGGAAATTCCCTGAGTTTCGCTCGAAGTGACACGGTAGATTGTTGACCAGATCGTCGTCTCAGTGGGACCGTACACATTCCATAATTCAGCGCATCGTTCCAGTAACTTTTTTGCCAGGTCATTGGTCAGCGCTTCGCCGCCGCACAGAATTTTAAGGTCGCCTTTCCCCACCCAGCCTGCCTCGAGTAAGAGTCTCCAACTGGCAGGTGTGGCCTGCATGAAGGTGGCATGTACTTCAGTTAATGCATCAGCCAACAATGCCCCATCCGCCGCGACGTCGGAACTGGTGATCACGACTTTCGCTCCAACCGTCAGCGGAAGCAAAAGTTCGAGAACCGCTATATCAAACGAAAGGGTCGTCACAGCGAGAAGCGTATCGTCCGCATTGATCTTCAAATCATCACGCATCGAACACAGGAAATTAACGACAGCCTGATGATGAATCTGGACTCCCTTTGGCTTACCCGTGGAACCAGAAGTGTAAATGATGTAGGCAAGATCATTGGGGCTGGCAGGTTTCGCCTTCTTTTTGGTTGGAGACAAATCGTCGAGGGCATCCAAACAGATGACCTGTGCTTTGTTCTCTGGCACATCACTCAAAAGACTTGTCTGTGTGAGAATAATCGACGCGCCCGAATCTTCGATCATGAAAGCCAGCCGTTCGGATGGGAAGGATGGGTCAAGCGGCAGGTACGCGCCGCCAGCTTTAAGCACGCCGAGCAAACCGACCATCATATCCAGCGAACGATTTGCAAAGATGCCAACCAGAGACCCGGGTTTGACTCCCAGCGAAATCAATATTTTGGCTAACTCATTTGAGCGTTTGTTTAATTCTTTGTAGGTCAAACACTTATCTTCATATTGAAGAGCAATTGTCTTTGGCGTGCGCTTCACTTGTTCTTGAATCAACTCGTGGATACAAAGGTCGCGCGGGTAATCTGTCTGTGTGTTGTTCCAATCGATCAATAGTTGTTCCTGTTCAGTTTCGCTCAACAGGGAAAGGGCCGATACAGGCTTGTTCGCATCAGTGACGATCTCTCGCAGCAAAGAATTGAAATGCTCAAGCATTCGTTGAATGGTGGATGCATCGAACAAATCCGTGTTGTATTGGAGCGCCGCGGCAAGTCCGCTATCGGTCTCTGCCATCATCATCGTCATATCGAATTGCGCGGGTTCCCCACCCAGTGCAATGGATTCCAACGTCAGACTACCCACATCCATGCGTGCTCCGTCAATTCCCAAGGCAAATGGACTGAGTGCCTGCACTACCGCTTCATGCGCTTTTTGTAAGATGAACATCGTCTCAAAGAGCGGCGGGCGGCTGGCGTCGCGTTGAATGCCCAATTTTTTCGCGAGTAAAGCGGGTGGATAATCCTGATGTTCAAACGCGCCGAGTGTTGTTTTTCTCACACGTTGTAGAACCTCGCTGAATGTGGGATTGTCAGAGAAGTCAGCTTTCAATGCAATGGGATTGATGAAATAACCGACCAAGCCGGCCAGTTCCGCGTGGCTTCGTCCCGCCGTGACAGAGCCGACAATGAATTGTTCTTGATTGGAATAACGATGTAATAAAGTTTGGAAGGCGGCAAGCAGAGTCATAAAAAGCGTCGAGCCATTTTCTTGCGAGAAGGCTTTCAACTGTTGATAAATTTCGTTCTTGATCACCAAATGTTCCGAGTCGCCGCGATAGGTCTGCAGCGCTGTGCGCGGACGGTCAGTGGGGAGATTCAAAGCGGGGAGTTCACCGCTCAATGTGTCTCGCCAATACTCCCAAAGTTTTTCACCCTGCGAGCTCTCCAACATCTCTGTCTGCCAGCGGACATAATCTGAGTAGTGAGTGGAGAGTTGCGGCAAAAAAACTTCTTTGCCAGATTTGTTCGCTTCGTAGCTTGCAAGCAGTTCACGTGCCAACACGGTCATTGACCAGAAGTCCGTGACGATGTGATCCATCGAAAGCAGGAGGATATGTTCGGAATCTCTCTTGAACAACAGTGCCCGCAATACGGGGCCGTTCTCCAAATCAAACGGACGATGCGCTTCGGTGACGAGTCTTTCCCTTAGTTTTTCATCGCTCCAATGAGAAACAGTATCAAGATGGAAGAATCCATTCATGGTCTCATGCACACGCTGGAAGGGTTCGCCATTTACCGCGTGGAATGTACTTCGCAAAGACTCATGCCGTTCAACCAATTGTTCAAAGGCGTGTTCCAGCGCGCTGATGTTCAAATCACCGAGAATACGGATCGCTCCCGCAACGTTGAAGGATATTTCTTCGGGTAAAAGTTGATGCAGGAACCACAGTGCCTGCTGTCCATACGAAAGCGGACTTTCATTGGAATCGCTTCGCGAAGTGATCAGCGGAATTTCACCCGATGTTTGAGGAGCGTTCAGATTGGCAAGCGCTTCTGCAACAAGCCTGGAGATGGTCGGCCCCTGTAAGAGATTCGTCACTGACAGCTTGACTCCCAACTTTGATTCCATCGAGTTCTTGAGTTCCATTGCCATGAGTGAGTCGAGTCCCATGGTGTCGAGGGGTTGAGTGAGACTTAACTGGGATGGGTTCATCCCAAGCACGCGAGCAACTTGTGTCTGGATGAAATTTTGCAAAAGTTTTTCTCTTTGACTTGAATCTGCGGCAAGCAAGGCGGGTTGGGTCGCTTCACGCGCAGGGGAGGGCTGTTTCTTCGCCTTTCCATTTTTTCTGCCATTGTTATTTTCTTCGTGATGTTTTACTTTCCCATTGGAAGGCGTGGATACTGTGTGTACTTGTTTCTGTGTTTCCGTGTTTGCAGAACGACTTTCGACCCAATAACGTTGACGGTCGAATGGATAATTCGGCAGGAAGATTTTATGGCGCGTGTATCCTTCGTCGAATGATTTCCAATCAATATCTGCGCCCTGAGCATAGAGCTTGCCGAGGCTGTCCAAAATGGTTTGCCAGTCATCTTGATTTTGTCGGAGGGATGGCAACCACGCGGCTTTGGATTCTGGCAGACATCGTTTGCCCATGCCCAACAACACAGGGGCGGGACCAATCTCGATGAACGCGTCGATGCCCAGGCCGGAAATTGCTTCCAGCCCTTTCGCAAATTTCACCTCGGAGCGGATATGGTCGCGCCAATAACGCGCATTCAGCGTTTGATCAGGTTTGAGAACTTCACCGAGCAGGTTCGAGCTTAGAGAGATGCGATGATTGGAGAATTGGCTTCTTTTTGCAAAAGATTCGAACTCGTCCAAAATCGAATCCATGAGAGGCGAGTGGAAGGCGTGAGAGACGATGAGGGTTTTGGAGGAAATTCCCAGCTTTGTTAGTTCATCCAGAATATTTTGAATGGCAGTTTTTTCGCCAGAGATGACGGTATTGTCGGGTCCGTTTGTCGCGGCGATGGAAACTTTGTCTTGATAAGGTTGAATGGCCGGCGCGATGCGAGACGCATCGGCGAAGACCGCCGCCATCGTTCCGTTATGCGGAAGCGCGCCCATCAGGCGGGCACGTTCGGCGATGAGACGCAGACCATCCTCAAGGCTGAAGATACCCGCGATGCATGCCGCGACATATTCACCAACGCTGTGACCAAGAACCGCGTGCGGCTCGACGCCCCACGAACGCCACGTTTGCGCAAGGGCATATTCAAAGGCGAAGAGCGCGGGCTGGGTATGTTGGGTCTGATGAATGTCGTTCGTATCGGTGAAGAGAATCTCATGTAGGGAACGATGGAGGATGGGGTCGAGAATTTTGGCGCAAGCATCAAGCGCGGCGTGGAAGGCGGGCTGTGTTTCGTAGAGCTTGCGCCCCATGCCAGAATACTGCGAGCCTTGTCCCGTGAAGAGAAATGCTACTTTTGGTTTCGTATGGTTTGCTGACGTAGATATTGGGTTGGCGATGAACGCATCGAGTTTCGTTTTTAATTCCTCGTTTGTAGAGGCATGAAGTGCAAGGCGATGTTCGAAGTGTGTGCGGGTTGTGTTGGCTGTGAAGGCGACATCATGTAATCGGTGATTGGTACTTGGTAATTGTTTGCTTAGGGATTGCACGAGCTCTTCGAGAGAGGTTTTCGTTTTGGCGGAGAGGGTAAGGATATGGCAAGGACGTTCAATACCTGTGGACGGCGCGTTGTCAGACTCTAAAGAGGGCACATCGGAAATGATGATATGTGCGTTCGTGCCGCCGAAACCGAAGGAACTGATGCCTGCAAAACGCGGCTGGTCGCGTCGTTTCCATGGACGAAGATAGGTTCCGATCTCAAGCCTTGAGTCTTCAAGTGAGAGATAAGGATTGACTTCCTTGAGGTGTAAGTGCGGCGGGATGGCTTCGTTTTGCAGGGCAAGTACAGATTTGATCAACCCGGCGATTCCTGCGGCGGATTCCAGGTGACCAAAGTTCGTTTTTACAGAACCAACTAGAACTCTATTATTCGATTCTCCATTATCAAGAACGGCACGTAGTGAAGAGATTTCAATGGGGTCACCAAGCGGCGTACCAGTCCCATGTGCTTCGACATAACTAATCTGTTGTGGAGCGACTCCCGCATCGGCGAGCGCGTAACGAATGACATCTTGCTGCGCCAATCCGTTCGGCGCGGTCAAGCCGTTACTGCGACCATCTTGATTAATTGCAGAACCGCGAATCAATGCAAGGATGTTGTCGCCATCGCGCAACGCATCGGAGAAACGTTTGAGCACGACAACGCCGCATCCCTCGCCACGGACGTAACCATTGGCGCTGGCGTCGAAGGTCTTGCAGCGACCATCGGGCGAGAGCATCCGTGCTTGTGAGAAGGTAATGGTCAGTTCGGGGGTGAGAATGAGATTTACGCCGCCTGCCACTGCCAGATCGGTTTCGCCGTTTCGCAGGCTTTGAACCGCCAAATGTGTCGCTACCAAAGATGATGAACAAGCCGTATCAACCGCCATGCTGGGACCGCGCAAGTCGAAGACATAGGACAGACGATTCGCGGCAATACTGTGCGCGTTGCCCGTGCCTGCATAGGCGTCGATCATTTCGGGGTCGTCGAATTGCAGGCGGGAGTAATCGTAACTGCTGATACCGATGAAAACACCCGTGCGAGTTCCTGCGAGGGATTGAGGCGGGATGAAAGCATTTTCGAGCGCCTCCCAGCTTACTTCCAGAAGGAGGCGTTGTTGAGGATCCATGCGAGCGGCTTCTCGTGGGGAAATCCCAAAAAAGGCAGGGTCGAATAAGTCCACGTTATCAAGGAAGCCGCCGAAGCGGGTCGTGACTTTTCCGGGATCGGGACTCTCAGAATGGAAGGCGTCCACATCCCAACGGTCGGGCGGGACCTCGGTGATCGCATCCACGCCGTTGCGGAGGAGTTCCCAAAAGGCTTGTGGATTGGGTGCCTGCGGGAAGCGACAGCTCAAGCCGATGATGGCTATCGGTTCTTTTATGTAATTCGAAGTGGGTTGAATTGGTTTCGGTGCTGGCTTTGTTTGTTGTGGTCGTATATCGTTTGCTAAATGATTTGCAAGTAATTCAATAGTTGGGTAATCCCATGCGAGGGTGGGGGAGAGTTTGCGGTTGAGAAAGGTTTCGAGGTCGCCCGTAAGGCTGACCGCTTGGACGGAGCCGAGTCCGTAATAGGTGAAAGGTTGATGCGGGTCGATGGCGGAGGCGTCCATTTCGAGGATGGAGGCGATGCGGGTGAGAAGGAAGGTTTGGATTTCAGAGGAGGGTTTGTTGGGTGTAGGGTTGACTTTCTCCTCACCCCCTGACCCCTCTACCCTTTCGGGCACACGTTCCGCTGGAAGAGGGGAACTCTTTGCCCGCCACTCTCCAACCATTTCCAACTCTCCACTCAAAAAAGCGTTCTTCGTGGCGCGGCGTTGGATCTTTCCGCTGGAAGTTTTGGGGATGCTCATCGGTTTGACGAGGACGATGGCGAAAACTTGCAGATCATGTTTTTCGGCAACAGCTTGACGGATGGCAGAGGTTACTTCGTTGATATCCGCCTGCCTGCCTTGCCGCGTGACTTCTTGGACGATGACCAATTTTTCCTTGCCTGCGTCGGTCACGGAGAAGGCGGCGCCTGCTGAGGGTTGTAAAGCAGTATGCGAAGACTCGACAGTGAGTTCAATATCCTGAGGGTAATGATTGCTTCCGTGAATAATAATCAAGTCTTTCAAGCGGCCCGTGACAAAGAGTTCGCCTTCATGCAGAAAACCAAGGTCGCCAGTTCGCAAAAACGGACCTTCGCCTGTATTTGCCACATGTGCCTGAAAATGATTGCGTGTTTCCTCTTCCAACCCCCAATATCCCTGTGCCACACTGGGACCTGCCACCCATATCTCGCCAACTTCATCGGAAGCGCATTCTTCGAACGTGCTTGGGTTGACGATGACGATTCGTTGGTCAATCATGGATTTGCCGCAATTGACCATCGTCAATGCAGACTCGTCTCCGGTGGAGGCAAGTTCCACTTTGTCGCGCTCTAGCGATTTACGATTCACCGTCAGCGTGCGCGGCTCAGCGGGCCCGTCGCCGCCGGAGACGATGAGCGTGCTTTCCGCCATCCCAAAACACGGGTAGAAGGAACTCCTTCGAAAGCCGCACCGCTCAAAGGTCCGTGCGAAGCGTTCGAGAGTTTCGGGGCGGATTGGTTCGGCTCCACAAAACGCCAGAGACCACGAACTCAAATCCAGAGTATCGATCTGTTCGGAGGAAATTTTATCCACACACAGGTCATAGGCGAAGTTGGGGGCGCCGCTTGTCGTCCCTTTATATCGGCTGATTGCTTCGAGCCAGCGGAACGGTCGTTGCAGGAACGAAACAGGCGACATCAGTGTGGATGGTCCGTTGATATACATTGGTTCGAGGATGCCGCCGATAAGTCCCATGTCGTGATAGCTCGGCAACCAAAAAACCCCCGAAGCATTGTCGTCCAATTGAAAACCGTGGCGAATGGCTTTGAGGTTGTGCATAAGGTTGCCGTGTGTCAACATTACACCTTTGGGTTGACTGGTGGAACCGGATGTGTATTGGAGGAATGCCAGTGTATCGGATGTGATCTCTGGATGATGCCAATCCGCTTCCATCCCAGCCGGGACCTGCTCCGTGTTCAACCAGTGTAATGCCTTTAGATCGGGCGCGTGCTCGAATCTTTGTTCGATGTTGTGAAGGATGGTCGAGGTGGTCAACGCAAACGTGGATTTGGAATCATCCACAATCGCCTGAATGCGCGGTACGGGACGGTTGAGACGCGGCGGGTAGGCAGGGACGGCAGTCACGCCTGCATACAGACATCCGAAGAACGAAGCGATATATTCCAGCCCCGGAGGGTATAAAAGCAGGGCGCGCTCACCGCCCGCGTTATGACTCTCCAGCCACGCGCCGATGGCGCGCGCTTGTCGATCCAACTCCCCATAGGTAATTGTGACGATTTCTTGATCGTTATCCTGAATAAAACGATAGGCGAGGCGATCAGGCTGTTCCTGCGCGCGAGTTTGCAGAAGTTCAAGCAGAGTGCGAAATGAAGGCGAAGGGGAAAAAGTTGGAGATGATTGCTTCATAGTAAATCTACCTAAACTGGTCTAATTTTTCATTTATAACACAAAAGCAGTCAATCCTTCCTATGCATCTTGATTTCCTTGACATTGGTTCTTGCGGAAAGGTATAATCTTTCCCATTATTATGCAATTTATCTATTTTTTGTAGCTTGAGGGGAAATTTGATCACTTTTTGCTGGTAAAAGTTGGGTATCTCAGGCGCAGGTTTGTCCATAACTTATGGCAAAAGGAACAGACACGTGACCCAATCGAGCAGTTATCGAATCATTCTTGTCAGCGATCAAAGCGCTCCTTCTTCCAAAGAAGTCGAACTGAATAAACCGGAAATTGTCATCGGCCGCGACGAGGGCGCGGACCTGACCATTGCGTCCCCGGCTGTATCGAGACGTCATGCCCGGCTGGTGCGCGACGGGGATGGGTATGCAGTGGAAGATCTGGGAAGCAGTAATGGGACGTTTGTCAACGACCAGAAGCTATCTGGGCGCAGGGCGCTAACTTCAGGCGACCAGATCCGCTTAGGCCGGGCGATCATCCTGCGCTACGAAGCGCCTGTTGTTGAGAGAAAAGCCCTCCCCATGGAGACAGTGGCGCACCCGGCTCCTGCCATGCCTGCCAGCGTTATGCAGACGACGATCGGCGAGGAGCCCCTACTTTCTCGCGTCGATGCTGGGCCGCCTCAACTGATCGTGACTATCGCCGGAGAAAATCCAAAGACCCACAAATTGACAGGTCAAAGCCTGATGATTGGACGAGGGGAGGAGAATAATATTCTCATCCCTTCCCCGATTGTCTCGCGCCAACATGCGCGCCTGGACAAAATTGATGACGGATATAAAATAACGGTTTTGCCGGAAGCCAAAAACCCGCTTCTGTTTGAAGGTCGTCCGCTGGAAGAACCGCGTGTTTTACGCCATGGAGATATTCTCAGGGTCGGTAGTCTTGATCCGGGCATGATGGTCACGATCTCATATATCGTTCCAGGAGAAACAACCGGGGAACTTGAGCAGGATATCGTATTTGGTGAAAAGACTCTGATTCAGATTGGACGCGATCCCGGCAATGACGTTGTTTTGTCATCACCTAATGTGTCGCGTTTCCACGCGCAGGTGGAGAGAGTTGGTCAGCGGTATCGTGTGGAAGATTTGCGCAGTTCAAACGGGACTTTTGTCAATGGCGAACGGATTGAAGGCTCCGTCTGGTTGAAACCTGAGGATACGATCCGCATTGGGCAATATCGGTTCGTGATGGGAAAGGATCAACTTGCCAAATACGACGATAGTAACGGCTTGCGTGTGGATGTTATCAATCTTAACAAATGGGTGCGCAAGGACCTGAACATTCTTCAAAATATTTCCGTGGCGTTCAAGCCTCGTGAATTCATTGTCGTTGTCGGGCAGAGCGGCGGCGGAAAATCCACATTTGTGGATGCAGTCGCGGGGTACCGCCCGGCGACTGCCCCCTCCCGTGTGCTGGTCAACGATATTGACATTTACACTCACTTCGACGCCATCCGTAACGATATCGGGTTTGTCCCGCAAAAAGACATCATCCACATGGAGTTGACCGTCTATCAGGCATTGGATTATGCCGCGCAATTACGGATGCCCGGCGATACAACGCCGGAGGAAAGACAGAAACGCGTGATGGAGGTCCTTGCTGATTTGGATCTTACTCACCGGAAGGATGTCCAGATCAGCGGTTTGAGCGGCGGGCAACAGAAGCGCGTCTCCATCGGCGTCGAATTGCTTACCAAACCCGGGCTTTTCTTCCTGGATGAGCCGACTTCCGGTCTCGACCCCGGGACAGAAACCGCGTTGATGCAGTTGATGCGCCGTCTTGCCGATCAGGGACGTACGATTATCCTCATCACGCACGCCACAAAGAATGTGATGCTGGCGGATAAGGTCATCTTCCTGGCGCGCGGCGGATACCTTGCATGGTTTGGCCCACCGGAAGAGGCGCTGGAATATTTCAATGCCTATCGTTCGGAACGTGAACGTCGCGCGGGTAAGATCGAATTCGATGAAATTTATGCCATCCTCGACAACCCATCGAATGGCAAGGCTGAAGATTGGGCAAAACGTTACCGGGAAAGCGCGGCATACCAAAAGTATGTTGCCAAGCCGCTTGAAGGAAAACTTTCACCCGAAAAAGCGGCCACCATACCGGAATCCAAACAGGCTCCCCGGAAAACCGCTGCATCAGGAGGGAACAAACAGGTCTCTGCTCTTCGGCAGTTTATGATCCTATCCGCCCGCAATTTGAAGATTCTGACTCGAGATCGGTTTGGACTGGCGCTCATGCTGGCGACCGCGCCGTTGGTGAGTCTGCTGGATGTTGTTCTTTCAGTGGTTATGGGCAGAAACCCGTTTGATTTCAACACCGGTGACGCGGCGCGTGTCATTATTACGTTGTTTTTGTTGACGATATACGGTGTACTGGTGGGTGGAATCTCCCAAATGCGCGAGATCGTCAAAGAGCAGGAAGTCTACAAACGAGAGCGGTTGGTCAATTTAAAAATTCTGCCATACGTCCTGTCGAAGGTATGGGTTGCTGCATTGCTGGCGTTATATCAGGCGCTTGCCTACACAGTTGTCCATTATCTTGCCTTTGACATGCCGGGCGGCACCCTGGAATTTTTTCAGGTGTACATCACACTGACATTGGCTACCCTTGCTGGTATGATGCTGGGATTATTCGCCTCGGCGCTTGCCCCCAATGCCAGTTCCGCTCCACTGTTGGTGATTATCCTGATGTTGCCGCAGATCGTGTTGGGCGGCGCGCTGATCCCGTTACCGACATTTGTCAGTGCACCGACCTCCACGCGTTGGGCATTCGAGGCCCTGATGAGTATTACAGGGCCCGGCTCCGATCTCGCGGCGGATGTTTGCTGGTCGTTGCCGCCGGATGTGCGGGCGGCGATGACGCTTGAAGATAAGAAAAAGAATAATTGCCGTTGCATGGGCTTGAACATGCTCAAGCAGGAATCTTGCAATTTCCCAGGGTTGGGCAGTTTTTACGATCCTGCCGTGGATCAGCCTCCGCCTGTGGAGCCTGCGCCGCTTCCTCCTCCGCCTCCGGAACCTGTCCTTCCTGAACGACCTGTCCAGCCGCTTGACCAGTCCGATAATGTGGCGATGGCTGATTTCTTCCTGAAATTACAAGAGTGGGAAGCTCAGGTAACCGCCATTCAAGAGGATTATAAAAAACAAATCGAAGCCTACCAGGCACAGTCGGAAGTGTACAAGAGCGAGGTCATTGCCTATCAGGAAGCGCTGGCTTTATGGCAGGTTGGTCAAGGATCGGCAGTTTCCCCGGCTGAGTTCGCTGTCAACAAGTTTTATACGGACCTCGGCTGGACGGCGGTCAATAAGGAGGATACCGGTGCCTACATCGCAAAGATCACCAAAACCTGGCTGGTTCAGTCCTTCATCATTCTAATTCTGTTTGGGACGATATTGTTTCTGCAAAAAAGAAAAGATGTGATCTGAGATGAAGCTGAACACCCTGCTGACAGTATTTCTCCTGATTACGCTTGCTATTGTGTTGGGGGCTTGCGACGGCGGGGAAAATGACCCGGCGAAACAAGCCACACTCGACGCGATTAGCGCGTCTGTACGGCAGACGGCTACTGTTGTGGCGGCTCAAGAGCAGAATCCGAATGCCCCGATTGAGACGGCAAAGGCTGAGGCGACGATCCAGGCTCAGGTCGCCGCGGCAACCCAGGGCGCGTTGGATGCGTTGAGCGCCGATGCGCAATCAGCGACTGCTACGGCGGTCGCTCCCATTCTGGCGGAATTACCCAAATATGGAGTTGATCCGACAAGAGGGCGCATGGGGTGGATCCATCCGCCTGTGTCTTTGGATGTAGAGGGCTACATGCAGTATGACTATGTCAATTATTTTATTGCGACGCTGGCCCAGGATTTTGTGGTCTCCGCCGATATCACCTGGAATACACAGTATGGTACCTCTGGCTGTGGTTTTGTGCTTCGATCCGATGGCAGGCAGGACGCGTTGAGTCAGTATCTGGTCATTGCCACACGCGGCGCCAGCGGACACGTTTTGTTTGCCACCATGTCGGAGGGGGATGTTGTCACCGGGCAGGATATTTATGCCTATGGAATCGACCCAAGTTTTCAGGCGAAGAACGACACCACCAACCGTTTGACCGTTGTTGGTCGCGCGGACAGATTTTGGATCTATACCAACGGTACGCTGGTGGGAGAGGTGGACCCCAGCAGCCCGCCGCCTTCTCCCAACCTTCCGCCTGAGCCGAAGAGGCCGGCGGATGAGTCAAACGTCGAGGCAATGGCAAAATATCTGGCGCAGAAGGCGGAATACGACGCGGTGGTCGAACAAATCCAATCGAATTTCCGCGCCCGGCAAAGAGCCTTCCAAAATGCAGATAAGGTTTTTGAACGCGGGTTTGTCGCGCTCGTAGCTCTCAGCGAGTCGGGGCGCACTTCCTGTCAATTCGATAATGGCTGGCTGTGGCTCATTGAGTAGTTCCCGGCTGTCTGATGGACAAAGCAGAGATTGAGGAGACGAGATGGCAAAATCAAAGTGGATAGGAAAGAAACTGGGCAATCGATATTTGATCGAAGAGATGCTGGGGCAGGGAGGCATGTCCGCGGTGTACAAAGCCACCGACCCAAACCTAAAGCGGGTGGTGGCTGTCAAGATGATCCACTCGCATCTGTCCAGTGACCCGGATTTTGTGAAACGATTTGAAGAGGAGGCAACCGCTGTGGCGCAGTTGCGTCATCCCGGCATTATTCAGGTGTACGATTTTAATCAGGATGACGATGTCTACTTCATGGTATTGGAGTTTGTACCGGGGGAGACGATCCAGCAGCATCTTAAACGCTTGAACGATGGAGGAAGGAAATTGTCCGTGGTAAAAGCGGCGGAATACATGGCTGACATCTGCGATGCTGTGGATTACGCCCATCAGCGCGGGATGATCCACCGTGACATAAAACCTGCCAATCTGATGCTCAATACCCACGGTCAGGTAATCCTGATGGATTTCGGTATTGCCAAAATCGTCGGCGGGCAGAGGCACACGGCGACCGGCGCGGTGGTCGGGACGGCGATGTATATGTCTCCCGAACAGATTAAAGGTGAGCGTCCTGACCGCCGCACGGATATTTATTCCCTTGGCGTGACTTTATTTGAAATGGTCGGTGGTCGTCCACCCTTTGAAGCCGATTCCGCCATGACCCTGATGATGATGCACGTCAATGACCCGGTGCCAGACCCGAGAAAACTCAACCCGGATGTGCCGGATGATCTTGTGGCGATCATCAACAAGGCGCTTGCCAAAGATCCAAATGATCGCTTTCAGACGTGTGCCCAAATGGCAGCCGCTTTGCGGAATGTCGTGGCGCGGATCAAGTCCGGGGCATCCGCAGCGACCGCCTTGGGCGGAACCATGATCGAGGAATCTCCGCTTGCTTCTGCCAATCTTGACGCTACCATATACGAATCTTCGCCTGCCGGAAAAGGGACTGTTGTTGAAAATGGGCCTCTTCCTCCAAGCCCGATGGGAACAGTCGTGGAAAGTGGGCCCCTCTCTACTCCGCAGGGAACGGTCATGGAAAGCAAGCCTCAGCCGGGTATGGTAACATCAGGTGGTGGAGGAAACATCGGTGGAACGGCAATCGAAAATTTGGCGGCGAGTCCTGCCCCATTGCCGAAAGCTTCGGACGCTGGCATGCAGACCAGGAGATTCAAGCTATCACTACCGTTGGTTGCTGGTGGATTAATCGGAGCGGCGTGTCTGATCTTTGGCGGAATTTTCCTGGTCAACAGTTTTATGAATCGCGGCGCCAATTCTGCGACGGAAGAACCGACGGCTTTTGTGCTTCTCAGTACAGAGACTTTCACTCCAACAACAGCCCCTGATTCGACCGAGACACCTGTCATCCCGACGGAAACTCCAACCGAGACGCCGATTCCGTTCACTCCAACGCCGGAAACACCGTATGTTGTCATCACAAGCATTCTGCTTGAAAGCAATGTCTATGTGGTGAATTATGAAGTCCACAATTTCCCTGAATCCCCATCCCTGCATGTGCATATGTTTTTCAATTCCGTGCCACCCGAACAGGCGGGTGCGCCGAATGCCGGCCCTTGGAAGTTAACCTGGGGACGATATGGCGATCCGCCCTTCACCGGATATGGCCCAGCGAATCGCCCGGCGAATGCAACCCAAATGTGCGCGCTGGTTGCCAATCCGAATCACTCGATTCAACTGAACAGCGGCAATTGTGTGGATTTGCCTTGAGAGTTTCCTGAAAGATTGCGTTGATACCCCGAACTGTTGCCGCCTCTATGGGGTGGCAACAGTTCTTTAATCCTTGCTTGACAGGATTTGTGCAAGTCTGATTGGTTTTGACAGTCAGGCTGATTATCCTATGAAAGGAAAACGCGGCGAAACTTTTGTCCCGATTCAGGGTTTACGAGGAAGTAGAGATAAGGAGAGCTTTTTGATGGATATAGAAGTAGTGAACAAACCTGTTTCATTTTATGAACGACCCGGTGTTGAAAAGGATGTCATTTCGATTGCAAATGGGATTCCCTTCGGCATTGAGCGGGTGAGGAATCCGTCGGTGGGAATCGGAGGCGTTTATGGTACATGGGGCGATACATATGATAACGAAACCCTGCCAGCCTTCCTAGAAGAGAGATTGGGACGTTCGCTTCTTCCCAGCGAACGGTTGAATCTGTCCGAACTGGGATTCATCAGCCGGCAACACATCCCACTAAACCTTACTCCTGAGGAGCACACCCAGGTCGAGATCGAAGTCGGGAGACGCTTTCTTGTTGAAGCGATGAAAGCCTGTAACTGGGAACCGTCAGAAGTGGATGCCATCCTGATTGGGATGAGCGCTCCGCTTTCGGAGGATTATTTGGATCAGATTACCAAAGCCGCGGGGATTCCCGACCGGGCCTTGAAGGTCGCGACCCACAAAGCATGTGACGGTTCGACGAGCAGCCTGCATCTGGCGTTGAACCCCGAACTGCCGGAGAATGCCCAACTGGACCGGAATATCGCCGAATCGTTGTATGGAAAGAAGGTATTGGTTGGAGGAATTGAAGGACTGAGCCGTTTCATTAGTTCCTCGCATGATGCGAATGCGCTCCAGTTGTTTGGGAATGCCGCCGGGGTGGTGGGGGTTGTCCCTGGGACTACAATGAAGTTTCTGGCTGGCAAGTCACGCGAGGTTTTCGATGATGAAGGTGTTCTTCAGGTGGCGATGTACTATCCGCATTCCCGGCAGAGAACGGACGGTGGCTATAACGTGGATGTGACAGAGCCGATTGAGAATAATATTCGTGTAGCCGGTTTGATGCATGAGCCTCAGGATGGCTCTTCCATTTCGATGGCGGGGCCGATGGGTATGGTCAAGTTGTTTGTGCGGACGGGTGTCCAGGTGGTTCGAGATGTATACGCGGCTTATCAGGCAAAATTGACCGAATTAGGGATGAACGGGAAATCGCTTGCGGTGGCGATTGTCCATCACGCCAATTACAAGATCAATAAATTGAAGGAAAAACATCTCCAAAATGAGGGAATTGTCCTCCCGATGCCATGGTTGCTCAGCGAATTCGGGAATGTAAGTGCCGCGTCGAATATGATAGCATTCCTGCGGGAATTGCCGAATATGAAGCCTTTCGATCATATTCTGATTGATGGTTTTGGAGCGGGCACCTACTACGACGCGTTGGCGGTGGAGTTGGGAGGGTAGGTAACCTTCCGAAACGGAACCAATCATCCCTGCGTGTGAAGCGGAATTTCTTCGCTTGATTACTGCCATCCGGTGTAAATCGGGTGGCAGTTTTATTTTTTGTAACCTCTGATTAGGTATTTCGTCCTGTATTCGATAATATCTATGTTACCGGGTGAGTATGGTCAATGTATCGGTCAAAGCATAACCAGGATATCGTTGGTCTTCTATTGAGATTAAAAACGTTTGAAGATGAGTACCCTTACGGTATGTTCACTTACAGACGCTCTTCTTTCTTGATGCTGGTAGCCCGATACTTGGGCGTCGTGTTGTACAGATAAACAGGTCCGGGAATAAAAAAATCCCCCATATGAGGGGGACTTTTTATTTTGTTCCTATGCGTTCGCCGCACTGCGCCGGAACCAGTTCTTCCACTCACGTTTTTCCCATAGCACGAGGATGGGGGCGGCGATAAAGATTGAAGAGTACGTGCCGCTGAAGAGACCGACGAGCAGGATCACAGCGAACTCCTGGAGCGTGACCCCGCCGAAAAGGGCGAGCGCCAGCAGGAGGAATTCCACGGTCATTAATTGGGTGTTGATTGAACGCTGGAGGGTTTGTACGATCGAGTGATTGACCAGTTTTTCATACTCGAGGCGGCGAAGGGTGCTTGTGTTTTCGCGAATGCGGTCGAACACGACCACTTTGTCCTGCACCGAGAAACCGATCACGGTGAGCAGGGCGGTGAGGAAAAGGGCGTCGATCTGCCAATCGAAAAGAAGCGCACCGATCCCGGCAGCGCTAAACACGACCGCGACATCATGCACCATAGCGATGATGGCGCAGACGCCATACCGGAAGGCGTTCGGCACATTGCGGAAGACGTACGTGATGAAAAGCACCACGCCGAGGGCGGCGACGCTGACCGCCAGCGCGGCGCGTGATGTGACCTGCGATCCGATGCTGGGACCGACGCTGTCGAACCGGATCACGGTCACCGTCGAGCCTGTTTCCGTTTCCATTGCGGAGAGGATGCTGTCGCGTTCCTCATTCTCGAGGAATGAAGAACGGATGAGCAGGGTGCCATCCTCCGTTGTCTGAACCTGTGCATCGTCGATCCCGGCGGTCTCATAGAGGTTGACAATATCGGCGGGTTGCGGGGTCTTGCCCTGCTCGAATTGCACTTCGAGCAGCGAACCGCCGGTGAAGTCGATGGAGAGCGGCATTCCCTTGACTGCCAGGATGGTGATCCCGGCGATAATAACGATTAGCGAGAATGCAAAATACCAGTATTTTTTGCTAAGGATGTCAATCATTTGGTCTTCCTCCTAAATGCCGAACCAGCGCTGCAAATTGGTCGGCTTGAAGGTCTGTAAAGCAAGCGCCAGCAGGGTGCGTGTAATGTAGATCGCCGTGAACAGAGAGATGCCGACGCCAAGCGCCAGCGTGAGCGAAAAGCCTTTTACGAACGTCGCGCCAAAAGTGGAGCCGAACCAGTACAAGATTAGAGAAGTGATGATCGTGGTGAGGTTCGATTCCCAGATCGAGGGCCAAGCGCGAACCCAACCCTGATCAACCGCCTGTGTAAGGTTTCGCCCGTTACGGAGTTCCTCTTTGATGCGTTCGAAGATCAGGATGTTGGCATCCAATGCGGCACCCGTGCTGAGCAGAAAACCGGCAATGCCGGGCAGGGTCAACGTGAAATGGAAATATTTGAAAATGGCAAACGCGATCGCGGCGTAGAACAGGATGGACAAATCCGCGACGATCCCGGGCAGGCGGTAATAAATACCCATGAACAGGATGACAATCGCCATACCGATTGCGCCGGCGATCAGACTCTTTTGCAGGGAATCTTCTCCAAGCGTGGGACCAATGATCCGGGTCTCGACCACCTTGAGAGGGATCGGCAGGGAGCCGTAGCGGAGCTGCACCGCCAGTGCATTTGCAGATTCAGCGGTAAACGAACCGCTAATCTGTCCCTGCCCGTCCGGGATGGCTCCATTAATGACGGGAGCGGAGATCACGCGTTTGTCGAGCGTGATGGCAAGAATCTTGCCTACATTTGCGGCGGTATGTTGCCCGAAGATGTCCGCTCCCTCGCTTGAGAGGACGAAGTCGATGGCTGGCTGCCCCTGTGGGTCCAAGCCGACATTGACGCTCCGCAGATCCTTGCCGGTCATGATCGTGTGATAAACGGTTTGCGGTTCTTCTGTCGCATCCGTTCCGTCGGTGGGAGTTGCGGTCGGCGTGACGGTTGTCCCATTGACCAGATCCGTCTCAAGAACGGTGCCTGGTTCGGGCGCGTAATCGCCGGTGTCGACAAATTCCAGCAAACCGGTCTGCTGGATGATGTCCAGAATGGCATCCGAATCCTCCGCACCGGGGAACTCGCCCACGATGCGGCGGTCGCCTGCCAACTGGACCAAATTCTCGCTCACGCCCAGACCGCTGGTGCGGTTCTCCACGATGTCGCGCGCAACAGCCATGTCATCGGCTTGCACATCGGTACCGGCAGATACATCGGCTTCAAGCAGAACTTGCAACCCGCCCTGCAAGTCGAGCCCAAGCCTGGTTTTTACGCTGCGCTCGTACAGGACGGTGCCATTGAAGGGGTTGGGGATCTGGATATCATCGTTCACGTCCACCCAAATGGCGAGGGCGGCAATGATAAGAATGAGAACCAGACGCGTATAAAGGTTTCGAATCATACGTTGGTAATCTCCACTCACAAAAATGTGGCGCGCAGGCGCCACGGCGGCGGTGATTATACCCCCATTAAATAAGCGTGGGTAGGACAATTTCCCCCGTTTATGGCGGGTACACCCATTTCTCGAAGATAGGTTGCAGGTCGCAGCTGCACTGTTCCTCGGCAAGCGACTGCATCCCCCCCGGCGTGGCAATTTCCCAGGAAAAAGTTTCGGCGTACTTTTTTAGAAAATCATCAAAAACCTCGGGTCCCATTTCTTCCTTCAGCGCCACGAAGAAGAGCGGACCACGCCCATAGACGATTGCACTGTATTCCACCCCGCTGTAGTCAGCCACCGGTAGACCAATGGGGATGTCCGCATTGCCCACACGTGCCCAGCGGCTTTCCAGCGAAGAACGGAACCCCTCTGCGCCATCCGCGCCGTATTCATCTTCATAATATTGAAGTGTAACGAACTGGGTGAGCGACTCGTCGAGCCAGGGATCGTCAAGCTGGTCGTCGCCGACGAGACCGTAAAACCATTGATGTCCCACCTCGTGTACGACGGTTGATTCCAAATAAACGTTGGTTGGCGCACCGCCATACTCATCGTCGACATCGTAGATACGGTCTGCAATGGCGATCAGGCCTGGATACTCGATGCCGAGCGCGAGAGTCGGTGTCGCAACAATATCAAACTCAGTGTACGGGTAGGGCGCGTATCGTTCATTGAAGACCCTGATCGCTTTGGATGCGATCTCCAGTGCAAATTCCGCTCCGCCGGACAAATCTTCCGGCGCGAAACTTCGGATGGTGACTTCCCCCTCGGTTTGGAACACTTCCTCGTATTCCGGACTTGCCGCCAGATAAAAATCGCGCGCAGGACCGTTCGCAACGACCACTACCTGATTCTGCCCGGCTTCGGCGCGACTGACCTCCCGCCCGGACATGACCAGCGTCAATTCCTTCGGCGCGGTGACGCGCACCAGGAAAAACGCCGTGTCTGCGTAGGTGACATCCCCGCTCTGCGGCGGGATCTCGGCGTTCCAGCCTTCGTCGTCGTACACGCAGATCATGGGATAGGCATGTGCCAAGGCAAGCACATCTTCAAAATATGCCAGGACACCATAATTTAAATCTACCGTCTGCGGAACTGTGACGGCATACTGCATGGACAGCGTGATACTTTGTCCCGGCTCAAGCGGTTTCGATAACGGCACGACCATGAGACTGTTCTGAAGGCTGTACTTTGGGATGACGGATTGTCCATCCACCGTCAGATTCGAAACGGTCATCTTTCCTCCAAGGATGTTGGGGAAAAGCCGAAAGTGGACCTCGTTCAACGAGACGGTCTCAGTGTTGGTGTAGCGGACCTCCTCCGCCCCGGTCACATGGAACAAGTCGTCTGCGATCTCGAAATCGAGATGATACACGCTGGCGCCGTCCAATTGAGCAAGTGTGGGCTGTTCAGATTCGACCAACCCGGCCTCGAAAATGGAACGGTCATCCCAAGGAGTTTCCAGGGGGGCGGTGGGTGGCGTTGAAGTTGGAGTCGGTTTTGGTTGGAGAAGGGAACAGGAAACGAGCGCCAGGCTCAGGCTTAGAAAAGAGGCGAAGAGTTTTTTCATCGGAGCGTGTCTTTCAGGAAATCCAGTGCTTTTTGCAGGACTTCGCTGGGAGTCAAATTGTCGGTGTCAATGATTATATGGGCATGCTCGCGCGCATGGGAGAGTCTGCGGAACTGTTCTTCGTAATCCTTTTCCTGCCAGTTGAGCTTTCTTCTCGCTGTGCTGACGGGGAAGGACGCGTGGAGGAAGATCAGCACGTCGGGCTTGGTGATAACCTGCCACATGGTTTTTACGTAGGAATGTTCCTGCGCGATGTGGCGGCAGAGATAGCCGCTTTGTTCGAGACCCGCGATAAGAGTGGATTTTCCCGAGCCGCAGGGGCCGACCACACCGATTAACGGACGTTTACTGGGCGGCTCGTCCATGGTTACTCGTTGTCGCGTACGAGGCGGTTGAGTTGCGTGGGTCCACCCAGCACCGCCAGCGTGTCTCCCGCGTGGATGGGGCACGAATCGGTCGGGTGCATCTCCGAGGCATGGTCGTGCCGCAGGAGGACAATGTTCAGGTGATAGTTGTCCTCCACAAAGCCGACTGTCTTGTTGGCAAATACCGAATTGGGTTTGATTGTAACTCTGGCCAGCCCAAGCAGTTGACCTTCGACGGAGATCGGGTTGGTTACATCCGCTCCGGCAGCCGCGGCGGCAAAGACAGGCGCCGCCATTTCGGTGGCGCTCAAGGCAATGAACCCGAATTGTTCCTGCAGGGCATGGGCAAATTCTTCATCGAAGATGCGGATGACGACCTGAATATTCGGGTTCAGACTCCGGGCTTTGAGGGCGATTTGCAGATTCATGGCGTCGTTTTGACTGGCAAGGATGATGGTGCGGGCATCTTTGATGTTTGCCCCCTCCAACGCGCCGGGGTGTCTGGCATCCGAAAAAATGACAGGGATGCCCATGTCGCGCGCGGCGGCTGTGGTGTGGGTGCCGGGGTTGATCTCGAGTACGACAATATTTTCCCCCATGTCGTATAGCTTCTGTGCAACACGATACCCCAGATGCCCTAGCCCGACCAGAACGATATGGTTATTCATGGTGGATGCGACAGCCATCTCCCACTCCTTCCCTCGTGATTTTCGGTTGAAAAGCAACACCCCAAAGTCGGTCAATCCCTGCGCGAGGAAGATGATCCCGACTACGGGCATGATGAAATGAAATACTTGCAGAACAATATGTTTGGGAAAGTCCCCAACAGGTTGCAGGAAGGTCGCGGCGAGGATCGTGTAAATGGATTCTCCCAAACTTTTGAGAGGCTCGCCAACCGACTCCGCCAGCAAAAAATAGATGACTCCTCCGCCGATCACCGCCACAGTGAACAAGATCAGGGAGGTCCTGAATTCGCTGATCAGGATCAGGGTATCGCGCCAGGTTGCCCGGAACCTGCGCCAGCGGCTTTTCATTTCTTCAACCCTTCGATGGGCAGGCGCACCGTCATACGGCGGACGTTGTCGCCATTGCGCGGCGTGACCTTGAGCACCAGCACACTAATATCATCCGCAGGGCGGTCGTCGTCCAGCCTGACTGCGTGCGCCAGCAGAATATCCGCCACTTCCTGCGGCGTGGGATCCTGGTCTTCCAGCATGGATTGAAGCATTTCGGCGGCGTTCATCGGCTGCCCGCGGCGCTCGCCCGCGTGCACAAGACCATCCGTGTATATGACGACGGTCAGTCCGGCTTCGATGGCAATTTCCAGAATGGAGGGGCGCACATCGCGTGAAGTGCCGAGGGGGATGCTTTCGCTTTCGATCTTGTCGATCCGGGTCCCGCGACAGACGAACATGGGGGATGGATTATTGCGGGTCAGGACGATGGTCCCGCTGTGGAAGTCCACCGAGGCGATGTTGAGCGTACAGATGACCTTGCCGCGTTTGTCAGTGAAGAGCGCATCGGACGCCGCCCGGGCTGCCGCGCCATCCCGGACGCCTTCCGCCAGCAAGCCGATGACCTTCCGCACGACCAATTGTGAAACGGCTTTCGCACCGCGCCCGGAGGTCTGACCATCCGCCAACACAACCGAGAGTCCGCCATTGGGGCGTTCGACCACCTCGAGCGTATCGCCGCTTTCGGAAGTGGCGTATTTATTGACCTTGGCAACCGCGATCTGAACTTCCATATCATTGATTTTAACGCAAGTTGTTCCGCCTTGCACTAAACCCGGGCGCGGCTGACGTTTTCCCAATCTCATCCTTGACGCTCATCCATCCACCCGCTATAATCTGCCCGCTTCAATCGTAAATCGGTAGGGGCGGATGGTTATCCGCCCCTATAACGTGTAAAAATAAGGAGAAAGACAGAAATGCCCCCACATCCAAAGCGCAAACACTCAAAGAGTCGCCGCAACATGCGCCGCGCTCATGACGCCTTGCAGCCTCGCAACCTTACCGCCTGCTCCAACTGCGGATCCATGCGCCTGCCGCATACAGTCTGCCCGAATTGTGGTTTCTACGAAGGCAAGGAAGTTGTCGAGATCAAAAAAGAAAAGAAGAAGGCTGAGTAGAATCGAATTCTTCGTTGGACAAAATGGGTCGTGACGAACACGACCCGTTTGTGTTTAATTGGTTGATTGCAGGGGCGAGTCGCCCATGCAGCTTACGGAGGCATCAATGCAATTCGATTCACAAACTACGGCGTTCATCTTCCCCGGGCAAGGCTCGCAGGCAGTCGGCATGGGCAGAGACCTCGCCGCGCGCTATCCGGTTGCCAAACAGACTTTCGACGAAGCGGACTCCATCTTTGGCTTTTCCCTCTCTCGGCTCATGTGGGAAGGGCCCAAAGAAACGCTGGACGAGACGGTCAACACACAACCGGCGTTATACGTCCATTCCATTGCCGCGTTTCGGACATTCTCGAGTCTTTCCACGCTCCGGCCTGCCACCGTTGCCGGGCATTCCCTCGGCGAATTATCGGCGCTCACGGCATCCGGCGCGTTGTCCTTTGCCGATGGACTCCGGCTTGTCCGCACGCGCGGCGAACTGATGAAGCGCGCCGGTGAACTCAATCCCGGCGGCATGGCAGCCATCCTCGGCGTGGACATTCCCACGCTCGATAAAGTTTGTGCCGAAGCCAGCACGGAAACCGAGATTGTCCAGGTCGCCAACGACAACTGCCCCGGGCAGGTGGTCATCTCTGGTCACAAATCTGCGCTTGAGCGTGCCATGGCTGGAGCGAAGGCGGCGGGAGCGAAGCGTGCCCTCCCTTTGCCCGTAAGCATCGCGGCACATTCCCCGCTGATGGATTCGATCCAGCAGGAATGGAATGCCGCTGTGGACGCCTGCGCCATTGGAGGCGCGGTCATCCCGGTGGTGGGCAACGTCTATGCCGATATTATCCGCACGGCGGATGAACTGCGCGCCGATATCAAAGCGCAGATGCAGTCACGCGTCCGTTGGACTGAATCGGTGCAGGCGATGCTTGGGAGCGGAGTCCAGACCTTCGTCGAAGTGGGAAGCGGAGATGTCCTATCCGGGCTGATCAAGCGTATCGACGCGTCTGCATCCCGCTTTCTGTTGGGCAATCCGCAGGACTTCGCGGCATTGGAATTCTAGATCTGCTATACTTCGGTCATGGCTGATATCAACTCTCGCATCAATAAAGTTGTCGGTGAAATTTCGGGAAACGAGGCTCTTTTGGAGATGCTCGATGCCGACGCCGCGACTGAACTGCTGAATTGGGGTATTGCGACCGCAACCATGCTGGTGAAAAAGACGGAAGGCATGGATGACGCTGCCGCAGAGCAGGCATTGGAGCCTCAACTTAAGGCTGTGCGTCAGACGATGCGCTCCGCAGGAAATTGGGCTTCGGGTAAATATGCCGATCCTGCTGCCCGCGCGCAATTACGCGACAAATTGAATGAGTATCTTAAGACCATCCATGGAGAAGGCGGGAAACCATCGTTGGTCGATCGTATGAATATTGTTTTGAATCAGGTGGATGATAAGAACAGGACCCCGCTTCAATTGATCCAGAGTTTCAAGGGTTTGATAGAGGAATCGCAATAGGAGTTTATGCCGAAAAGACGGGCGATGTCGAAGAGAACTGCACTGGGTTCGGTTCTCTCGGTGATCATTTTATTTGTTCTCGGAGTCATTTACTCGCTGACGGGCTCCGGACCCGACTCTGGGGAACCGACGCCGACTGTCGTTTTCGCGACCGGTACGCCGCAGGTGGACTTTCCTCCGGGTGTGACGCCGGTGGTGGAAATTCCTCCAACGCCAACCCCGGCTAGTCAATGGTGGGAGGTATATTTCACCGATCCATTCGCGGTCAATGACCCGGCGCAATGGCAGAGCTCGATTGCGGGGAAATTGATCGAAAAGATCAATGCCGCCGCGAACAGCATTCATATTGCCGCGTTTGAATTCGACCTGACGCCGATTGCCGAAGCCTTGATCGCGGCGCGCCAGCGCGGCGTGGACGTGCGCTGGGTCACCGACGATGAGAGCGGACTCGAAGCCGACGAAGACCCGGACCGGGGTCAATTTGCGCTGTTGCAGGAGGCAGGCATTGAGGTCGTTGCTGATTCCCGCTCGGCGCTGATGCACAACAAGTTCATCGTTTTCGACCAACAAACTGTGTGGACCGGTTCGACGAATTTCACTATCAGCGCTGTATTTCAGCAAAATAACAACGCGGTGGTCATTCATTCACCGGAGATCGCCGCGATGTACGAGCGTGAGTTCTTTGAAATGTGGGATGGGCAATTTGGTCCCAAATCCCCATCCCTGGCTGAGCATCAGAGTGCTCTCGTGAATGGAACTTTGATACAGGTCTATTTCTCGCCGGAGGATGATGTCTTGAATCGTATCATCCCACTGGTTGCCGGGGCGCAGTCAAATATTCGTTTCCTGGCGTTCAGTTTTACCGATTATCCGCTTGCCAAAACGATGATCGACCGCTACGCCGCCGGGGTGGACGTGGCAGGTGTATACGAAAAGACCGGCAGCGAAACCGAGGGCGCAGAACTGCGGACGTTCTTCTGTGCCCGCGTCCCGGTTCGGCAGGATGGGAATCCCAGGTTCCTGCACCACAAGTTAATTATTGTGGACAACCGGCTGGTGATCACTGGTTCTTTCAATTTCTCGAACAATGCCACCGATAACAATGACGAGAATGTCATCATCATCGATAACCCCGATGTGGCTGCCTTGTACTTGCAGGAATTTAGCCGCGTGTGGAATATCGCCGCCGACCCTGACCCGGCAAAGTTTACATGCCAGTAGCCGCTATGTCATTTTGGGCGGAACGAAGAATCGCCTTGTGATCAAGCCTCTTCGTTGATGTTCAGAGCGGCATTATCGTAAATAAGAAGAAGCAACTCCTACCATGCCGGTGTCACATTTCCCTGCTCATCCTGCCAATAAGGCGCCCAGGCGAGGGAAACCAGTTGGACAGTGATGTCCGTTTTCTTGGGTTTGACGGAAATGGTTTCCAAGCTTTCGGTCAGCGGGTCCACTTTTTCTGCCAGGGCATCCGTCTCAGACTTCAACTGAGCATCCAGGTCGGCCAGTTGTTGCTGGATCGCTTCGACTGTTTCGTTGGCGCGTGAGACATCGCCGCCTTCCTCCATGGCGCGCCCTGCTTTCCGGGCGGCAGTCGTCGCCTTGTTGATGGTGCCGCTTAAAGATTTGCGCCCCGTGAACGCACCAAGCAGCGTGGAGCCGAATGAAAGGGCAGTTTGCAGTTTCGCCTGTTGAGCCTGCTCCTTTTGTTTTTCCACGGCGGCTTGTGCCTTGCGCAGGCGCTCTTGGAGTGTAGCCATTTTGGGCGCGTATTTCTTGCGGAGGGCTTCCACCAATTCATCTCGTTTTTCACGGGCGACCTGTCCCGCACGGATGCGAAAGTCGCGTTCATCTTCGCCCGGCTGAGAGACCAATTTCAGGCTGGGGCTTTGGAACAGATTGATGGACTGCGAGCCGTAGAGCCAGTTGGCAAAATCTTTGTTCCATGCGGCGTAATTTTTCGCCTGACTGGCGGCGGAGGGCAGGTTGCTGAATTGCGCGCCGCCCTGTGCCGATTTTTCCAGGTCTGTGGCAGGGATGCTGATCTCTTCGGCGCCATCCCAGGTGACGGGAATGGCATCGTCCGTGACGGGGGTGAGATATACCTTGCTTTGGGTCGTGCTGACCCTGGTCTTGGCATCGGCAAAATTGATCTTCGCCGCGCCGATAACCTTGGGCTGGTAAACGAGAGTCTTCCCGCTGGAGCCGCGCACCGGCAGGAAGAATGCCTGGATGCCGGGCGGGAGCGCAGGCTGACTTGCCGAAACGGATGGGGCAGCGGATATGGTCACAGCCGCCGCGGTCGCTGTTGAAACGGGAGCCGCCGCAGGCTTCGTCGTGGACGCGTCGCCGCGGTACGGGTCCATCAGGACCTTGATTTGATCCCGCGTCAATGGGCCTCTCAAATACGACAGCGCCCAGCGCGTCTGCATCAGTTCGGGCGCGTCCTCATGTGTGTTGTTCATCAAGAATACCCGGTTGCCGAGCGACGAAATGATTTTCTCGATCTGCGAGCGGTTGAATTGCGCTCCCGCGGCAGCGCTTTCGAGACCGTCGAGCAGGCGGGCTTTGTCGCGCTCGGTCTGTAGCCGACCGATGAACCATGTGCCGATGTTGGAAAGGGCTTTGTAATCGAGGTCCACCGGGTTTTGCGTGGCGAGTACCATGCCCACGCCGAAGGCGCGTGCCTGCTTGAGCAGGGTAAGCATCGGCAGTTTGGATGGCGGGTTGCTGGTGGGCGGCAGGTAGCCGAAGATCTCGTCCATGTATACGAGCGCGCGCAGGCTGGTGGTGCCTGGCTGACCGCGCATCCAACTCAAAATTTGGTTCATCAACAATGAAACGAAGAACATGCGCTCCGGATCGCTGAGGTGCGCGATGGAGAAAATGGCGAGACGAGGCTTGCCGGTGGGCGTATAGAGGATCTGTCCGATGTCGAGCGGAACGCCCTGTAACCAGGCGCTGAAGCCTGGCGATGCCAGCAAGTTGTTCAACGCCATGACGAGCCCGAAGCGTTCCTTCGATGGGTAGAAGGATTCGAGGTCAAGCACGCCGACTTTCTCGACGGGCGGTGTCTGCACTTGTTGGATGAGCGTTGCCAGGTCGAGGTCGCGTCCCTGCCGCCAGGCGGTGTCGAGGATGGTCGAGAGCAGGATGTGTTCGCGGCTTTGGACGGGGTCGGCTTCGATGCCCACCAGACCGAGCAGGCTGGTGGCGGTGGTGCTGACGCGTTCGCGCAGGAGGTCGCTGTCTTCCCGGAGGGCGGGTTCCGGCGCGGCGAAGGATTTCAGAATCGATACCGGGATCCCGGCGCTGGAGCCGGGAGTGTAGATGCGGATGTCGCTGGCGTCTCGCAGGCGTTGGATACGTTCTCCGCTCTGGTTCCAACTGGCGAGACCATTTTTCCAAGTGTCGGCTTGTTTGTTGGCGTACTCTTCGGGAGTCATCCCTTTTTGGCGCGCGTCGTCGAGGTTGATCCAGGGAAGAAAGTCTGTTCCGCGCAGTTGGGGGAAGGTCAGGAGCAGGTTGGCGAGATCGCCCTTGGGGTCGATGAGGATGGCAGGTACGCCGTCAATGGCGGCTTCCTCGATGAGGGAAATGCAGAGACCGGTCTTGCCGGAGCCGGTCATCCCAACACACACGGCATGGGTGGTCAGGTCTTTTGAATCATACAGTAGAAGTTCATCCTTTGCCTTTTGCGCTTCAAGGTCATATACCCGCCCAAGATAGAACGAACCCAGTTTTTCGTACTCCTCCATGGATGTCTCCTTTTACATGAACGACCTTCAAGTGTTGCGATGCTCCCGATATTTTACAACATTTATCGACAACAAAGCCAAAATAAAACAGCGCAGGTTGTTTCCTGCGCTGTTTTATTGGGTGAAACTTTAGTCCAAGAGATTCGCTGGAATGTTGCCGCCATTCTCGGCAATTTTCTTTAGGACTGTCTTATGCAGCCAAATGTTCATCTTGCTGTGGTCGCCGCCCATCAATTCGGCGGGGCAGCCAAGTTCCTCGGCAAGTTCCTTGCGTGCTGCAAGACTGCTGTCGATGCCGAGGACCTTGAGCAAGTCGACGATGGAAACCTTCCAATCAAGACCGGAACCTTTGGTCATCTCTTCCAGTTTCTTGACCACATCCACTTCAGAGATTGGTTTGACGGCAGGTTCGGACGGTTTTGCGTTACGGCCCATGGCGGCAAGCTCTTCCGGGCTGAGGGCAATGTTTGCCGGTTTGGCGGTGGAAGCCGCCGTGGGAGCTGCAGGGGCGGCTGGCTTAGCCACAGGGGCGCTGGTGGACATTTGCAGTTTTGCGCGAGCTTCGGCTTCCTTCTTTGCCATATCGGCGAGCGCCTGTGCTTGTGCGGCCTCTGCTTCTTTGTCCTTATCCTTGTTCAATCCTAGTTTATCGAGAATTTTTGCGAAGAGTCCCATAATACAATTCCTTTCGATGACTTTTGGTTTTGGAAATTAATGAAGAGAATGATTTTAGCGTCATCCTCGCTTGCACTGATGACATTATAGCACTTTGTTTGCTATAATGTATTCATCAATTGTTGATCATGAAAGGACGCCCACATGCAAAATCGTTCCTCGTCTCGCGGTATTGACCTAGCTTCTCTTTTTAATGTTGCCGCACAGGCATTGGCTGCAAATCAGACTTCCCTAAATCAAGCTGACACGGATAATCAAAATCATGGCGATAACATGGTGCAGGCTTTCAATATGATTACACAAGCTTTGGGAAGCCAGCAGGGTGCTTCACCATCCCAACAGCTCAGTCATGCCAGCCAGTATTTGTCTCAACATGCGACCAGTGGTTCGGCACATGCCTATTCACAAGGCTTGGCACAAGCCGCGCAACAGCTCCAGGGACAGGATGCCGTCACGCCGGACAATGCCATGATGTTGATTCAGTCGCTTCTCGGGGGCGGGCAGCAACCGGCTTCGCAGGGAGGCGGGGATTTGCTCGGCTCTCTGCTCGGAGGTGGTCAGCAGTCAGCGGCGCCGGATGCCGGAGACCTTTTGGGGGCGTTGCTTGGCGGTGGGCAATCCCCACAACAGAGTACCTCACAAGCTCAGGACGGACTCGACCTTGGCGATCTTTTGAATGCAGGCATGGCTTTCATGAGCGCAAAACAGCAGGGGCAGGGAAATTTGCAAGCCGGACTTGCCGCCTTGATGGCAGCGGGTCCATTGGGACAAAAACCGCATCGTCAGCAATCTGGGCAACTTGTAGCGAATGCTTTGCTCCAGGCTGTTGCCGGAATGTCCCGGAAATAAGAAGCCGCATAAAAGAAACGCAAAGTTCCGGGTGAAATCTCGGAACTTTGTAGTTTATGACACTGAACATAAAGTTATATTCCATGGCCGGTTTAAAATCATTTCACCTGTTTTCAAGAATGATGACATTTGTCCGTTCTGGTGGTTTTCTCCCGGTAGTATAATCACCTCATGATAATCTGGTCTGACAATAAACTTGTCAGCGCCGCTGATTGTGCGGTTCTATGAACATATCTGGTCAGAGATGATGCCCTCTGACCAGATTATTTTTTATAGGAGAAACCCATGAAGTTAAGTTCGCTTGCCTGCGACATTGCCGAGTCGCCCACCTTTGCCCTAAACGAGGAAGCCCGGCTCCTAAAGGAGCGCGGCGAAGCTGTGATCAACCTGGGGATTGGTGAACCGAAAAACAAGACGCCGATCTCAGCGATTCTTTCCTCAGCCGCCAAATTGACCAGCGGTGAAGTGAAATATACGCCTCCCGACGGCCTCCCCTCTATGAAAAAAGCAGTCATCCGTTATACGGAGGAGAATTATGACCGCTTGGTTTCACCGGAGAATGTGATCGTCACCAACGGCGCCAAGCAATCCCTGTTTAACATCCTATATTCGATTCTCAACCCACAGGATGAAGTAATCATCATTGCGCCGTACTGGGTCTCCTATACCGAGATGATCAAGATGTGCACGGGGAGACCGGTGATTGTGACCCCCGAAGATGGAACGTTTACCCCAAATTTTGCCGAGATCGAGCGGGCAGTGACTTCCTCCACGCGAGCGATCATCGTTAACAGCCCGAACAATCCATCCGGTGCAATCTACCCGCCGGAGCTGATTGAAAAGATCGTGAACCTGTGCGAGAAAAAAGGCATTTTCATGATCTGTGACGATATCTATCATAAACTAACTTTCGACCGGAATGTGGCGATCCCTGCCTATCGTTTCACGAAAAAGGATATTGAAAATTCGCATATCGTCGTGGTCAACGGCGTGGCGAAACTTTATGGTATGACCGGTTTTCGAATCGGGTGGGTGGTGGGTCCGCGCGAACTGGTGAGGGTGATGACCAATGTTCTGGCGCAGACGACATCCTGTGTATCGCCCATCGCGCAGGCGGCGGCTGAGGGCGCGTTGAACGGCATGCAGTCCGTGGTGGAAGCGTTGCGGTTGCAAATCCAGAACAACCGCGACGTGGTGCTCCAGGAGATGAAGACCTTCAACGGTGCGCGCCTTATCCCGCCGGCGGGAACGTTCTACGCCCTGCCGGACCTGCGTGCCTTCAACAACAACTCTGTGGAAGTCTCGAAGTTCCTGCTCAAGAAGGCGATGGTGGTGACCGTGCCTGGCAGGGAATTTGGCATGGAAGGTCACATTCGTATTTCGTTCGCAGGCTCGGTGAAAGATGTGACCGAGGGCATTGCCCGTATCAAATGGGCTCTCGACCCCACCAGCCCAAATGAGATCTACATTGGCGATAAGAAGATGATCCGTGATTGGATGTAGGAGAGACGACGATGAATAACTTGCTCAATATCAAAACTCCTGCCGAAGCGATCGCCCAAGCCCGTAAAGCGGACTTTAACCTCTCTAATCAGGGTGTTACGAATTTACGGCTTGCCTATTGGAATCTGACGACTGAAGCGTTGTATGAAGAAGCAATCTTTCGTAGTGAGGGCGTGACGGTTTCTGGTGGTCCATTCGTAGCGCACACTGGCAAGCATACCGCGCGCTCGGCGAATGACAAGTTCGTCGTGCGGCATGTTGACTCGGAGCAGAATATTTGGTGGGGCGTGTATAACCGTCCGTTCGAGACCGAGAAGTTCGACTCGTTGTATGCCAGGATGTTGGGCTACTTGCAGGGTAAGGATGTCTTTGTTCAGGACCTCTACGGCGGTGCGGATGAAAACTATCGCCTGCCGGTCCGTTTTGTGACGGAGCTGGCCTGGCACAGCATATTCCTGCGGAATATGTTCCTCTTGCCGCAATCGTTGGAGGAATATAAGCGTTTTGTCCCCGAGTTCACGATCTTCGCCGCGCCTGGTTTCAAGGGTTCGCCCTCTGTGGATAGTACCAATACAGAAACATTCATCGTTTTGAATTTCGAAAAGAAGCTTGCTATTATCGGCAACACCGCCTATGCAGGTGAGTTGAAGAAAACAGTTTTCACATTGTTGAATTACCTTCTGCCGCTGGAGGGCGTCCTTTCCATGCATTGCTCGGCAAACGTCGCCCCGGACAACCCAAACGATGTTGCGCTGTTCTTCGGGCTGAGTGGCACCGGCAAGACGACCCTCTCCGCCGACCCGACCCGCCGCTTGATCGGCGACGATGAACACGGTTGGAGCGACGAGGGTGTCTTCAATTTCGAAGGCGGATGTTATGCCAAGGTTATTGGGTTATCGGAGACAGCCGAGCCGGAGATTTATGCGACAACGAAAATGTTCGGAACAATCCTCGAGAATGTCTCCTTTGACCCGATCACCCGCCTCATTGACTTGGACGATGACTCGATTACCGAGAACACGCGCGCTTCCTACCCCCTGACATTTATCGCGAATGCCGTCCCGGAGAAGAAGGCTGGGCATCCGAAGAATATCATCCTGTTGACGTGTGACGCCAGTGGAGTCATGCCGCCGATTGCACGTCTTTCTCCGAACCAGGCGTTGTATCAATTCATCAGCGGGTACACCTCCAAGATAGCGGGAACAGAGGTCGGCTTAGGGAAGGAACCGGAGATTACGTTCTCTGCTTGTTTTGGCGGACCGTTCATGGTTCATCATCCCTATAAATATGCCGAACTGCTCAAACGTAAGATCGAGCGCTATGGAGTCAAATGCTGGCTGGTCAACACCGGCTGGGTGGGTGGCCCCTACGGCATTGGCAAGCGCATCTCGATCAGACATACGCGCGCATTGTTGAACGCTGCCTTGACTGGTAAGTTGGATTCGGTTGAGTACAAAAAAGATCCCGTGTTCGGTTTTGATGTCCCGCGCGCCTGCCCGAATGTTCCCGATGATGTGTTGGATCCCTCGTCATCGTGGCATGACAAAAAAGAATACGACAAGAAATATAAGCAATTGGCACAGCGCTTTATCGAGAACTTCGGGAAGTTTACCGAGGGGACGCCGCAGGAAGTGATCGACGTAGGTCCGAAGATATAAATGAAAAACTCCGGGTTCAGCAAGAACCCGGAGTTTTTCATTACTCGTACACTGGCAAGTTTGTTGTGAGGGGGAATCTGCCAGTCTTTTTGGTCTGTGGTTTACTAACGATTAGCTTCTTCTCAGCCTGCATCTTGTCGATACGGCGCTGGACATGAGGGGAAAAATAGCCAGCGTAGCGTTTTTGTAGTTCGGGTCTCTGCCAATCGTGCCCTGTGACTTGTCCACGGCAGGTGGGTTGCCCGCACAGGCAGTTGAATTCATCATAGGGCATGGTGTCGCACATGGCATAGTCGAAACAAACTTCTTCGCCGACTTTGATATCTCGCATTGCAACGAGTCCGATCTGTCCCGAAAGTCCCGCATTCGGATTACAGGAGTGATTGACATAATCCCCTTCGCCGATCGGCCGCGGCACCAGGAAGTGACGATCTTCCACCTGGAGGCACAGACTGCGTTCACGTTCGGGAAGGTGAATAAAGGTGTCCCATTCGTACACGACACCCCCGAAAATGGCTATGAGTTCGCCTTTCATAATGGGCTTGAGGGCAAAAATGCCATTTCCACTGCCATCGGCTTTCGGGCGGCCTTCCAACTTAGAAGACAGATAGGAACTTGGTTGCTTGGACATTCATATAACTTCCTTTCATTTGGATTAAAGATAAACAGCGCCTCCCCCGGTGGACGGGCCGGGAAAAACGCCATTAGGTACGTGAATGATACATCAAATTGTCAGTGTGTAAAGGTTTCCATAAGACAACTTTTCAGGGTTTCCCCCTATCCCAAAACGACCCTCGAGCAATGAACTCGAGAGTCGTTTGACTTTTTCTACTGCTTTCGCATTTGATTCCGCGCAATACGGTTGAGAAGTTGCAATAATTCCTGCATTTTTTCCGGCGCGGACGCGTCGCCGGTGACCACCGTGTGCGACTTTCTCTTCGTTTTCACGGTGATCGAATAGGTGAAACTGTCTGGAGTATTCTCATCCATCATTTGTTCCGGCAGTTCGTTGAAGTCGAGGTCGTCGAGCAGATCGAACAGCTCCTTGGATTGTTCATCGGGCAGGTCCTCCGGCTTGAAGTCCGCGGCGAAGCGGATGCCGGCAAACCCTCCGGTTCGCTCGAATTGGATGCGTTCCACTTTCATGTCAGCCTCTTATTTCGCGGGTGCGGCGCCAATCGCGCGGAGCAGGGAGGTGAAACATCCGTCGCCAGGTTCGGTTGGTTCTCCGTTGCCGCCCTCCACGCCCAAGCCGACTGCCGCCCAGCCATTCTTCACCGCCTGTTGTTCCAAGCTTCCGGTGCCAAAGAGTTCTCCTGCTGTCTGGTAGGTCAGGTTGGCGCAATCCTGGAATTTGGAACTGCTGGTCAGTTTGTCGCGCAGGGTCACGTACCAGATCTGACCGGCTTTGAGCCAGGCGTTGCCGCCTATCTCCAGGGCGGCGACGTAGAAGGCGTGATTGGGGATGCCTGAGTTGATGTGGACTCCGCCGTTGTCGCTGACCGTGTTGACATAATCCTTCATATGCGCGGGTTGTGGGTCCTTGCCCAGCACGGGATCGTCATACGCCGTTCCAGGAGCCTTCATCGAACGGATACCGACACCATTCACATTCGATGTGAGCAGACCCGCGCCGATGATCCAATCCGCCTGGTCAGCGGTCTGACCGAGGGTATATTGCTTGACGAGCGATCCGAACACATCGGACATCGATTCGTTCAGGGCGCCAGGTTGCTGGGAATAGGTCAGTTTTGCCTCGTATTGTGTGACGCCGTGTGTCAACTCGTGACCGATTACATCGATGGCAATGGTGAAGCGGTTGAAAAGACGTTCGTTGATGGGGAGGTTCTCGTCACCATCACCATACACCATCTGTTCGCCGTCCCAAAAAGCATTGTCGTAGCCTTTCTGATAATGGACGGTCGAGTCGAGGCGCATACCGTTGTTATCGATGGAGTTCCTTTGGTAAAACTCTTTGAAGAGATCATATGTGGCGCCACTCCCGTCGTAGGCTTCGTTGACGGCGACATCTGTCGAGGGCGGATCCCCTTCCTTGCGGACCTGCGTACCGGGCAGGCTTGATCCATTCTTGGCATCGTAAATAATCCGTTCCTTGCCGCCGACCGCCACTCGCAAGGCTGCACCGGTAAAATCGGAAAGCGCGCGGCGTTTCCCGACCATTTGCGCCGAAGCCTTTAGCGTGTTAATCGCAAGCACTTTTTGCGCCGCAGTGCCGTTTGTGGCGATATCTTCCAGCATGTGGGGCGGGACGATGCAGTTGACGGGGAAATGCTTGTGCATGGAGAGAATCCTTTCTATTTGGCGAATTGGACAAGCAAGTTGAGTATACGTTGTTTTGGAACGATTTTCAATAGGACTTTGGAGAACTTCACAAATCACACACGAACATCCGCTGGAGTGACCCCAAGATCGTCCGGCGTAACGCGGATGCCTGTGAAATTCTCGTATGATAGGTCCTGAAAGTTCAGGTGGAGCGCTTGTTTTACTGCTTCGAAAAGCGCATTATAACTTTTAGTGACAGCCGCTTCCCAGTCCAGATTCAGTTTCGCAGTCGTGCGCTTGATTGTGTCCACACTTTGCCCTTCGATCTCGATGAAACATCCGTAGGGCAATTCGTCAAGCATGACATGGCACTCGTCCAGCTCATGCACTTCACGATATTTATCATAGGAAAGTAGTTTACGGTATCCAAGCGCTTCAAGGAACTGTTTTGCCTTTTCGAAATCTTCCACGACGAATTCGATTTCGGTTCGGCTCAGGACGCCCTGCTCATTGGTACTCGCGCCTTTGTAGGTGAGTCGCACCTCGGTGTCACGTCTCAGGCGCAGGACGCGCCCCTCGGAACGGAGTCGGGCATCGGGCAGGTCGAAGCGAATGTTCTTCTCCAGGATACGCTCCTGAACCAGATGTGCGCCCAGCACCCGGAGCCGATTGCGAATTGCATCCAGACCGGTCACATAGAATTTAACTTCAATTTCCTGATTATTGTCCGGCATTTACATCACGTTAAGCAGGGTCTGCTTTTGCTCCACGCTCTCACCTGCCTTGACCTTGATCCTCTGCACGATGCCATCGCGCGGGGCTTTGAGCTCGTTCTGCATTTTCATGGACTCCAGGATCAATAACACCTGCCCCTTTTTGACTTCCTGCCCCTCGCTGACCGGGATGGCGACCACCAGACCGGGCATGGGCGCCTTGAGGATGAATTCCCCGCTCTCCGCCACGCCTCCGCCTGCCGCGGCTCGCAACCGCCTTTCCCGCTCATCCTCGACTGTGATTGGGTAGAGCCGTCCTCGCAGGAGCACCTGCCAGTTATCGTCGCCGCGCGCCACATAGGATTCGTGCGACTTGCCGTCCACAATCAGGGAATACACGGGTTGTCCGCTGACCGATTCGAAATCAACTTCATAGACCTTCCCGTCCACGCTGACGTGTCTGTCGTCGATGATCTCTACAAGGAATTGTTTGCCTTCGATGGTCGTTATGTATTTCATGCTGTTTCGCGTCTCTTCCGTTTATCTGTGCATTCGTTCCCAACGACCGACCCACTTCCAGTTGCTGGCATCACGTTCGTTGCGGTTGACGATCTGTGCCGAACGCTCGGTCTCGCGGTGAGCGACCAGCGTGGCAAGAATCGCCGCGACCTCGTCGTATTTCTCCCGATACTCTTCGGCATCCTCCATCGAGAAGCGCTCCTCCACAAAGCGGGTGTCGTATTGACCGCCCATAAAGCGGTGCGAATCCATCAACACCTGATGGAAGGGAATGTTCGTGCGCACGCCGACGATACGGTATTCCTCCAGCGCGCGGCGCATACGCAGGATGGCTTGGGCGCGCGTCTCTCCCCAGACGATCAGTTTCGCAATCATCGGGTCATAGAATGGCGTGATCTCGAAGCCGGGATACACGCCCGTATCCACGCGCACGCCGGGACCGGTGGGGAGCAGGCTGTGTGTGATATGCCCTGTGGATGGCATGAAGTTGTTGTACGGGTCTTCTGCATTGATGCGGCACTCGATGGCATGACCGTTAAATTGCACATCCGCCTGCTTGTAGCTTAGCACACGCCCGCGCGCCACGCGGATCTGCTCTTTGACAATATCGATGCCGGTGACCATCTCGGTGATGGGATGTTCCACCTGTAGCCGGGTGTTCATTTCAAGGAAATAAAAATTCTCATCCTTGTCGAGCAGGAACTCGATGGTACCTGCGTTGACATAATCCACCGCCTGCGCGGATTTGACCGCCACTTCGCCCATCCTTCTCCGCAAATCATCATTCAAGGCGGGAGAAAGCGCCTCCTCCACCAACTTTTGATGTCTCCGCTGCAGGGAACATTCGCGCTCCCCCAGATGAATTACATTCCCGTGCGTATCCGCCATAATCTGAAATTCGATGTGCCGCGCCCCTTCGACCAGTTTCTCCAGATAGACATTCCCATCCCCGAAAGCAGATTCCGCTTCACGACGCGCAGACTGAAGCAGAGTCGGCATTTCCTCCAGGCTTCTTACCTCCCGCATGCCCTTTCCCCCGCCGCCCGCCGTGGCTTTGATCAACAACGGAAACCCAATGGAAGGCGCAATGCCGAGCAGATCATCGTTCGTCATGTTACCCACATCCTCGGTCCCGGGGACGACCGGCACGCCCGCTTTGATGACCGTGGCGCGTGCCTCGGCTTTGTCGCCCATCGCCGCAATGGACGACGGCTTGGGTCCGATGAAAGCGATCCCCGCGTCGGCGCATGCGGCGGCGAAATCATCCCGCTCGGCAAGGAAGCCATAGCCGGGATGCACCGCGTCCGCCCCGGATTTGCGGGCAATATCGATGATCTTGTCTGCGCGCAGATAGGACTCGCGCGAAGGCGCGGGACCCAGCAGATAAGCTTCGTCTGCATAGCGGACGTGCAGTGCCTGACGGTCCGCTTCCGAATAGACGGCAACAGTTTCGATGCCCAATTCGCGGCAGGCGCGGATGATGCGCACCGCAATCTCTCCTCGATTGGCGACCAATACTTTATTGAACATGGCTCCTCAGGTCTCACCGTTCTAGGTTTCAAGTTCCACGGGCTGTCAACAGGGAACGTGACACTTGAACCATGATGCTTATAGTGGAATATTCCCGTGCTTTTTGGCGGGGTTGCTGTCGCGCTTGTTGCTCAACATTTCCAGCGCGTTGATGAGGCGCGGACGCGTCTCCTTGGGCTCGATGACATCGTCGATATAGCCGCGTTCTGCCGCCACATAGGGGCTGGCGAACTTCTCGCGATATTCCGCGACCAACTCCGCCTTTCGCCTGATCGGGTCCACGGCTTTTTCCAATTCCTTGCGAAAAATAATGTTGACCGCGCCGTCGGGTCCCATCACGGCGATTTCGGCGGTGGGCCATGCCAGGTTCAGATCGCTGCGGATGTGCTTAGAAGACATTACGCAGTAGGCGCCGCCATATGCCTTGCGGGTGATGACCGTCAGCTTTGGAACCGTCGCTTCGCAGTAGGCGTAGAGCAGTTTCGCCCCGGAGCGAATAATGCCGTGATGCTCTTGGAATGTTCCCGGCAGGAAGCCTGGCACATCCTCGAAGGTGATGATCGGGATGTTGAACGAATCGCAGAAGCGAACGAAGCGCGCACCCTTCTCGCTGGCATCAATATCGAGCACGCCTGCCAGCACCGCAGGCTGATTTGCCACGATGCCCACCGAATGCCCGCCGAGACGCGCGAACCCGACGACAATATTCTGGGCATAATTCTCGTGAATCTCGAAAAATTGTCCGTTATCCACGATCAGGCGGATGGCGTCCTTGATGTCGTATGGCTTGTTGGCGTCGTCCGGGACGATACTGTTCAGCGCTTCGTCCATGCGGAGCGGATCATCGCCGGGCACGAACGGCGCATCCTCCATGTTATTCTGTGGCAGATAGCCGAGCAATTTACGGATCAGGAACAGCGTATCTGCTTCGCTGTCTGCGGCAACATGGCAAACGCCCGACTTCTCGGAGTGCACGCTGGCGCCGCCCAAGTCTTCAAAAGAGACTTCCTCATGGGTGACCGCTTTGACCACATCGGGACCCGTAACGAACATATAGGAGGTGTTGCGCGTCATGAAGATGAAATCGGTCAGGGCAGGAGAGTATACCGCGCCGCCCGCGCAAGGTCCCATGATGGCGGAGATCTGCGGGATCACGCCCGATGCCATTGTGTTGCGCAGGAAGATATCCGCGTAGCCGCCAAGCGCCACCACGCCCTCCTGAATACGGGCGCCACCCGAATCGTTCAAGCCGATTACAGGCGCACCGTTCTTCATTGCCATATCCATGATCTTGCAAATTTTTTCGGCGTGCACCTCGCCCAGACTCCCGCCGAAGACGGTAAAGTCCTGCGAGAAGACGTACACGAGCCGCCCCTCGATGGTTCCCCAGCCGGTTACGACTGAGTCGCTCATATACTTTTGCTCATCGAGGTTGAAATCATGCGTGCGATGCTTGACAAAGGCATCCACTTCGCGGAAGGAGCCCTTGTCGAGCAGGAGGTCGATCCGTTCACGGGCAGTCAGCCGTCCCTTTTTGTGCTGCGCTTCGATGCGCTCCGCCCCTCCGCCCAGACGTGACTGTGCCTTCAAATCATTCAGACGTTGAATGTTGTTTGTGGTGCTCATGTTCCTCGCTTTTTGTAAAAAATATCTTCGTGCTTCGATGCAGTGCGCAGGCCAAAGTCACCGCCAGAAAGATCACTGAAAGGATTACCGCAAAAGGCAGGTTGGAGCGTTCAGCTTGAAAGAAAAGCCTCTCAACCCAATACTGGAACAACCATCCAATCAGAAAGATCGGGAGCGCCGGATGAGCCCATCTCCTGTGGTTCATGGCTGCCCAGATCACGACGCCTCCCGCGACCACCCAGCCTGCCCCGGCTATGGACAGATAAACCGGGCTGAGACCATATTCGAACTCGGAAAGCACGCCCCACCAGCGCAGGGACGCGACAAAACGCGCCGCTCCCCAGACTGATAAGCTTAACACCATCCATAGCAACAGGGTTACACCGAAGGGACGTTTATGGGGCATGAGTTGGTTTATTTAATGGTATCAGATTTCGGCTGAGAGCGAGGCGGTTCTTCACTCCACTGTCCCCTTGCCGTATTTCAGCAGTTCCTTTTCGCCGAAGAAGATGCCTGTTCCTTGCAGGTAGGGGTCGAACTGTTTATTGTAGGGCTGACCGGAAAGCAAGCCGGGGTTGGCAAAGACATAATCCAGCCCGATGTCGTTCAGGTACTCGCCTGCGGTCCGAGCCTTGAGCGCCTGAAAATAAGGATAACTGTTGATCAAGCCATCCATGTTGACAATGGTGCGATCATGAAGGAAGTAACCAACGTTGCCGCCGCCGGTGAAGCCGATGAGGCTGCCCGGCTCGGTATTCGCTTCGAGGACAGGGATGATGTCAATGAAGGGATCATCCACCGACCAGTAGCCGTAGCGCATCGTACCCCGAACGTTGTTCCAATAGGACAGGCTCATGGAAACGCCAGCGATGACGGCGATCCCCCATGCAATCATTTGTTTGTATCGTGATGCCGGGATGAGTTTGGCAGCCATGCCGAGGAGCAGGCTCAACGTCAGGAGGATGAGAAGCAATTGACCTGTCCAATACCAGTTCTGTTCAGCGGCATAGCCGGAGGTGTTATAGCTGACCACTTGCAAGACGACGCTTCCAAACAACGGGATGATGCCCAGTCGCGTCACCGCGTTAACAGCTTTTTGCCTCTGTGCCCGAAGGATGAAAAAGCCAAGTACGGCGCATAGCAGGAGAATGGCAAGATAACCCCACACGCTGGAGATGCCCGCGCCCAAGAGCCGGTCTGCCCAGGAGCCAAAGAGCCCGGCGACAGGCTGCCAGGCGCCTTCGCCGTCCTTGTAGTTGAGACCGAAGAACGACAACGGATCACGCGCCGCACCGCCGTAGACGCGGGTGGGGAAAGAGCCCCACCAGCGCTTGATCTGTCCGCTGACTGGCGAGGATGTGCCGATGGCAAGTTTGTTCCAGAGCATATACAACCCCAGAAGACTAAAGACCACACCGTAATACATTAGCCCATCATTCAGCCATCCTCTCCACTGTGCCTGCAAGGTTTGGATTGGACTCCTGCCTGCCGGTGAGCTGGAATTTGCGTGCAAGCCTTTATGGACGAAGCGGGTCAAGCCAACCAGCAGGAGAGAGAACAGCCCGTCCATGAGGAGAATGGTGCGCGGCATGGCGTCGAAGTCATTCCGCTTTGCTAGGAAGAGCATGATGCCGCTGACAATTATCGTGCCAATCAGCGTGAAGACAGTCAATTTCGATAGAACCTTCAGCGGTTTCTCCAATGCCAGGTTCTGGTGCAAGCCTAGGAAATATGCCAACGGCAAACGGCTGAGGATGGATACCGCGATCATGGTAACTGCCACACCAGAATACTCGTAGTAGTCGCTCATTTCGAAGCGCGCTACAAAGGCGAACAATACTGAGAGCGTGATCGAGAGAATATCCAACGGGAGATAGTAGCGGAGGGAATGCCCGCGGAAAACGATCCAGAAGCCAGCCAGCCCGGCGAGAAACGCCAAATCAAGCCGGCTAAACATAGTCAGGGCGGCGATCAAGCCAAGGGTGAATATTTTTTGGCGGGCGACCTTCCCTTTTCGCCAGGTCATCTCAAACTCATGGAGTTTGTACAACAGCAGGACGATGAAAAACGCCGCGATGCCGGTCTCCAATCCCTGCTGGTAAACGACATTCAGGACATATGCGTCGAACACCCAATACAGGGCGGCAAGCACCCCGACGAATGGAGCGATGACCCTGCCAAGCAGGCGATGGAGCAAGATGCCCGACGCCACAGAAAGCGCGCTCATGATAAGCAGCAGGATGCGCAGGGGCAGGACAAGATCGAAGCGCGCCAGCGCAAAGATGGGGATGCAAATTATCATCCACAAGGGGTGATAACCGTTTGTGGGGTTGATCCCGTCGAAGGTACTGCCGCGCCCCTCGCTGATGTTCTGGGCGACCTTGAAGTAGTAATAGGCGTCGTCGCGGATGAACCAACGCTGCGACAGATTCTGCGCATCAGAAAGCGCCGCATACAGGCTGACAGACATCACGATGACAACCAGGACGATCTCGAACCAGGCGAATTTTTTCATCCACTCCTCATCCCGGCCCTGCCTCGGAAGGAGATGGGATTTCCAATGTGATCTTGCCAAAGTTCTCGTTCTTCCACAGGCGTTCCTGCGCGATGGCGGCATCGGTCAGTGGAAAGGTCTTATCGATTACTGGCTTGAGTTTCCCTGCCACAACCAGGTTCATCACTTCCCTGAATTCATCCCGTGTGCTCATGGTGGAGCCGATGATGCTCAGGTGTTTGGCGAATAGGTAGCGGTTGTCAATTTCGAACCTGGGGCCGCCGCTGTTGCCCACGGTGAGGAGTCGCCCTCCCTTGCGAAGCGACCTCAGGCTGAGCATGAACGTGGTGCCGATATTATCCACAACCACATCCACGCCGCGCTTATTCGTTGCCAGGTAAACGGACCGGGACCAGTCTGTCTCCTTGGAGCGGTCAATCAGGATGTCTGCGCCGAGGGACTGTGCCTTCTCCAGTTTTGACGCATCGGAGCCGACGACCACAACCTGCGCGCCGATATATTTGGCAATTTGCACGCTGGCAGTGTTGACTCCTCCCCCCGCGCCAATGATGAGCACAGTCTCTCCCTTTTGGAGATTCCCACGCGTGACAAGCGAATGCCACGCCGTCTGATAGACCAACGCCGCAGCCGCCGCCTGATGGTAGTCGAAATCTTTGGGCAGTTTGTAGAGCTGCCTGAAAGGGATGGCGATGTATTCGGCGTAGGTGCCGCGGACGGTCTCACCAAGCAGGTGCCAGTGAAGACACAGATTGTCCCTTCCCGCGAGACAGAATTCACAGGTTCCGCAACCCAGATTGGGGTTGATGACGACGCGGTCGCCAATTTTCCAATCCCCGCTCTCCTCGCTTTCCTGTTTCGTCACTATTGCGCTTCGCTCCACTCCTCCCAGCGCGATGATTTCTCCTGCGCCATCGGCGCCATTGATGTGAGGAAGGTCGAGTTTCAAACCCTGCCAGCCGTTGCGCACCATGACATCCATGCGGTTGAGCGCCGCCGCATGGAGGCGTACCAACGCTTCGCCAGGCTTGGGTTCGGGGGTCGGGAAGTCGCTATATTCCAGCACTTCCGGCCCGCCGTGTTGACGAAAGAGCATTGCTTTCATGGATGCGATTGTACCTGATTCCCTTGGTGAAGGCAGGTAACCGTCCTATTTCTCTCCTTGGGAGCGCCATCCAAAAGTGACCGCTGCTTGCGCCTTGCGGGATTCAGAGAGGCGGACAGCGCATAACCATTCCGGCCCTACGGAGAAAATACAGGTCAGTATAGGCTGATTAATGGGATAGAAACCTTTGACTGTCCCGAAGGCTTGAGTGGAGCAAATTCAGCCTTCGGGACAATGATCCCAACATTCCATGTTATCCTCCAAATTCAGAAAAAAGGACGGCTGTCGTTTTATCGGTCATTCCAACGGGAAACCTTTCGAAAACCTTGTGACCATGTTGTCAATAATGCTTGAGTTTCCCGTGATTACCAATACCCCATCATTCTTTTTGAGGATCTGAGGCGCCGGTTCGGGTTTAAGGATTGGCTTGCCGTCTTTCCCCCGCTTGAGCTGTAAGTAGGTTGCTTGAGAAGCTAAAGCGGCGCCCTTGTCGATTGATGAAAATCTAGGAATCAGGGATTCTTTGATGCACCAGAATATTGCTTCTTCAAGGGATTTTACTTCGCTATTGGAGGCAATAATATCCCTCAGGATCTTTTCATCTTCGTTCGAGAGCGTGAGGATTATGGTTGTCATTTTCTCTCCTGTTTACCGGACCAATCTTTCCAAAATGTACCGGATCACAATCAGTGTAAAGCCAAGTGCGATCAAATTTCCACTTAGGGAAAGCAGTTTAGCCCGATTGTGGTTCAGAGACCTGTTAATATCCAGGGCAGTCAGATACATGGTCGTAAGAGCAGTCGTTGCCGAAGCGTCGTCGATCTTATCATCATCCAATATTTCAAGAAACTTTTCACCGGCGGGATAGGAATGATAGTTTTGGACCCGGTTGCTTATCACGGCGGACACAAAGGCGATGCCCAGGAATATCAATCCAATAACCGCCAGCCAGTTGTAACACGCCGAATTTCCCGATAGTTTCAATTTGTCGATGTCGAGTAATTGAAAACCAATGATTACTGCAATTGCGCCGACATATTTCTCCGATTTGTCGGTCAGGTTCTTCATTCGTTCCTGTTCATTTTGGAAGGCTTTTTCGCTGACCTGATAAATTGTATCCAGTTTTGGCATCCTGGTATCCTCCTGGATCGACTTGCAAACCATAAAGAACTTTATATGATTTTCCCCAGTCGGGCTGTTCTCTCTGACAACCCGGATGGAGGTTTGCGAGACTGCCACTTCGATTCCTTGAAATATCCCAAATGGCAGTCATCTATTCAGCCCCTATTTCAGTCCCAACTCGCTTCTTGAAATGACAAGCCGCTGGATCTCGCTCGTGCCCTCATAAATCTCGGTAATCTTGGCATCGCGGAAGTAGCGCTCGACTGGCAGTTCCCTGCTGTAGCCCATCCCGCCGTGAATCTGAACCGCCTGATGTGCCACGTACATGGCGGTCTCACTGGCGAACAATTTTGCCATGGAGGCTTCGAGCGAATATCGACCACCATCTGCTTTAGACTTTTCCTTGGCAAGCGCGGCGTTGTAAATGAGCAGGCGGGAGGCTTCGATGCGCGTCTTCATATCCGCAATCTTGAAGCCTGTTCCCTGGAAGGCGCCGATTGGTTGACCGAACGCCTCTCGCTCGACTGCGTACTGTCTTGCCGCTTCGTACGCCGCTTCGGCGATCCCCAGCGCCTGCGTGGCAATGCCGATGCGCCCGGCGTCCAGCACGGTCATGGCGATCTTGAAGCCTTCGCCTTCCCTGCCCAACAAATTTTCCGCCGGGATGCGGCAGTTCTCGAAGATCAACTCGCTGGTGGCGGAAGCGCGGATGCCCAGCTTCGGCTCCTTTTTGCCGCGTGTCAGACCAGGCGTGTGCCCTTCCACTAGAAAGGCGCTGACACCCTTCTGCTTTTTTTCCGGATCGGTCATCATGAAGACGACGAAGTAATCCGCCACAGGACCGCTCGTTACCCACGATTTGCGTCCATTCAGCATGTAGAAGTCCCCATCGCGTGTGGCACGGGAACGCATGGTTCCGGCGTCCGAGCCGGATTGCGGCTCGGTCAGGGAATACGCGCCGATGGCTTTTCCGGAAGCGACGGGGGTGATGAATTTCTTTTTCTGCTCCTCGGTGCCAAACTTCAGGATGCCGTGACAATATAACGAGTTGTTGACCGACATGATGACGCCGTGTGAGGCATCCGCTTTGCAGATCTCTTCAAGGGCAAGCACGTAGGCGAGCGTGTCCATGCCTGCGCCGCCATACTCTTCAGGGATTTCGATGCCCATAAAGCCCATGCTCCCCATCTTTTTGATGGTCTCATGGGGAAATTCACCGCTTTCATCGAACTGCGCCGCGATGGGGACGATCTCATTCTGGGCAAAGTCACGCGCCGCGTCGCGTATCATCTTGTGTTCTTCGCTCAAAGGGTAAATGGGAAGTTCAGGCATGTCTCCTCCGGGAAGTTTGGTCTGTGGAAATTATACCCCTTCGGGGCACAAGTACCCCTTCGGGGCACAGCTATCCCCTTTCCGCATCCCTGATAAAATATCCATGAAATGGTTTTGGGCGGACGATCCCCACGAGATGACACAAAGGATGAATCATTCATGACTAATCCACCTTCCACGGAAGAACGCGTCTGGGCTGTGCTGGTACATCTTTCCGCCATGGCTTTTGGCATGGGGCTTCTGCTCCCGGTCATCGGCTGGTCGGAACAGAGACGGAAATCAAAGTACGCCTCCTTTCATTGTTTGCAGGCACTGGGATATCAATCGCTGGGGTTTACTGTTTGGCTGTTGAGTTATCTCATCTTGATGATTGTTTTTAGTGTTGTAATGGCGTTTGGGATGGCGCTTATGGAGGACAATTCTGCGCAATCCACATCGTTGCTGTTCGCGGGGTTTAACATTGTCCTGTTTATAGTCGTCATTGGCGGCTTCGGTCTTTATTTCATTTTCCCCTTGATCGCGGCCGCCTCCTGCGCCCTCGGCAAGGACTTCCGTTACCCAATCATGGGTGACCGGCTGGCGCGTTACCTTGGGTACGATCCATCTGCGGCGAGCGGCGAACTCACATGGTTGATCGAAGAGCACGAAGACCGCTGGGTGGCCGCGATGGGACATGTCAGCGTTATCATGTTTTTGTGGGGGATGTTGGCTCCGCTCACGGCATGGATTTTACAAGGCAGGCGCAGTCTTTTCGTGAAGTTCCAGTCGGTGCAAACGGTGGTATATCAGGCATTTACCAATCTGTTATACATGGGCTCCGGCATGGTCTACACGTTCGGAGTCGTAGTGTTGCTCGTGTTTACAGGATTTGAAGCGGTCATAAACCGAGACTCATCTATTGCAATGATTGGCATCGTGATTTTGATCGTTTCCATGCTGATAGCGACGTTGATTGTGTTGCTCGTACCCTTGTTGCATATCCTCGGTCAATGGGCGGGGTATCGCGTACTCAAGGGAGATGAGTACCGGTATCCGTTGATCGGAAATTGGGTGGTGCGGTGGATGGGAAACAGGGAATCTGGCTGATATAACGGGATCCGTTACCAGCTGGGGGTGAGGCGATATTGTCCACACAACATGATGTCTATATCGGCAATTGCTGATTGACGTTCCATCCCATAGTTTCATATAATTGAATTGGATAATTCGTATCTAATTGACGTTCCAAGTGTACTTCTGTTGTATAAGTGAAAGGAGGTGTGAGCCTGAAAGAGTCTCAAGCCTTTTTTGTTAAGTGCCAACTTATATTCCAAAGGAGAGAGAAATGAAGTCCAAGTGGTTCGTTCTATTTTCGTTTGCCGCGATGGCGAGCCTTGTCCTCGCGGCTTGTGGGGGGACGGCGCCAACCGAGGCTCCAGCCGAGACCGAAGCGCCTGCCGCTACAGAACCGCCCGCGGCGACCGAGGCGCCTGCCGCAACCGAGGAACCTGTTTCGATGGAGTTGGAAGGTGAACTCTCGATTGTTTCTTGGGCTGGATATATCGAGCGTGGCGAGACCGATCCCAATTATGATTGGGTGACCCAGTTCGAAGCGGAGACCGGTTGTATGGTTACCAACAAGGTTGCCGCAACCTCCGATGAAATGGTGGCGTTGATGAACGAGGGTGGATTCGACCTCGTAACCGCCTCGGGCGACGCCTCCAACCGCCTGATCTCCGGCGGGCGCGTCCAACCGATCGATATTTCCCGCATTCCCAGTTACAGCAAAATCGACCCGCGTTTGCAGAACGCCCCGTGGCATACCGTGGACGGTGTACATTACGGCGTGCCGTATTCCTCTGGTCAGAACATCCTAATGTACAACACCGAAGTATTCGGCGATCAGCCACCCACAAGTTGGGCTGTGGTGTTTGAGGAAATGACCCTGCCGGACGGGCAGTCGAACAAGGGGCGCATCCAGGCATACGATGGTCCCATTTATGTCGCCGACGCGGCAGTCTATTTGATGTACCATCGTCCCGAACTCGGCATCAAGGACCCCTACGCGCTGAACCGCGAACAGTTCAATGCCGCGATTGAACTGCTCCGCCAGCAGCGTACTCTGATTAACCGCTACTGGCACGATGCCTTCATCCAGATGGATGACTTCACCAACGAAGGTGTGGTGGCTTCCGGCTCGTGGCCCTTCCAGGCTAACCTGTTGAAGTTCGGCGGCGCGCCGATTGACAAGGTCGTTCCGGTCGAAGGCGCCACCGGCTGGGCGGATACCACAATGCTGCATGTGGATTCCGAGCATCCCAACTGTGCCTACGCATGGATGGAATGGTCTCTGAATCCGAAAGTGCAAGGTGATCTCGCCGCCTGGTTCCAGAATATTCCCGTTGTGTTGGAAGCCTGTGAAGGCAACGAACTGCTTGGTCCGGATGGATGCAAAAACAACGGCCTGGATGATTTCGACAAAATCCTGTGGTGGCGTACACCCACCACCGATTGCGGTGACGGCCGCATGGAGTGTGTCCCTTATCATGAATGGGTTACGAATTACGTCGCTGTGATCGGCGGTCGTTAATCATCGGTTGTAACGTCAGGCGGGAACTTCCCGCCTGACGTTCTTTTCCATTTCCAAGAGTCTTTCCTATCATGACCAATCCATCCACGCCTGCCATCCGATTCGATCAAGTCAGTCGTTATTTTGGGGAGGTGAAAGCAGTCGACCATGTGGACCTCGAGATCCGCGACGGCGAATTCTTTTCCATGCTGGGACCGTCCGGTTCGGGCAAGACGACATGCCTGCGCATGATTGCTGGTTTCGATAAGCCAACATCCGGTCACATTCATCTATATGGGCAGGATGTGTCAAATCTGCCGCCCTATGAACGCGATGTAAACACTGTCTTTCAGGATTATGCCCTGTTCCCGCATATGAACGTGGGGGATAACATTGCTTATGGTTTGATGATTCGGAAGGTACCCAAGTCTGAGCGCACGAAACGCGTGAACGAAATGCTCGAATTGGTCAAGCTTTCGGGATATGCGGGACGGAAACCATCCCAGCTTTCGGGCGGACAACGTCAGCGTGTCGCTCTCGCCCGCGCTCTGATCAACCATCCCAAAGTATTACTCCTCGATGAGCCTCTCGGTGCCCTGGACCTGAAACTGCGCCAGCAGATGCAGGTGGAACTCAAGTCAATCCAGAAGCGCGTCGGCATCACCTTCATCTTTGTGACGCACGACCAGGAGGAAGCCTTGACCATGAGCGACCGGATCGCGGTCTTCAACGAGGGCAAGATCGAACAGGTGGGCACTCCCGCGGAAATCTACGAGCGACCGGCATCCACGTTTGTAGCGGGTTTTGTCGGCACCTCGAACCTGATTGTCGGCGAACTGGCGAAACGTATCACCGGCTCTGACCAGACTTTCTCAGTTCGCCCTGAAAAGATCCACCTGAGAGCGGTGGGCGACAAGATCGACGGTAACATGATCTCGGTTGATGGCGTCGTCCGCGACGTGGTATATCTCGGTTTGTACACGCGTTACCTCGTCCAAATCGACGAGGGAAATGACCTGGTCGTGATCGAGCAGAACCTCAAGACCACTTCCATGGACGTGTTGTCTGTCCGGGGACAAAAGGTGCGTTTGCAATGGCACAAGGATCATATCAGCCGGGTGGGAGGTTAGCATGTTGACCCGCATCTCGACCTTTTTCCACCAGCATCCCCGCCTGGTTCTGTTCCTCCTGCTGGGACCGCCGATGATTTACATGACGGTTGTATATCTCGGTTCGTTGTTCATGCTGTTGGTCAACAGTTTTTATTCCATTGACGATTTTACCGGGATGGTCATTCGGGAATTCACACTGAAGACATACGCTCAATTATTTACCCCGGCAAACCGTGAGATCTTCGTCCGCACCGCCTCGATGGCGGCAGCGGTTACGTTTGTAGATGCGCTGATCGCTTTTCCGCTCGCCTACTACATCGCGAAGTTCGCTTCGCCAAGGTTGAAGACTTGGCTCCTGATCGCAGTCACCATCCCGCTCTGGTCGAGTTACCTTGTGCGGGTGTACGCTTGGAAGTTGATCCTTGCCAAAGAGGGTATCCTCTCCTGGTTTATAAACCTTCTCCATCTGGACGGGGTACTGGAGTGGTTGTTGAGTTTTGAAGCCATCGGCGGTTCGTCCCTGGCGCTTTCACCTATTGGAATGTTCATCGTATTTGTGTATATCTGGCTGCCATATATGATTCTGCCGATTCAGACTTCGCTGGAGCGTGTGCCGGGTTCCTTGCTGGAGGCTTCCAGCGATTTGGGCGCCAAGCCTTTTCAGACGTTTCGCAATGTCATCCTGCCGCTTGCCTTTCCCGGCGTCGTGGCGGGATCGATCTTCACATTTTCACTGACCCTCGGCGACTTTATCGTGCCGCTGGTGTTGGGAAACTCGAAATTTTTCATCGGACAGGCGGTGTATTCCTATCAGGGCACCGCAGGCAATATTCCGCTCGCGGCGGCAATGACGATGGGACCAGTCCTGATCATGATTATCTATCTGCTGGTCGCCCGCAGGCTGGGAGCTTTCGATGCACTCTAACTCCTCCTCACCGAAAGCGTCATGGGCGTTGAAAGCCGCCGCATTGGGCACTCTGTTGTTCCTGCACGTGCCGATGTGGATCATTTTCCTCTACACCTTTACGCCCGATGAACGGACCTTCACCTTCCCGCTGCCGGGATTTACGACCAAATGGTTTGGTATTGCTTTCCAGCGCGAGGATTTGTGGAGGGCGTTATCGCTAAGTTTTAAAGTGGCGGCGATTGCCACTCTCGCTGCCCTGGTGCTGGGAACACTCGCCGCGGCGGCAGTCTATCGCAGTAAATTCTTTGGGCGGGAGGCGATTTCGTTTCTGCTCGTTCTCCCCATTGCGTTGCCCGGCATTGTCACCGGCATTGCCCTGCGTACGGCAATCGGCGGGCTGGATATTCCGTTCTCTTTCTGGACGATTGTCATCGGTCACGCGACCTTCTGCGTGGTCGTTGTTTACAATAATGTGCTGGCGCGTTTCCGGCGAATGCACGGCTCGCAAATCGAAGCTTCGATGGACCTTGGAGCAAATTCCTTCCAGACCTTCCGGTATGTTGTCCTGCCCAACCTGGCGACCGCCCTGCTGGCAGGCGGTATGCTGGCCTTCGCGCTCTCGTTCGACGAGGTCATTGTGACAACGTTCACCGCGGGACAGCAGTCCACCCTGCCAATCTGGATCTTCAGCCAGTTGTCGCGTCCGCGTGACCGCCCTGTGACGAACGTAGTCGCGACCTTCGTCATCCTGCTGACTTTTCTGCCCATCTTCTTTGCGCAGAAATTATCGGCGCAAAGCTCGGATACCGAGGGTGAGTCAAAGTAGGTTGGGCGGCAGTCGTCTCGAAGGCGGCTGTCGCTTTTTTTATCGGTATTCGTTTCCGGCTGAGGGAGAGGCGGGTGTCCGGTCACGAATGATTGACAATTCAATCGAACGCGCTACAATTCAATCCGTCCCAGCGTGGGATGTTTGTGCGAGCGAATTCAATCCGGCTTCCGCCGCCCTCCAGCCGAAAACTGGCAAGGCGGCGGGAATGCTTAACTCATGAAAGGATGGAATGTCCGGTCAATATCACTCTTATCTCAGCCCAAAGTGTCGGACGGGCGCGTTCGAAGAAAAAGGCGGTTACGGTGTGTTCGCGCGTGAACGCATCCGAAAAGGCGAGGTGGTCTCGATGTGGGGAGGTCGCATCCTGACCGAGCAGGAGCTCGATCACAGCATCCCGGATTTCACGCAACGAGTCATCCAGGTCGAGGAGGGGTTGTATCTGGAAACGCCTGAAGCTCTTGAGCCGTCCGACCGTTTCAATCATTCCTGCGAGCCAAATATCGGTTTTAGCGGGCAAATCGGGCTGGTGGCAATGCGCGACATCGAAGCCGGGGAGGAGCTTAATTTCGATTATGCCATGTGCGACGGTTCCCCGTATGACGAGTTCGATTGTCAGTGTGGCAGCGCCAGTTGCCGCGGACGCGTGCGCGGCACCGATTGGATGCGTCCTGAATTGTGGGAAAAGTATGATGGCTATTTCATGCCGTATTTGGCACGCCGTATCGCGGCGCTCAAATCTCAAACCCACATGTGAGAAACCCTGTCCATGTTCAAGTCTTTTGCCTTTCGGATTTTCCTCGCAGCGCTTATCCTTCGACTGATTCCGGTCCTTTTGGCGCGCGGGATGGGCATCGGTTTGGACGACATGTACCAGTATGATATGCTGGCGCGCAGCTTGGCAGGCGGACACGGATTCCGCTGGTATGCCGAGGCGGATATGAACCAACTCGCCTCCTACGTGGACTTCGACCTGACCAGCGTCAAGGGCTATGATCCCGACCTTGGCATTCCCACTTCGTTCCGCGCGCCGCTTTATCCAACTTTTCTTGCTATTGTCTATTTCCTCAGCGGGACAGACTTCTCGCGCTTCTTCGCGGCGCGGCTGGCGCAGGCGGTCTTTCTGGGAGCGCCGCTTGCACCGTTGACCTATTTTGCGGCGAAACGTCTCTTCCGCTCGAACGAAAGCCGGGTGGAGAAGGCGTCCCGTCTCGCTGCTTGGATTGTTGCTGCATATCCCATGCTGCTTGTCTATCCGCTCGGTCTCGGCACGGAAAACCCCTTTTTCTTGCTTTTGCTTGCCTCTTTTCTATTTCTTCTTTTATCTGCCGGGCAACCAACTACTCTCCATTTTTTGCTTTCCGGGTTGTTTCTCGGTCTGACCACCTTGACGCGTTCGGTCATCCTGCCCTTCGCCGCTTTTGCCATCTTGTGGATGTGGTTCATCCTGAAGCAAAGACGCGGAGCGGTGATTCTCATGATTGTTTTTGCCTTGACAATTGCTCCGTGGATCATTCGTAATTCACTGTTGCACCAAAAATTGACCGGTGTCGAAACCTCAATGGGGTATAACCTGTATCTCGGCTATCATCCGATGGGAAACGGTTCCTTTGTCTTTGGCCCCTCGCTCGACTTGTTGACCATCCTCGACGATGCCGAACGCGACAGGGTCGGAACACAAAAAGCAATCGAATTCATCAAGGCGCAGCCTGAACGCTTCCTTCCATTGGCGGCTAATCGGTTGGGCTTCTTCTTCGGGTTGGAGAAACGCGTATTGATGTATTTTTACAGTAACAATATTCTCGGCTATATTTCGCTCCCATTGTTATTGATGATTCTTGCCGTTTTGCTGTTGCCATTCATGCTCATTTCCACATCCGCAGCTCTGGGGCTTTCCCTGGCGCGATGGAGACCGGAGCATATCCTGCTTCTCCTGCTGTTTGTGGGATACATCACGCCACATGTGTTCATCCTTTCGGAAGACCGGTTCCACCTGGCGCTGATGCCATATCTCGCCGTCCTTGCCGCACAGACATGGACCGGCGGCTTTCGTGAAGTAGTCACTCGCTGGCATGAATCGCAGGCGGGGAAAATCACCGTTGCCCTTGCTGTCGTTGTGGTGATCCTGCTTGTAACCAACTGGGGCATTGAACTCGCTCGTGACTGGGATAAAATAACGCAGTTGCTCAGACCGACCGGGAACGAATCCTATTTCTCGTATTAGTGACAGTCATAATGAATTATCTCCTCGGCGAAAAATTAAAATTCGACTGGAAAATCGTCACCATCACGATTGTATCCACGCTGTTGTTGATGGTGGATTACTACCACCGGTTCACGGCTCACAAATACTGGGATCGCGTCATTTTGTACCTTGTCATTCCGCTGGTCATCACCATCGTTTTCTTCCGCGAAAACCCGAAGGAGTACGGATTCTCCCTTGGTGACTGGAAGGCAGGCTTATTAATCACTGCCATCGGTGTCCTGTTCATGGTTCCGGTCATTTTTTATCTGGGGAGGGGGGACGCGTCCATGCAGGAGTATTACAAGCCTTTCACACGCGGTTTGCCGTGGACAACCTTCCTCGATCTGGTCGGCTGGGAGTTCATCTTCCGCGGGTGGATCCTGTTCGGGTATGCGCGCAAATTCGGACCGGAAGCTTTGTGGTTGCAGGCGGTGCCGTTTGCAATCGCACATATCAGCAAACCGGAGGTGGAGACGCTTTCCACCATCTTCGGCGGCTTTGCTTTTGGTTGGGTTGCCTATCGGACGAAATCCTTCCTTTATCCATTTATCATCCATTGGTTTATCGGGACGTTCATTATCGTCGTTTCGGCAGGAGCACTCTAATGGTCTGCGTGTGGGCAATTTGTTGAATATGAACTGTTTCCTTCCGGTGACGATAAATAATCACTTCATGAGTCAGTATGTCCATTTACAAAATCCGCCCTGCGCGTGAAACGGAATCCGCCCGGATACGCGACCTGATCCATATAACCGGGATTAATCCGATGGGCTTGGATTGGAAGCGTTTCGTCGTCGCGGTGGATGATCGGGATGAAATGGTCGGTTGCGGGCAGATCAAGCCACATGGAACAGACATCCTGGAACTAGCTTCCATTGCGGTCTACCCCGAATATCGAGGAAAAGGTGCAGCGCGCGCGATCATCGAGCATTTGCTAAAAGACAGCCCAAGACCGCTTTATCTGATGTGCGAATCGTCGCTTGGAAGCCTGTATGAAAAATTCGGTTTTCGTCCGGTTCCATATGAAGAGATGCCGCGCTATTTTCAGCGCATGACAAAGCTGGCTGGATTGGTCACTGCGTTGGCGCGCAGAGAGGAACAACTTCTCATCATGAAGTTGCAGTAAAATTATCCCAATGCAAAACCTAAAATCAGCACTTTATATGACTTCAGGCATCCTATTCGGATTGTTTGTCGCCGCGCTTGTATGGGTGGTGGCGCGCAACCCCAGCGGGGAGGCGGTCACTCTGCGTCCCGTGCCGACCGATAAGCCGATCATTGTGCATATCACCGGTGCAGTGCCGCGCCCTGGCGTGTACGCCCTGCCGCAGGGCGCGCGCGTGCAGGATGGCATCTCCGCTGCGGGTGGTTTTCTTGCCGAAGCGGAGAAAGAGGGGATCAATTTGGCGCGGGTCCTCGAAGATGGCGAGAAACTGGAGATTCCCTACATCGAGGGATTTTCCCCGGTTGTTGCCACGCCGGAGGATGAGGAGATCTTTGTCCCCACCACCGACTTGATCGACATCAACATCGCCACCACTTTCGAACTCGAGACACTGCCGGGTATTGGACCCACAACCGCGCAGAAGATTGTCGAATACCGCGAGGAGAACGGACCGTTCTTCAGCATCGAAGATATTATCAACGTCCCGGGTGTTGGCCCAGCCACCTTCGAGCGTATCAAAGACCTGATCACAGTGGGCGAATAATGCCGTTCGATCACTTCGATGTCATTGCACCCATTTACGCGCGGGTGACGTATTCCTCGCTGAACAAGATGCGTGAACTGGCGGCATTGCCCGTGAAAGGGCGTCTGCTCGACGTGGGCGGCGGCACCGGACGCGTCGCCTCGGCAGTGCGCGACCTGGTGGATGAGGTGGTCGTCGCCGATGTTTCGATGGGGATGTTGCGACAAACGCCTCGCCCTGCGCTCCAGCCTGTCTGCGCTTTCTCCGAATTCCTCCCGTTCCCAAGCGGCTCGTTCGAGCGTGTCATCCTGGTGGATGCCCTGCACCACGTCGTTCACCAACCTGCCACCGCGGACGAGATGTTCCGTGTCCTCAAACCCGGCGGGCGGATCATCATCGAAGAGCCTGACATCCGCTCATTTGGCGTCAAGTTAATCGCGCTGGCGGAAAAACTGCTCCTCATGCGGAGTCATTTTCTCTCCCCGCGGCAAATCGCAGATTTGTTCGAGCGCGCGACGATTCACACGGAAGATTCCAGCGCCTGGGTGGTGGTGTTAAAGCTTTGAATTTATAGTGGGGAACTTTAAAAGATTTCCAGCGTCCCTGAAGGAGATAACCCAATGGAGATGCCAGTGAAAAACTATTTGCTTCCTCTGTTTGTTCTCAGCCTGATCCTCTCTGCATGTAGTTCCGGCTCAAGCTCCCCATCAATCGTCGGCACATGGAAGTTGACCGCCTATGGTCCTGCGGATTCCCCAATGCCCGCTGTCTCTGACGCGGAGGCAACGATCACTTTCGATGTTAACGGAACGTTGAGCGGGAACGGCGGTTGTAATTCTCTCGGCGGCGATTACAAAGTGAACAACAACCAGATCACATTTGGTCCGATCATGTCCACCCTGATGGGATGTGACGAGCCGCGTATGACCCAGGAGGGTGTTGTCCGCCAGGTGATGGATGAGACCGCCACCTTCCAGATCGAGGGGAACACCCTGACCATTCTAAAAAGCGATACAGTTCTGATTTTTGCCCTGGTCGCGGCGGAATGATGCTCCCGCTGAGAACATGAAATAGCCACAAACTATGGATTTTATCTGCGCCGGCGCATGAAGCCGTGACTGGTGATTATTCTTCCAACAACACATGGCGAGCAATGACCAGTCGTTGAATCTCGCTTGTCCCTTCGCCAATGGTCATCAGACGGGCGTCGCGGTAGATTCTCTCCACCGGGAGCATGCTCGAATATCCATATCCGCCATGCACCTGAATTGCATTCCGGCAGACGCGCTCCGCCATTTCGGTGGCGAACAACTTCGCCATGGCGGCTTCCTTGTTGTAGGGACGATGCTGTTCCTTGAGCCAGGCGGCTTTGTAGAGCAGGGTGCGCGCGGCTTCGATCTCGGTTGCCGCGTCCGCCAGCATCCACTGAATGGCTTGTTGGTGGGCGATTGGTTTGCCGAAGGCTTTGCGCTCCCTTGCATACTTGACCGCATGCTCGAAGGCAGCTTGTGCCAGGCCTATGGAAATTGCGCCAATGCCGATCCGTCCGCCGTCGAGCGTGGCAAGCGTCTGCTGTAATCCCTTCCCCTCTTCGCCGATTAAATTTCCCAGCGGCACACGGACATTGTCGTAGGTCACGGCGTGGGTGGGGGAGCCGTGTAACCCCATCTTTTTTTCAGCGGGACCGATCTTTAGCCCATGTGTATTCGTCGGTACCAAAATTTGGCTGAGCGAACGCGATCCGCCCGCCGGGTCAGTGCGCACAAGCGTGATAATGTACTCCGCGATGGAAGCGTTCGTGCACCACATTTTCTCGCCGTTGATAACCCATTCATTCCCGTCTTTGACAGCCTTTGTAGCAACACCGCCCTGCAAGTCTGAACCTGCGCCAGGTTCGGTCAACGCCAGGGCGCCGAGTTTATGCCTCCCGCTTGCCACGAGTGGCAGCCACTTTTGCTTGAGTTCTTCACTCCCAAATAGAACAAGGGGTGTGGTACCCAGCCCATTATGGGCGGCGATGGCAAGGGCAGTGCTTCCGCACCCCCAGGCGATCTCTTCGATGGCAATCGCAGCGCTGACCGCGTCCACACCTGCGCCGCCATATTCCTCCGGGATATTGAGTCCCAACAGCCCCAACGGGCCCATTTTACGCGTTGCATCCCAATTGAACTCATACGTCACGTCCACTTCACGGGCTTTGGGCTCCACCTCCTTCACCACAAAATCATGAACGGTCCTTCTCCAGAGTCTTTGTTCTTCGGTGAGGTCAAAATTCATTGGCCAAATCTCCAGTAGTTATAGGGTTATTACTTTCTCCGCCTTGACTTGCGTCTCAAGGATGTCTCCCATCCCGCCGACAATGCCGACTTGCACCTTCTCATTCAATTCATAATAATTCAAACAGGTGGAACAAACGATCAAGCGGACTCCATCGGTTTCCAATTTGCGGAGTTGTGCAAGGACGGGCGAACCCTCGCAGACCAGTTTTACACCCTCGGTGTAGAAACAAATGGCGGCAGGGAGGCTTCCGTTTTGTGAAAGCAATTCGAAATATTTTCCAGCCAGGGTTTGCCCCAATTTCTCGTCTGCTTTTCCCATTCCATTGTTTGTGATGAGAATGACCGTGTTTTTCAATTATTTAATCCTTTGCATTGAGATAGTCTTCGAGCAGTTTTCGCACTTCCTTTTCCTGCTCGTTCGATACGAACAATTGCACCCGCCCCAAGCCGTCCACCGTCACCGGGTAGATGTGATGCCCGATCGCCTCCTGGAACAGCTCCACTTCGACGCCCGCTGCCTCGAAATAACTTTTCAGCAGATCCGCCTCCAGGCGTCCCTGTACCTCCGTGAGAAGCGTCCACTTGAGTTCGCCCATTGTTACCTCCAGAACATAACAAACAGGATCGTCCATATCACGCTCACGATCAATTGGCGGATGCCGATCCGTGTGGGTTTCCATCCCGCCGCGGGATGGACGATGCCCCACATCGTCTCCATCCATTGTACCAAGTATGGGAGGAAAAGAAAGCACGGGAGAACGGAGGCAAGCCCCAGCGCAAGCGACGAAGCGAGATTGAAGGAGGTGTACAACGCTGCGCGGAATCCCATCCGCCACAGTACGCTTCTTTCCGGGACCTTCGCCTGCTCCCGTTGCTCGAGCCTGAGATATGCGTAGACGATGCTCGCCGCGCTCTGCATCCAGATGAGAATCCACAGCCACCAGCCAGCCGGATCATACCCTCCGATGCCGACCCAATATGCCGCGGGCGCCGCCAGCGACAGGACGCCAATTGCCACAATCTCAACCCCCGCCTGCCTGCGCTCCTCGCGGCGGCTGACCAGCCACAGATGCCAGGTAAAAACGGGAACTCCGGGGATTGTAAGATAGAGAATGTAATGGAAACCTTCCATTATCAATCCAATAAGCGCCGCCAGTGCAATGCTCCCATAAACCACAATCCAAAACCGGGCGGCGGGCAAATCATCCTTTGGACGGCGTCCCGCATAGGCTTTGACTGCCATCGTTACAGGCTGGCGGATGAGGAATGCGGCGATTGTTGCTGTGACAAGGCTGAACGACGCAAAAGTGAACTGCCTGCCCGCAAACAAGCCGATAATCAACGGGCTAAAAATAAAAACCCAGGAGCCGTGGTCCTGCGGGAGGAAGATCTGTTTACGAAGCATTTTTTGCATGGTGCGATTATATTTGAAAAAAGTGGATTGTCATCAGCAATAGGGAGTGTCTAAAATAGTGGGCTAACAAAGTCCATGACATGAGAGGCATAATTTGGAAAGTGTTGCTTATGAAGTTGCCTGCTGTTGAAGCAGAAAACAAACAAACGCAAGGCACACTCCAAGGCATACGGACAGCGTGAAAAGCAGCGAGACTTGCGAGCTAACCGAGCCAAGTAGTGACGAAGTTCTGCGTTATCGGCTTCGACCGA
>Ga0209172_10001057_pt1 | contig 64941 bp, 41 predicted proteins | sample LarsenN4metaG_FD_184113 | JGI IMG/M metagenome (GOLD analysis project Ga0209172, IMG submission 184113) | Hot spring sediment bacterial and archeal communities from British Columbia, Canada, to study Microbial Dark Matter (Phase II) - Larsen... ...
CCTCTTAATCAGCTTCAAAAACAGATTCTTTCCGCCATGAAAATGCCTTTCTCTCTTTATTTGCTAGAACCATTACTCTGCAAGACTTAATTCCTTTTTCTGAGGTGAAAATCAGCGAACGGACAGTTAGTAATACGGTAGTCGCCATTATTGAGGATTCCCTAGTCACAGCGGCGGGAGATGTGAATCTGACGGCTACGGCTAAATCGCAAACCGATCAAACCTTTGATTTTGCCACAACTGCTGTCAATGCCACGAATAATACGATTACTTATACTAGTCACGGACTGAAAACAGGCGATCGCGTTATCTATCGCAATCTCGGCAATGCGGGGCAACAATTAGGCGGACTGGAAGACGGACAGAGCTATTTTGTCATTAAAGTTGACGACAACACGATTAAGTTGGTAGCAACTAATGCCGAAACAACCGCCAGCGAGCCAGCCGTTATCGATCTGACAACTGGCACAGCCGGAACGAATCACCGCTTAGAAACCCTCAAACCGAGAATTCAGGCATTGGCGATCGCCGGAGCCGCAGCCGGGGCAGGAACAGCCACAGGAGTAGGTTTAGCTGGTTCGGGAGCGGGAGCGCAAGCCGATAATACGATTAATAACATCGTCGAAGCCTATATTAAGGGCAGTGAAAATGTGACTGCGGGTGATTCAGTCAACGTCAAAGCCAGCGATGACTCCGCCATTCAAGCAGATTCAGGCGGCTTTGCAGTTGCAATTGGGGCAACGGCACTAGGTGCGGCAGGTGCGCTCTCAATTGGGGCTTCCTTGTCCGATAACACCATTGGGGATTCTGGAATTAAGTTAGCCAATCACGGCTATAACACGGGCGATGCGGTGGTTTATAACGGCACTGGCGATGCGCTCGGCGGTTTGGTTAAAGGACAGACTTACTATGTTATTAAACTCGACAATAACCGCATTCAACTAGCCGCAACGCAAAACGAAGCCACAGGTAGCAATAATGGCACACCAGACGATACCAGCGATGATATCTTCGTCAAACCCATCATCCTCGATCGCACCGTAGCTGGAGCCAGCCACAGTTTGACAAAAGGCGGCACAGTCAAGAATTTTGCCCAAGAAGATGTCTTCCAAAGCTTAGTTCGAGCCACAATTACCGATTCAACTGTCACAGCAGCCAATGATGTGATTCTCAGTGCGATTTCCGCAGCCCAAATTGATGCCCTAGCGATCGGTGGTGCGGCATCGGGTGCGGGAACTGGTGCGGGATTAGCCGGAGCTTTAGCAGGTGCGGGGGCTGGCTCGACTAATGCGATCGCTCAGGTAATTATTGCCAGCATTGAAAATAACAGCGATGTCACAGCAACTAACGGCAATGTTGATTTGTTGGCGGTAGATACTTCCAGAATTAAAGCCGATGCTGGTGGCGTAGCAATCTCGGTTGCTGTGAGTCTGGCAGGGGCATCGGCGGGAGTATCAGTAGGACTTGCCATTAGTGAGAATAAAATTGGCAATACCACCAAAGCGTTTATCGATAGCTCGACAGTAGATGCCCAAAACAATGTCGATCTCGATGCCAATTCGACGGCGGAAATTAATGCCTTTACCTTTGGCGGAGCAGGCGCAGTCAGTGTCAGTGGAGCAGGAGTGGCTGGTGCGGCTTCGGCAGCGGGTGCTGGTTCGACTAACACCATTGCCAATGTAATTGAGGCTTATATTCTAGATAGTTCTGGTGTCAAAGCGAATCTTGGAACTGTCAGCTTGAGTGCTACTGATGACGCGGCGATCGCTGCCACCGCCCACGGCGGTAGCGTCGCTATATCTGGTAGTGGTACTGTCAGTGTCTCCCTCAGTATCGCCGCAGTCGATGCCAATAACACCCTCGGCAACCAAGTCCGCAGCTTTATCGATAATTCCACTGTGGAAGCACTGAATGGCACTGTGACAATCGTTGCCGATAGTAATAGCAGTATTGACTCAGAAGCCGTCGCTGCTTCTGTGGGCGGGGCGATTTCCCTGTTTAGCGGCGGTTTTTCCGGTGCGGGAGCAGGGGCTACCAACATCATTAGCAATACGATCGAAGCCGCAATTAAAGACAATAGTACTGTGAGTACTCGTAACACTCTGCGAGTTACTGCTACGGATAATTCAGCCATTTCCTCCGATGTCGGTGCTGGTTCTTTAGCCTTTGGTGCTGTTGGCGGATCGATCGGCGTTTCTGTGACCGATAACACGATTAATAATACTGTCAGGGCATTTGTCGATGGTTTGGTGACGGTAACTAACGGCAATGTCCAGATTACGGCTGATTCCACCGCCACTGCCAACAGTTTTGCCATTGCCACCTCGATCGCCGCTAGCGTTTTTGGAGGCTTTGCTGGAGCGGGTAGCGATGCCCAGACGACTATCGGCGGTACGGTGGAAGCTTATTTAGGTACGGCGGGAAGGTTAAACCTCAGTGCTATTGCTGGTGATGCGATCGTCAAGGCAACCTCCAACCAAACCACAACAACTAAAGCGATCGGCACTGCCATCAGTCTCGGTGCTGTCGGTGCTGCTGTTGGTGTCACCCTAGCTGATACTACTTTCAATGGCATTACCAGAGCCTACCTCCAAGGCAATCTGTCAGCAGCCAACGATCTCACAGTGGAGGCGAAGAATATTGGTACTGCTACCACAGAAACCTTTGCCCTTTCTGCCGCGATCGGCGGATTCTTTAATGTCAGTGGTACAGGTACAAAAGCCTCAGCGAATATTACCCCCACAGTAACCGCTTATGTAGTCGTTCCTAACGCTGTGACAATGAACCTGACGGGCGATCTCAGCGTTACAGCTGTGTCGGAGTTAGAAGCTGATGCTAAAGCTCAAGGTGTTGCCGCCTCTACTGGTGCGGGAATTGGTTCTTCTCAAGCAAATATTACAGTGGCCGCCAACCTCGATGCCTACGTGGGTGGTAAGATTAACGCCAGAAGTCTGGCGATTATAGCTAATTTATCGGGAGAAAAAGCCCAAGCATTCGCCTCTGGCTCGTCGGGCGGACTATTGTTAGGTGTAGATTCTACTACCACCAGTGTTATCAATAACAGCAGCACTCAAAGCTACGTTCTCGATAACGCCAACCTCAATATTACTAACGCCACCAATGTCACAGCAATTAGCACTAGCAACCAAAAAGCTGAATCTAATAGTGCTGCTGGCGGCATTATCGCCGTAGGAATCAGTAAGTCTAACGTCTTAACTAACACTAATACCACAGCCTATTTCGGTTCGGGAGTTAGACTAACTGGGGCAACGTTGAATATTTCGGCGGTGGGAGAAGATACCAATTTAGCCCTCACCACAGCTGGGAGCGGTGGGATTGTGGCGGGAACAAGTGCTAGTGCCACCACCTCCAATAGCAGTACCACGATCGCCAAAATTAAAGACGATTCATCGGGCAATAGCAGCAACGCCATCGACATCGATTTGAGTAGCCGAGGCGCGGGAACTCTGACCATAGGGGCAAAACACACCGCCAACTTCGATACCCAACTAAAAACGGGCGCGGGTGGCGTAATCGCTGGTAGCGGTGCGACAAATAATAATCAAGTTATCTCCGCCGTTGAAGCAGGAGTTGGCAATAATGTCAACATTAAGGCAAAAGATATCGAAATCGGTGCCACCAATAAAGTCAGTAAGAACTTGATAGATGGTGCAGAAAATCTCAAGGGAACAACGGGCGGTTTAGTGAGTGGTGCGGGTGCTGATAGCGAGACTACCCTCAGCTTGAGTACCTTAACCACTGTGGGTAATAACGCCGTCCTGACAGTGGTAGGCAATACTGCCAGTAACGATACCATCACCTTGCGATCGCTCAACGATATTGATATTACCGATAAAATCACCCTAACTACAGGTGGCGCTGTATCGGGTGCGGATGCTACGGCTAAGGTTAGCAGCTTAAGCGACCTAGCTAAGGTAGCAGTAGGTACGGGCGCAACCCTACAAAGCACGGGCGGTATCGATATCTCCGCTAGAGGACAGGGTGATGTCAAGCTTCAGGTGAATGCAGAAACCTATGGTATTGGTACGGTGGCGGTCGCCAATTCCAAAATCGATCTCAAACCTACCAACGAGATTGCGATCGGCAATAATGCCAAAATCCGCGCAGGCGGCAACCTCAACCTGTCGGCGGGAACAGATACAAACTTTAACCGCGATGCCTATACCCTTGAATCCCGCACCGATACCTTTGCTGGTAGTGCGATTCCCATCCAATCTGTCAATGCCGAAGCCTACTTGTTGCAGGAGAATAAGATTACCGTTGCGTCCGGAGCCATCTTAGAAACCGCCAGGGATGCCAAACTCCACGCCGAACGAGACGGATTTGCCAATTTAATCGCCCAAGCTAAAGCGGTGAACTGGATCAACGCTTTGGGTAATAGCATTGATAAATTAACAGGTGGCGGCGGTACCGAGCAGTATGAAGGATTCTCCAAGAGTGAAGCTCGCGGTACTGTGCAAGTAGATGGTACGGTACGGACAGGCATTAACCGCAATCTCACCCTAGAACTCAACGGTTGGGATCGCGATACTGGCACGATTACCAACTTTACTAAGAGCGATGGTATCAACTTTACCGTTACCTTAGAAAAAGTTCAGTCCAATCTGGAAAAAGCTTTAGAACAAGCCAAAGCTGAGTTAATTAAGTACGGGGATACCAACGAAACCCTCGAGACCTTCTATAAGAATGAAATTGCCCGCATCGAAGCGGCATTGGCGGCAGAAGGGTTGTTAGAAACAGGCGGACCATTTCCGGCAGAAGGGTCATCATCCGCTCGTCTAACCAATCGGGTAGAACAATATGCGATTACTGTCACCGTCGATCCGATCTTGGCTCAGGCAGGGACAATCGATATCCGTAGCGACCAACTGCAAGGCAACGGTGTCTTTGATGCTCCCGGTGATGCCAGCGTCAATATTCTCAACCATACGCCCGCTTTCATTAAGATTCTCGGCATTACTATCCCAGAGCAGAATGGCGGTCTGTTCCTGAATGGGGTTGAGGTATCGGCAGCAGGTTCTATCAGTGAAATTAACGAAGCAATTAACGAAGAAAACGACCGCAATGCAGACAAGGATAACCAAAGCAATCTCAGCGGCGAATCCTTAGTTGTGGCGGGAGTAGCTGCCTTCTCGAATATTATCGGCGGTGGTTCTGCCAACGAACCCATCATTCAAGTTATTAACGATTTCAATGTCACCTCCATTACCAACGATGTTTATCCCTGGCCCGATATTACCGTACTGGGAGATATTGAGAATTTACAGGGCGATCTGATTCTCAGAACCCTTGCTGCCGGAAAGGGCGATGTTAATATTAAAGGTCGCATCCGAGTTGAGAATCAAATCATCGAAGCGGGCGGTAGCGTCACAATCGATTTGCCAGGAGACGGAACATCCTTCCCAGTAGCGGGTGAGGACTACGCCAAATGGTTGCCAGTGACAGGAGGCAATGGCACACAACCGGCAAACCAAGCAGGTATCGACAGTATTCTCAACCAAATTCCCACCAATGTCAGTCTGTTTGGCGATCGCATCTTTATCAATGCCGAATATGTCAACGTCAACGGCATCATTCAGAGTGGTAAGTCCGATTACGAACTCACTTTAAGTGCGGAGACGATTACAGAAATTGAAGAGCTTCGCAAAGCTGGCAGAACGGACTCCAATCCTATTACCCTGCAATCCATTACCAACAAAGACTTCTTGGTTCGTTACGATGTGGCGAATAACCAAATTATCTTAGAAGAACTGCGGGTTAGTGGTGGCTTTATCGATATTACAGGACACATTCTCAACTCTGCTAACGGAGAAATCCGAGTTTTGGGTGGTTACGGCGACATTAACGTTACCAACAATACACCTTATGATTTGGTAATTAAGCGCCTGGATGTCTCTCAACGCGGCGATGGCACCTTAGTCCTCAAAGATAAAGCTAAGGGAACGAGTGCTAATCCCTTCGTGACTATTTATCAGAAGACTGCCAATGGCGTAACTATTACTACGGATAATGGCTCAGGGCCAGTGGTTTCCCAAGGCAGCGATAATTCAACTTACAATCCCAAGTCTGGCTGGCGTTATGGTTGGTCGATTGGCGAAGAAACCCGCGAACGCACGACAACGACTTATGCCAATGCCGCTTGGCTTGGTATCGATGCCCTAGCTGCCGATCCCGATACGGTTGTAGGTCCGCCCGTGGTCGAAAATATCACTGAACCTGAGCTACTACCAGAAGGGTCTTATTACTTCTTAGATGCTAACAATACGACCCGCTATGACTTTACGACCCAAGTGTTTAATCTCGCCCAAAAAACCTATACCGGAGACAGTTGGACAGAAAGTACATGGTACGGAACGAAAACCTACTATCAACAGGTTATTGACGAAAGTAGAGACCAAACCGTTTATACCCACACTATCGAAGCCGATCGCGCCATTAAGATTAACTTTATCGGCTATGACGAAGGGGCGATCTCAGTACAGTCCCAAGGAAATATTCTCCTTGATGGCCCAATCCTCAACGCCACTGGCACAACTAGCCTTGCCTCCGATAAATCCATCAAACAAGGCAGCGATAATGGCTATGTTGGCGGTCGTCGCGTCGAACTTTCTGCGGTTACGGGAATTGGCTCTGAGCAAGCAATTAAGACGGATGTTGCTAATGGATCTACCGCTAGTTTAAAAGCGACAACGAGCGATGGCACGATTCAGATCTCAGAAATAGTCGGCGATTTAGCAGTCGATCTAATTACCGCAGGCGGTGGTAAGGATGTCACGGTAACGGCACAGGGAGGAATTAAGACAGCTAATCAAGGACTCATTAGGGGCGGCTCAATTACTCTCAACGCTCTCGGTGGCGACATTGGGGCCAGTGGTCAATCTATTGACCTTGATTCCGGTACTAACCTTAAAGATAAAGTGAATGTTACCGCTACGGGCGATATCTTCTTGAAAGAGAAAACTGGCGATCTACGGGTTGAGAAGATTGAGACGATTGGTAATGTCACCGTTGAAGTCAGTGATGGTAGTATCGTCGATGCCAATCAGGTAGCCCAAAGGGACGAGCGCACGATTAACGAACTCAGAGCAGGCGTTTGGACTGATTTACAACTCACCGCAGGAACGGGAGCGCAGGCGAAGATTGACGAGACAATTAATGCCTTTGCTGCAACTAAAGAGCAGGAATATAAGACCTACTGGCAATACCGCAACACCCAAGCTAACCCCTCGGTTTATGACAGCAATCACCAAGTGACGCTGACGGATGTAGAAGAAACATTCTATGAAAACTTCTACCAACAAGAGGGAATTGGACAAGGGTTAAGTGGTGCGGCACTCGACCAATTCGTGCGAAATGCAATTACCACCCTAGAAAACTCCCGCACTCTCCAATACCATACGCTTCATGCTCAGTACGGACAGTTTGGTAATACATTTAATGCCAATTTCACCTATACCTTAACTGCACAAGAAGATGCCGCTTTGAGAGGCAGTATTAAGGTTTGGACAGAAGAAGAGTTGATTTACACCCTCAGTGCTGGTTTACTCAAAGCTGTATCTGATACCCAAGTCAGCATCGAAGACCCGAATATCATCGGCAACAACGTCACTTTAATTACCTCCGGTGGCGTTGGTAAGAGCGATGGTCAAACCGTCATCGATCTCTCAGTTCAACCCGTGCAACTAAGTACCGACGATCGCGTTAAGTTGGCAGCAGCAGAACGAGATGACCTCGTTTACCTGGGTGGCGATCCGGTGACAACAACGGTTAACTTTACTGATAATGGCTCGGCAGATACCATTACCCGGACAGATACAGGTAGTTGGATTACTGATGGTTTCCAAGCGGGTATGTATATCTTCATCGAAGGCAACTCTAACAATGCCACCGATGACGGGCAATACTACCAGATTGCTAGTGTCACCGCTACTACGATCGCTTTAACTGCCTCTGCTAGTCTCCGTAATGAGTCTGGTGTGAGTGTAACCATTGCTCCAGTTGTCTTAGACCCATCGGCGGCGGGTGCTGTAGTAACAGCAGTCATCATTAAAGAGCGCGAGGATATTGATGTTGATGCGCTGGGAAGTATTAATGTTACGGCTCAAAAGGATGTCTTCTTAGGCTCGGAACTCAATATTAACCTCAATCAAATCCAAGCACAGGAGCAAGTGCGGATTAAGACCGGACAAAGTATTGTTAATGGCGGTGCTGCTGACCTGATTAATGTCATCAGTAGCGAACTGATCCTCGAAGCAGGACAAGGTTCAATTGGTACAGCAAGCGATCGCCTTGATATTAATCTCACTGCCAACGGAACGCTGACAGCCCGTGCCAATAATGACGTTTACATCGCGGAAACGTCAGACAATATGAACTTAGAAGGCGTATTCTCGAAGACAGGTGGCGTGTATCTAGAGGCACAGGGTTCAATCGTTGATGCGCTCAATCATGACTTTACTAAGATCCAAGCCAATCGCGTCGAACTGACCGCAGGCGGTAGCATTGGCGAAAATGGCGATAATCTGGAAATTGATGCCGTCGGTGCGGGAACTTTAACGGCGACAGCCCAAAATAGCATTTGGATTGCCGAAACCTTTGGCGATCTCAATATTCGTAACGTTCTCTCTCGCACTGGGGATGTCAATCTCCGGGCGCAACTGTCGATTCTCGATGCCGTTGACTTGAATAATCCTCTCGATCCCAATTCGGGAGACGACACTACCGTACCAGCCAGCAAGCCTAAAGCCGATATTATCGGTAATAACATTTCCTTAACAGCGGTTCTCGGTGGTATTGGGGTAAGTGGCAACGACCTTGATATCAACAGTGCCTACTCTGGTGCGGGAACGCTAACAGCATCCAGTGGATTCGCCAACATCTACATCATTGAAACCGCAGGCGATCTCAGCCTGAATCAAGTGGGTACAGGTACGGGTGCAACAGCCTTTATTACCGTACCTGCTGGTAGCATCCTCGATGGCAATGCCGACCCCAATGGCTTTAATATCATCTCTGGTAAGACTTTCCTCGTTGCAGCGAACAATATTGGAGCAGCAGACCGGAGAATTACCACTGAAATCGGCAACATTGAAGCCAAATCGACCGCAGGTAGCACTTGGGTAAGTAATACGGGTGCGCTAGCGGTAGGTGGAGTTGTCGATTCAAGCGACCCAGGTATGGTAGCAGGTGGATCGATTAACTTGACTGCTTCTAGTCCGATTACAGTGACGGAAAATCAACAAGCAGGCGAGGCAATTATCATCTTAGCTAACGATGATAATAACGATAGCGATGTCGATGGAACTGCCACACCCGCAGATGACGATGCTGATTTCTTAATTGTTAAGAGTGGCATTACTATTGAAAGCACAGGTTCTTACGTCAGGTTACTAGCGGGTGACGATCTCACCGTTGAAGCAGGAGCAATTGTTAAAGCAGCCGATTATGTAGAGTTGTACGGTGACTACCAAGGTGCTGTAGATGCTGCTGGCAGTAAGATTCAGGTACTAGGTAAAGTTGAAGCAGGTACACGCATTGATATATATGGAAATACAAATAGCGATCGCTTCTTGTTAGACGGCATTCTCACGGCTGAGATAGTCAATCTCAATGCTGGTGCGGGAGCAGATGAAATCTTGACCTTGGGTACAATTACGGCTACAGACAGTATCAATGTCTCTAGTCAAGCTGGCGCAGACGAGATGAAATTATGGGGTAATCTCAGTGCCACCGCAATCACCATTGATGCGGGTGCGGAAAACGATACAATTGCCTTCAATCCAGAGAATACTGGAGGCAACGCCCTCTCTTTGGCAGGTCATACCCGCGTCCTGGGTGGTGCAGGTACAGACTTCATCCAAGTCTTTGAGTTACCATCCCTAGATAAAGCCAGTCGGATTCTGCCCGGTCGCAACACCCCAGGGCGCGATACCCTAGACCTGGACGGACAAGGTGATGGCGACACCTACGAAATCTCCATTACAGGTAATGACACAGATTACATCATCAATGTCTTTGATACAGGTACTACAGGTGCAGACACCCTGACCGTTTTCGGGACTGAGGCGGCAGATAATATCCTAATGCGGGCGAGCGATCGCGAATTTGTTGATGGCGGTGTGGCCTTTGTAGCAGCACTGCATGGCGATCCGACAACGGATGTAGAACGGATTAACTACAACAAGAATCTCGAACAGTTAACCGTGGATACTCAAGGCGGCGATGACCAAATTACTTTAGATGATAACTGGACTGAAACTACAGTTCGGGGTGGTTTGGGCAATGACAGTTTCCAAGTTGGTCAAATCTTCAAGAGCGAACGAGATGCCACCAATGCTAATTTAGCCTTTGAGGACGAATTTGCTACTACCCAGACTACTCGCGGTTTCCTCAGTAATGGGGTTAGCTTTGCCACTACCATTGCAGGCGAAGCGGGTGAAGATACCTTTGTTGTCTTCCGTAATACAGCTACTCTGGATCTAACTGGTGGTGATGGCGATGATCTATTTGTAATTCGTTCCTTTGCGGAGGAAGGTTCGAGCGAGAGTGCCGTTGATTCGGGAGCAGGTAACGATACCGTAGAATACGTCATAAATGCGGCAGTCAATATTGTTGGCGGTAGTGGTACTGATACCCTGCGGATTATTGGTACAGAATTTGGCGATACTTTCCGAATTACCGAAAACGGGATCTTTGGTGTTGGTCGCAGCATTACCTATGAGGGAATTGAAATCCTCGAAATCGATGGTGCTGAAGGCGATGATCAGTTCTTTGTCCTCTCCACCAATAACCAGGTAACAACCAAACTCTTCGGTGGTTTAGGTAGTGATAGCTTTAGCATCGGCGGTGACAGTGAGGCAGTAGTAGGTGCAGATGGGGCGTTAGTTGCTCAAGCTGGTACACACAAACTCGATAGCATAGCTGGCCCACTATTTATTGACGGTTTCTCCGGTCAGGGTTCAGCAGGCGGTTTAGGCGATCCTGTGATTCTCCCTGGTGAAACTAATCAACGACCCTCAACAGGCAATGTTCTCGCCTACAATGGCACAGGCACAGCTTCAGCAATTGATACTCTAACGGTAGCAACAAGTGACTTAGCAGCCTTTATCGCCGCTAATCCCTCCATCCCTGATCTCTCTGCGTTGGTTGGTCGTACCCTAGAAATTAGTAAGGGTAAGGGTATTAATCGCTTCTGGTTAATAGTTGATGTCACAACAGGTTCTGTATCCAGTCAAACTGTACTCACCTTACAAAATGTCAGCTTACCTGCATCAGAGTGGGAATTGCCAGACAGTAATAGCGAATTTGCCATTACTAATCTCTCGCCTAACTTCTTTGTCAATGAAAATAACAGTCGGGATACCGTTACTGTATTTAACGACGGCAGCACAACCAATGATGTAGGAACGCTGAGTCAGTCTACCTTAACCGGATTTGGGATGAATCCTGCTGGTATTAATTACGGCAGCTTGGAAGTTGTCGAACTATTATTAGGTCAAGGTAACGATCAACTGACAGTTACAGGCACCGCAGACGGGGCGATTACTGCCGTACATGGAGGCGGCGGCAATGATAATATTACCGTCAGCGATCGCGGCGGCATAGATCCACGGGGACTAGACGCACCTTTAGTAATTTTTGGTGATACCTCCGCAGATGGTAGCCGTTATACAGGTACAGGAACTACCATTCAACCTGGACTGGCTAGGAATTTTAACAACCCAGGTAACGATACCATTGATGCCTCTGCTTCTAGTCGAAACGTAGTCATCTACGGCGGTGCAGGGGATGACATTATTCGCGGTTCTCAAGCAGGCGATCAGATTGCCGGTGGTGCTGGAAACGATAATATTCAAGGTGAAGCCGGAAACGATATTATCTACGGCGATTCTGGTTTCAATGTTGACCTAACTGCACGCACCCTCAGCGTTTCTACAACTGCAACTGCTGGTCAAGATGCCATCACCGGCAATGCAGGTGATGACATTATCTTCGGTGATCATGGCATCGTCACTCAGACTGCCGCTACACCTAAACTTCTCAGCACTGATAACGTCCAACGCATCGAAACCACGAATGCGGCTGAAGGTGCAAACGACGAGATTCATGGTAATGCAGGCAATGACCGCATCCTTGGTGGTGCTGGTGCTGACAACATGACTGGCGGTGACAATGCAGATATACTGATTGGGGATAATGGAGTAATTGACTTTGTTATTAACGATAGCAATCTCTCTACCGTGGATATTATCCAAAGCACTAATGCAACCGTAGGCAGTGCTGATGTAATTTCTGGCAATGCAGGAGATGACATCATCTTAGGTGGTGCTTTGGGCGATCAAATTGATGGCGGCACTGAAAATAACCTCATCTTGGGTGATCACGGAACGATTACCTTCAGTAGTGGTGTAGTCAGTGAAATTGCCGCCACTGACGTAACCCAAGGTGGAGATGATGTGATTACTACTACCACAGGGGCAGACATCGTTGTCGGTGGTAGTGGTAGTGATGTCATTACCGCAGGAGATGGCGACAACATCATCTTGGGTGACAATGGAACTATCGCTTGGGCGGCGGCTGGACTGTCCCTGATTGATACCACAGCCCCAGAAGTCGGTGGTAGCGATGTCATTACCACAGGTGTCAATAACGATGTCATCCTAGCGGGTAGTGGCAACGATAATGTCACTGCTGGTAATGGTCACAACCTCGTCATCGGTGATAACGGCACAGTCACCTATACTAACGGCGTAGTCAGTGAAGTGACCGCCACTGACGTAACCCAAGGTGGAGATGATGCAATTACTACTACCACAGGGGCAGACATCGTTGTCGGTGGTAGTGGTAGTGATGCCATTACCGCAGGAGACGGTAACAATATTATCTTGGGTGACAATGGCACTATCACTTGGGCGGCGACTGCACTATCCCTAATAGATACCACAGCCCCGGAAGTCGGTGGTAACGATATCATTACCACAGGCGTAAATAACGATGTCATCCTAGCGGGTAGTGGCAATGATAATGTCACTGCTGGTAACGGTCAAAACCTCGTCATCGGTGATAACGGCACTATTACTTATGTAGCCGGTGTCTTACAGCGTCTGGAAACTACCGATTCAACGCTTGGCGGTAATGACAGCATGACTACGGGTGAGGGCGAAGACATCGTTTTAGCCGGAGTTGGTAGCGATGTCGTGGTAACTAACGGTGCGAATGATATTGTGCTAGGTGACAACGGCATCGTCGATTATGTGGGAACGGACGGTAATTCGGCTGATATTGACCTGATTACCACCACTAACCCAAGTAATGGCGGCAACGATAACATTTCCATCGGTGCAGGCAATGACTTTGTATTCGGCGGCACAGGTGCTGATACCGTAACTGGAGGTCTAGGTAATGATCTCATCTTTGGCGATCATGGTGAAGTCAGGGGCGATATTAGTGCCAACGCACTACCCTTAAATACCGCCAATGATCCGTTTACGTTCACCTCAATCAATACTCAAAATAACAATGGTGGTGGTAACGATAACCTCACAGGAGATGACGGTGCAGACATCATCCTGGGTGGACAAGGCAATGACACCATTACAGGTAATGCAGGTGATGATGACCTCTGGGGTGGTCACAACGTTGCAGGCGGTCAGGATGGCGATGATGTTATTGACGGTGGTGCAGGGAACGATGCGATCGCCGGTGATAATGCACGCATTCTCCGCAAGGGTAACTCCATCAGCCCACGCATTCGCACCCTCAGCAATGGCACTATTTACGATAGTAATGGCAACCCGTTAGTAACTGCCGCTTCCCAAGCTAATCCCACAGGAGTCAGCGAACGGGAAATCGTTCTTTACGACCACAGCGATAACCCACTACCGCAAACATCGGGTAATGATGTGATTGCGGGTGGTGCTGATGATGATGTCATCTTCGGGCAACTGGGGAATGATACCATTCAGGGCGATGGTTCTACTGCGATCAATGTATCAACCACAAATCCATCAGTAGAAGACTTTGGCGGCGTAGGAACTGATGGTGATGACTACATTGAAGGTAATGGTGGCAATGACTTAATCTTTGGTAATCTGGGTCAAGACGATATTATTGGCGATAGTTCCAATCTCTTTGGCTTAAGCAATGCCAGCGATCGCCCCACAGGATTAGATACAATCTTTGGCGGTGCAGGTACACAAATCGTAGCCAATCATCTCGGTAACTTATCAACTCAAGGTCATGCCCTAGATGCAGATGTGATTTTGGGTGATAACGGCATAATTTATCGTCTAGTTGGCATAAATGGCACAGCTACAGGTAACTTCATCACCTTTACCTACGATAACTACGACCCATCTCTCAAAATTATCCCCAGGGCAGTCCGCTTGCTCGATTATACTCCTGGTGGCACTGACACAAGCGATCGCGGTTTTGCTGACTTAATCTATGGTGAAGGCGGCGACGATCAAATTCACGGGATGACAGGTCATGATGTCTTGTTCGGTAATGGTCAAGATGATGATCTCTACGGTGGAGATGGCGCAGATCGTCTCTATGGTGGTGCTGGGGAAGATGGCATCGTCGGTGATAACGGTATGATTCGGACTAGCCGCAATGGTTTGACAGAAACACTTTACGGATTAACTACCCCAAATCTGCAAGAGACCTTATCCGCCTCCAATGAAGTTGGTGCAGTTGAGTACATTACAGGTCGCTTGACCAAAGCTTTTGTTTCCCTCGCCTGGACAGAAGGAGGTAATGATGTCATCTATGGCGGACTAGGAGATGACTTTATTCATGGTGGTGCTGGTGATGATGCTATATCGGGTGCAGAGGCTTTAGCCGCCTTCCATAACGCCGATCCAGTCACAAATCTCAACCCACTGGCCTACGATCCCACCACTCGCAAGTTCGCCGCCTACGATGCCAATAATCCCTTTGCTAAAATTAACGGCTTCCTGCTGAATTTCGAGGCTACCGATAGTGCAGGTGTCAAGATTGAAGATGGCAAAGACCGCATCTTCGGCGATTTAGGTAACGATTGGCTGGTTGGTGGTACAGGTAAAGACCGTCTGTTTGGTGGTTTAGGAGACGACTTCATGAACGCTGATGATAACTTAGAGACCAACGACGGACTGAACACTCAACCAGACGAGCCAGCTTATGCTGACCCCGATTTCGTCTATGGTGGTGGTGGCTTGGATGTCTTGATTGCCAACACTGGAGGCGATCGCTTAATTGACTGGAATGGTGAATTTAACAGTTATTTCGTTTCCTTTAGTCAATTTGGTGCGCCAACGGTAATTCGCATACCCAATAATAACTGGAAGACCTTTGTCAGTGATCTTGGTCGCACCAGTGGCGCAGACCAATCCCTCACAGAACCTAATGGTGAAGTAGGAATTGTCAATAGTGACACTGGTGCACCCCGCGATCCTCAACCTGGTACTCTACCAGGTCAGATCGACACCAATGGTAGTCCAGAAAATGATACGGGTCTTCTCCCGAATAGTGCCGGCAGTACCCCAGGGGCGTAAGTCAGAGAAAATGCAAAGGAGTGCAAAAAGTGACTAAGCAACTACTAATCTATGAACAGGCAACGCCCATTACCAAGGAAAAACATGGCAACTGGTCAGTCAAAACAGGCACAGACTACAGTTTTGCACGACAGGTCAATTCAGTCCCCTTAATGGCGGTGGAGTTTCCTAAAGCGGCAGCAGAATATGCCATCGTGTTTACGGGGACAGAAAAATCAATGATGCCAGTGGCTATCTTGGGCATTAAAGAGCAGGAAAACCTCTACCTCACAGAAACAGGAGATTGGCAGGCAAAATATATTCCCGCTTTTATCCGACGTTACCCGTTTGTATTTTCTAGTAATGACGAGGGCAATACTTTTACACTCTGTATTGATGAAGGGTTTGTTGGGTGTAATCAAGAAGGACGCGGCGAAAGACTCTTTGATACGGAAGGAATGCAAACCCAGTATCTAGAAAGTGTCCTGGCATTTCTCAAAGAGTTCCAAATGCAATATCAGCGTACACAACTGTTTTGCAGTAAGCTCCAAGCACTAGATTTGCTCGAACCAATGAAAGCTAAATTTACTCTCGGTACAGGTGAGCAAACGTCTTTAGCAGGTTTTATGGCAGTTAACCGTAATCGCTTAAATCAGCTTACAGGGGAGCAGCTTGTAGACCTTTTACAGACCAATGAACTGGAATTGCTCTACTTACATTTACAATCAATGCGTAATTTCAACACAATGGTGGAACGAATTACACAATGAATTCCCAAAGTGTAGAGCCGCTGACCGTTGACATAGCATCTCGCAGAGAAAGTATGGCTTACCTCTGCGTGGATGCTTTTATTGATACCTTCGTCAAGGCGCAAGTGCTAAAAAGTGCCTTTGAAACCGGATTGATCGACTATTTACAGGCAAATCAACCTTGTACACGAGATACTCTCACACAGCAATTGCCATGCGATCGCACCGGAATGACTTTGTTGCTGGATTTACTCAAAATCAATCGGGTTATAGAAGAAAATCACGGTCAGATCCAACTCAGTTCTCAATTTGCGATCGCTTTACAGTATCGGGATTTGCTGCAAGTTAAACTTGACTTCGCCAATTGGGTTGCGCCTGACTTTGCTAACCACTTCACCTTATTACTGGAAAATTCCCGCCAATTCATGGAGCGATCGCGCCTTTTTGATCTGTTTGGCTATCACCGATGTTTTGAACCAACTCCTGAAAACTATGAATTAACCAAGCGTTGGCTGCGAATCACCACTACCCTAACTAAATATGAAGCACAGGTATGTTTGCAATATCATGACTTTAGTCAGTACCAGCGAATTCTAGATATTGGTGGCAATAGTGGTGAATTTGTCCGGCAAATCTGCAAGCAACACCCAAACCTACTAGCAACGGTGATTGATTTACCTTTGGTGTGCGATCTCGGACAAGCTCATGTAGCAGGAAAACCAGAAGCTAACAGAATCAACTTTATCAAAGGCAATGCCTTAGTAGATGCTTTGCCCAAAGATTGTAATTTAATTACTTTTAAATCCATACTTCACGACTGGCCAGAAGCAGCAACTGAGCAATTCATTGCCAATGCTAGTAAATCCCTAGCACCTGGCGGCACGTTACTCATATTTGAAAGAGGGGAAATAGAATTAACAGATCAACCCTTACCTTATTGCTTACTTCCTATGCTTCTATTATTTCGCTATTTTCGTTCTCCCTTAGTTTACCAAAGACAATTAGCATCTCAAGGTTTTGAGGAGATTACCATCCAATCAATTAACCTGGAAATGCCATTCTTTCTCATCGTTGCCAAAAAAAGCTAAGTTTAATCTCCAGCTATTAATATTAACTATGGGATATTTTGACCCTAAACAATATGTTGAATTCACCATGCACTTTCGCTGCAACCTCAAGTGCGAACATTGCATGATTGAAGGCACAATGGATTGGCTCAAACCAGAATCAATGGAACGGTTTCGGGAAATCCTCAGCTATAACCAGCAACATCGACGCTGGAAAGGTGCAATTTTTACAGGCTCGGAAATTACCCTCAATCCCAACTTACCAGATTTAGCCCGCATGGCTCGTCAGCACGGATTTGAACACGTCCGCATCCAAACTAATGGCATCCGTCTAGCAGATGAGAATTATTGCAGAGAATTAGTAGAAGCGGGTATTGATGAATACTTTGTCAGTGTCATGGCAGCAGATGCCGAAACCCACGATGCGATCGCACTTGTGAGGGGAGCTTTTGCCAAAATGATGCGCGGATTAGAAAATTTAGATACCTATGAGAATGTCTTCCTATTAACGAACACAGTCATTACCAAACGGAGTTACCGTGATTTGCCTAGAGTAGTAGATTGTTTATCACACCTACGCAGATTGGTACAAATGGATTTTTGGAATTACTGGCCGATGAATGAAACGGATGCAAAAGACTTGATAGTTGAGTATACAGAGATACTACCTTTTCTCAAGGAAGCGATCGCCAAAGCTTGGCAAAAAAATCTGGCAATAGAAGTGAAAAACTTTCCAGAATGTCTTTTAAAAGAGCATAACCCAGCTTTAAACAACGATCAACCAAAGCTGTTTATTGATGATGCTTTTTGGACAGAGTTCATGCGTAACGGCTTTTATCAGTGTATCCATCGAGAACAATGTGGTTCTCGTCAGTGTCTCGGACTAAATACAGCCTATATCAAAAAGTTCGGCTGGCAGCAAGACATTCTCTCTCCTTTACCTAGACAAACTCCATCTCTCACCTAAGATTACAGTGCATTTTCCCAATCCCCCTACAGCATCAACAGTTGCATCAGCGCAAAGGCTTTTAAAACTAATTGAGAACCTCAATATCCCCTATGGCTATGAGCAATCACTGAGAATTCGTCAGCGAATCTTGCTGACAAATCGCTTCCTCTTGAGTATCAGCAAAACATCACTGCAAGATAACGCTCATAGAAGAATTCTCGATTTATGTTCTAGTTTGGCTATGCCTGATGAGTTTCTAGCATTAAGCAAACAGCATTTAGATTTGACAAGATTTGTCCATTTTGGGTTTGAGGAAAATCACAGTAAATGTCTCTACAAGGTGTATCTAGAATTAGACCATATTGAGAATCCTAATAATCGCGATCGCATTCTGCGGCACTTAAGCTTTAAATGGAATCCCTGCCAGCAATCTGAGCAAGTTATTACCAAATACTACTATTATCCGGCTCTATCAGTTCAGGATATTCATCACAAACTGATACATATTTATAATGATAATACACATTCAGAAGCCCTTGCCATTAGCAATATTATTCTGGAAATTGCTGCTCAACATTCAGGTGATAATGGGCTAAATTATCTAGAAGTAATAGAAGAAAACAATCCTAGAATATCATACGATATCAATATTTATCCAGCAAAACTTCGAGTTAGGAATATACAAAAACTTCTCATCAGAATGTTCCGTTACTATGCTATTACTGAAAATTTATTTCTGCCTATTTATACTCAAATTAGAGACAAATTTTTGGGACATATTGCTGGTGGAATCCATCGCGACGGTCAAGATTTTTTCAACATTTATTATGGAATTGAAAGCAGATAATGTTAAGCAATATAGATGAGGCTGACTTTGAGTATACGACTACTCACGATAAATATTTTAATTACTGTCTATGGCCATACACACCAGTAGCTCCAGTAGAAAATAAGTTCCGCGCCGTCAATTTATTGTTTAATTCCTTTAAAATTGCAGGCATTGATAAGCAGGCTTTACCAATTGTGCAATCTATTCGGGAGGAAATCGGACTATTTCAAACAGTATGGGGGATAAAATGGTTAGGAAATCGTTTAGTTTGGGAATTTTATTTTTATGATTATCAAAGACGAGAAAGAAATATCTCAATGCAGCGAGTTTTAGAAGCGATCGCGCCCTACATTCGTTGCAATGTTTCACCAAAGGATAATTTTCCCTATTTCATGTTTTCCCTGGATATTGACGCAGAACTTGTTGCTGGTACTCGTCCACTAGAAACAATTCATATGTATATCGGCAACCCAGGAAGTACAGTGTCTTCGGGAATTGCCTATGCAATTAGCGATCACCAAACCCAATTAGAAAACTTCTACTTCTTTTTCAATACAGCACAACAACTCTCTGATGTCGCATCAAAAATCTGTTGTTCTGCTCATGTTGACTGTCAGCAGATCGACATCTACCAGATTCTCTGGACAGAACTACAAAACTGTCAAACAATCTGTTTAGCAAACAAGCAAAAATGCGACACAATTTACTTCTCTGGAATTAATGTAGATCAGCTGCTCATCTTTTTGACAAAGCTAGGTTATCCGACTAAAATCATCGAGTTTGTCAAGACTAACAGAGTAAAACTCAGTCACTTACTGTATGATGTTGGCTTCGACTATAGGGCAGAAGAAAAAAATATAGTAATTCTTAAAAGTGGTTACTATGGTATATTTTGATTTATCAATACTATTAAGACTACATACTCACCGAATATCAGTTTAGGTAATTCACGGCAATTAATGTCCATAAGAAAACCCAAATGGAAGAGTGTGTTGGACAATGCAATTATTAGCAGATCACTGAGTAAGCCTGGGAATAGTAGATTCAATTTCAGACAAAACAGTACGTCAAACTTAAAAAGAACGAAATCAAACCGTGGCTAAAAGAACAATGGTGTATTCCGGAAGTAAATGCAGAATATGTTTCCCGAATGCAAGATGTGCTGGATTTATACAATGAACCCAGAAGTGTTGAATGTTAAGAAAATAGCTAGTTAATGCGAAATTTTTATTAAGCAATCGTTCAAAATTTAGAGCTGGGTTGAAAGGAATGTCACCTTCCCAATCTTGATTCTTCTAGAAGCTGAAGCTTGGGTTAATCATTTCAGGTTCAGCATAGAATAAAGATAAGTTGGTTTGTGACTAGGACACTAATCTGTTAACAGTGGCAAATAATTAATTAATGTACAGTACATCAAAGCGGGCGATGGGACTCGAACCCACGACGTTCACCTTGGGAAGGTGACATTCTACCACTGAATTACACCCGCGTAACTAAGACTGTTTGTAATTATATCATACAGTATAATGTGATTGATAACATCTTGAAAAAATGTGACTAATATACTGATATAGCTGTGTAACACCAATGCTCCAAAATTTGGCAACAGATATAAATTTAGAAACCCTTGCCAAATCGGGTTTTCTTAGTTTTGAATTTTGAGTTGATCTAAGGTCTTACGCCTTTCAAAATAATTGATGTGTTGTAATTATTCTTGTAATTAATATTAAACACTATATTTAAATTTAATCTCGAATTATACGATCTTCATAGGAAGTTATCAAAATATATTAATTTAAATCACAAAATGTTAAATATAGACAAATTATTGCCGAGTCGCCTGTAATAATTGCCGCTATAGTTCTCATAAATACAAGTATTATTTTTTATTGATAAAATAAATTAATAACCGTATTTTCACTGTGAGATGCAAGCAGAATACGTCTTATATTTTTGTCAATCAATCATAATTATTGGAGTCACATCTACTTTAGTCTTGAGATCACAGTCATCTAGCCAATAAAAACGGAGTATGGATAATCAAGATAAATAGGGGTTTTGAAAATACTTTTCAGGAAAATCCTGAAGTGTTGTTTGTAAAAAACTTTAAATAATTTCTATCTAAACCAAGCTACTAATATGTTCAACGCCACTGAAATTTTAATTGATGCTTTTGTCAAACAAATTAGAGAAGGTTACAGCCGCACATATGGCTGTTTCAAAAATGAGTATGAAGACATCATTGCTTGGGCTGGTAATATGGCGTTGGAGAACATAGCCAACAGTGATGCTCTCTATCATAACGTTGAACATTCCATATTAGTGACCCTGGTAGGACAGGAAATTCTACGTGGCAAACATATCCGAGAAGGTGGTGTTTCCAGTGAAGATTGGTTGCACTTCATTATTTCTTTGCTGTGTCATGATATTGGCTATGTCAAAGGAGTTTGTCGACAAGACCAAGAAAACAAAGGCTTGTACTCCACAGGCAAAAACGGCAGAATGATTTCACTTGCTCCTGGGGCTTCTGATGCTAGTCTGACTCCCTATCATGTAGATAGAGCTAAACTTTTTATTGATGAGCGTTTTGGAGGACATAAACTCATAGATGCTGAAGTCATTAAAAGTAATATTGAATTGACTAGATTTCCTGTTCCCTCAGCAGAAGATCATCAAGATACAACAAGTTTTGCAGGGTTGGTGCGTGCGGCTGATTTAATTGGACAATTGAGCGACCCTCGTTATCTGAAAAAAATCACCTCCTTGTTTTATGAGTTTGAAGAAACTGGGGTGAGTAAAGTTTTAGGTTATAAAACCCCTGCTGATTTACGCAAAAATTACGCTAAGTTTTATTGGAATGGTGTTCACCCTTACATTCAAGATGGACTACGCTATTTATCTTTGACGCAGCAAGGTAAGCAAATTATTGCCAACCTTTACTCCAATGTATTTGTCGTAGAACATGAAAGAAATCAAGAAGAACAAAGATTATTAGTTGAGCAATTGCAAGCTTAGTTATTAGTCATGAGTCGTTAGTCATGAGTCAACAGTCAACCGATTTTTACCTATTGACTGTTTTGGATTCTCCGTTCCCTACTCAAAAATTTATCTCTATACCCTTGACTATATTGACCATTCACCTTTAACTAATGACTAATAACTAATGACTAATGATTAAAAACTATGAATTGGTGGCAAAGACTTCAGAAAAATCCTTTGGCTCGATTTGGAGCAATCTTGCTGTTGGTTTTCTATGTGGCGGTAATTGCTGCTGATTTCATCGCCCCATACAATCCTTACACTTCACAACCCAATGGTTCACTGTTACCACCTACGCGGATTTATTGGGTTGCTAAAACGTCAGGTAAGTTTATCGGCCCCCACATTTATCCGACAACGCAAGGGGATACAAATTTAGAAACAGGTGATCGCCAACTGCTCATAGACTACACAAAGCCTTCTCCTGTGCGCTTCTTTGTCTCTGGGCCTGAATATCAACTGTTTCAGTTGAGTATACCACTACCCTCGCAATGGGAAAAAGCCCCTATTATCCCCGGTATAGGTTCTAAGTATCGACTGTTCCGTTTGAGTCTACCACTACCTTCAAAATGGGAAGAAGTTACCATCATCCCTGGTATACCTTTAAATCGGCACTTGTTTGGCGCAGATGAGGAAGCTAAAATTAACCTTTTAGGGACTGACGAACAAGGACGCGACCAACTCAGTCGTTTGTTGTACGGTGGACGCATTAGTTTATTTATTGGGATTATTGGCGTACTTTTTACCTTTCCTTTAGGTTTGTTGATAGGTGGTATTTCTGGCTATTTTGGTGGTTGGATTGATAGTGTCATTATGCGGATAGCAGAAGTACTAATGACTTTTCCTAGTATCTATCTGTTAGTTACTCTTGGTGCGGTTTTGCCGACTGGTTTAAGCAGTAGTCAGCGATTTTTATTGATTGTGCTGATTACTTCTGTGATTAGCTGGGCTGGTTTAGCTAGGGTAATTCGTGGACAAGTTTTATCCATAAAAGAACGGGAATTTGTCCAAGCAGCAAGAGCTATGGGGGGTAAGCCACTATATATTATTATCCGTCACGTTTTACCTCAAACAGCTACTTATATAATTATCTCTGCTACATTGGCAGTTCCCAGTTTTATTGGCTCAGAAGCGATACTAAGTTTGATTGGTTTGGGTATCCAACAACCTGACCCCTCTTGGGGAAATATGCTGTCTTTAGCGAGTAATGCTTCTATTTTGGTTCTACAGCCTTGGTTAATTTGGCCGCCAGCTTTGTTAATTATCCTGACAGTTTTGGCGTTTAATGTGCTAGGCGATGGCTTAAGAGACGCTCTTGATCCTCGGAGTTTAAGAAGATAAGTCAAACTATTCCCTATGGGAAGCTATGCGAACAGGAAATTCAAAATTCAAACCCCGACAGTCCTTGTTGAGTGGAGGATAGCGTAACCCAATATAAATATAAATTATTGGGTTTCACTTCATTAAATCCCACCTTTGATATTAAGAGAATATTTTGTTACAAGCAATATTTCTCTTCAAACTATCGCTAGTGATGATAAACTAGAAACATACAAACGGTTTAATATTACTGAAGTTTGGTTTTGCGAAATAACCAATTTTCATGATTTCATATAAGCAAGGAGAACTATGAGCAAATTACTCAAAGGAAATTATTCTCAGATTTAGATATAAAGTTATTAACTAGGTGTGTTTTAATGTCTGCAATTATTGATACTAAAAAACAATTTATGCAAGAAATCAATAAATAGTTATAGTTTGATTCAAACTCGTAGACATAACAAATGCAGAGATATATTTCTTTATTGGTTTGTTTGAGTATGATCAATGGGATGATTTCTACTCATCCTCAGCAAGCACAAGCATCCAGTATCACTGCTGAACAAAAACTAAGTCCCAATCAATTATCAAAACCTCAGCGTGTGACTACTCCCCTGTTTCGGATTGTCAAAAATGGTAAATATGGTTTTATTGACAAAACTGGGAAGATAGTAATTAAGCCTCAATTTGATTTAGCTTGGGGCTTTGTTGACGAGCGATCGCAAATTAAGATTAATGATAAATATGGGTATATAGACACCACAGGTAGACAGATTATACCTCCACAATTTCGGTTAGCTTTTGCCTTCTCCAATGGACTTGCTTTAGTTGTCACTAATTATGAGTATGGCTACATTAACCCCAGTGGTAAATTAGTCATCCAACCTCAATTCGAGGAAGCTTTAGCGTTTAACAATGGGCTAGCAGCAGTCAAAGTGGATGGAAAGTGGGGTTTTATTGACTTTAGCGGTAAATTAGTCATTCAGCCGAAGTATGATCAAGCTCTACACTTTCATGAAGGATTAGCAGCAGTTAAAATCAACAATAGGTGGGGTTATATAAACTCTCAGGACAATATAGTTATACAACCAGAATTTGACGAAACCTTGGCTTTTTCTCAAGGTTTAGCAGCAGTGAAAATTGGTAGTAAATACGGTTATATGAACACGACTGGTAAAATTGTTGTCCCACCAGAATTTGATGATGCTTGGGAATTTACTTTTAATTTAGCAGTAGTAAAAATCGGTGAAAAATGGGGTTACATAAATCCTCGTGGTGAGATGGTAATTGCTCCAGAATTTGATAGAGTAACTAAATTTTCTGAAGGATTAGCTGCTGTTAAAGTTAAGAATAAATACGGCTATATTGATCCTCAAGGTAAGATGGTAATTCAACCACAATTTGACTTAGCTTTGAGTTTTACCAATGAACTGGCGTTAGTATATATTGATGGCAAGGCTGGCTATATTAACAAAGCAGGAGAGTTTATTTGGAATCCCAGTAACTAATCATATCTGCGTGAAAATTCACCCATTAATTTAAGATTGATTAACCAGAACACCCAAAATTAACAAAGTGCGATCGCGTACCTTACATTTAGACTAACTACCACTATCATAGGAAGCATCTTGTCACTATTAATACATATATGCGGCTTCCAATAATTCCCTTAACACTTATCCTGGTTTTAGCTGCCCCATCTTTAGCGCAAGCACCAACACCAACAGCAGAAGAACAAATCAAAGAAGCAGTCATCCTCAATAACAATGGTGAAGCTACGATTTACAAAGATTTCGTAGGCTTAAATGAACTAGAAGCAGCATTAACGCAATTCCAACAGGCGTTAGCTATCTTTAAAAAATATGGCGCAAAAGCTGGAGAAGCTAATAGCCTTGTCAATATTGGCTATATATATTTTCGCAAAGGGGAATATCCTAAAGCACTGGAGTATCTTCAGTTATCTTTAGATATTCGTAGAAAAACGCGTGACAAACAAAATGAATGGATACCTCTTTCTTACATAGGTGAAGTATATGCCAATCTAGGACAAAATACTAAAGCTTTGGAAACATATCAAAGTGCTTTAGTTATTATTAAAGAACTCAAAACCACTAATCCTAAAGATTCTAGTTATCTTACTAGTGAAAAAACTATACTTGGTGATGTGGGTGCAGTTTATTTTCGCATGGGACAATATGCCAAAGCTTTAGATTTTTATCAGCAAAGTTTAGCTCTCCAAAAAGCAGGTGATGATAAAATAGGAGCTATTCAAACCCTAAATAATATTGGTGTTGTTTACGTTAACGTGGGTAACTACAGTCAAGCTTTAGATTTATATCAACAGGCTTTCAATAGTTTATCAGAATGCTGCTCAAATTATTTGGGTACACAAGCCGCAACGATGAATAATCTGGCTGGGGTTTATTTTAGCCTGGGACAATATCAAAAATCCTTAGAATTAGCAGAAAAATCTGCAAATATATATCAGCGAATTGGTAGCACCAATGCCGAAGAAATTAATAAGCAAGATATTAAATTGTTGTATGATTATCTGGGACAAAACTCTCAAGCTGTCCAACAAATTAGTAGTCGCGCTGTTGTTGGTGATGCTTTTGGAAAAGACTCTTTTCAGTTCCAAGGTAGGGCTGTTAACTTAAATAACATTGGGCAAATTTACGCTAATTTAGGTAAATATGATCAAGCTTTAAAATTATATCAACAAGCATTAAATATCTACAAAGAAAATAACTATAAACCGGGGGTTGCTGTCACTCTTAATAATATTGCACGGGTGCAGAGTGACCAAGGTAAATATCCACAAGCAATTGAGTTAAATCAGCAAGCTTTATCTATCTATAAAGAAGTAGGCGATCGCACCGGAGAAGGTGTGACAATTAGTAACTTAGGACAAATCTATCAAAAGCAAAATCAATCCTCGAAAGCTGGAGAATTATATCAGCAAGCTTTAGCCATACATCGAGAAGTTGGGGATAAAGCCAGTGAAGCCACAACCCTGAAATTTTTAGCCGATACCCTATCTGCACAAAATCAACCACAGTTAGCTATTGCTTTTTATAAACAATCAGTCAACTTAACAGAAGGAATTCGGCAAAATTTACGCATTCTACCAACTGCTGTTCAAAAATCTTATACAGAAACCGTAGCTGAAAGATATCGCCGTCTGGCTGATTTATTACTTAAACAAAATCGTCCCAGTGAAGCACAACAAGTTTTGGATTTACTCAAAATTCAAGAAATGAATGATTTTATTGGAAATCAGCGCAGTGTACCTAAGAAAACAGCCGTAGTTAATAGTGGACAACGGGGGACAAACACAGAAACACCAACACCTCAAAACCTACCCCTGAAGCCGCAAGAACAAGATATTACACAAAAATATAGCGCGATTCAAGACAAAGCGATCGCACTTGGACAAGAACTCACTAATCTCCGCAAAATTCCCCAAAGTTCGCGTACATCTGCTCAGGAAAAACGTATCACTGAATTAGTCAAACTTGAACAAACAATTACTGCTGAATTTAATAAATTCACCAAGAATCCTGCTGTAGTAGCACTAGTGCAGCAATTATCTACAAATTCTGGACAGGAAAATCTCAGCTTGCGTCAACTCAACTCACTGCGAGATAACTTACGCCAGTTAAATCAAAAAGCTGTCTTGTTATATCCCTTAGTTTTAGAAGACAGATTAGAGTTAGTTTTAGTAACTGCTGATTCCCCGCCAATTCATCGTCCAGTAGCAGTTAAACAAGCAGAATTAAATCAAGTCATTGCTGAATTTCGCCAAGCCATAGTCGTTCCTTACAAAGATAGTAAAACGCCAGCCAATAAATTATATAACTGGCTAATTAAGCCTATAGAAAACGACCTCAAGCAAGCTGATGTTAAAGCGATTATCTACGCTCCAGACAGTAAACTTAGATATATACCTTTAGCAGCTTTACACGACGGCAAAAACTGGTTAGTCGAGCGATTTATTGTCAATAATATTACTGCTGCTAGTTTGACCAAATTAAACAACAAAACCCCGACATCATTACCCACACTAGCGGCTGCTTTTACCAAAGGGGATTACCAGGTAGCTATAGGTGAAAGAAAAGAGGTATTAAGTGGTTTAGAGTTTGCTAAAACAGAAGTTGAAAATTTAGCAAAGACGATTAACAATACAAAAGTCTTATTAGATAAAGAATTCAATACTAAAGTGATCATTCCGCAGATGAATGATTACAAAATTATACATTTAGCAACACATGGAATGCTAGTTAGTGGTAATCCAGAAGATTCCTTTATTTTGTTTGGTGATGGCGAACGTGTTACTCTCAAAGATATAGAGAATTGGTCTTTACCTAATGTAGATTTAGTAGTCTTAAGTGCTTGTCAAACTGGTTTAGGTAAACAGTTAGGTAATGGACAAGAAATCCTCGGTTTAGGATACCAAATTCAACTCACAGGTGCGAAAGCATCTATTGCTTCCTTGTGGGCTGTTTCTGATGGTGGAACACAAGCTTTAATGGATGTGTTTTATACAGCATTAAAAACTGGGAAATTGACCAAAGCCGAAGCTTTACGCAACGCACAATTACAATTATTAACAGCCAATAATAGTAATAATCAATTCCAACACCCCTACTATTGGGCATCATTTATTTTAATTGGGAATGGATTATAATTTTAGGAGTTTAGGGGTTTAGGGGTTTAGGGGTTGATGAGAATATCATGATTTTGTTGCTCTCATATCTGTAAGTCCCTACTTCCCATCAAAAAAGATAAAGGACTTTGCGGTTGTGCTATTAAATCTGCAAAAGAACCTTCCCCAGTCAAGCGTCCTTCACTGAGGACAACAATCCAATCTGCATGTTGCATGACATGGAGACGGTGAGTAATCATAATTGTAGTTTTACCACTGCGATCGCTCAATAATTGCTCCATTAATCTAGCTTCATTGGCCGGATCGAGAGATCCGGTGGATTCATCCATAATTAAAATAGCTGGATTAGTCACAATTCCTCTAGCTATAGCTAATCGCTGACGCTGTCCCCCAGAAAGATTTGCACCAAATTCACCTAATATAGTCTGATATTTATCTGGCAGACGACTAATAAATTCATCCGCACCTGTAATTTTACAAGCATGGACTATATCTTCAAAAGTTACTTGCGGCGCACTTAAACGAAAATTATCAATAATAGAACGACTCCAAAAATGTGCATCTTGAGGAACTAGTACAACTTGTTGGCGCAGTGTTTCCAGAGACATATCCTGCAGGTTATAATCTCCTATTCTAATATTACCTGACTGTAGAGTATATAATCCGGCAATCAGCTTGGATAAAGTACTTTTACCACAACCTGATTGACCCACTAACGCAATTACTTTACCTCCAGGAATCGTGAGGGAAAAATCCTGTAATAAATCTACTCTACCTGCATAGTGAAAATTTAAATTAGTACAATTAATATCGGAATTAGGAGAAATTTTTACCCAAGCTTTTTTATCATCACCTTGATTTTCAGGCGTAGCTTCAATCACTTCTCCTAAACGCTGAAATGAAGTTCTCGCTTGTACAATCGCATTAGAAAAACCAATTAATATACTAATAAAACTGAGAAAATTACCATTCATGCTATTAAATGCTAGTAATTGCCCAAAAGTTAATTCCTTGGCAATTGCTAGACTACTACCAAACCACAATAAAATAATGCTACTCATAGCCAACACTAAACTCGAAAAAACATTATTAACTGAAGCAATTTGCATGGTTTTAAATGACAGATTTGCCAGTTTTCCAAATTGGGCTTGAAGTTCTTCCCATAATTGAGGAGCTACTGTTGCACTCTTGAGCGTAATCGCTCCCTTAAAAGTTTCAACTAAAATTCCTTGATTCTCAGCTTCTAATACTAATAGAGATCGAGTTTTTTGTTGCAGTGCAGGTAAAAAAATGACAGTAGATAATGTCATTAAAATTGAGAAAAATAAAGCTAGTAATGTTAATTTACCGCTGTAAAAAAACATAAAAGCTAGAGAAACTACAGCAATAAAAAACTGACTTGGCAATCCAATTACTGATTGAGAAACCAACTGATTAATTTCTTGAATATCTCGTAAGCGACTAATAATTTCACCACTGCGGTGTGATTCGTAGTATATAAGTGGTAATTGGAGGATTTGCCGACCGAATTCTAGTACTAATCCTAGTTGCAGTTTCTGAGCAAAATAGGTGATTAAATTAGATTGTACTAGTCTGATAATACTGCTGATCAGATTCATGACTATAGCTGCAATCATCACAGTTGTTAACAGTCGATGATCTCCACGAACTAGTACTTCATCCGTCAGTAATTGTAATAAAAAAGGAGAAATCAGAGACAGTAAACCCAAAAAAATATTCAGTAGAAAAGCCTCAGTTAGAATGGCGCGATAATTCCATATAGGCTGTAAAAAACGCTGAAAATCACTTAAATTATCGTTGATTTGACTAAAAAAACGGACGTTATCCGGCTCAAGTAAAAGCATGAGCCGATTACCCCAGCCTTGTATTAATTCATCCTTAGTGAGATAACGCACCCCTATGGCGGGATCAGCAATAACGTACTTTTTCCCCTTTTTGCCATATAAAACTACCCAATGATTACCTTGCCAATGAATAATTGCAGGTAAAGATAACTCATGTAATTGCTCTAGAATCTCTATTGCAACTCTCACACCTCTAGCGTTAAATCCTAAAATTTCCGAACCTCGTTTTAGCCCTAATAAAGAAGTACCCAGTTGACCTGTACCCACAGCTTCCCGAACACGGTTCATGCTCAAGATTCGACCGTAATGCTTGGCTACAGTAGCTAGACAGGCTGCTCCACAATCTTCTTCACTGAACTGACGAATGAGTTGATAAGGCATAAAACTGTCTGGAAAATAATGATTAGGGAATTAGGAGTGTAAGGGGAAATACTTTTTTATGTTTGGTTGTGAGATTTTCTCATAAATAAGCTGCATTGGAGTTAGCAAATAATATTAATTATGTAATTAAAATTTCTGACTTTTTGGGAAAAATACTGAGATATGCTATAAACTTAAAAATTCCTGATATATGGTAAGAGAGCCTCAGCCAAGCCGAATTCGTTCTGTCAAAAGTGATGAATTTCTACCGCCGATCGCTATCTGGGCAAGATTGGGTGCTTTAGTCATCATGGGCGGCTGTAGCCTGGCTATTGTAATGGCAGCTATAACTAAATACAACATCACAGTTAAGGCCATGGCTACAGTTCGTCCGACTGGTGAAATTCGCATTGTACAAGCTGCTGTGGAAGGAACTATTCAAAAGATTCAAGTCATAGAAAATCAGGTCGTTAAACAAGGTGATATTATTGCCCATATTGATGACTCTGCACAACAGACTCAAGAAAAACAGCTAAAAGACAAAATATATCAGGGTAAGCAGCAAATAATTCAAATTGATCAGCAAGTCCGTGCCTTAAAAGCCCAAATTAACGCCGAAACGCTTTATTTACAGCAGACAATTGCCTCTGTTGAAGCTGATTTGAGTTATCAACAACGAGATTACCAGAATCGACAAATCATTACACAAACGGAATTACAGGAAGCTCAAGCTAGCTTAGAATTAGCTAAAGATGAACGCGATCGCTATCAAAAAGCTGTAGAAGCAGGTATTGTATCGCAGTTGCAGTATAGCGAGAAACAACAAGCACTGAAAGTGGCTGAGGCTCGATTGCAACGGTCAAAGGCTGCACTTCGTCCCAGTAATGCTAATGTCACCATAGCCAAACAGCGAATAGCCCAAGAAACCGCCAAAGCAGAATCTCTGCTGGCGAGTTTAAACCGAGAACAAAAAGCACTCCTACAAAGGCGAGTTGAACTCACCAGCCAAATCACTCAATCTCAACAAGATTTGCAACAGGTAAAGCTAGTTCAGACTAAAAGTATTCTCCGTTCTTCTGTTGATGGTGTTATTTTCAAACTCAATTTAAGAAATCCAGGTCAAGTTGTGAGAGTTGGGGATACAGTTGCCCAAATTACCCCCAGCAATCATACCCTGATAATCAAAGCATTTGTGGCAGCCCAGGACATTACTAAGGTTGCTGTTGGGCAAAATGCACAACTACGAGTATCAGCCTACCCCTACCCCGACTATGGAGTGATGACAGGAACAGTGATTGCGATCGCTCCTGATGCTACTTATCCTCAAATGAATGTGGGAAATAGTCATCAAAATTTTGCCAATGCTGGTCAAGGAAGTTTAAATAATACTGCCAACGGATACTATGAAGTTACAATCCAACCTCATAAACCCTATTTTCTGAAAACAGCAGATAGTGTTCTTTCCACAACCAAGCATCTATATCCTCTACAAGCCGGTATGGAAGGAAACGTAGACATAATATCTCAAGAAGATACTGTCTTAAAATTTATTCTCCGTAAAATGAGACTTTTAACTGATATTTAATTATATAGAGTGTCAGAGTAGAAGATATGATGAAATCTTCTTGTTACCTTCATCTCTAACAAGTGCGGATTTTTCATCAAATCATGAAGTGATATCACTCTAGAAAATCTTGATACACTTTCATCAACACCTACACCCTTCAAAGAAACATAGGAATCGGGTTAAGTTCACTTTCTGTTAAAGCTTTATCTAACCAACCTAATTTCACCGGAACATCATAAAGACGACCTGGAGCAAACTGCGCCCAAAAGTGACGTAAACCAGGAACAACAACTTTCACCACACTCATCCCAATATCTGGTTGAGTTTGGTCTAAGACCAACATTTCTAGACCTTGTTGAGCAACTAAATCAACACAATTTAATACATCTGCTTGCAAATCATCACTGCTATAGAGAGTGTAGTCTGTATATATTTTTGGAGCTAAATCTTTATTAGGAGCTAAGTAAGATTGGTTTTCTAATGTTGCCGTGCTACACCAATTCTGCATATCTTGGCGAGTAAATTTAGCTGAAGAATTGGGATTTGCTCCCTGAGAAAGAAAAACCATTTGGTTCATTTCACTGACAGCACGCAATAAAGCAATTTTGGCATCAAAGTGAGTCCCAAAACCAAATAGAATATCTTCTGAGGAATGATTGGTTCGTCGGGAAATAGCTGCAAAAGTCGGAATATTTAGATCACTCGTAATATCTAAAAACCAAAAATCTCTGCCGCAAAATGTGTAGTAGGTTTTGAGTTGATGTAAATATGGTTCTGCAAAACTATTGATATCAACCACAGGTCTAGACAGACGATTATACCACCAGATAGCGACTGCATCCCTCTCTACCAACTCCATAAATCCTTGCAGTATCGCTTCTTCCAGACAAGTTCCCGCAGATGTACCGTTGGTGTCTGCATAACAAAAGCAGTGATTTTCAGGAAGAGGATAGCTGTAGTAGCAATATGCCGTAGGGATGTACTTGAATGTTTGCTGGGTAAGTGACCAAATGGGTGTCCAGTCAATTGCTTGGGTAGGATCAAAGGGATCTGCAACCCATTGAATGATGTGATGTTGCTGATTCCATGTGTGGCGATCGCGGTACTGATCTACGCTATAGTGCATCAATTCATGGGGATGAATTGCCAGTCCTCCTAACTCAGCATACGTGGCTTTAACTGTGGCTTCTTCCCCGGTATAAGTTCCAGAGTAGCGTTCTATTGCTTCTCCCAAAGCACTCATTTTGGCTTGTGCTAATGTTTTCCCTTTACCAAAGCTTTTAGGACGAGTCGCCTTACCTAAATCTTCTAATTTCCTCCCAGCTAGAGGTAAACAGTGTTCCGCTACATAAGCGTGGACGAGATCATTCTGTGGAAATGGTTGAAATAAGTTTTTAATGATGCCCGTTATGGGGCTAATGTGACATTCATATTGTGCGAAAGCTAACTCAGCTAGACATTGACGATAACCACCATCATCTATCAACTGCTTTTTACGGCTAGCTAATAGCAATGGTTGCGGCTCTTTTTGCTTCAAGTCAGTCTGTTCACCACAACAACGACATTGAGGACGACGAACTAAAAGATGGCGTTGTAAGTTGAGATTGATTACATCAAAAGTGAGAACAGTACCTTCGAGAGAATGCTGTTGTGGATGAGTTAACCATTTCGCAATTTCTGTAGCGGCAAGATTCAGTCCCGTTTGTAGAGTTGAAGGTAAAGCTGCACGCGCCACCGGAAAGGGATCGAGGGTTTGTTTTTGTGCTTGAATAAATGATTCGACCTCACGATTCATACGTAGCCGTTGGGCTAGACATTCCCAACATCCTGTTTGATCTGGTCTAAAGATAGGGCCAATCCAGATAGTTCCACCAACAGGTTTAACCAATAACCAGGAATGCTTTTCTTGTAAAGCGTTGCGGTTAAATTCTGCTAAATCTGGTCGCAAATAATCATCTGTCAGAACAACAGTAAATTCGCTAGCCTCAGTCACTCCAATCTTGAGAGATGCAAGTATAGTATGTAACGGTTCGGCTGTAACTTTACCAAAGGTAGTAATAGCAACTTGGGTTTCGCACAGGCGTTGAGCCGACAATTCAGCACTCCTGTTTAGCAGTCCCCAAAAAGCAGACTCAGCAGGCGGTAAGCTATCGGCATTAGTAATGTATCCCTTTCGTTCTAACTGTTCTAAAGCATAAGTAATTTCATGAATTGTAGCTTGTCCTTGGAGATGTTGAGCTATTTCTTCAACAGTATAAATTCCTGTAAGTAGAGGTGTGAGTAGACAGTACAAATACCCCTTCAGGACAAAATGCCCTTTTTCACTTAATAAAAATACAGTGCGAGGCAGAAATACCTCAACATGAAAGCACTCTTTAAACTTTGGCTTCATGAGCATAATATTTGCTATTTTAGCTAGATCAAGCTGTTGTGTACATAGTGTACTACCGCCTCCTAGCTAATCCTAACTACAAATATTTACGCCAATATACTTAGTTATATATTGGCTATCAATATCAGCAAATACTTATTTAAATTATTTTCTCTTCCAACTCTCGTAACGTGCTGAACCATTAGGGTCATAAACTACACTGACAGCGTTATTGGCTATATTTACGTAGCTTTTTTCCAGAAGTGGTAACTCGGGTAATAGAACTGAAATTTCTTTGTTGTAAGTAGTAATTTGAATATCACATCCACCAATTGTAGATGCTAGCTCTTCATCAGATAAATCTTCAATGAGATTTTTAGATATTTGCAAATTATGAGATGCGGCAACAATATCTTGAGACATTAGTTTGATCCACCCTGTTTTAAATTGTACAATTTACTTAGTTGTGATTGATCCTATTAAATTCAATTTTTTACTGTCAATCTTGAAAGTAGAATTACATAATTACTTATCATCTGTTTCATTGTAATTTTATTTAGGGTCGCCTAAATACATAGTTTCTGTATCTGTCTGAACCATTAGGGTCATACCAAAGACCATCTGTAGAGTCTGTCGTGTATGATGATGAATGCCATTGGCCATTAACTAAAAAATACTCTGTAATCTTGAATTGTCCATCAATTGTTTGAACTTCACATTCATTTCCTCTCTCGTTATACCAACCGCAACCTCCAACACAACTGGCTATTTCCTCATCGCTGAGTTCTTCAATCAATGATTCTATGGGTTCTCTCATTTCTTTCTTAGATAGCATATTGAACTGAAAAATAAATTTTTAATATCTTCACATTATTTTCCCATAATCACCGCGATATAAAATCACAGACATGATTAATGAGTCTGAAAAACAGAGTACAATTACGTAATTAATACGAGCAATAATTCCATGTTATCTGTGGAATTATCTAATTCATCAAGAGTCAAATAATTCACAACAGCAGTTTAAATAATCTCTATTACACACAAGATTCAGTAAATTTTACTTCAAGCTTTATTTGTTGTGTTAACCGTAAGATTACGGATATATTAAGTTGAATAGTATATTTAAGTTTATGGAAGATATAAAATGTCTACTTAATTTATACCAATTACTTAAAACCCAGTGGGTGATACGAATTTGAAAAATAATCGCGAAAAATAGATTAATCAAAGCCAACTGCAGGAGAAAATTCCCCATCTTCAAAGTTCAACAATGAAATCTGCCAGATGAATAGGAACGTCAGCAATGAGTCTATATCAATCAGAAATCGATACTATTTAAAGTGCTGGACAGGTAACTGGAGTCAACCTAGAAGAGTGAGGAGTGATGGTTGCTGCTTGTGCTGTGAGTAATATATTACCTTGCGGGGTTACTACCAACCCTTGAGCTTCTATGATTTCGTGGGGGTTATTTGCTGGTAAATTTTTAGCAGCAACGGTGGACGAGGAGCGATCGCTACTACTTGGAATCGGAACTGTTTGGATATCTTCCAAAACTGTGTCACTTCCCAACGCCACCTCTGGATTTTGTGGCAATCCACCCCGGCCAGTAACTATGAACTGACTAGATTTTTCAGGGTTTTTTCTCCCACAACTTTGAGCAATTAATGTAGGCACATCATTAGGCTGAACTGGTAAAGCTACAATTCCTTTACTGGGATCAGTCGCTAGGGTATTAACTTCTACAATTCCACTTAGCCCAAATTGAGAACTGGCGGTAATATCATTGTCTGGAGTCAATTCAGGACGATATTGGATATTAAAAATTCCCTTAGCTGTGATTTCGATGTTTCCACCTCGTCCACGAATAGCATTACCAGTAATATCACTATTTTCAGCAGCAGCTAGTACATTAGTATTGATAATGATATTGCCACCGTTACCACTACCATCTTGAGCATCGGTAGTGATTCGGCTACCATTACGCAAAAGCAAAATATCTCTGGATTGGAGTGTAATATTGCCACCTTCACCGGACTTAGTTGTGGCTAATATTCCACCTGCATTCGGTTGAGGATTGCCTGCATTATCCAGCACTATGGAATTAGCTTTAATAAAGAAATTTCCACCTCTACCCAGCCCTTCATTTTCCACACTTAAACGCGCCCCTCCTTGAATTAATAACTTATTAGTATTAATTTCTATGCTGCCAGCATCATTGATATTATCAGCGTTAAAGACGCTAGCAGAGATCCTGCTAAACGTAGGAATTATATTAGCTGGGTCTGATGGATCTTCAATTACAGCACCTTGTCCGGCTAACTTAATCAAGTCGGTTGCATTGATAGTAAGTAATCCTCCTTTACCCAAACCCATCGCCTCAACAGCAATTATCCCTCCATCACTAACGAGCAACTGTTTAGTATCAATTGTGAGATTTCCTGAATTACCTGTAGAGTCTGAATTGGTACTACTGAATATACCACTTGCAAATTTATAAATAGGTGAAATACCAATGACATTGACAGAATCAGTAACATTAATAATTATGTTGCCGCTTTGTCCTTGCGCCACAGTACCAGCAAAAATTTGTGCGCCATCGCGGATAATTAACTTTTGTGTATTAATTATTAAATCTCCAGCCTGTCCGCTAGCCGCTTCTTGAACTGCTGTGTACAAACCACTAGCTAAATAATCAGTGGGTGAAACTCCTAATAATTCTACAGAATTGCCAGCATTAATAGTCAAATTTCCACCTTTAGCTTCACTAAAGGTAGCAGCAGATATTTGCGCTCCATTTTCAACAGTTAATTGTCTGGTATTGATAGTTAAGTTTCCCCCAACCCCTCTACCATAGGTATCTGTCAAGATACCTGTAAATAAAGAATAATCATCTGAATCAGCACCGTTTAATTTAACTGCATCATCAGCATTAATTGTTAAATCTCCCCCTTTTCCTGTGGAACTAGTTGAAGTTGCAGTAGAGATTCTCGCCTCCCCATTAATTTGCAGTTTTTTGGTATTGATTGTGATGCCTGCACTAGCACCACTACCGATATTTTCTGAAAATAACCCATGTATAAACTTTTGATTGGTACTGGTACTCGCAACAGTAACGGTGTCAGATGCGTTTAATGTTAGATTGGCCCCAGAAACAGAGTTTGTTGTTCCGGCTGTGACACGCGAATTTTCAACTAATATCTGCTTTCCCGTCAGTTGAATACTACCGCCTCCATTACCTGTAGTATTCACCAGAGCATGATTACTAACGACAACATCGGCCTTGGCGAGATTGCTGGGAAAACTCAGTTGAGATTTATTATCTGTTAATGTCAGTCCAACTGTACCAGGAGCGGCTACTCCAGCTATTTCGATCTGACCACTTTCTGCTCTTAACCGGCCACCATTAATATTAACTTCACCTCCAATCAAAGCCAGCATTCGATTTGGTTGCACCGTCAGTTCAGCTCCCTGTGATTGAATCACGCCTGGGCGATTACCATACTGTAGTCCAACGGGAACGGTGACACTTAACAAAGATGAAGCTTGAGCAGGGTCAGTATTAAATTCTGTCCCATCAGCAAATTTTAAACTGTTAGCACTAGTAGCAAAAAAAGAACCACCAATTGCTAATTGAGCATGAGAACCGAAAATGATACCATTAGGATTAATTAAAAATAGATTGGCATTATAATTAGCATGAATTTTGCCATTAATATTAGAAGGTAAATTACCAGTTACTCGACTAATAATATTTTGAATACCTAAATTATTATTGAAATTTACAGAGCCATTTGTAGGTACAGAAAATTGACTAAAACTATGAAAAAGATTACTTCCCGATTGGCTACCACCTGTAATTGTAAAATTTAGTCCATCAACAGAAATAACATTTGTAGGGAGAGTCGCATCTGTAGCGATCGCTTGAGCTTCAGCTGCGCTGCTAAAGAATAAATTAGAAGTGGTGAATAATCCAACAATGCCAACAGTATATAGACTTTTCATAAACTTTAGTTGATATTATCACTTGCTTTTATTATTCCCAGAATCACGGAAAGATACTTTGGCTCAGTTTTGACAAGAATTTTGTCAGTAGAGCAGGGCGTTGAGCAGCATTTTGAGTAAAAGATAGTAACAGTAACTTTTTCTTCTGTCTCTGGTCACTAAGCGAAGCCAAAGTGCTACCTCCTGCCTCCTCAAACAGTTATGATCAGAATAGAGCCAAGTCAAGCACAGATCATAATTTTTTACTGACATGAATGCAGGTCAATAAATGGTAATAGTAGTAGTTGTAATTAATACATTGATCTCACTAGTGCTACTATACGTAGCTTGGCAAGTGTGGCAATTAAAACAGAAAATAGCATTTATAGGCGATCGCCTCGCAGAATACGAACGCTGTAGCTATGATTTACTATATAAAGCACCAGAAAATATCTATTTAGGGCAAAGCAGTATTCAATTATTACGGCAAAGTAATCAATCTCTGAGAGTGCAGATTCAACAAATCCAGCAAATGATCGGCATACTTTTACTGGGAAGGAGAACTTGGCTACGGTATTTTCGTAAAACAGATTCCTTCTCTAGAAGGAAAAGTGTTAACTAAACTAAATCAGTCTGGATATAGAAGCAACAGTTCTGGCTGATATATTGTCACAATAAATTAATTAGATCAAGCCATTTAGGTTTCGCAAGGGAAGCAAATCCACCTAAAATGGTTGAAAGGAGAAAAACACATAAGATGTCTAATAACCGTTCTGGAGTATTTATTGGCGGTTTGATGCTAGGAGCTACTATCGGTGCTTTAGCAGGATTACTTGTAGCTCCACGCACAGGGCGCGAAACTCGTAAACTTTTGAAAAAATCTGCTGATGCGATTCCTGAATTGGCGGAGGATTTATCAACCAGTGTACAAATTCAAGCAGATCGCCTTTCTGCCAACGCTTTGCGAAATTGGGATGAAACATTAGACAGACTACGAGAAGCCATAGCTGCTGGCTTAGATGCTAGTCAGCGTGAAAGCCAAGTCTTAAAACGTCAACAAGTCACCCCAAACTCAGACTCTCTCCCCCAAGAACTAGAACGCTCATAATTATGGCATTGACATAAACATACAACAGTTTTTATTTGCATAAGGTACATACGTCATCAGCGTTAAGGCAGGAAAAGCACAGGAGCAAGGAAGACAAGAAATTTTAGATTTGGGATTTTAGATTTATTAGATTTATATTCCAATCTAAAATTCCAAATTGAGTTTCCCAATGCCCAATGACGGCAGCTACTCCTCTTGGAGAGAAGTCAGAGCGGAGGTTTCCTCCGTAGACGCTTCAGCGGCTTGCCGCAGGCATCTGAACTTCGGGGGAGACTCCTGCGCACCCGTCACTGCCTCCCCAATGACCAATTTTGAACTTTGAATTGTTTATTATCGTGGTTGACCCCCTGTTTTGGTTGGGACTTTCTATTCTTTTAGTTGCCGTCAGTCTGACGGCTGTTTTGGTGGCGGCGATACCAGCTTTGCAGGAATTAGCAAGAGCCGCTCGCAGTGCCGAAAAGTTATTTGATATGCTATCGCGGGAATTGCCCCCGACCCTAGAAGCCATCCGTGCTACAGGGATAGAAATCACAGATTTGACTGATGACGTTAGTGAAGGTGTTAAAAGTGCTAGTCAAGTTGTAAAACAGGTTGACCAGAGTCTAGATAGTGCAAAAAGACAAGCTCAAAATCTACAAGTAGGTACACGTAGTATCTTTGTTGGTGTCAAAACAGCCTGGAAAACCTTCACTCGCCAGAAAAACACCAGACGAACAGTTGAACGCCTATCAATAACTGAACAATCTGCCCTTCCTTTACGAGAAAGAGAAACATTCAATTCAGAAACTCGCCGCACGAAAGCAGAAGCCTACCGTGTTCATGACGGCTACAACGGTATTTCTAATCATCAGGAAAATCTTGATGATGAGGAATTTTGAACATTACAAAGCTAGAGACAAGGTAGGCAAGGAGGAAATCGAAGAAGCAGAAGAGATTTTACCTCAATGCCTCATCCCCTAAAAAGATACTTTGCTTTCCTACCTAAGATTAGAGTAAAGTAAACAAGTGTAACAATCTATCACTTTTCTCATACTCTTTTAAAGCAACTTGTTCACTTCTACTGTTGATATTTGTATAAAAACGTCCATGCAGTCTTGTTTTTGGCGAAAAATCTTAGTATCTATTACAGTATTTTTCTTGGCTGGGTCACTTTGGGTGATAAATTCTTCTTCGGCATTGGCTTACGATAATCCCGAATTGTTACCTAACTATTTCACCCCAGTTGTAGACTTAGCTAAATCTCTTCCTGACCCTCAAGAAGAAAAGCTAGTCCAGGAAATCGAGCAATTTGAGGCTAATACTGGCTGGAAACTGCGCGTATTGACCCAGTATGACCGCACTCCCGGTAGAGCTGTCATCAATTATTGGGGTTTGGATGACAAAAGCATTCTGTTAGTTGCTGACTCCCGTGGTGGGAACATCCTCAGTTTTAGTGTGGGTGATGCAGTTTATGAACTTCTACCCCGTACTTTTTGGATAGAACTGCAAACCCGCTTTGGTAATTTGTATTTTGTGCGGGAACAAGGGGAAGACCAAGCAATTTTACAAGCTTTAGATTCTGTAAAAGGCTGTTTGCTTAAGGGTGGTTGCACCGTTGTGCCTGGACTCCCCAGAGAACAGTGGATTTTAACTTTAGTCACTTCGGTAATTGGTGGGATTATTTGTGGATTTGCAGCCCAACCCCGCACCGAAGGACAAGTTTTTGCCTGGCAATGGGCGTTAATTTTCTCTCCTTTGTGGGGTATTTTGTTCATTGCGTTCGGCATTGGCCCTGTGGTAACGCGCACTAGTGATTGGCTGCCTTTAGTGAGGAATATCTCAGGTTTTCTCATTGGGGCGTTAGTGGCTTACTTATCCCCTGTTTTCAGTCGTCCGTCTTCTAATGCTGAATCTTGAAAGTCTGGAATGGGCATTGGCAATAAAAAGGCAAAAAATTCTTTTCTTTTTACTTGGCGGAAAGTCTGTAGCTTGCGTCTCTGCGAGTTCTCCGTAGGAGTACCCGCAGGGTACGGAGGAAACATTCCCTTACCTAGCGATCGCACTAGCTGATAAGCTGAAGGCTAGTCTCTCAGCATTGAATAGCAATGGAATGGCACGTAACGGATGCTCAAAGTTTAGCAATCATTGATAGTGAAATTGGCGATCATGTTTTCTCACCCGCCGAGTATGAAATTGTGCGGCGGGTAATATATGCCACGGCTGATTTTGAGTATAAATCTTTAATTCGATTTTCTGAGCGTGCTTTGCAAGCTGGGGCAGCAGCATTAGCTGCACGTACTACCATTGTGGTAGATGTGCCAATGGTGCAAACAGGTATTGCTTACGAAATTCAAAATACCTTTGCTAACCCAGTTTATTGCAGCACTGATACCTCAACCCGTCCCCAAACGGAAAAAACTCGTGCAGCTTGGGGTATTGAAACCTTAGCTAAACGTTACCCAGAGGGCATATTTATTGTGGGTCAAGCCCAAACAGCATTGACGACACTAGTAGATTTAATTGAAGCAGAAGAAATTCACCCTGCTTTGCTGATTGCTACTCCGGTGGGATTTGTGGATATAGATGATGCTAAAAGACGCTTACAAGACTCTCTAGTCCCCAATATTACCATTGATAGCTCTAAAGGTAATACAGTTGTGGCAGCTGCGATCGCTGATGGGCTGATAGACTTAGCATGGCAAGCCTACGGGCAGAATAGGAATGAGTAAAAGGTAAAAGTTAAAAGTAAATAAGATGTGGGGAAACTATTAGTTATTGGTTGTAATTAACGACTTTTGACTAATAACTAATAACTCATAACTAATCATATTTTTTCCCATCAGGCATAATTGCATTCTGAAAATCGACATCAGTTAGATTTGCACTCGTCAGATTTGCACCTCTGAGGTTAGCACCTCTGAGATTAGCACCTGCTAAATTAGCCCCTTTCAAATTCGACCATGCCAAGTCAGCACCTGTTAAGTCAGCTTTAGCTAGGTTAGCCCGAAATAAGTATGCACTACTCAAATGCGCTTTGTAGAGACGGGCTTTTTCTAGATTGGCTTTGTAGAGATAAGCTCCTATTAAGTCTGCGGCGTACAAATTGGCTTCACTCAGATTAGCCCCGATTAAGTTAGCCTCAATGAGATTGGTAAAACAAAGATGAGCGCGGTTTAACTGTGCTGCATCTAAATCAGCATCCCTCAAGTTAGCATTAGTGAGGTCAGTACCAATCAGATTAGCCTCCGTGAGAGTGGCTTCCCTTAAATTTGCCTCACTTAAGTTAGAGCCAATGAGGATGGCATGACTCAAATTTACTTGGGTGAGGATCGCTTGGCTCAAATTCGCTACACTCAAATGAGCCTTACTCAAATTAGCTTCGCTGAGTAAGGCTTGATGAAGATTCGCACTATTGAGATTAGCATGGCTGAGATCAGCACGTACTAGTAAAGCATGGCTTAAATCAACTCTGCTCAAGTTAACACCCTGGAGGTTTGCCCCTCGCAGGTTATGTTTTTGTAAGTTAGCGGTGCTTAAGTCTGGTGCTATTTCGGGATGATTGTTTCTCCATTCCAGCCATCGGACTGCACCAGCTTGCAGTAAAACTAGATGCTCTATATTTGCCATTTCCTTCACTCCTGGCGGCCACTCTGGGAATGCCGTCCAGCTACGTTTTCAATTGCTGCTTTAGCTCCAGCTGCACCAGCTAGAATATCGCGTTCTTGTCCACCCAAGTACAATCGACCAAAGCTTCCCACCGCTTGCACCTCTAGGATATTAATTGCAGCCGCTTTTTCTGCTTCATTGGCAGCTAGGGCAGCATAAGCAGCAGGTTCAACTTCTAGGACATATAAAGTTTGCCCTGCTAGTAGTAGTTGCCCTCGGCGTGTCCGGTTGATAAGTTGTGCTTGGTACGCATCGATATTGCGGATAATCTGGCTAGAAACAACACGGGGTTTAAGACATTCCTCTCTTTTGACTCCCAGCATTGCCAAAATCGCTTGACCTGCTGCTCGTGTTTCTCCTTGCGAACTGGAATGCACTTCTAATAATCCATACAATCTTTCTACTACCTGTACTCCCGGACGCACGGAAGCGGCTTTGAGGGCGACATCTGTAATTTTATTAATTTCGATACCAGGAGAGATTTCAATCCAAAGTGATGTGTCACCTGGTAATGGTAGGAAACCTGGGGCTACTGTTCCTATGTATGCTGCGTGTTGTGGTTGCAAGCTGTCGAGAAATACGAAACTGCGTAGTTCTATTCCCAAGGTGATGCTCTCCAGTCATGAAGGTAAAGTTATATTTCACAGATGCTACTTTAAACTACCATAAGCCTGGATGCTGTCTGATATCGTTTTACGGAAGAAACATGGGGAGGGTATGGGGAATAAACACTAATTTCGCCGTCACCCGTCCCCTGTTATCTGTGACCTATGATTCTTGTAAATTCAAGATTCTTCGGCAATGGAGAGGGGAAAAATTTCACCGGCTTGATATGCGGGAAAATGCTGTTGGAAGTATAACCAAGATGTCATATCTTCGCCATCTTTATAAGCTTTTGGAGCTTGCTTATATAAAGGTACGCGATGATTAATTTCATCTTGGAGTAATTGAGGCAATTCTGTTAAACCATTCACTTTACTGCCATATGCACTATAGATGAGATAGCCAGGGCGATCGCTCATGTTCATCCAAGGCAACCATTGACCGATTCTGTCCCAACTTAGCCTCAATTGTGACACTGATTTTAATTCTGGATTAAATAAATCTGCGGTTGGTACTGTAAGTTTAAATAATTCTGCTGCTTGATAAGTTGGATAGGGACTGTATTTAGACAATTCGGTATCTTCTGCTAAAGGATTAGGATATGTGGGAAAAATATCAAAGACAAAAGTTGTTGTCTCTCCCTCTACTTGAGCCGGGAATTTACCTTTAAAACAACCCTGTACAGGATTATTCGCAACATGAATGACTGTGACTGTTTCCCCTGTCCAGGGATTTTCCCATTTACGTAAAATTTCTCCGGTTTCTGGATTTAAATAATAAGTGAGTTCTCTAGAAGTAAAATCCCAACTACCTGCTTCTGTAGGAATACACCGACTCACACTCAAACCCAAAATTTTAAACAATAGTTTCCTTCTTTCACCAGGAGTAAAAGCATAAATTTTACCTGTCCAGGTGAGAAAAGTTGATTGAGTAGAGTCAAGAGAAGAACGAGTTTTAACCCAATATTGAGCATCTAATTCTTGAGTTTGAGCAACCATAAATATATCCTTAGTTATTAGTTATTAGTTATTCTCTCCTATACCCCTACACGCCTACACCCTTACACCCCTCAAGACGGCGAAATAAAAATAACCACAGGGGTAAAGAACTGTTAATGGCGATGAGTCGAACTAGATGACCTGTAGTAACAATGTCTACATTATGGTCTAATGCTAGGGAAACTAGGATCATTTCTGCTGCTCCCCCTGGTGCGGTAACTAATAAACAGGTTAACCAATCCCAAGAGGTTAATTGCATTGCTATCATAGTGGCGATCGCACCAGCAATTAAGGTCATGACTACAGACATCAAGGCGTAACCGAGAGTCCTTTTGCCAAATGTGGGTTTTTCTCCCCAATACTCGCCAATGGTGATTCCTAATAGCATTTGACCGATGATGTTGACTAATCTTGGTGGTTCAAAGTGAAGATCACTCACAAATGGCAATAAATCTAACACAGTATTGAATGTGAGTCCTAGTAGTAATGCACTAAAAAAATCCCCCGCTGGCAGCTTGAATTTGGTCACGACATAAATTACTAATGCGGTGATTGGTAATACTACTGCTAATAATCCTAACTGTGATAAATCAAAATTTAACCAAGCACTACTAACTGATAAGTTCGGTAAATTCCAGTAATTCCCAACGGCGGTTCTGGCGATAAAAGGAATCAACAAAACTACAGAGGTGACGCGAATTGCTTGTACTAATGCTACTAAGGTGACATTTTTATTGTAATCGGCGGCGATCGCTGACATCACACCCACACCCCCTGGAACTGTAGCTAGCATTGCTGTTAAGAGATTGGTTTGACTCAAGCGGGAATAAATATAGCCAATACAGCCACCACATAATAGTAAAAATATGGTCAAAAAAATAAATATGGGAATTCCCGCCGCTATGCTGGTTAAATCAGTATTGGCATTGACAGCACCAACTGTCAGTCCCACTAATGCCATACCAACTTTTCTCGCCATCCGATTCGGACGAGGCGAATACTTGTAAAAGATGCGGCAAATTTGCAAAATTGCTGTACCCGCAGCAATCCCACCAAATATCCAAGAAATGCCACCAAAGTGTAGCTTTGTTAACACTAAAGCTAGAGGAAATGACAATAGCATTTCCAATGCCAGAACTATGAGTTGTTTTGCTACTAGCTGTGGTTTGGCAACTGCAATCTGTTGACTAATGGTTTTCTTGGGGGTAGAAACAAGATTTACACTTTGATTCATTGATACGTGCTTTTAAATTCATTTCACTAGGCACTGAATTTAGTCAGTATTACTGCTAAGTTGCGCTTATTTATCAGTGTAAATACGTATTAATTAATACCTGAAACTTATCTATAGAATTACACGATAACATTAATTTAGAATAGTTTATAAAATATCAAATAACTTAATCTTATCTTCCCTATAGATATTCGGGTCAGAATTCAGGAGTCAGAAGTCAGAATGTCTGCCGAAAATATGGCACTAATATATTAAGTAGAGGCGTACAGATGCACACCCCTACCACCAAGAGATTAATCTTCATCTAGAGCTGGAAATGCTTCTTCAAACTGCCATAATTTATCTTTATTGTTGAGAAACCAAGTTCTAGTGGTCTTAGTCAATTGTTCCCAAATAATTTCACTAGGAATCCCAGGAGAAGCATAGCGATATTTTTGACCAAGTAATTTTAAATTCTCCGCTACCTCATCGGGAATACCAAATTCTTGCCAATCAACTTCTATGTATCTGCCTGAAACCCCAGAAGCAGGATCAAAAACTAGTTGTGCTGTTCTGATTAAGTCAGCAAAGTGTGTGGGTCTAAGTATTGCTGACTGTTGAAGATAAAGTAATTCTTCATGCTCGTGAGACATATTCGCTGGAGTATTGAAGGTTTGTTGTAGGTTGAATTTACTACCAGAGATTTTGCTCCCAATATCTCTATTGTAGAGCAATTTGGACTATGAAGAATTCGCCAATCATCAGTAACATAAGTATAAAAGTAATTTTATAAGTATATTTTTATGAATTGAGTTAATAGACTGGTGAATTTAATGTAATAATTTCAATAAAATTAAGATTTCGCTATAGCTATCCTCAAATATTAATTCAGAGCCGAATTTTATTGCTGAGAATAAAGGGTTGAGGTGATAAATATGATGGTAATATTTTGGGTAACAGTTATTTGCTTAATTTGGCTTTTCGGCTTTTCTTTGTTGGCAGAAACTTGGTTTTACGAAGAAGAACAGGAATTAGAAAATAGCGAATTGTAATTATTTGTACAGACGCGATATTTTGCGTCTGTACAAATAATTAAGAGCGCAATTGTGCGATCATTTGCATCGGATTCCAGTAAGCGCGGGTAGTTTGAATTTTACCTTCGGCGTTGACTGCAAAAATAGTAATTCCCTCAAATTTGACTGACTTACCACTTTTGCTAACTCCTGTCATTGTCCATTTGACGGCTGCTTCGTTGCTAGCAATAAAGATATGTTCAGTTGTCGGTTCTAGTTGAGCAAATACAGCTTGTAACTGTCCGATAAATTCGCGGTATCCCTCATGAACTTTTGCTGGTGGTTCACCAACAGGATCGTGACTCACCGCATCTTCAGCAAAATTATCTACCCAACCCTCTGGGTTCATGGCTGCTATGTTGCTAAAGTAAGCAGCAATAACTTTTTCTATAGCTTCGTTGGACATGATTCTGTTTGGTGGTGATTGAGCTAACAGCACTTATGACTTTTCTTCAGTTTCTATTAAAACGGTCACAGCAGCGATCGCCACTAACATTTCGTCATTTTTGTCATTTAGGGAAGCAATAGCGCGTCCTTGCACCACCATACCGCCTGATTCTACAGTCAGGCTTTTGCGTCCGAAGGGTAATACAGCTAATACTTCGGCTTCTCTGACTTGTTCGGGATAGGGTACTGCTACCTGGACTTCGACAATCATCTCATTTGGGTCATTTAATCCCGCAACTTCCCATACTCCCAGTAAAGCATTATGTGCGATCGCATTGCGAACGGCTCTAGCTGCTGCGACTGTAGACTCTTGTCCATGTTGATCTACACCCATTCCCATCTCGATAATTAATCGTTTTCGAGCCACTGTAAACTCCCAAAATCTTCATTTTTAACTTTGACACGGTTTCGTGGCTACGGAAATTTAAGTAAAGCATAAGCACCAAAACAGAATTAATCACACATATTGTTTTCCTGTCATTCAATTTGCAGCGTAGAACTAGCTGAACGTCCAAATTCTTCTGGTGCGTATTGTAAATGAACTTCCGCGCCAGGCCAGAGGAATGTACCGGGAGTTACAGAACGGACTAGGTAGTGCAGGCTATAAACTCCTGGTTCGAGGTGGTCGGCGTAGGCGATAATGCGATCGCGGTAGATATCTCTATAACCAAGTTGCCAACTATCAGCCTGTGCTTGTAATGCGGTTGTCGCAGTTTGGAAACTCTGATCTACTGCTTCTAATCCTGCTGGTAAGGGGTCTTTAATTACTATATGATCTACGGGGCGATCGCTAATAATTTCTAAACCGATATCAAACACCTGTCCACTTTCTACATTTAATGGTTTATCCAAAGCGTAAATACCAGTTTTTTGCAAAGGTGTTCTTTCTCCAACTTTGCTAATAGCTTTTGTCACACGCAAACCATTAAATCTCCCCGGTTGGTTTCCTGGTAATAGGTAATTATAAGCGACTAAATAATGTAACTTCCCGTTACCAGATTTTTGCAAGGTTAAATCATGACGGCCACGAGGTAATTTATCCATTACAACATTTAGCTGTAAGCTAGAATTTTGATAACCATTAAAGCGGGTTTCTCCGATTTTTTTACCAGCTAATTGGACTGTAGCTAAAAAGTTGGGTGGTATTGATTGAAGTTGGCTATATTCTACTAATGCTGTTAAGGCTTGAGCATTATTATAGTCAGTTTGCCATGTGCCGTTTCTGCGTTGTGCTAACAGACTTTGAAATAATTTATCGATGACTTCGGGTTTACTTTGTTTGGCGATAAATAATCTTAAAGCCTGTGCTTGTGCTGTGGTATTTGAACTCATCCATCCCCAACTATTGGGTAAGCTAATCACAGATGTCCTTCCAGTTTCGGAGATATTTTCTTGCAACTGGTTGAACATTTGTTGTGATTCATCTTGCCATTCAGGAAATTGGGATAAATACCTTGCTAATTTGATTTGAGTAACTAAATCAAAGTTATTATGCTGTTGATAAATATCATTTAAAAAGCTATTGCGTTTTTCGCCAACTTCCGCTAAAGCAATTAAAGCATTGAGTTGGAGTTGAGTTTTACATAACTGTTGTTTACAGTAGTCATATTGTCCAGGGTTCGCCAAGACTTTTTGTAAGTAATTCTTGAGGCGAGATAACATCGTAGTATCTACCGCATTGGGAAATACTTCCTTGGCTTGGCTTAAAGATTCAGCAGCGTAAGCCGACACCCAAGGATCAGATTTTTCTTGTCCTGGGAAGGCTGCAAAACCACCATCGGCTATTTGCAGTTTTTCTAATTGAGTAATTGCTTGATTCGCCTGTTGCTGAGGATTGAATTCTGCAAAAGTTTGACTATATTTTTGCGTCAAAGTTTGTAAGTTAGCCGCAATCATTAACTGACTCGCCGCAGGTTCAGCGAAAGGTAAATCATTATCTGTTAACACTTGTTTGGCTGGTGCTTTGATTTCTGGTATTAACGTACTCGCCAGTTGAATATCTAAACCGCCAGCATTGGGGAAGACGTTTTTATCAACATGGAGAGGAATTTTGACTTGCTTATCTGTCACCCCGGTTTCCACGACTTGTTCTGTAACTTCTAACGGCTTGACTTCTAACGGCACAGCAAAGGCATCGGCGGCTGTATTATTTAGCTGGGTAGTAAAGCGGACTTGTGCTACACCGACGTTTTGCGCCACCATTGGGAAGCGATAAGCTTGAGTTGCTGACTCGGTTTTGGTTTGTAAGTTGGTGGAGTTAGGGTTTTTCTCAGCAAACTTGACTGTTCCATTGAGTTCACCATTAATTGTTAAGTTTCCTGAAGTCCCGGTGTTATTGGTAACGGATAAACCAGCTAGGATGCGATCGCCTGGACGGACAAACTGTGGCAAGATGGCATTAGTTAGCAGTGGTTTGGTAGTGATAAAAGTCGCGTCACCATTCCCAAACCGGAGATTTCCATCAGTAGCAACAACCATCACCCGCCATGTAGTTAAGTCATCCGGTAATTTAAAGGTGATTTGCGCTTTACCATTAGCGTCGGTGAGAACGGCAGCGTTATAGTAAGCTAAAGGTTGAAAATCTGTGCGGACGCGAGTATTAGCGATACCTGTGGATAAACCGCCGCTGTAACCCCAACCTTTAGGTTGTGCTATATCTTGGGGTTGTATCACCACATCAGGGCGATTATCACTGAAACGGGTAGATATCGGCTGTTCAGCATAGACTGTATCTACCAAATTTGGCAGACGATAACCAGACAGTTGTAACACTGCTTCATTTACCACCATGACAGTTAATTGTCCTTGGGTGGGATTATTTTGATTATCTTTCAGTTCGAGTTGTATTGTTGACTCCGCACCAGGTTCTAGCGATGCTTGTAATGGTGTGACTTGCACTTTTAAATATTTATCTTGCAAGTTGACTTTGAAAGGCGTAAATCCAATTTTGACTAACTTATCTAAACTTCCTGGTTCTACTTGATTAATAGGTGCGCCTTGTCTCACTAATACAGCTTCTACTGCTGCATTAGGTAACATTTCTGGTGTAACCTGGAACTGAATTTGGGGTGCGCCTCCCTTAGTTTTAGTTAGTTGTTGATACAAAGGTTTATCTTTAATGACAGCAAAATATAACTCTGCATCTGAGTAGGGAGATTGAATTAAAGCAGTAGCAATTTCACCCGGTTTATATTCCTTTTTATCTAGCTTAACTTCTAAGCGATTCTCCTCATCATCACCCCAGTAAACTAGGTTTTCTCCTGTCACCCAAATTTGGCTATCTGTGGCTGTCAATTCTTCTTTAGCATCACTAAAGTTAGCTCGAATACGGTATGAACCTGATTCGGGTGGTGTTAAATTGACAATTTGGGAACTTTCAGAAGATGTAATTTCAGATTGTGCGACTGTTTTATATTCAACTTGATTTTTAGCTGTGCTACTACCTTCTACTACTTGCGTCACACTACTATATTTCATCTGTTGTAATTCTACGCGCACTCGTTGATTGGTAATTGCTTTTCCTGTAGGTTCAGTCACAATTATTTCCACCGGAAAAGCTTTACCAGCATTGGCAATAAAATTAGTTTTTAAACCTATCAGACGATTACCGGGTAAAGCTGTAAATGATTTAGAACTAGCCACAGATAAATTAGAAACATCTGCGACTTGCACATCCACACTGTAAGTCATAGGATAAGGTAAATCTTTCGCCACCGTCACAGTTTGAAAGGTGTTACCTTGAGCATCTAATTTGGTGTTAGTCTGTAACACATCACTCGGTACAGATGGACTTTCTTCAGGCCAAAACCATTGTCTACCAAAGCTAAATGCTTCCCATTTTTTAGGTGTAAAATTCTCCTGGCGACGAGTGATAAAGTATTTAGCTTCGCCTCCCTCTACAGGCGCACCAAATAAATAATTACTTGCTGCTTTCGCTTCCACTTCCTCACCAACTAAGGCAAATTCTTTATCTAAATTGAGTTCGACTTTAAAATTCGGTGGTTTAAATTCAGCTACTCGGAACTCACCAGAAATTTCTCTACCATCTTTACCCTTGGCTTGGATGGTATAATAACCTAGCTTTTGGGTATTTTTTATTGGTAATTCCAGAGAAAATGTCCCGAACTCATTTGTGGTTTTTGTCCCTAAATCTGTCTTCTGTCCATCAGGATTAAGTAAACTCAATTCATAAATAGAGTTTTGATCTTGCCGAAGAATACCATTTGCTAAATAGTGACTAAAACTAGTAAAAGCAGCTTTTTCTCCTGGTTGATATAACTGTCTATCTGAGAAGATTACGCCGCGGGAGACTGGTTTATTATCTGTCCAACCTGCATCAATGCCGTAACCATAAACACCGCTATATTCTTCTGTTTTGGCAAATGCCCAATCTTGATTTTCACGAGCAATTACTAATAATTCTGGTGATTTGATAAACTCTTTATTAGTTATATAACACGACTGTAAATCTTGAATTTGCAGCCTTAAATTCCCATCATTATCTGTTTTACCTGTAGCACAAGCTTGAACCGGATCACGATATTTGGTATCTAATTTTAATCGGTAAATTTCAATAGGTGCAGCTTTCACTGGTGAACCATCACTGAGATGATTAACGCGAATGAAAGCAGATTCAGGAAACCATTGACTAAATACACCTAAATTTGTTAACTGTACTAAGCCATAAGTCGTTGGTTCTCGCCACAGTTCTTTACCATTCTCTTGATATTTATTCGTGCGTGCCTGCACCCCATAGGCTAACATTCCTGTAGCAGCACCAAGTTTTTCTCGTAATGGTACAGTTATGTCAATTTGTTGATTATTCTTACCTGTAATTTTAAAACTCTGCCACTCACTAGGTTTGGGTAATAAATCATTATCATTCCCTTGGGGATATGCACCTCTGGCGTAAATCAAATCTATAGGTTGCACTACCCGATAAGCAGCTTTATATTGTGATTCTGGTAAATTAACAGTACTAATATTGAGTTGTAAATTCTGCCCGGATGGGAAAATATGTAAATCTGAAGGAGTCCAAATATCTCCAGCTAAATCACCAGTATTGTATTTAAGGGTGACAGGTTTACCCAAGGTTTGACCAAACTTATCTTTTAAATCTTTCCCAATAGTGATTGTGTAATTAGTAGCCGCATTTAAAGCGTAGGGGTTAATAGTGACAAATCTATCTTCATCACCAATTTGCAGCAGCCTAGAAATGTCTCGCGGTGCTGGATCAATTTTAATATTTTCTCTAGCTGAATCGGCAACTAATATATTATTAAATTCTAGCTGAGGACTACCTTTGACAAATCTGCCATAAGTACCGCTTGCATCTGGTTGTCCGTAAAAGTTAATTTGTTTAAATGCTAAAGGTGAGTAAGTAGCTAGTTTACTGACGAACTCTTTCTCGGTAGCTAAATTCCCAGTTGCAGGTAAGATACCTGGAGAAAATACCAGACGATAATTAGTAGCTTTATCTAAATTTTGTTGGGGAAATAAATCATAAACCCAATTGCGTGTTGAAGGGTCGAATTTTTCCGAAGGTTCTTCTGTTTTTGTTGCTTCTTCTTTGGTCAAAGCTAATTTGAAATTAATTTCTGTGCTTTTACCTTCAGGAACTAATCGGAGATGTTCTTGCACAGAAGCTAAGTTAAGTTCTGTATTGGAGGTAAATTGTAGCTTTGGCTGTAAATTCACCGGCTGAATTTCTGCTTGCTCTACAGGATTTACACCTGGTAAATTAGTTAAGTCAATGGGGTTGGTGTTAAAAGTCCAAGCTAAATCTTTGTCTAGACGATGATTTTTTAAGTCTGCTAAACCTGCTTTTAGAGTAACTTGTAATCTCGTGGCTTGGGGTAAAGCTTGTTCTGCTTGAAAGCCTACCATGCGGGGTGTCAAAAAGCGGAATTGTCCGGGTAAGGGCGGCCAAAGTGCGAACTTTTGTAATAAGTTTTGTTGTGCGGGACTGTCTAGTTGTTCGACCGGAATCAATGCTTCTTTGAAACGGATGCGAATTTGGTTGAGAGGTTCAGCGTTACCGATGGGGCTGATTTGTTCAATCCAATCTGGTAATTTAGGTGGGGTAAGTGCAGCAACGGTTGGGAGTGGTTCTTGTTTTGATATGCCAATAAAATTACACGCTGCAATTCCTAATATCATTGTGCAGAAAAGTAGGAATCGCATGAAAGTTTTAATAATCATGCTTAGTTTATATGTGATTTAGAATAGGAATTTATCTCACGCAAAGGCGCAGAGAGTGAGAGATTGGATTATGGAGTAGCTACATTATATGGATAACTAATTTTGTGTGATTATTTCCTGAAATGAACACAATTTTTAACTATTTAGTTTCGATGAATTTTTGTAAATTAATTGCGTGAGAAAACGTTAACTTGAAAATGTGATGTGTATTTATTTTAGTTGAAATGAAAGTGAAGCTAATTGCGTGATGAATAGGGTAAAAGGTTGGCGGCGGAAATTTACACAACAGCTAAGACGCAATAAAAGTATTCAGGTGATTTTGGCTGTGGTGTTGATGTGTCTATGTGTGCGATTATTGCCTTATTTTGCACCAATTCGGGCTGGCGACATTGCCCAAAATCAATTGGCTTTGGAATTTAGCGATCGCAATGGGCTACCATTAGGGACAATCCTCACCCGTGACCAAGAACATACCGCAGTCGTTCCACTTAAGCAAGTTTCACCCCAATTTATCCAAGCAATTTTAGCTGCTGAAGATGGCAGTTTCTATCATCATGGTGCATTAGATATGCAAGCGATCGCCCGCGCCATCAAAGAAGCCATCCAAACTAAAAAAATTGTTTCTGGTGCTTCTACAATTACGATGCAATTGGCGCGAATGTTAGCACCATCCCACCGCAACCTCTCAGGAAAAGTTCGTGAGATTTGGTTAGCTTGGCGATTAGCTGCAGGGATGAACAAAGACGAAATCCTCGCTGCATATATTAATCGTCTCCCAATGGGAGGCAATATCTACGGTGTAGAAGCCGCCGCCAGGACTTATTTTTCCATACCCGCCAGTGATTTAAATATCGCCCAAGCCAGTCTTCTCGCTGCTATTCCTAATAATCCCACTTACTTTGACCCATTGCAGCATGGGAACAGACTTAAGCAGCGACAAAAATATGTCCTTAACCGTATGGTGCAGGATGGGTATATTACTAATCAAACAGCTGAAAAAACCCTCACCGAAAAAGTTGTTTTCCAGTCTCGTAAAAGAGGAATAATCGCCGCACCTCATTTTTTATTTTGGTTAGCCAGTCAGTTAGCTGACAGCGAAATCACTTCTCCTATCCGCACCACTATAAATCAATCTTTACAGCAATTTGTGGAAGCGCAAGCACAGCAAGTGATTTCTACTCTCACCGCTAACAATGTCCACGATGCGGCGGCGTTGGTAATTGACAACCATACTGGGGAAGTTTTAGCTTATGTCGGTTCACCTGATTACTTTAACGAAATCAAACTCGGACGCAACGATGGCGTACAGGCTTTGCGTCAACCGGGTTCTACCCTAAAGCCATTTGTGTATGAGTTGGCTTTAGAAAAAGGTGCAATTCGCCCAAACACCATCTTGGCAGATGTTCCCACCCATTATGCTATTCCCGGTGCAAAACTTTATAGTCCCACAGATTACACACAGAAATTTCTCGGCCCTGTTAGAGTGCGAATAGCCTTAGCCAATTCCCTCAATATCCCAGCTGTGCGAGTTTTAGAAAAAATCGGCGTACCATCTTTCTTAGCACGTCTGCATCAACTCGGCTTTACCCACCTCAAGCAAACTCCAGAATATTACGGCTTAGGTTTAACCCTCGGTAGTGGTGAAGTCTCTCTCTGGGAACTCGCCCAAGCTTACCGCATAATAGCCCAGCAAGGAAAAATCACACCGTTAGTAACAACTATTCCCAAATCTCCAATCCCCAAATCCCCAATCCCTAATCCCACCACATGGCAACTCATCACCGATATACTCAGTGATCATCATGCCCGTGCAACTGCCTTTGGTGTAGACTCAGTTTTAAACTTGCCTTTCCCCACAGCTGTTAAGACTGGTACTTCCTCTAACTTCCGAGATACTTGGACAGTCGGCTTCACTACCGATTACACCGTGGCGACTTGGGTAGGAAATTTCAATGGCGAACCAATGCGCCAAGTGTCGGGAGTTGTAGGTGCCGCACCCCTCTGGAATCGCATCATGTTACACCTACACGAACGCCAAGAACCAGCTGCTTTTTCTTCTCCCACTGGTTTAATTAAACTGCCTATATGTGCTGTCTCTGGGTTAAAGCCGACACCAAACTGTAACTCTGTGGTGCAGGAATATTTTTATCCTCAAGATAAAATTGCTTACGAGACTCAGCAAGATTTTCATTTACCGTCAGAATATGATGAATGGTTGGCAACACAACAATCATCCAGTTTAGTTGCCAATAATTTAAGGATTGTATCTCCCCATAATGGCGATTTGTTCTTGCTATATCCCGGTGGGGAAGGACAGCAAAAATTAGAGTTTAAACTAGCAGGAAATTTATCTACACCTGTGGAATGGTGGCTGAATGGGGAAAAGCTAGATAGCCAAGTTAACTCTATGTTTTGGTATCTACATCCTGGTAGATGGATTTTGGAAGCACGCAGTGGGGAAATGCGGCATCAAGTAAGCTTTCAAGTGGAGTCAGCTAATGTTCGTCCTACTCGTCGGGGATTTTCTGTAGTTAGTTCTCAAAAAAATAGCGATCGCCCATAATCAACAATCATACCAAAGCGCGATCGCATAAGTAAAATCACACTATCCAGCACTTAGAGTTAGCAATGGTTATTTGCTTATTCGCAACATTTGGCTCATCCAAATTATCCGGTGATTCGGATTTATTTTAAGACTTTTGATAGTGTTTCTATCAGCAATAACAGCTTAAATTAGGAACGTTTAATAACTAAAATCAAGGAAAAATTTATGCCTGGTGGTCGTGCAAGTCATAAAGGAAGTTCTGATAAACCTAACGTCAATGCTGAAGGTGTGCTAAGTGAAGCTTCGGATAAGTCCGTAGAGCCTGAAGACCTGCTACCTGAGGATTTAACGAATACAGAAACACTTAGAACAGGTGAATATGTCGATTATCCGCCTGCTATCCAACGTCCAGATGAGGAACTAAATACCTATAATCAGAACAAATAAACAGTAGTGACACAACACATCGTTTGGTGGGTTAGAGACGCGATTTATCGCGTCTCTACAAGGGTTAAAATTTGATTTTATATAAATCGAATAATTCTCCTGTCAATCTGGTGACAATTTTCGCCCCAGAGGCTTTGATGGTTTTCTCCCACTCCGCCACAGGTTCTAGAAATACTTCTGCGCCTAAATAAGTTTCTAACACTGCCCAATCTTCTGCTAAAGGCTGTTCAGGATTCAGAATATCAAATATAAATTGTCCACCGGGTTTTAATACACGTTTGACTTCTGTTAACACAGCACTCCAATATTCTAGGGGAAAATAACAGCTAAATCCAGTAGCGATCGCCAAATCAAATGTCCCCGCAGCATAATTTAATTGGTGCGCCGCCCCTAACTCCACCCCTTTAAATAATTTAGAATTCAACTGTGAACCACGAGAATTTAGGGTATCTCGTGCCACGTTACTAATTTCTTGACCGTAGAAAAACGCCTGCCAATCTCGCCAAGGATAAATCAAAAAGCTGACACCGCAACCAATATCCAAACAGTGTTGATTTTTTTGTGGTTTGGCAATTTCCCAAAACGGTGAAACAATTCTTCCCGTTAAAAGTCCCGATGTCCATTCTTGAAATATGGGCATCGCCTGCACTTCTTCAGGTAATTCAAAGGGTTGATTTTGATACTGTTTATTAAAGCGAAGTGCTACCTGCGCTATGCGTTGTTGCCATTTTTCTTGTTGAGAGTTGAGAGAAAATAAAGGACTATAGGAAGAATTTTTAGACATTTTGGGGAATGTTAACTGTTAACTGTTGACTGTTGATTGGGAGTGGGAGTGGAGGATAGGATTTTATCCCTACACCCCTACACCCCTACACCCTTATACCCCTACACCCCTATCTCCTACTTAACCCCTAATAATTCCACATCAAACAACAGGGTAGCGTTAGGGGGAATCACGCCACCAGCACCGCGAGAACCATAACCTAATTCTGGGGGGATAATTAATTGACGACGACCACCAACTTTCATAGTGCTGAGTCCTTCATCCCAACCTTGAATGACTTGACCAACGCCGATGGTAAAACTAAAGGGACGATTGCGATCGCGGGAACTATCAAATTTAGTACCATCTTCTAAAGTGCCAGTGTAATGCACTGTCACGGATTGTCCCTTTGCAGGTGTTGCACCAGTTCCCTCTTCTAGTTCGACATACTTCAAACCAGAAGCGGTAGTAACGACAGTGGAAGAATCAGACATATGATTGTTCGCTATTAAGGTATTGTTTTCTGTAACGCTTGTGGTTGCTGCTGGGATAGTGGTAGTCACAGTTGCAGCAATGGCAGATTCCTGTTTACCGCCAATTTGTGACAACACTAACACTACAACACAGACCAGCATGATACCCACGCTGAGTAAAATTGCTTTCAAAATTAGCCCTCCCTACGGGGGTAGTTTGGCAATGAAAATTACCAACAGGACAAAATTAGTTTAAATCACAAGCAGATCCTAACGCCAAAGCTTATTTTCTAAATCTCGGACTTGACGTTCCAAACGGTCAATTCTCCCCCGCAGTTCATCTACCTCTGACTGACGCGCTACCCCCAAATCCTGCATCATATTTCGCATTTGCCGTTGCATTTGCGCTTCCCAAGTTCCCTGTTCAGACTTTAAATGTTCTACAATGTCATCCATCACAGTTTTTGCTTGCTCAGGATTGAGCTTGCCATCTTTAACCAATTCATCACTAACTTCCTTCAGTTTCTCCGCTACTAGAGAAGTTGTCCCAATACCAAGCATCATGAGTTGCTGCAACCAGTTGTTGCTGTCCATACTTCCTTCCTGTTACTTATTTCAAACCAGCTGATCCTTGCTTGTGAGTGTGTGCAATCAAGCTATGCTGGAAGCGTAGTTACTCTAGCCTACAGCTCTATTTTGGCAAATTGGCAAAGACACAGGGTGAAAGGGTGTGGTTATAGAATTTCTTAAGTTTAAAGTTACCCCTAAGACACAAGCAGATTATCTCCAACAGGATGCAGCCATATGGACAACCGCCTTGGCTAAATATCCAGGGTTTCTAGGCAAAGAAGTATGGCTCAATCCCCATGATTCTACAGAAATTACATTTATTATTCGTTGGGCCACAAAAGAACAATGGCAAGCCATACCCCTAGAAGATTTAGCAGCGATTGAGCAAAAATTTGCCCTAGCCGTAGGTAATTCCTATGAATTAGTAGAATCAAAAGAGTATCAACTGTGGTAACCATGAGTCATTAGTTCTTCTTTCATACAGCCCTATCTCTAAGAATAGATTTTGATACCATCTATAAAAATTCATCGCCAAATCTCCGCGTAACTATCCTACGGAAACGCCTCAAGGCAAATGCGTTTAAAATACCCCCTCAACACCTGTTTCTGCAATTATCTTAAAATCCAGAGCAAATTCCAAAACTCTTAGATATACTCGAAATCACAACCTCAGCAGACACGAATATTATGTTAGATTGGTTAGCTGTTTGGGGCATAACTCAAGCTGTCGGGTTTGCTTTTAAATCCATTTTTGAAGACTTAGCTAAAGATGCTGCTAAAGACTGGGCAAAAGACTTATTAAAAGGTATTCCTGGTAACATTTTACAGCAACTTAAACCAGAAGATATTGACATTGCAGCTGGGAAAGCTTTGAAAGAATTCTTGCAACTAATGCAACAAGAATTAGAAGATGCAGACTTAGAAGAAACAGAACTCCAAAAATATAATCAGAGTTTAAAAAGGTTTTTGACTAATAAACCCATTCAAATAATTCTCGGTGAACCATTCCAACCAAATTGTCAATCTTTAGAAGCTAAAGTCTTAGCTAATACATGGTATGAAATGAATTTACCTAAACTTCCCCAAGAATTTGATTGGGAAAGATTAGCTAAACGTTATCTCAAAAAAGTTAAAGCGATTATTCGAGAATCAGAGCAGTTACGTCCCATTTTGGATTCCCAGCATTTAGAATCATTAAATAATACCTTACTAGAACTTAACGGTGTCACTCCAGATTTTGACTTAAAAAAATATCAAGAAGGACTCTGTGAGAGATATGGCAATCTCAAACTAGATAGTTTAGATACTACTGGTTATGCCTACAATGAATTAAAGCTATGGCGGATGTTTATTCCTCAACAAGTGCGGGAAGTTCATCAAGTTTTAGCACAAGTACATGAACTTCCTAAAGAACACCTCAAACAACTACGAGAAAGTCAGCAACTAGAGGAAGAGATTACTCCCGAATGCCTAGAATATTACAAACAAATTTATTTTGAACAGCCAACTACTTCAGTATTAGATATTATCAACGATAACCAAACTTATAAATATGTAGTTATATTAGGAGACCCTGGTTCTGGTAAATCCACATTATTACAATTTTTAGCCTTGAACTGGGCGGAAACACCACTCAATAATGTGGTATCTTCAGCCATTCCTTTATTAATTGAGTTACGCACTTATATCCGCAGAAGAGAAAATCATGAATGCCATAATTTCTTAGAATTCTTTCATAAGTGTAGTGGTATAGTTCATCATCTCAATCAAAATAAACTCCATGAACAACTCAAAGCTGGCAACGCTTTAGTCATGTTTGATGGTTTAGATGAAGTATTTGATATTGGTAAACGGGATGATGTCATCACAGATATTCATCGTTTTACTAATGAATATCCTGATGTCAGAGTAATTGTTACTTCTCGTGTAATCGGCTATAAACCTCAAAGATTAAGAGATGCCGAATTCCGGCATTTCATGATCCAAGATTTAGATCTAGAACAAATTCAAGATTTTGTCCACCGTTGGCATGAATTAAATTTTAAAGAACCGATAGATAGGCTACGCAAAAAAGAAAGATTACAAAGAGCAATTGATACATCAAAAGCCATTGCTGAATTAGCAGGAAATCCCCTCTTGTTAACTATGATGGCAATTCTCAATCGCAACCAAGAATTGCCGAGAGATCGGGCAACATTGTACGAACAAGCATCACGGGTCTTGCTACACCAATGGGATGTAGAAAGGGCTTTGGTAGAAGATTATCGCCTCGATCCTAAAATTATTGATTATAAAGATAAACAAGCGATGTTACGGCAAGTTGCCTATCATATGCAAACCAGTGCTAAGGGTTTAGTGGGCAATTTAATTAGTGCAAAAGACTTAGAACAAATTTTAACTCGCTATCTCAAAAATCTAGAATTTGAACAACCAACAAAAGTTGCCAGAGTGATGATGAATCAACTCAGGATTCGCAACTTTATGTTATGTTTTGTGGGTGCAGATTACTATGCGTTTGTGCATCGGACTTTCTTGGAATATTTTTGTGCTTGGGAATTTGTCTGGCAATTTAAAGAAATACAAGTTTTATCCATTAAGGGATTGAATTGTGAAGTATTTGGCAAGCACTGGCAAGATGAAACTTGGCATGAAGTATTACGCTTGATTATTGGCATGATTGAGCCAAGATTTGTTTGCGAAATCCTTGATTACTTAATGGCGCAAGATGGTGAACGAGAAAAATTTATTAACTTGTTTTTAGCAGCTAAATGTCTAGCAGAGGTAAGAAATCGACTGTTAGTAGCATCTGTATCTGCTAAATTACTGGAGAAAATCAAAGGTTTAACTAAATATGACTTATCATACTATTACCAACCATATTTAGATGCGGAAGAAACTCAGTTAGTACAAGAAATCCGCATCAAAGCAGTAGTTTGTGCAGGGACAACTTGGAAAGATGACCCCGATACTCTCCCTTGGCTCAAACAACTAGCCACATCTGATCATAACGACTACTTGCGCCGTGCAGCCTTGCAAGAGTTAGCCAGAGGTTTTAAAGATGACCCTGATACTCTCCCTTGGCTCAAACAGCACGCTATTAGTGATAATGATTGGACTGTGCGACAAGCAGCAGTGCAAGAATTAGTCAGGGGTTTTAAAGATGACCCTGATACCCTTTGCATTCTCCAAAAACGTGCGATCGTCGATCATAGTGAATATGTCAGACAAGTAGCAGTTCAGGAATTAGCCAGGGGTTTTAAAGATAATCCCAACACATTGTTTTGGCTGAAAAAACGTGCCACAGTTGATCAGTATGGAACTGTGCGCCAGGTAGCCATCCAAGAATTAGCCAGAGGTTTTAAAGATGACCCCAACATTCTGCACTGGTTGAAAAGATGCGCCACCAGTGAAGATTGGATGGTGCGTCAAGCGGTTGTTCAGGAATTAGCAAGAGGTTTTAAAGATGACCCTGAAACCTTAACTATCCTCAAACAAGCTGTCATCACTGATGGAAATGAGTATGTGCGTCAAGCCGCCGTACAGGAGTTAGCCAGAGGTTTTAAAGATGAACCGCATACTCTGTCGATTTTGAAACAAAGTGCGATCGCTGACCAATATTCTGATGTCCGCCAAACCGCTGTGCAGGAACTGGCTAGAAACTTCAGAGATGACCCCCACACACTCCCCTGGCTAAAACAACACGCCAGTGCTAGTGAGGATAAATATGTGCGTCGTGCTGTCGTTCAAGAATTGGCTAGGGTGTTCAAAGATGATCCGGACACTCCTGTTATCCTCAAACAATGCGCCGTTATTGATACCTATTCAGATGTCCGCCGCACCGTCGTGCAAGAACTGGCTAGAAACTTCAAAGATGACCCAGATACTTTGAGCATTCTTAAGCAAAGAGCTATTGCTGACGATAACGAGTCTGTACGCCGCACAGCTCTCCAGGAATTAGCTAGGGGTTTTCACAATCACCCTGATACTCTCCCCATCCTCAAGAAATGTGCGAAATCTGAGAAATATGCAGATGTCCGCCAAGCAGCATTACAGGAACTAGCAACAGGATTTGCCAATGATCCTGAAACTCTTACCATCTTGAAAAAACGTGCTATCTCTGACAAATATGCAGATGTCCGTCAAGTGGCGTTGCAACAATTAGCGCAAGGGTTTCCAGATCACCCTGAGATATTTGAGTTGTTCTACCACTGTGCAATCCATGACCCCTTTACCCGCGAGTACAATTTCCAACAAAACCCGCGACAGGTAGCACTAGAAATTATGATTGAACATTATCTTAATCATCCCAAAACGCTACCACTACTACACGACAGATCTGAACATGAGCCAGATGAACAAGTTCGTGAGTTTCTGCATAAAAAACTGGTAGAGTTAGCTTTGTTAAATCGATAAACAAATTAGTACAACGCATTTTTCATTGGCATTAGACTTTGGCCAATGACTTGTTTTTTAAATAATCAAACACAGATTTATCTCCAATATCAGGAGGAATGGCTTGCAATGCTTTACGTATAGCAAACACCAAAAATAAAACTGCCCAAGTTCCTAATAAAAATTGTTCCAATTGCGTAGGTAAAATACCTAATAAATGACCTAGTAATAAAATCGGTACTATCCCAGTTAGCAGTTTCGTTTCAGGACGATTAAAACAAAAAGCTTCTTTGAAATAAATCCCTGTCAAGGCTGCAAAGGTAAATCCTACACCGAATAAAGTTAGTGGTTGATTATAAACTGTAACAGCAAATGGTTGGCTATCATAATGTCCAATGATCAATGAAGAAACACTACCAATCAGCCAAAAAACTTGCAATAGTCTATGCAACGATGCCATATAAATATGTATTGTTAATAAGCTTACTCCAAGAGCCAGACTAAAACAAGTATACAAAGGGGTAATTACCGAGTTAACACTGAATTCATGGTTGAATAATACTAAAGCACTAGCGATCGCAAAGCTCAATGCTGCTACCATTAACCCAGCGCGATAGATAATTACCCCTTTGCGATCGCTTCGAGTAATTGTAAACTCCCCAAACTGACCTTGATAAACTTCTGGTTGAGATACTGTTTGTGTAGTCATAGAACAATCAAAATACTGTTTTGATGTTTAAGGAAATCAGCCGAAGGCATCAGCTGACAGGTCAATTGTACTATTATCGACTAGGAATAACTATGCCCAAATATTCTACTTGTCATCTAAAAACACAACTTCCAAGCTGTCATATATATTAATTTGCATTTGCAAATGTGCATTACCCCTATTGATAGCAATTTCTACCCAGCCATGACTACCTACTAAAGCAATAGCTTCTCCAAACGCTGCATCGCTGTAAGTTTCACATCCTGGAATTATCATTCCTGAGATTTGCACACACCATTTCTTCGCCTGCACATAAGTCTCTGGAATATTACTCACTAAATTGCCAAAGTGATCTATATATTGAATGCAACCCCCAACACCCGTTTCTGTTTGATGGCACTTTTTAACATTAAGTTTTACTAAGTTATCTGGATCAATTTCTTGTCCTAGCTGTTGTAGAGCAACACCACTGGCAAGATGAGCTGCTACGGGGGCAAAAATATCTCTACCATGAAAAGTCTTGCTAGGCTCTGAAGTTCTCCAGTATTGGCGATTAGTGAGTTCAACGGCTGCAATAGCCGGAAATTCAGATAATACACCACTAAATGTGCCATTATCCGGCCCCACCAAGAACCCACCTGAAAATTTTACTGCGATCGCCTTTCTTTGACTCCCCACCCCTGGATCTACTACTGCTAGGTGTACTGTCCCTTGAGGGAAATAGGGACACGCATTTATCAAGCAAAATCTCGCAGCAGCAATATCTTGGGTAGGAATTTGGTGTGTTAAGTCAACTATCTGCAATTTAGGGTTGACTTGAGCGATTACCCCTTTCATTACAGCTACATAGACATCGCGATCGCTAAAATCGCTTAATAACGTCACAAGTGGATGATTTACCTGATGTTCTGCCATGAGAATAAAGGTAAATGTATATTAAATTAAAATTTTCTGTAACAAAGACTACGAAATTTGTGCTATGTTAAAAATAACAAATATACAGAAAAAATTAGAGAGGTTAACCACTATGGCACAAAATAGACCTATAGCCATAAGTGCTGCTAAAGAAGTACACAAACAAAATATTCAAAGAAACATTGAGCATCGCTTAGAAGTAGCCAAAGCACGTGGTGATCAAAGGCTAATTCGTCAGCTAGAAGCAGAACTGAGATATTTTAGCTAAGTTTAAGTTTTCATTGTTCATAGTGTTGTTGTGTGTAATCCCGCTAAGGCGGGTTTTCTGATTTTTAGCATACTCGTAAAAACTTCAATAAACTAAAAAGCCCTTTCATGAAGATGAAGGGCTTTTTAGTATTTAGGAGAAGAAAAGACCTGGCGCCGAGCGATTGTGGCGGGAGGCAACCCTCCAACTATCGTAGCCGCAGCAGCGTTTCACCTCTGAGTTCGGGATGGAATCAGTGTGGTTCCACCGCGCCATAGACACCAGGAAAA